>Ga0307378_10002071_pt1 | contig 31434 bp, 19 predicted proteins | sample UN1MG_FD_202238 | JGI IMG/M metagenome (GOLD analysis project Ga0307378, IMG submission 202238) | Soil microbial communities from Risofladan, Vaasa, Finland - UN-1 | ecosystem: Environmental > Terrestrial > Soil > Coastal area > Acid sulfate soil | place: Finland: Risofladan, Vaasa | collected... | reverse complement strand
GGTATCATCCCCAGCAATGGTACCGAGTATTTCCGGTAACCCAAGACGATCGATAATCACCGCCACGCTGTTGGCATTACCCGATGTGGTTTTTATCACGATCATGTTGTTGGTGGATTTGATCTGAAACTTCCTGCTCAGAAATAATTTTTTTTATTATCTGAAGTCGTATTTTTGTAGTATAATCATCCATAAAACCTGCATATATATACTATTTTTATTATTGTAAAGAATTTTGATGTATATTTTTTTGTATATTTTAGTACAAGATTGCCCATATATGCTATAACTAGTTGAAAAATAGACAAAAAAATTTGTAGTCTCATAAGGGTAAGCTGTTTGGATTTCAAAAGATTGAAAGCCGGCGAGAAAATGTCCTCGTCGCACAATAAAAGCCCTCAGGCGATAGTGTCGAAGAAACCGGTATTTACTGTTGAAGCATCAGCACAGGAGTTCGGTGACAGCAGAAAACAACCCGAAGGGAAGGGTAGAATGGGTAGAAAGTGCTATTCCATCTATCGCCAGGCAACTCACACTAAAATAAATATATCTGGTGGCTGTCTGGGTTTTTTCCAAAGAAGGTAACATCGTCTATCTTTTTCACCTTTGGCCCCCGCAGGAGCGTATACAGGGTTCTCTCTATCCCGATACCCCCACCATAGGTGTCAGGAAAGAGGGACTTGCCCGCACCATCCTTCATGCTCGCTGTTAATAGGAACGGTCCGTAACCATCAAGCTGGTTGATGTTTTCAATATTGCCATCCGTGATAATCGGCTTTACAGGGATTATCTTATTATCAAGGAGCCGCTCCAAAATTGTCTCATAGAGCCATTCCCTTATGGCGCCCGATAGAAGTTCTCTGGCCTCTGAATGCTCACCGGTGTTACGATCAATGCTCTTGGCGCACATATCATAGTTATAGACCATGTCAGAGGTCACCTCGGATAAGAGCACCTTTCCTCCCGGCTTTAGATAGGGGTATATGAGATCGTAATTTTCCCGTGGAATGCCCGTGATCCAGAAAAACTGTGCTGGGGTTTCCTTGCCCACGCCAGCCTCATATTCTTTGGCCCCGTATTTCTTTTTTGATTCATCATAGGCAAAGGAGGGAAAGGGCTGCTCGGGGATTTCTATGGCAACCCCGAGTTCTTTGATTTCGTCTTTGTTTTTCTCCAGCATCTTTGTCAAAGCGTAAACCAACATTCTCTCAAAAAAAGCCTTGGAGCTCTTCATGTCCTCCTCGAGCACCTCTTTTACCTTATCCGGTTGAGAGAGATAGGTCTCGAAGTCAACACCTCGATTTCTTCGTATCTCTATATCCATCTGGCTGAAATCAATAATGTATTTCCCCCTCTGGATTCTATCAGGGCTCTCAACCTCAAGCCTGATGTTGGGGGAGTCAACAAAGATGCCCTTTATCTTTGGGTTGTGGCAGGCCAGAAATTTGGAATAGATCATGCTGTGCGTTAAAACATAGTTGAGGCCCTTGTACGAAATAGACGGAACATGCTCTACATCGTGGGCCAGGGGGTCTGTAAGAGGACTTAGCTGCACCCTTTCAATATTATAGAGGCCTTCGTCAGCAAGGAATTCATGCATGGCAGTTACAAGGGTCGCCCGTATGGCTACGGCAGCCAGAAGGGTATCTCCCACCCACTTCTTGTAGTAGTATTTTTCCAAATATTCCTGAAGGCTTGACCCCCCTTCCTTAAGGGCAGCCTGAAAACCAAAAAGGGCATCTCCGATGCCGATCATCCTGTCGTCTTTCATGGTGTCTCTTCTTACATAATCGGCAGATAGTTTTCTATCTCATACCGGCTCACGTGAGTGCGATATCGATCCCATTCGATCTTTTTGTTTTCAATGAATTTATTAAAGATGTGATCACCCAAGGTCTCACGCACTAATTCACTTCTTTCTACCTCCTGAAGGGCCTCAAACAGGTTTCCCGGTAAAGACTCGATCCCTGCCCGCGCACGAGCCGCTTCATCCATCTCATAGATGTCTTCCTCTATGGGATCGGCAAGGGGGTAGTTTTCTTCAATCCCCTTTACACCGGCGGCAAGCATAACCGCGAACGCCAGGTAGGGGTTGCAGGCCGGATCAGGGGATCTGAACTCAATCCTCGTGGCCTGCTCCTTGCCCGGTTTATACATGGGCACCCGAATCATGGCAGAGCGGTTGCGCCGGGCCCAAGAGATATACACCGGGGCCTCATAGCCGGGCACAAGCCTTTTGTATGAGTTTACCCACTGGTTAGTCACTGCTGCAATCTCTCGTGCATGTCTCATAATGCCGGCAATATACGGCTTGGCCACCGATGAAAGATGATACTGGTCTTGGGCATCGTGAAAGGCATTGACATCACCCTTAAACAGGGATTGATGTACGTGCATGCCGCTCCCGTTTTCCCCAAAGATGGGCTTTGGCATGAATGTAGCGCAGTAGCCGTTTTTAAGCGCTATCTCTCTGACTACTATCCTGTAGGTCATGGTCTTGTCGGCCATGACCAATGCCTCGTCATACCTGAGGTCAATCTCGTGCTGGCTGGGGGCAACCTCATGATGACTGTATTCTACTCGAATGCCCATGTCCTGAAGGGCGAAGATTATTTCTCTTCTCAGATCACTGCCCAGATCCAACGGCCTGTTGTCGAAATACCCGCCCTTGTCAATAGGAACAGGGTTATTCTGGCTCTCCAAAAAGAAGAACTCCAGCTCCGGCCCCATGTAGGCCTTATACCCATTTTCAGACAGTTTCCGCGTCATCTTCTTCAAGACATACCGGGGATCGCCCTCATAGTGGCTACCGTCTGGTTGCAGGATGTCACAAAACATACGAGCTACCGGCCTATCATGGGGGCGCCAGGGAAGAAACTGAAAGGTGCTCGGCTCGGGCATGGCTATCATATCACTCTCCTCAATCCTGGCGAATCCTTCGATAGAGGAGCCATCAAAACCCATTCCTTCTTCCAGTCCTTCCTCCAGCTCAGATGGAGTAACAGCAAAGCTCTTCAAGATTCCCAAAACATCCGTAAACCAGAACTGGATAAAGCTGACATTTTTTTCCTTAACCAACTTTAAAACATCACTTTTTGTTTCACAAAGCATGCATCCCTCCACTTTATATACAATCTTTTTATAATATTTCAATGAGCGGTACCATTTGGGCAATAAGGATTGCTAACCCGCATGCAAAACTTTTTGTAGGATTAACATAATAGGGTCTATTTGGTAAAGTTCTTTTATCTAATCGCCTTTCAAACCCTCCCTGTTTCTCTAATATCAATCATTATATCTCGCTGATCACTTAATGCTGTACTATCATAAAAGACGATCTCATCTGCCCTCTCTTTATTAAAGCATCTCGCTATTTGTGGAGAATCACCAATATTTATGTTCTCTTTGAACCTGATGCCCTCGGTTACTTTTCCATCTATTACAGTGAGGAATACATTGCGATATGTATAGCGACAGAGATTTTCTGGCGATTATCATCCAATAGTTATCTATTATATGCAAGATACGTATGTTTACAGAAACCTTGGATAACAATTCAAGGCAGTGCAGAGGATTGCCATGCGAACATAGAGCCCGTAACGGTTTGACGAAAATAAACTGCCCTGGGATCGCTGTCTGATTCATCAGGGAATTCATCGGCACGGGGAAGTGGGTGCATAATCACAGCAGATTTCTTCATAGCGCGTAACGCCTTTGCGCTCAACGCCTTGCGCATTGCTCTCTGCCCCTATATTCCTTGACAAACCCCAACTTCAGGCGTAAGCTTGCCATAACGTAAATGTAGCCCTTCAAGGCAAGGAGGGAATTTGATCTGCAATTCCAACATGAGGTTTTTCAAAAAGCTCCACCAACGCAATGTTCGTGGAGCTTTTTTACGTCTATTTGTGTGGAGCCACATGGGAAATCCCGTGGCGCCACTTGGTTCCGCAGATTCGCTTCACGAACTGCTGGACTTAGTGGCACGACATCCCGCCCGCCTCGCCTGAGCGAGAACGATGGCGGGCAGGCCCGGCCATAAAGGCATTTATCCACGGCTAAAGCCATGCTTTCTGCGGTCGGGGTAAATGACACGTGCTGTTAACCACCAAAAAAAGAACATAAGTCAAACGGAGATTTATCCTGTGGAATTCGAAGACTATTCCACTGGGACTCGACCCGTTGACTATGGGCAAAAATGGGTAGCATCTCGATAGAAATAGACTTTATGCTTTTTTAAGAATATCATCAACTATTTGAGTAAAGCAAACATATTAAGGTTATAATAATTGATTATCGGCAATCAAAATAACACTGACGCTATATTCTTTCCCCAAGAGCCACTATGGAAGGAGACTCTTGATATTATTGTTAGTCTTGAAAATAGTGATTCTTTGACAAACTCAAAGTTAATTGAGCAAAGATTACATTTTAATTCAGCAGAAACCCGCCAGAGATACAGCAGGGCCATAGCTACACGCTTTTCCCGTTTAGATCTGTCAATAAGACAGGGGTTGTTAGATTTGGTCAGGTCGAATGTGGAGAGCAATGTCATCGAGCAGATCTGGCGAGTCCTTTTCTGCATGACAGAGCCTCTGGTTGCCCAAATTTACTTGGAGATGATATGGCCGAGAGAACCGGGGGCATCTATCAACCGTGTGGAAATAAGGAGTTACATCGAAACCGCTTTTCAGCAGCAAAGCGCCAAGCTAAACCAGAGGATCGTTTCTTGCCTGCGGCAATCTGGCTACCTTATACCCCACGGGAAGCAGGATCTCATCGTTGTGAGCTTCGGAAACCCTGAATACACTCTGGTGTTATCCACTCATCTCCTGATGGCCAACTCCCCAAAAACAATCAGGCTTTCTGAAATTGCGGCATCTAATCACTGGCGATTCCTCGGATACAGAAAATTCGATCATGTCAGGCTGGGTTTTCGGAGTGCCGAGGCAAAAGGCCTTATTATGAGATACGCCAATGTGGATCACCTAGAACAGATCACTACAAGGTACACATGGCAGGAATTGCTCTCTAAAGGGAACAAGTTATGAACACAGGGGAATTTGAAAGCCTCATTAAACAAATGAAGCAAGGCACTGTGCCTCGGAGACTTATTTTCATATGGAGTGGACCGACGCCCGGGCTGGAGGATCTACTGGAAGGGATAGAAACACACCGCTGTGAATTAGTCTTCTCTCAAACAAAGGACTCTTCATTGATTAACGAACCGAAAAGCCCGTTGGAGACATTCCTAAATAATGAATGCAAGAGTTACTCTAAAAGGCGAAATGAACCATCGGCCCTGATAGTCAACGATGCGATTCTGCTTGCTCGGTACGGCTGTGATCTATCCGGCCTTTTCCGTTACGGCATCAGTCCTCGTTCCGCTGTGATTCTGGTCTTCCCCTCAGAATCCAATCGGCCTTTTCCGATAAAGGCGGAGAACTGGGTAAAAAGGAACACCCGTGCCATTATGCAAAGAGTATCGAAGCAGCTTGGCGAGCCGAAGTGCATCATAGAAGTAGCGGGAGGATAAAGCTATGACCTCACGGAAACCCCTTGACCACATCATTGAAAGGGTTCCTACCCAAAAGGGATACCTGGATACCTTAGTCAACCTCGAACAATCCATAAGAACAGAAACCCGCGAGGAGACAGTACGCCTGTACTATTTTGCCAAGACCCTCAAGACAGCTTTCGAAGAAATCCTCATGGCCTTCTCTGAGCCTATAGGGCGGGGTTTCTGGCTTACTGCAGAATACGGAGTGGGGAAATCCCATTTCCTGGCCACACTGGCATGTCTCCTAAGCGATGACTCAGACCAGGTATGGAATGCGGTTCATGATGCCGATATTCAGAACTACCGGTTTCAATTCAAAAAAAGGAAGCTTCTTCCCGTAGTCGCCGGGCTTAGAGGCAAGACTGCGATCTCACAGGACAGGCCCATCACCTTGCTTGAACAATTGGAAAAAGAGATTGATGAGTCTATCAGCCAGCTTGGGTTAGAGGATAGGATCAATATCACCCCCGTGGCAGAGACCTTGAACCTCTTTGACACCTTTGACCAAAGCCTACAGGGTGCCATCAATAGCTATATCCAGCAAAGAAGCGGAAATCAGCCATCTAAACTCAGAAAAGAGGACCCGGCGCGGTTTGCCGATTTGATAAGGAAATTCTTCAAAGACAACAAGCTTCCCTTCGAACCAAAATACAGCATCAACGATCGGCTCCTTTACCTCTACAAACAGATGACCGAATCTGATGCAGGTTTCAATGGTCTCCTTTTTGTAATCGACGAGTATGAATCCTGGCTTTCACAGCGCCCAATAACCTCAAACGAGGGCATGTTCGACTCAAATGTCCTTCAAGCCCTCACGGAGATATTACCAAAGCAATACAACTGCGAAATCTTCACGGTCATCGCCTCACAGACGGATATCCCCGCCCAACTACAGGGGCGATTCAAGAGTTTGCCACTCTTGGCTGGTTCCGGTGCAGAACGAGACTACCATGTGATCTGCGCCCATCGCATTCGCCGGTACAAGAACGGAATGGAGCCGGAAGCGAAGCTTTATTACCATGATTTCTATGATGAGTTCTCCTGTTATAAGGGAGAGACAGAGGAATCCTTCCTGGAGACTTTTCCCTTTCATCCCCTGGCCTATGAAACGGTCCGCCGCTTTACGAGCAGCGTTCAGGATATGCCCGGAGTCCGTCTCGGACTAAATATTTTCTATGACGTAATGAAATCCAAGGACGCACTGAGTTTGGATACGCCTCTCATCATCTCAAACACGCACAAGCACAGCCAGAATTTCCAAAATGCCCTTGCCGGACCGCGTTTTGCCGATTCGCAACGGAGGTACCTGGACGCAGTTGGCCTCCTACCCAGGGTCTTTACAGATGAGGAAGATCGGGCTATTGCCGAAGCAATCATAACAGCACTCTATCTCCAGTTTGTCATTTCGGGTGACCAGACCGTCCCGATGACGGCTTCTGAGCTTGCCGATGCAACCCTGACGCCCACCGGACCCATTACCGGAGAGCAAAGAATCCTTGTCCTGCTGAGGGAAATGGCCGAGAAGATCCCTCAGATGGAATTCGATATCTCGAGGCCCGAAAAAGGAGCACGGTTCTTTCCACGGCAAACAGGTCCGACAGCTCAGCAGTTACTTGATGAGAGAAAGGCCGAGATTCTGGCCCATGAAGTGGAGATTGCTTCGCGATGGGAAAAGCTGCTCTTTGCCTCCCCCGCTGAAACCCGGGGACAGAAAGCCCTCTTCTCCGGCTACACCGCTGACAAGGCCACAAAGGATGCGGTTGTGGTTAACCAGATCACATACGATGGGGAGGTTGTGGTCGCCCGATCATGGCGACGGGAGCTTGGGAACCCCATCCAAGATCCTTATACCCATTTCAGGCTTGTCTATCTTATGAATACCAGCGGGAGTCTCTCTGCCGATCTTCAGGACCCTCGCATTGTGGTAGTCGAAGCGGCACCCCTGAACGACAAACTCAAAGACCTTTGCTGTACATATCTGGCGGCTGAGAAACTGAAAGACGACTACGGTCCTCAAAAACAGAGAGGCCCTGATGCCGCTGACATCCGCTCTTTTGCCGAGGTCAAGTTTGATGAAGCGCTTACCGGCATTCTTCAATATCAGCTAGAGCCTTTCCAGAAAGGAAAGACCTATACTCAGAAGGGCATTAATCTTGATGTCCTGAGCGCCTTGAGCAAGCCCACACCTGATCAACGTCACGAGGCCCTTCTCAGACCAACACTCGAAGATGCCTATCATGAATTCAGTACCATGTTCGAGGATCATAAGATTGGAAAGCCGATAGTCTTGGCAGATTCCAAGAATCTCATCATGGGCCTCATTCAAGGAAATAGCAGCAAGGCTGTTCTGAGCACGCTCAACCAGAAGGCCGTGGGCTTGGGCTTATCCACATCTGATGACCCACAGAAAATGAACCCGAAACACTCAAAGCTTTTCAAAATCCTTGATGATCGGCTTGCCAAGTCTCCGGCCATAACCATCTGGCCTTTGCTAAGAGAGATGTCAGGATGCCCCTACGGTATTCCCCCGCATCTTTTTACGGCCCAACTGCTCTGTTATGTCCGTTACCGTTCACTACCTTCGCCTGCAGAAATCCAGCTCCATCCACAACACACCGTCACCAACCAGGGTGGTCAATCCTTGAGCATTAACCGAATCACGCGCTCAAATGTGGTGGACTTGCGTTGGCAGTCGGGCATTGAGAAGTATTTTGATACATTAGTCGCTGTCCCCGGTCTAGATTGGAACGCTCTACAGCCTTATGCCAGGTTATTATACCCGGAGGCTAAAACCGCTTCAACACCCCAGGAAATCGATCAGCAGATTAATGCCTTCCTCTCTTACATCAAGACTCAATTGCCTGCCGTAAACGATGCAAAGACCAATCTCAACACCCTTGCAACCAGCCTTGGAGGAGCACATTCCGCTGATGACAAACAGCTTCTTGACGGATTCATTGATTTGTTCGGATCAAAAGAGATGGAAGTCTTTGATACCAAGAGGAAAGGCATAGCCACTGATCAGTCCGCATTTAAGGTCGCAGTTGATCGATTGAATGCCTTACGGACCCTTTCAAGTACATCAGCCCGGATCATCCAGGTGTACAACGCTCTAAAGGATGCAGACCCGGGCACTGATGGTGAATTGTCAACGCAGAAGGAGCTCTTGCTGGTTCGCTACGTTCTCTCCTCCATGATCGGAAACTCAATAGTCGTATCTGCTCTCCTAAACGACACCGAGAAGTTTTTACTAAAATTGAAAAACGCCCAGGATATTCATACAACTCGGGTCAAGGAGGTCTTACAGAAGCTGAAAGATTCTCTTAACAACGCTCATGCCCTCCTTGAGGGATTGGGGAAACTGAACAAGGTAGATGCATTAGGTCCGCCCCAGGGCCACGAGCTTGCCGACCAATTCGATTCGCTTCTGAATAGCATAGAAAATGAGCTTACAGGGGAATCAAAACGCCATGAGAGATTGTCATACAGTCCGCCTGAGCAGGAGGTAAAAGACCTCCATCAGAGAATACAGAGGACATTCGAAAAACGGGTGAATCTATTGCGAAGCCAGCTTGAGAAGGCTGTACAGGAAAAAGGCAAGGGCGATAATCTCAAAACGCTTCTTGAGCTTCTTCAGCTTAATAAGCTCTATGAGGTCTCAAAGAATCTCACGCCGGCGATTATCGAAACTATTATGAAAATTCTTGAAGAGGCCCAGACCAAAATTATCCGTTCGCGCGCCCTTGGTCGTCTTTTAGATCAATTCCCGGCTTTGAGCGAAGAGGATATGGATGAGTTTCTCAAAGCACTCCGAAAACTGCTGGAGAATGAGTTCACACAAAGGGGTGAAGAAGGAAAGCGGATCCTATTGACCTTCAAGTAGATAAGGTAACGTAATGATGGGTAACGCAAAGAAAGATATCGAAGCTTTTATCGCAAAGAATTCCAGCCCATATGACCCTGAAGATTCTTATGAAAAGAGACCCTATAACGAGAACGTCAAGGTCGGCAAGAATACCCCTATCTACAACGCTCATAGTTATCATACCAAGGTGCCATATCAGGGGATCATTCCGTTCATAGAGCACTATACGGAGCCTGGAGATCTTATTCTTGACCCTTTCTGTGGCTCGGGGATGACAGGTGTTGCATCTCTCTTATGTCCGTCCGGACCCAGAAAAGTCATCTTGAATGATCTTTCTCCTGCGGCCATTCATATTGCCAAAAATTATTGTACGCCCTGTGATGTGAAGGCATTGCAGAAGGAATTTGAGCGCATCAAGGCTGCCGTAAAGGATGAATTTGACTGGCTGTATGAGACCTACCATGAAGATCCTGAAACCGGTGAAAAAATCCCTGCAACAATCCAGTACACGATCTGGAGTGATATTTACCTCTGCAAACCCAAGAAACGAGACACCAAGAAGCACCCGATAAACCCTGACGGGTGCGGCGGAGAGATTGTTCTCTGGGATGTGGGTGTAGATCAGGAGACCAGTCAGGTAAAGGATGCCTTCCAGTGTCCTTACTGCAATGAGACATGGCGAAAGACCGAACTGCCGCTTCTTCGTTCTGTCCCGGTTGTGACCAATTATCAATACACGGACCCTGAGACAGGTAAGAAGAGAAGGGCCGAGCATGCCTTAACGCAGTTTGAACTCGAACGATTACGGGAATTTGAGTCCAAGAAAATCCCATACTGGTATCCAGAGAAGCAAATAGCAAAGAATTCCGAAATGTACATTAGATCAGCTTTACATTTAAGAAATGTAGAAGGCGTCTGGGATTTCTATACGAAAAGGAATCTATGGGGTTTAAGCAGATTATGGGCAGAGTCCCAGTCGTTGAGTCCAAGATTTCGATCAGCAATGGAATTTCTGATTACATCAGCGATGACTAATATGTCTCGGATGGTAAAATACAGAGCTGACAGAAAAGCTAGCATTGTATCAGGTACACTCTACATCCCCTCTCTAAACATCGAACAAAATATTCTTGGATCGGTAACCCGCAAAGCCAAAGACATATTTGAGGCATTAAGTGTCGGTGGAAACAGCGATTGCAAATCTCTTGCAACAGTCAACACAGCCGGTCAGATGAATTGCCGTGAATGCTCAATAGACTATATTTTCACAGACCCTCCCTTCGGCTCCAACATTTTCTATGGAGACTGCTCTTTTCTTTGGGAATCCTGGCTTCAGGAATTTACTGACGACTCTAAGGAAGCGGTTTGGAATAAGAGCAGAAAGCCAGCTCAGGGTGGCAAGTCCCTGGAGGATTATAAACGCTTGATGTTGGAATCTTTTCAAGAGATGTATCGTGTTCTTAAGCCAAACAGATGGGCTACGGTGGTATTTTCCAATTCAGACGATAGGGTCTGGGCGGCTATTCAGGATGCGGCGCAACAGATTGGCTTTGTCATCTATGGGGGCAAGGAGTTTGATAAGACCCAGCGGAGCTTCAAGGGAATCAAGGGCGAAAAGGGACAGGAAAAGGTCATCTCAAAGGATGTTCTCCTGAATCTTCATAAGCCCAGAACACCCCAGGTCCGAAACCGTGAACTGAAGAAAATAGCTGACGTGAAGGGATTTATCCTCCTTCAGATCAAGGAGTATTTCCAGTATCTTCCTCCCGATGCGCCTTTAAGCGAACGAACCGTGGAGGCCATCACGAGGGCGGTTCAACGCCGGGTGCTCGAACAGGGATGTTCCATGCAGGGATTCAGCGCGGGTTTTGTCGCAGACGTGCTTCACGACGCCCAGCGGAGATTCTCTCTCGTTGAGATAGATGGGGTGTGGTACCCAGCTAATGGTGTGGATGAATTGGTGGTCAATGATGAACAGTCAGCGATTCTTTGGCTCACCAAGATTCTGAGCAAAGGACCAAAGAGGCTCGATGAAATCGACCCCCTTTGGAAACAGGAAAGTTTGAAGGGTGGTTACAGAAAGAAAAAAGGGCTGCAGGAACTCCTCAATGACTTTTTCATCCTAAATAGCGGCGGCACATACAGGGTGCCTGATGATCATGAGCGCAGGCAACTCAAGGGCCAGGAAGATGAGCGGAAACTGCGTGAATGTGAACGATATCGAAAGGGTAAGTTGGAAAGAGACCCCGCAATCGAAGAGAAATTTGGGTGGATAGAGCTCCTTTACGGTAGGAAAATGTGGAAGGAAATACTGGAGATGGAAACACTGCTTGTGTCCCATCAAGACTGGCAAAAGCTGTCTAGAGGCAAGGATGCGTTAACACGCATTCGGTTGGCAAAGACCATGTCGATTCCCAAAAGTGGTAAGGATAAGGGGCCTCAGAAGCAGCAAAGCCTTTTTTAGATCTCCATGAGAAAGAAACAGACATTCACGGATGTATTAGGCGAGCGGCTTGGGAAACTCCCCGAGGGAGCCAGGACGGCGATGGCCCTTGATCCAAGAAGGGTCCTGAACGTTCCAAGCCCTTTTCTGGACGCTTCGAACCGGGATTGGGAAGTGTTTGCCTATGATCGGAATGACCTTGACCTTAGGGCTGTCTGGAGATCCATCAAGGATGATGACAGGCGGTTTCTCATAGTTGCCTCGGGGTTTCCAAGTGAAGGACCTTATAGGTATCAGGTCGATTTGTCTTATGTGCCGGATATTGTGGAGGAGGCTGAGGCGATCATTGATTGCAGCCCCCAGGGCTTGCTCCAGGACCTTTTTGAGGATCCTTTGCCAGCAGATCTCTTTGAAGAACCCCTCCTTTCACAATGGGCCGAACAACTGGATAGGTTCCTGGCACAGCTTAAGAGGTACCAAAAGATCTCAGGGAAAAAAGGTGTGCTGAATCGTTTCGATGTGACTGGCGTCTGTCTTAGTATCAGCGTACCCGGCATCAGGATGGAAAATATCGCTGAATTGCCTCAAGACCATCTTTCGCGTTTGCTCTTTTACATAGGCGGGGTCGTGGAGAACAGCCTAAGTGACGATGAGACTATGCTTCTCAGAGATGTGGTGTTGGGGGCTTCCCCTAATGAGACGCTGGAGCGATGGTGCGGCCTAGAAAGGGAAGAGCTTCTGAGATTCCTGTACCTTGGACTCGTTGTCTTTCGTTATGCTTTGCCCAAAGGATTAGAGGAGCTTGAGCGATTGGGTCTGCTAGGCTTTGAGGTTGATGAACTGGGTGATAGCCCTGAGAAGATCATGGGCTTGGTTCGCAAAGATCTCGAAATCGTGAGGATCATCACGACCGAGACAGAGAAGTCGAGTTCTCTTCTCATAGACCTTGAAAAACTGGTGGGGCGATTCAGGTTCGGCTCTTACCTGGATGGTCTTAATGCCTTCAGGGATGAACCCTGTCCGGCGGTAGAATGCTGTCTAGGAACAATGCTCATCAAGTGGATCCTTTCCTCTAGTGAAGGAAGAAAGGCGCTTGCCCAATGGCATAAGGGTGGGGACCATCTTAGAGACCGATATCCTAAGACACCACTTACCACCCGGGCATTGAAATTACGCGACCTTATTACTTCCTTTTCCTGGCTGGAGTTCACATTGAGTGAGGCAACTCCTCCCCCAAAGAACCTTGTGGACTTGATCACAACGTATCGCTCGGCAAATATTCATCTATTGGAGTTGGCTTCGGCACAGGTCCATGAAACCGTCCGCCTCATAAAGGAACAGGAAATCACAGAGATCGTAAAACCCTATATGGAAGACATTCAACCCAAACTGGACTCCTTGATTTCCGAGTATGACAAGAGCCTGGCAAATACTATCTCAGGGGATTGGGCAGGGTATACTCGCTTTCAGAGACTGAACACCCAGGCTCTAAGAGATCTTATACAGGCAGGAGTGCCCAAGAAGGAGAGGGTGTGGATCATCATCCTTGATGGAATGCGTCTGGACTCATGGGATCGCTTTGTATGGCCAGGACTTAGAGAGTTATTCGAGGTGGAGGGCGAGGAGCAGCTCTATCTCGCGACTTTACCCACGCTGACAGACATTTCAAGGGTCGCCTTCCTCGCAGGCAAGTTGCCTCCCTACTGGAAAGATTATGCCAATCATTACACGTCTAATCACAATATTTTACTCGCCCGCCATCTGGGTCTCGGGAGGGATGAGTCGAAAAAGAAACTGAAAATACTCGGAAGGGTTGAAGAGAAAACCGAACAGACAGAGTTCGATTTTGATCCTGCACAGTACTGCGTGATGATCTTTAATCTGAGCGATGATTGGATCCATCATGAAACAGGAAGCCTTATCCGGGTAAACGACATTGTCCAGGATAAATTCGAAAAGCTGGTCCTCCCCGAACTACAGTATCGAATCCGGCCGGAAGATATTGTTGTCGTGACCAGCGATCATGGTTTCATTGAACTGAGACCGGAATTCATGAAAAAGGTTCCTGATCTTCCTAATGAAAACGTGATGTACCGTTATATCAAAGATGCACCATACGAGGGGTGTGTAGAGATTTCCTACGATGACAAGGCCCGCTGGTCTGTGGCGGTGGGGTACAATTGGTTTCAGAGGCCAAAATCAAAAGGAAGGCTGTCCCGGTATTCACACGGAGGCATCTCCATGGCGGAAATGGTTGTCCCGGCTGTCAGGTTGAAGGTGAGGACAACAAAGGAGGTGTCGCTGGTTCTATTGATAGAAGATGTACCGGAGTGTACGCCTGGCGATCCCGTAACCCTGCGGGTCGGGGTGCAGAATCAGGGGACGGTTGCGACGGATGTCTCGCTGACGTGCCGACAGGCAGGTCGTCTTATAGCAGAAGAGCAACTCATATTGCCGGGAGGCACTTCCCATAAATGGCCGGTTACACTGACCGCTGATCCTAAGGCCACCCAGATCTTAGTCAGTGCCGAATATACGTTGCCGGATAAAAGGAAAAAAACTGAAAAAAGGCAGGCTGTCATCCCCATTAAGGAGACAGGGGCCAAAATCGAAATAGACACAAGCGCCCTGGACGATTTTGAAGATTTATAGGATTTCATCGGGATCTGTCCTTTGCTAAAGATATAAAAAGGCGGTGAAACAGAGTGAACGAAGAGTATAGACATTATCAATTCACAGCACTTGATCACAAGGCACAGGAATTGATGCCCGACAGGATCATCTTGAAGTCCCTGACAAGGTGGAATGATGCCTATAAAGAATTCCCGCGATTTGTGATGGAATACCTTGTAGCCCGCTTTGTAGATCCACTGAATCCTGTGGTGGGGCAATCCAAGATCGACCGGATCCTGACAGAGAATTGGGTGGATAGTTCTGAAAAAGAACTCATCAAGAGCCGAATTAAGGAAAATGGGGTGTATAAACTGCTTGGCAGCTTGCAGGTCAGACTCGATGCAGCGAAAGACCATTACTGGGTGACGCTACCCGTTATCGGTGAAAATACGGTAAGGATTACAAGGAACATCCTTGTTGAACACGGCGACAGCCTCCTCGCCGGGGGTGCATGGGGAACATGCACTATTGAGTATGACAACAACTATAAGATAGGGAACAGGATCTACCCCTTTGTGGTGACAGATTTCAAGCCCTTCCAGATAACCAGAGTAAGCCTTGATGACTACATAGAAAAGCGGAAGCATTTTGAAACAGAAGAATGGATTGATCTCATCATGAATACCATAGGATTCAACCCGGCCCATTTCTCCACAAGGCAAAAGCTTCTTTACCTGCTCCGTTTGGTGCCCTTTATTGAGAAGAACTACAACATGATAGAGCTCGGCCCGCGAGAGACCGGCAAAACCTATACCTACAGGAATACCTCTTCCCGCTCTTTCGTCATCTCCGGGGGGGCAACAACCCCGGCAACACTTTTCTACCACAAGGGCGCAAAGCGATTAGGCATCATAGGGCAGCGGGACATCGTTTACTTTGATGAGATCGGCCGCACGCGCTTTACCGATGCCGATGCCACAATCAACATTCTTAAGGACTATATGCAGACAGGGCAGTTCACAAGGGGTGATCAGGAATTCACGTCCGCTGCAAGTATTGTCCTGGGAGGAAACATTGAGGTGGACACAAAAGATGGCCTGTCAACCCCTTCCCAAAGATACTCCCATTGGCTGGCCGTCTTGCCGGCAGAACTTAACAACGATACGGCGTTTATTGACCGCCTTCATTCCTACCTCCCTGGTTGGGAGCTGACGAAAATCAGAAGAGAATATTTTGCACAGGGGTACGGGTTCATGACCGATTATTTTGCTGAGATCTTGAAGCGGCTAAGGGAGAAAAATATACAGTCCTTTGTCTCAGCAAAAATAGATTTTTCTGGGGAAACGGGCCGAAATCAGGATTCTGTACAAAAAACAATATCCGGCCTTGTAAAACTCATTTTCCCTCATAAGAATGTGGACTCCATAGGTCATGATGAGCTGGAGATGTGTGTTGATCTGGCTGTTGAGGCCCGACAGATCGTTCAAGACCAGATGGCTATAATCAGCCCAGGTGAATATCAAAGCAGGCCGATAAAGGCCAGAATCAGAGACTGAGTGCTCAATCATGAACAAAGAAAAACAAAGGCGTCGCATCCTCAGCTTCCTTCAGGGTAAGGGGGGCAAAGATGCAGACGCCTTTTGTGTTTATCAATGGATAGAGCGCTGTCATTTCGAGGGATGGTGGGATCTGGCTCTTTCCTTAGCCCAGAGCGTTCCTCCTAACTCACTTAACCAGGACTACCATAAGAGACTCAATTATCTGTTCTCTGATTGCAGGCATAATCTGAAAACAACCCGTGATACAAAAGTTGGCCCAAAGAGAAGGTACATCAGAAGGATTCCCTCCGAATGTTCCGGGAAAGTGCATCCGTTGCCAGATTTGATGTTTGAGAACAGCTCAAGAGAGACCTTACGCCAAATCTATTCAGTCCTTTTCTATATGAATTCCTATGATGGTGACTTCCCAGACGCTGTCAGATGGTCCATGAGAGTGCTTAATGTCAATGACTATCAGACGGTATGCGATAAATGTGCAAGGAGATTTGCAGGAACGGTTTACCGCTTTAAGGAGTCGTATGATTCTGGAGACATATTGCAGAAACTGGACATGAAATTTGGCCTCAGTCCAAACGACTATATGATTTTCAAGGACCTCCTGGAAGGCGAGAAGTCATATGTAATAGGGCAAAAGGCGTATACTAATGAATAGAGAGAGCCAGAAACGTAAGATCCGCAGATTCCTCGGTGGAAAGGGAAAAAGAGATTTAGACGCCTTTTGTATCTACCAGTGGATAGATCGCTGCCATTATGAGGCATGGTGGGATCTTGCACTCGCTTTAAGACCAAGCATACCACCAAACTCACTAGGTGAGCATTATGATAAACGTTTAGATTACCTGTTGCGTGAATGCAAAAATGAGTTCGATTCACTGACAAAGGAATATGTAGAAGTGAAGAATCCGAATTCTCAGAAGTCATTTTTGATTCCAGATTTATTTTGGTCTACCTGTACTGAGCTTGGATTGAAGTTAGGTGGTAGTTCAAATGCAGGGATCAGGCTAGATTATTTGCGAACAAAAATCGTTTTCGTGGAAAGGCTTAATATTGACGGATGTGTGCTGCGTCTCTATGGGTTGAACGCCGAAGCACTCTATTCCTGGTTATGTTCACACGGATTCAAGGATCTTTCTGACAAGATAATTTGGCCTCGGAAATCCACTCAGACAGAGAAAAGTCGCCTCAAGCTTTCTTGGCATGATGCAACCAATTTAGCTCCCAGTCTTTTTGAAGAGTTAAAAGAAAAAGTCCCAGGTCATAAGTTGATTAAAGTGGTTATATCTACTACCTGGGAAAACTGGGAAGATTGTGTTGATAACATAATAGAAACACTGCAACTCGACAAGAAAGAAGAAGAAAAAAGAGAAGCCAAAAAAGTTCTTCGTGATTATCGAGAATTGCAAGATCTTATTATAGGTTGTTTAAGAGACATTGGACGTGATGATCTCATACAAAGAATGAGTGTCCAATGATTGAAAGGGTCAAGTCTCCGTTTGACTTTTCCGGTATGGATGGTTGCCAGTTCTTGACATGTGCCAAACTGAGTGAATCTGCGAGGATCAAATCTTGTTTTTGCCATAATCACCATTTCATCAAGAGCAAATCACCTAAAGGAGGTAGTCCGTCATGAAATTCTCCCCAATAATATTGGACTCAGTTACTGATTCTGGTCGACATCTGAACAGAATTGAATCTCAAGCCAAAGATGAGAAAACGGAAGGATGGCTCCAGCAGTTGATTTTCGAACATCCCGACCTGCTACCGGCTCATGAATTTGATGAAATCTTTGCCCCCTTAATACCAATTGGCCGTGAAGTGGCAACAAAATCAGGGTCTATTGATAATCTCTACATTAGCCCAGTTGGCCGACTAACCATTGTGGAGACAAAATTGTGGAAGAACCCTGAGAAGCACCGAACGGTATTAGCTCAGGTAATAGACTATGCAAAAGATGTTTCTGAATGGACTTACGACGAATTAAGCAACGCGGTTTTAAAGGCATCGAGGGAGGCTGACAACAACGGAAAAAAATCATTAGATCAAATTGTTGAGCCACACATGAAAGAAGCTGGGCTAACATTGCTCGATTTTCAAGAACGCGTTATCGATAATCTTCAGAGTGGGGAATTTCTTCTATTGATTGTCGGCGACAGAATATCACCAAACGTCGTTCTTTTAACTGAGGCCATTCATGGAGTGCCCGGTTTGGACTTTCGCCTAGGTCTGGTTGAACTTCAGCTTTATACTTTAGAGTCAGGTGGAGATTGGCCGCTATTAGTAATTCCTGATATCGTAGGCAGGACCGTTGAGAGGATGAGAGGAATCATTAAGGTCCAGTACCAGCAAGAGAAACCAAAGGTTGCGATAGAAATTAGCGAAGACACTGGGCCTAAGGCTCCTCGAATAACTTCCGATGAATTTCTACAGAAAACGCCAGATGATCTCCGCCCTGTATATGAACAGTGGATTAAAAGCTGGGAAACCAAAAAGTTTTACATATACTGGGGGACTGTTGGTTTCAGTCTGAGGGTAACGGTGCAAGGCAAACTTCAAACAGTTGTGGAAGCCTATCCTGAATGGGCAGTGTCCTTGATTCGGGAAATCGATGTCGAAAAGTGCGCGGCATCCCCAGAACTTTACCAAAAATATCTTGGCGATATTGATTCTGTGCCGAAAGCCGTTAGCCTACTTTCGCTAGGTAAGAAGTTTATTACTAATGATTCTATTACGGGCGAAGACCTCACGATACTTCTTAAGGCGGCTACGGATTTTGCTGAAGCTGTGACTAAAAGGGGCCGCCCTTAAAAAACTAGGAATGAGAGGGGCATCCATAAGGCAACGGGTCAAGTCTCCGTTTGACTCTTGTTAGGTCAGTAAACGTTCCGGGAATTACCAAATGAAGGGTTTTGTTGGCGTCACGGATAATGAGTGTAAGAGGGGTCTGTCAGGATTTCCTGGTTGCCTGTCATGCCGGTATTGAAGACAACCTCACCTGATACCTCCCCTTCTCCTGCAAAGGTATCACCATAAAATACAGTACCGTCTTCTAATGCTAACAAGGCTTTCATCTTATTTACCAGGTCATTCGCACCTTAACACCGCGTGCGTGTAGTTCTTCTTTGATTTGTTTAACAGTATAGGTTTCATAGTGGACTATCGATGCAATAAGGGCCGCATCGGCCTTGCCTTGTGTGAGCACATCGTAGATATGGTCAATATTGCCTGCACCCCCAGATGCTATAACCGGAATACTTACATTTTCAGATATAAGAGGCGTCAACTCCAGTTCATAACCCTTTTGTGTGCCATCCGCATCCATAGAATTCAGGCAGACCTCTCCGGCTCCCAGTTCTTCTGCCTCCTGAATCCAGGCCAGTGCATCCATGCCCGTAAAGGTTCGACCTCCATGGATCACAATTTCATAACCCGATGGTATCGTAGTTGTGGGCTGCACCTTTTTTACATCTACGCCAAGGACAATGCACTGGCTTCCAAAAGCCGAAGCACCCTCGGCGATAATGGTGGGGTTCAGCACAGCAGCGGTATTGACGCTCACCTTTTCTGCCCCTGCCAGCAAAACATCGCGCATATCCTCGATCGTCCTGATTCCTCCACCTACAGAAAAAGGGATAAAGATCTCATCCGCCACCCTGCGGACCACATCGATCATGATGTCACGCTGGTCACTCGATGCGGTGATATCATAAAACACGATTTCATCTGCTCCCTCTTCATAGTAGTGTCTCGCCATTTGTACAGGGTCACCAATATCTATATTTTCTTTGAACCGTATACCCTTGGTTGTTTTTCCGTCTCTTACGTCGAGACATGGTATAATTCTTTTACTCAGCATAGTTGCTTATCTAGAATGATGAAGTAATTTTTAGAGTATCAAACTCATCTAATGAAAGTCCTTTATAGAAAATCCTATCATGTTTTTCGAAAGTGTTGTTAGAAAAGGTCAGGGTATTTGAGAGAGGCTAAAGGACAACTCTTTCATTCTTGTTTATATAGGTGTATACCGTTGAGCTATTGGATATCTCCTGCCGTAGCCAAAGGACTTCGTTGTGACCTTTAGCCCTGGAGGGGATTGGTGTCTCTTGTATTCGTTTTGATCAACCCGTTTGATAACATCCCTTACAATTGATGGTTCAAATCCCATCTCTATAATCTCCTCCGGGGTTTTGTTGTCCTCGATATATGCCTTAAGGATATCGTCCAGAGTCTCATACGGGGGCAGATCATCCTGGTCTAATTGATCGGGTTTGAGCTCGGCCGAAGGGGGCTTTTGAATAATTCTATCGGGAATTACTTCTCTATCTTTGTTTATGAGACGAGCGATTTGATATACCATAGTTTTGGGTACATCCGAGATAACAGACAGGCCACCGTTCATGTCCCCGTACAGGGTGCAGTATCCCACTGCCAACTCCGACTTATTACCAGTTGAAAGAAGCAGACACCCGAACTTATTGCTGATTGCCATCAAAATTGTCCCCCGGATCCTCGCCTGGATGTTTTGACCTGTGACCTCTGTTGCCACGTCTTTAAACAGGGGAGACAGTTCTTGAAGAAATGTTTCGAATACCCCTTCAATGGGCACATTAAAAAGCTTAATGCCCAAATTAGTTGCCAGATTCTTCGTATCTTCAAAATTTTCTTTAAGGGTATACTGAGAAGGCATAAAGAGAAGTATGACATTTTCCTTTCCGAGTGCCTGAACCGCAATATATGCTGTAAGCGCTGAGTCAATGCCTCCACTCAATCCAACAACAGTCTTGGAAAACCCACATTTCCGAACATAGTCTCTAGTGCCCATGATTAAAGCATTAAGGATGGATTCGGTTTCCGTTTCAGAAACTGGATGGACGTCGCCTTTTTGGGTTTGAGTGTCGAAGACAACTATATCTTCTTCAAAGTCTCGAGCCCTTGCTGCCACCCTGCCTTGAGCGTCAAAGGCAATACTGATACCATCAAAAAGCACACTATCATTGCCACCAACTTGATTAACATAGAGGAGAGGAACCTTATATTTTTTTGCCATAGACCCAAACATGTCCCACTTAAATTCTCTTTTGCCCACATGAAAGGGAGATGCTGCGATATTGATGAAGAGATTGACCCCCCCCTTGATCATGCTTTCTGCCGGATCAGCAGGGTAAAGCCGCCTCGAGAAGAAGTCTTTGTCGTTCCAGATGTCCTCGCATATGGTAAGGCCTATTTGACAGTCCTTATAAAGAAAGGGTGAACATTCTTTTCCGGGCTCAAAATACCTCCTCTCATCAAACACGTCATAAGTAGGCAGAAGTCTCTTGTGTGCTTGGTGGAGAATTTTCCCATTATCAAAAAGTACAGCTGAGTTGTAGAGAGGGTTGCCCTTTTCATTCGGATTTTTATCCACAAACCCGCATATTGCACCAATCCCCTTTATAGAGGTAACCAGCTTCTGCAGATGCATCAGGTTAGCATCAACAAAGTCTTTTTTTTCCAGAAGATCCCGTGGCGGATAGCCAGAGATAATGAGTTCTGAAAAGACGATGAGATCACAGGAAAGATCTATAGCCTTTTCTGCTGCAGCTATAATCTTTTCCGTGTTGTGGGTAAAATCCCCGATGATCGGGTTAATTTGTGCTAAGGCTATTTTCATATTTCATATTTATAAGGTGATTGGCCAATTTCCATCCCAGCACTTAAGACATAAATCCTCTTTAGGGATCTTCAATGCCGCAACAAAGGCCTCTAAGCTGTTGTACTTTACAGAATCGGCGCCGATCTTTTCAGAAACCCACGCTTCCAAGGCCTTAAGCTCATCCATTGTGGTGATATTTCCTTCTGAAAGGTATTGCCTGGCTAAAAGCTCTTCATAGGTCCGGGTTGATATGCCGAAATCGCAAGGGTACATCAATGGTGGACAGGCGATACGCACATGAACCTCTTTAGCGCCGGCATTCTTCAAATCTCTCACCTTGTTTCTGATCTGGGTACCCCTGACGAGCGAGTCGTCACAAAGGACAATTCGTTTATCCCTAATTGCATATTCAAGGACAGAGAGCTTTTTCTTTGCCATCCTGTCCCGATCCTCCTGAGTTAATTGTGTATAACTTCGATCAGCATATCTGTTATAGAGAAAAACCTCCTGGTAGGGCAATCCGGATACCATGTGATATCCCAGGGCATGTCCGATACCTGACATAGGTACCGGTGCAACAAGATCAGCCTGAATGCCGCCTTCTTCAATGTCTCTTTCTGCCAGGCTCTTTCCAAGGTTATTTCTAGCCTCTTGAACATAGAGTCCGTCAATCTTACTGTCCATACTTGCTGTGTATGCCCATTCAAAGGCACAGTGGGCTCTCCTTGGGCTTTTTAATTTTTGCCTGGTCTCGAAGCCTTTTTTACTGATAAACACAATTTCCCCTGGTCGCACGTCTCTTGTACAATTGAAACCTGAGCTCTGAACAGCTCTTGACTCGGAGCTCACAATAAAGGCATTAGATCCTTCTCCCAGCATGAGAGGTCTAAATCCATAGATATCTCTGGCTGCATATATTCCATCTTGGGTTAAAACAACAAGCGAGTAAGCGCCTTTTATCTTTTCAGACAGCATAGAAATCCCTGTAACTACATTCTTCTCTTGCATGATGAGCTTGGAGATGATCTCAATACCTAAACCATGATAAAAAGCCTTTCCTCTGTTCTTCATCTCTTCTAAAAGCTCCGCACTATTAATAATATTACCACTAAAGGCAACTGCTATCTCACCAACAGCACCCTGCCACACCATTGGCTGTCTTTCCTTAAGGCTTACGTGTCCAATGCCAATGGTGCCTTTAAAGGTTTCCAATTCATGGGGGGTGAAGGTGTTCCCCACCTGGCCATAATGAGTTATCTGGTATATTCTTTTTCCATTATAGGTGGCAATACCACAAAACTGCTGGCCCCTGTGTTGAAGGAAGTCAAGACCCCTATAAATGTCTTCAACGCAGTCTGTATCTTTAACAATGCCAAAAACACCGCAGTTATCACCTATTGATTTCATTAATTACCTCCTTCTTGGTCTACTGAAGACGTATCAATGTCCCGATGGTAGCTCTGAAGTGATTTGACAAGCCCATGATCACTTTGAAACGCTTCAATACCTCTGACAGCAGCCATAGCTGCTGCAAGGGTGGTGATATAAGGAACCTTGTACTTGATGGAAGATTTGCGAATATATGAATCGTCGTACTTGCTCAATTTACCGCTTGGTGTATTTATAACCAATTGAATCTCCCCGTTTTTTATGGCATCTGTTATGTTTGGTCTTCCCTCATGTAATTTGAGGATATGTTCCGATTCAACCCCATGTTCCGCCATGAATTTGTGGGTTCCCTCGGTAGCCTTGATCGTAAAGCCAAGCGTTTTGAATCGTTTGGCGATTTCTGGAATGGTAGATCTGTCTTTTTCTGACACAGTAATAAGAACAGTACCTTCAGTTGGAAGTCGCTGTTGCGCTGCCTCCTCAGCCTTAAAAAATGCCGGACCAGGGTTTTTGGCAAGCCCGAGCACCTCTCCTGTGGACCGCATTTCAGGGCCTAAAAGAGGATCAACCTCAGGGAACATATTAAAGGGGAAGACCGCTTCCTTTACTCCAAAATGTGGAATGGATCTTTGTTTAAGATTAAGATTGTCAATTGTCTTGCCAAGCATGATGTTGGTAGCTAATCGGGCCATAGAGATATTGCAGACCTTGGAGACAAGAGGCACAGTTCTGGATGCGCGCGGGTTGGCCTCAAGGATATAAACGGTATCGCGGGCAATGGCATATTGTACGTTTAAAAGACCAACTACATTGAGCTCTACTGCTATCTTTTTGGTATATTCGTTGATGGTGTCAATGTGCTGAGATGGGATGCTGACTGGTGGAATTATGCAGGCAGAGTCTCCTGAATGGACACCGGCGAGCTCTATGTGTTCCATAATAGAAGGCACGAATGCACGGGTGCCATCGGCCAGGGCATCAGCCTCCACTTCAATAGCGTTTTCTAAAAATTTGTCGATTAAAATCGGTCTTTCAGGTGTAACACCAACAGCGGCTGCCACATAATGCCTGAGCATCTCCTCATCATAGATCACCTCCATCCCCCTTCCCCCAAGCACGTAGGATGGTCTGAGCATGAGAGGGTATCCGATCTTTTCTGCAATGGCTAACGCTTCATCCAGGGTGCTGGCCATTCCGGATTCTGGTTCAGGTATGCCAAGTTTGGCCATCATCTTACGGAAACGATCTCTGTCCTCAGCCAGGTCAATACTCTCCGGTGATGTCCCTATTATTTTAACGCCAGCCTCTGCCAGCTCGTTGGCAATGTTAAGTGGTGTCTGTCCCCCAAACTGCACTATTATTCCCTCTGGCCTTTCCTTTTCATATATGCTCAATACATCCTCAACTGTGAGGGGCTCGAAATAAAGTCTGTCAGATGTATCATAGTCGGTTGAGACTGTTTCAGGGTTACAGTTAATCATGATAGATTTGAAACCCAGATCACGTAAGGCAAAGGCCGCATGGACGCATGTGTAATCAAATTCTATCCCTTGTCCGATCCGGTTAGGCCCACCGCCTAAGATCATAATCTTACGACCGGTTTCTTTTTCGACCTTGTCTGGTGCGTTGTATGTAGAGAAATAGTACGCTGCATTTTCAACACCGCTCACAGGGACAGGTTCCCACCCCTCGACCACCCCAAGAGAGATGCGCTGACTCCTGATGTCTTTTTCCGGTATTTCGAGGATGTTCGATAGATACCGGTCTGCAAATCCGTCCTTCTTGGCCTGGATAAGTAGATTATCAGGAAGCCTCTTTCCTTTAAAGGTGATGATTTTTTCCTCCAGCTCAACGAGCTCCTTCATCTGTTCAATAAACCAGGGTTTAATATAGGTTTTGTTGTAGAGCTCATGTATAGGTGCACCCTTTCTTAAGGCCTCATACATAATGAATTGTCGTTCGCTTGAGGGTTCAGCTAATAGGTCCATCAGCTCCCCAAGAGATTTTTCATGAAAATCTTTTGCAAACCCAAGTCCATAACGACCATTTTCAAGGGAACGGATCGACTTTTGAAAGGCCTCTTTATATGTTTTTCCAATGCTCATTACCTCACCTACGGCCTTCATCTGTGTACCAAGCTTGTCTTCGGCACCCTCGAATTTCTCAAAAGCCCACCTGGCAAACTTTACGACGACGTATTCTCCAGAAGGTGTATATTTATCCAGGGTGCCTTCCCGCCAGTAAGGGATCTCATCCAGGGTCATGCCAGCTGCTAAGAGCGTAGAGATTCTGGCAATAGGGAAGCCCGTGGCCTTGGATGCAAGGGCTGAAGATCGGGATGTCCGCGGATTAATCTCAATGACAACAACACGGTCTGAGTTCGGATCACGGGCGAACTGGATATTGGTACCACCTATTACCTGGATTGCCTCTACAATCTTGTATGAATAATGCTGCATTCTCATTTGCAATTCGGGGTCTATGGTAAGCATGGGCGCTGTACAGAAAGAGTCGCCAGTGTGGACCCCCATTGCATCAACGTTTTCTATGAAACAGACAGTGATCATCTGGTTCTTTTTATCTCTCACCACCTCAAGCTCCAGCTCCTCCCAGCCGAGCACCGATTCCTCCACAAGAATCTGGCCGATTAGACTGGCAGAAAGTCCACGACTTGCCACGGTCCTGAGCTCTTCAACGTTATACACTAGGCCACCGCCTGTACCTCCCATGGTATAGGCAGGCCTGATGACCACTGGGTAGCCAAGCTCCTGCGCAATTTTTTCCGCATCCGCAACGTTAAAGGCTGGCGCACTTTTAGGCATGTCGATGCCCAACCTCTCCATGGTGGCCTTGAACTCAATGCGGTCCTCACCCCGCTCGATTGCATCTACTGCTACACCAATGATTGTCACATTATATTTTTCAAGAATCCCCTTTTTGGACAACTCTGAAGAAAGATTAAGCCCAGACTGTCCTCCGAGATTTGGTAAAAGGGCATCTGGCCGCTCGTAGGCAATAATCTTCTCCATGGTCTCTACATTAAGTGGCTCAATATAGGTAATATCGGCCATTTCTGGATCGGTCATGATGGTTGCCGGGTTAGAATTGACTAAGACAATCTCATAACCAAGTGCCTTTAGGGCCTTGCAGGCCTGGGTACCGGAGTAATCGAATTCACAGGCCTGGCCGATAATAATAGGACCAGAACCGATAATCATAATCTTATGTATATCGGTACGTTTGGGCATTGCCCACCCCCTTAATTATAATTAAAAGGCTCAATCCATAGAAGATTATATTGATTTGGAAAATAGTATTAAGATAAAAATATATCAAGCAGTTTCCTTATAGATGGAGACTTTCTAATCAATATGGATACACACCCTTAGTTTTGTATATTCAGGAGATGAAGAGATTTTTTGAGGGAAAATTTGGATCACTTGTCAGGTTAACGCCCAACCGTCTTAACCCCGCTTCATCTCCCGGTGTGGGGATGTGTGTTATATGGACCTCACAGCCCTGAAGTTCTTTTAATTTCTCAATAGCTAATTGAGCAGCAGAATTTGTCGTAGCGCTGATACCAAGGGCGATCAAGGTTTCGTTCAAATCCAAGCTGACCGTTTTCTCATTCAAAACTTCAGTCTTGAGATTTTTGACTGAATCCGTTATGTGGGAAGGCAGCAATTTTATTTTATTGGGAATTTCCGCCAAGTGCTTTATGGCATGCAAAATAAGACTTGATGCTGCATGCATAAGAGGAGAGTTATTGCCGGTAACTATGGTGCCGTCCTTTAATGCAATGGCTGCCCCACAATAAATGCCTTCATTACCTTTATTTGCCTCTTGTGCATCTTTAGCAGCCTGGCGTGCCGGTTCAACAACACTCCTGTGCTCTGGTTTAAAATTAAAATCCCGGATAAAAAGTTCTACCCTCTGGACAGTCTCCTTGTCTGCAAACCCCATCACATATTCACATTGGTATCGAAAATACCGCCTGATAATTTCCTGCTTGGCTGCCGTACCTGTGAGTCCATCATCAGTTATAGCGAAACCTGCTCGATTCACTCCCATATCTGTTGGAGATTTGTAAAATGATTCGCCACCAGTTATTTTTTCTAATATTCTCTTTAGAACAGGGAATATTTCGACATCGCGGTTATAGTTTACGGCTATGAGATTGTATGATTCTAAATGGAAGGGATCAATAAGGTTAAAATCTTTGATATCAGCAGTTGCTGCCTCATACGCTACATTAACAGGATGTTTAAGAGGTAGATTCCATATAGGAAAGGTCTCAAATTTGGCATACCCTGATTTAACCCCTTTCCTGTAGTCATGATATAATTGAGAAAGGCACGTAGCTAACTTCCCACTGCCTGGACCGGGGCCTGTAACAATGACCAGGGGTTTTTCTGTTTCAATATATTCATTTGCTCCGTAACCTTCGTCGCTGACTATAAGATCTACATCGGTCGGATATCCTTTTGTATAACGATGGGTGTAAACCTTTATATCTCTCCTTTCCAATTTATTTTTGAACAATGTGGCGGCTGGTTGATTATCGAAACGGTTTATAATCACACCCAGTACATCGATTCCCCACCTTCTTAAATCGTCGATAAGTTTGAAGGCATCGGAATCATAGGTAATGCCAAAGTCTGCTCTTATTTTTTTTCTTTCAATATCACCGGCATAAATGCAAAGCAGGATGTCTGCCGTATCTTTTAATTGCTGTAAAAGCTTTATTTTCCCATTTGGATCATACCCGGGTAAAACCCTCGAAGCGTGATAATCATAAAGCAGTTTACCCCCAAATTCGAGATAGAGCTTGTTGTTAAACCTCTTAACCCTTTCGAGGATTGCAGCGGTCTGTTCTCTAATGTATCGCTCATTGTCAAAAGCTACTATTCCTGCCATGTTTCCCTTGTCTATTGCTTATTTTTCCTGAGTTTCCTTATCCTGATCTCTCTTTATATCATTTGATTATGCATATAGACCATTAAAAAACCCACATCTCTTTGTAAAAAGCAGGGTCTTGGTGTTCAGATCATGGTGCCCCTTTTGTCAGAGTTAATACACTATGGTAAAATTTTATGAAAAACTATCAAAAAAAGGATTTTTCGTCAAGGAATAGACTTGTGAGAATTATATGGTTACTCTCTGGTTGTAGTCCAATTTTTTCTTTCCTGTCAGCAGGGCCAGAAGCAATCCTTCTTCGCGACAGTGTCCCTCATGTGGGCATTTTTTTCGAGTTTTTTCAAAAAAGTAGAGTGGCGCAATGCAATGAAATGCGTTAGAATCTACTCTATGTCTACCCCCTTCTAACTCCCCTCTTGCCGAATAAAGATCTCTATTGTAATTAATAGACTTTTTCATGCGTAGGACTCCCTTTATCAAAGCCAAATCAGCACATTCATCAAATTGAGGGCATGAGCTACAGTGCTCATAGAATTTGATCGGTGTTTGGCAATGGAACTCCGCGGCGTGAATTATTTTTGAGTTTTTGCTGTTCATGGCAGGCTCCTTTTCACATTTGACTGCTTAGGGAATTGTGCATTTACAGTGAAGGCCTTTAAAAAGCCTTACGGTTGATACTATGTCGCTCCCATGAGCCATTCAGTTGTTTTATCTTCCAGGGCTTTGTAACCAAAAGTGACACAGGCCGTTTTGCAACACCCGCAGCCTATGCAATTTTCCGTATCTATGTATATTGCGCCCTCTTGTTCCTCAATAGCCTGTAGTGCGCAAACCCTAAGAGCGTAACAATCCTTGCAGGCATGTTTACAAATGATGTTGAGCATTTTAGTCTCCTTCCGTTCGATAGATTATCCTAAGATTTTGTTGACCTCTTCTTGGTCTGATTCCATAACATAGGGAATCCCAGACACGTCGGCCGCCTCTCTGGTGAGTGCTACTAAATCATTGCGGTCAATATATTTTAGGGAAAATTTCCTTGCGCCTGCCATGAGTTGCTGCAGGCCTTGTCGTAGACGATCAAGGTATGAGTACATACCAATGGCCCCAGCTGGAAGCGTGGTGAAGTCTTTCCCAAATCGCTCTTTTAGCTGTGCGCTCACAGCAAAAAGCCTCAAATACCCTTCTTCGATATCTCGGCCTTTTGAGTTCATTTTTTCTGCTATTAACTTGCCATGAGTCTTTCCTACCATGGCAGCGGTCATGATAGCCCGTCCGAGACAAGTGGCCTTGACATAGGGTGCTCCCAAGGCCAAGGCCTTAAAAATGTGGTCCTCCAATGACAGGCCACCAGCAATGGCAATGGGAGGAATGTAGGCGCCCTTTGCCATAAGGCGGTCACACATCTGATACGCGAGACTCTCCAGTTGAACAGTTGGTATACCCCACTCATTCATCATTCTCCAGGGGCTCATACCTGTTCCGCCACCTGCACCATCGATGGTTAACAAGTCTATCTTTGCATCGGAGGAATATTTTATGGCACGGGCCAGATCAACAGGTCGGTAAGCACCAGTCTTCAAGGTCACGTATTTAGCGCCAGTGTTACGAAGGTGTTGGACACTCTGATAAAAATAATCTTCATTCACCATACCAAGCCTTGAGTGTCTTTCAAAATCAGAGATACCTCCAGCCTTAAAGGCGGTCTGCACCGCCGGATTTGTAGGGTCAGGAAGCACAATATAGCCCCGCTCTTTAAGCTGTAGGGCCCTCTCTAAGCTAGGTAATTTAACCTCTCCTCCTATGTCCTTAGCACCTTGTCCCCATTTCAGCTCAAATATCTCCACACCAAGCTTCTCGATGACGTACTCAGGTACCCCAAGCTTGGAGTCTTCTACATTAGCCTGAACAATAACTCCGCCTTTGCCATTGTACCATTTTTTAAATGCCTTGATCCGGCGTTCCATTTCAGGCGATTTAATAATTTTCCCGTTTTTAAATTCTGCCTGTGGATCCATACCGCAAATGTTTTCTCCTGCAACAACAAGTACACCGGAGATAGCTGCACCCACAGCGATGTCTTCCCAGTTGATTCGGCCAATTTCAGTGGAGCCTAAAGCACCTGTAAATACAGGAAAATCCATCTTGATGCCACTATCAGCCCCCAAAGCTGTGGCGCAGTCCACTGCCGGAAAAGTGGCTATGTCAGAGTCAGCCTCTATACCAGCAGCCCCAACGCATGTTCCCTGGATGTTAAAATGAGAGAAATCTACCGGATAATCTTTATCAGCCCCTGCGGTGATTTTACCGAATGGTTGGGGATAGATTATCTCACGCCCTTTTAGAGCAGAGCGCCCCACTTCACAAGGGCCCTCACAACCATCCAGGCAGGTGGAGCAGATGCCGGAAATAGGTGATGGCTCCACACGGTTTGTGGTTAGAGTTGCAGCACTCCGATTTGGTTTGCTAAACGACATAACTAAATCCTCCCTTTGCTAATTAGTACAACGTAAAGTAAGTAAAAAATAAAAAATCCACAGGCTACATTTCTGAAGCCTGTGGACTTCATTGTCTTTTTCAGCAATACGCCCCTGTATTACTGATAATCAAAACATAAAAATTTCATAGCAGTAAATAAATCTTTTGCAAGGAGCTTTTTACATGGTGTTAACTTAGCTATATGTTCCGTGAGATAATAATCATCTCATGGAAAGCCTTGGATTATGGCAACGTAACTTATCCTAAGAAACAAATAGCACTATGACTCTGAGGGTTGGCCACAACTCTCGCATATGCCCCGTTAGCTATTTTTGGGACATCAATGACGTGCACCACATTTTCAAAATCGTCACTTTTTGGTAACAACTCAGTCAAGATATTTACAGAGCTTTCAAAAAATGAGTTATTAAACATAGTCTGAGGGTCATCAGGATACACTGGTAAGTAAATGATTTGGCCTTCCACGAGGTCCTGAAAAAAGTGCGTCCCATAAGATAATTCGGGAACGTGGCCAGAATCTTCGCGAGCAATTTCAACAAGAACTGCTGTGTTATCAATATCTGCATAGCTCACATTGACTCCCAAATCAATGTTACCACTACCCCACCTGCCCGGGCCCATCATCAAAAATTTCTCTTCCGTGAGGCGCGGATGAGCATTGAGGCGCCCTACTATTCGGCCCACTGATCTTTTAAGCTCCATTGATGTGATTTCTGCATAACGTCGAGGTTCTATGTAAATAATATGTTTGATTCTACTGACCACTCCACCGCTTATAACTCTTGTAGCCTTAAAGAGTGTGTGTTCCCGAAGAATGTTATCAGGCACCTTTACAGGGCCTGATAGCCCTGGAAGCCATAACGGCCTGCATTGCAGTAAATTTACTTTGACGTTACCTTCAGGATCCACAGACGCAGTAAATTCCGTGTCTACTGGGTGGCCGTAAGCCCTATCCAGGATCTCCAG
>Ga0307378_10002070_pt1 | contig 31472 bp, 28 predicted proteins | sample UN1MG_FD_202238 | JGI IMG/M metagenome (GOLD analysis project Ga0307378, IMG submission 202238) | Soil microbial communities from Risofladan, Vaasa, Finland - UN-1 | ecosystem: Environmental > Terrestrial > Soil > Coastal area > Acid sulfate soil | place: Finland: Risofladan, Vaasa | collected... | reverse complement strand
TTTAGCCCTGGCAACCCGAGCGAACGGTCTGTATCGCTATAAGATGGTTTTGTAAATTGTAATGCGTGTCATCGCCTGGAAGGATTTTACCAAGGGAACCAGCCCGCTGAAGAAAGTCGCTCTGACCATCGGGACCTTCGATAGTCTGCATGTGGGACATCAGAGACTCATCCGGGGAGTTGTGGACAACGGTTACGGGGCGCTTGGGGCTGTATGTACATTTCATCAGAACCCGGCCCTGACGCTGGACAGCCGGCCCTTCAGGGGAAGTATTCTCAGCTTGGCCCAGAAAATCAGCAAACTGAAAGCGCTGGGGATCGCTCTGGTCGTGCTGATTGACTTTTCTGCTGGATTTAGTAAACTGTCTGGAAAGAGATTTCTGGATCTCCTGGCTAGCCGTCTCGACATCAAGAAACTTGTTGTAGGCTATAATTTCCACATGGGTAGGGGACGGGATACCAATGCCCAGGAATTGGTCAATATGCTTTCCGGTTCACAGACCGAGTTGGAAGTCGTTCCAGCGACCACGTATCAGGAAAAGGCCGTCAGCAGTTCAAGGATCAGAGAATCAATCCTTCAGGGTCGATTCCGGGAAGTTAAGGATATGCTGAAGGATGATTTCCGTCTGGATCTGGGTGCAACCTCGATTCAACGACGAGACGGCAGCTCGTGGGTACGGAGATCAGAGATCCATCAAGTTCTCCCGAAAATAGGAGAGTATCGGGTCCTCTTCTTGACGGAGAACACCGAGTTTCCCGGCATATTGTGTATCGAGGAAGAACAGATATCCTGGCAGAGAGAGTTTGCCGGAACAGAGATTGAAATTAGCTTTTTATAATCAGAGTGAGAATAGTAAGGAGGCAACCATGTCGTTGACCAAGGAAAACAAACAGGATGTGGTGACTGAGTTTGGCAAGACAGATAAGGATACAGGATCCGCGGAGGTTCAGATTGCCCTTCTAACCCGAAGGATAGAGGATCTTACCGGACATTTCAAAGCCAATCCCAAAGACCATAACTCCCGCAGGGGCTTGCTGAAGATGGTCGGCCAGAGGCGCAAGCTGCTCAACTACCTGAAACGCCAGGATATTGAAAAATATCGGGCGATCCTGGGAAAACTGTCACTGAGAAAATAGACAAACGAATAACGAATAAGGAAAAAATTACATGAGTCATGAAGTCAGATTAAAGATAGGTGAGGAAGATCTGATTCTGGAAACCGGGAAAATCGCCAAACAGGCTAATGGGTCTGTATTTGGTCATTATGCAGGTTCTGCTGTGATAGCCACCGCCTGCTGCTCCGGTCAGGATCTCGAAAACCTCAGTTTTATTCCCCTATCGCTGGAGTACAACGAAAAGTACTATGCCGCCGGGAAGATCCCCGGTGGGTTTATTAAACGGGAGGGGAGGCCCAAGGACAAGGAGATATTGGTCTCCCGTCTGATCGACAGGCCGCTACGCCCATTGTTCTCGAAGAAATTCAAGCGGGAAATTCAAATCGTTCCCACGGTGGTATCGACGGACCAGATCAATCCCCCCGACGTGATCGCGATGGTAGCCGCATCTGCAGCGATCACGATCTCCGATATTCCCTTTGCCGGCCCCGTGGGTGCGGTTCGCATAGGGTATCTGGACGGTTCGTTTATCGTAAACCCGACCTTCGACCAGATCGAACAGAGCCTTCTGGACATTGTGGTAGCCGGTACCGAAGAGGGGATCACCATGGTCGAGGGGGCTGCATCAGAGGTCAGTGAAGAGATCATGGTTCAGGCCATCGAAGAAGCCCACAAGTGGATCAAAGAACTCTGTCGCATACAACTGGAGCTGGCCAAGGCCGCCGGAAAGGAGAAAATCGAGGTTTCCGAGGCATCTGAAGACGTCCTCGATCCGGCTGTACAGGAAGAACTTCTGAAATGGGCAAAACCGAAGATGGAGGAAGCCTGCTTTGTTCCCGGAAAGATGAACAGAAACGCTGCGATACGGGCAATCCAAAAAGAAGCCCGGGGAAAATATGAGGAGAAGATCCCGGAAGAGCAGCTCGGGAAAGTGAATGAGCTGCTCGAGGATTTGGAATACCAGACGGTTCGCAGTTCAATCCTTGAACGCAAGGTTCGCACCGACGGTAGGAGCCCGACCGATATCCGACAGATAACCTGCGAAATCGACGTGCTGCCCCGCACACACGGATCGGCTCTGTTTACTCGAGGTGAAACTCAAAGCTTGGCTGTGACCACTCTCGGTACGGTATTTGACGAGCAGATTCTCGACAATATCGAGGGGGATACTCGCAAGGCCTTTATGCTTCACTACAACTTCCCTCCTTTCTCGGTGGGAGAGACGGGCAGGCTAGGACCGAACCGCCGGGCAATCGGACACGGCCATCTGGCCGAACGGTCGCTGCTTGCCGTGATTCCGGGCAAAGATGAGTTTCCCTATACGATACGCCTGGTCTCGGAGGTCCTGGAATCAAACGGTTCATCCTCCATGGCCACGGTGTGCGGCGGCATCCTCTCACTGCTGAATGCGGGCGTGCCCCTTAGGAAATCCGTAGCCGGGATCGCCATGGGACTGATCAAAGAGGACCAGAAGTACGTGGTCTTAAGCGACATCCTGGGTGAAGAAGACCATCTCGGTGATATGGATTTCAAGGTTGCCGGAACGGCTGACGGAATCACCGGATTCCAGATGGACATCAAGATCGCCGGCGTGGATGCGGCAATCATGTCTCAAGCCCTGCTGCAGGCAAAAGAGGGCCGGTTGCACATCCTCAAGATTATGAATCAAACTATCGCAGAGCCCCGAGACAGCATCTCGGAGTTTGCGCCGAAGATCATCAGTTTGAAAATCGACCCCGACAAGATCGGAGCCGTGATCGGCCCCGGGGGGAAAATGATAAAAGGGATAACCGAGAAGACGGGGGCCAAGATCAACGTGGATAACGACGGTACCGTGACCATATATTCTCGGGAAAAAGCAATGGCCGAAGAAGCCGAGAACGCCATCAGAGGGCTGGTCGAAGAGCCGGAAGTCGGTAAATGGTACAACGGCACGGTCAGACGGATTATGGATTTCGGAGCCTTTGTCGAGTTTCTTCCGGGGAAAGAAGGATTGGTGCACATCTCCCGACTGGCCGACCAGCACGTGCCCAGCGTTCACGATGTTGTGGAGGAAGGTCAGGAGGTTCGAGTCAAGCTTTTCGAAATTGATCGCATGGGGCGTATGAACCTCAGCATGATCGAAAATCCTGAACCGCGAGGCCAATCGGATTCCCGCTCGGGTCCTCGATCGAACGACGGGTACAGGCCGGGAAGCCCCGGAGGTCAGGGCCGTTCGGACAGAGATAGATCCGGCCGGCAAGAGGGAAGACCCAGGCGGAGATAGGATTGATCCAGTCGACTGAGCTGGACAGCGGCGCCCGGATTATCCTGGAGACCGTCGATAACACGGATGTCGCCTCCATAGGCCTATGGCAGCTGAACGGCTCCCGGGACGAGGATGATTCCGAGGCCGGATACACCCATTTTCTCGAGCACATGCTTTTTAAAGGTACGGCGAGACGTAGTGCCTACCAGATCGCCCAGGCCGTTGAACGGGTCGGGGGATATCTCAATGCCTTCACCGAGAAAGAGGTGACCTGCTTCTACTGCACGCTTCCCGCCGAGGCTATCGAAATAGCGATCGATGTTCTCACAGACATATACTTCGCTGCCTGCCTGGATGAACAGGAGTTGCAGAAAGAGAAGACCGTCATTGTCAATGAGATCAAGATGATCGAGGATAGTGCGGAGGAGAAAGGGCAGCAGATCTACCTGGAAAATCTCTGGAACGGTCACTCCCTTTCCCGAAAGATCACCGGAGAGGTTCACCAGGTAGAGGAAATCAGCAAAGAGCCGCTGTACTCCTTCTACAAGGACCGCTACGCACCGAGGGCCACGGTGATCACGGCCAGCGGCAAGATCGATCCGGATAAATTAGCAACTTCCCTGCGGGCGGTGTTTTCGGCAGGCGGAGATCGGAGATCCGGGAAGACCCGCAATACCCCATCAGCCCGTTTTCGTTGGGAGGCAGTTCCGGATAAGTTCGAGCAGGTTCACCTGTACACCGGAACCAGTTACGCTTCCTCCACCAACATCAGGGAGTACTATCAGGATCTGGTGTTCAATACCCTTTTTGGTGAGTCCATGAGCTCGCGGCTCTTCCAGCGCCTGCGGGAGGACCGGGGACTGTGTTATTCCGTAGCCTCTTTCCGCAGTTATTTCACCGACGTCGCACTTTGGACCATATATGCAAACACGATTCCCTCTTTGATGTCAAACCTGATCGAGGCGATCAATGAGGAGCTTGCCCGTCTGCACGGCGAAGCGCCGACGGAACAGGAGATCGAGGACACCAAAAGCCAGCTCAAAGGGAACATGATTCTGGCCAGAGAGGACATGGAAAACAGAATGAAGCGTCTGTTTCGGCAGTATCACCTGACCCATCGAGCCATCGAATATGATACCTCCCTAAGATTGCTGGACGAAGTCACCCGGGAAGATATCCTGTCCATCATCGAGCGGCGGATTCAACCCCAACAGTTCGGCTTGCTGGCCTACGGCAGCAAGAAAATCAAGCGGTTGCCCCGCAGCAGCTACTCCTTTTAGATGAAGGCAATCCTCGTATCCTGCACCTCAACATCACCGGATCTTCTACCCCTGTATCAGTCAAAAGGATCTTCGGGAGCCGATCTTTGTGCCGATATCCCGATCGGCGGGGAGATTGTGATCCCGCCGGGACAGCGCAGACGAGTCCCGACGGGTATTCGTCTTGAAATCCCCGAAGGCTATGAGGGGCAGGTGCGGCCTCGTTCCGGCCTGGGATTCAAACACGGGATCACGGTTGTCAATGCTCCGGGTACCATTGATTCTGACTACAGAGGGGAGGTCCGGGTGATCCTGATCAATCTGGGCAGCGAACCCTTTCATGTGCTAAGAGGTGATCGGATCGCCCAGATCACATTTGCTCCGGTGGTACAGGCGGATTTCCAGCTCCGGGACAGCATTGCCCCTACAGAGCGGGGAGAGGGCGGATTCGGCTCCACGGGGACGTGAAACAATGCGCCGATGGCCCAAACCTCTGATCTTCGTCTGTGTCCTGTCTGCGATTATCCTGATCTCCGGATGTCAAAGCAAATCCCCGACGCGTCAGAAGCAGGTACAGGGTGGAAGCGGGGAATACGGCGGCGAGCCGCCGGCTCCGGAGACGGAGGAGCAGATCCTTCGCCGCCGGCTCGCAGCTGCGCAGGAGTACTTCCAGAACGGGCGCTACGAAAGATCTCTGGACATCCTCCGTGAGCTGGAAATCGCCAACGCTCCCAATGCTGAGATCCCGTACCTGCAGGCCCGGATTGCCATGGCGCAGAAGGACTTAAGCCTGGCCCTGTTCCACTTGAAAAAGGTCTTGGACAGCGGGGTGCAGCAGCTCGAGGTGGATCAAAAGCGCGAGGTGTACCGACTGCTGGCGAGCCTGAGTTATGATTCCAGAGATTTCGAACAGGCCTACCGATATTTCCTTGAGATGGTAAAGCTGTCGGATCAGGAGGTCCCCACCGAAACCTGGATTCGACTGGCGGAAATTGCCTTCTACACCCGCGGCGATAAGGATGCGGCCAAAATTTACCTGCTCAACTGCCTGTCCGCAGACTTGAGCGATATCGGGGAGGAGGGCCGCCGCTTGCTCGATCGCTTATCGCGGCGCCTGCGCTGGAGCACGTTGGAAGCGGAGCAGTTCGGGTGCAGCGATACGAACGTTTCCGCACTGCAGATAGACGGGGACGATCTTTGGATCGGTACCTGGAATGGAGGCATAAGCCGCTATTCTGTCGGCAGTGGGGAGTCCACGCTTTTTCAAATAGGTAGCGAGAGCCTGACCGCCAGAACGGTGCGCACGATAGAAGTTACTCCGGCAAGAGTTTGGATCGGAACCTACCAGGGTCTTTTCCAATATACAAAATCGACCTCCCGATGGCGGGAGATGCAGTTCTTCGGGGATAAGGTGGAAGCCCTGGAGGCTGTGGGAGAAGCGGTTTTTGTAGGAACTCTCGGGCAAGGTCTGTGGCGTTCCACGGCCAAAGGGTGGGAGAAAATCACCCAGGGCGGTCTTCCCGGCGAGTTTATTAACTGCCTCTTGGCGAGCGATGATTATCTTCTCATCGGAACCTTGAATTTGGGACTGGTGGTGCTGGATCTACATACGGGTAGGCTGAGGAGTTTCGACAGCATTAATCCCGACCTTGCTGCCAGGAACGTGATCACCCTTTTGGTCGAAGATGAGGAGAATCTATGGATCGGAACGTACGGGGAGGGTCTGTACAGATGGGATCGGCGGGGCAACGCGGTGGAGCATTTCAGCAAGGCCTCCGGCCAACTTGCCGATGACTGGGTCTTGTGCGCGGTACAGGCCCGCACGGGACTGTACTTCGGGACCTTCGGGGGCGGGGTTACTCATCTTTCTACGCATGGGCGCTCGTGGCAGCAGATCGGTCTGAGACAGGGCCTTGCGGCTCTCGATATCAGCGCCGCAACCTATTCCCCCCCCCGCCTGTATTTCGGGACGCTTGGTTCGGGGATCTCTGTATTGGATGAATCCCTTGTCTTAGGTGGTACAAGAGGAATAGAATAACGTACTTGATGACCCGCATCCCTGGATTTCGTAGAATAGATCTATACATCCTCAACGAGTTTCTCATCTCCTTCGTAGTGGCCTTTCTTTTTTTCTTCTGTACGTTCTTCATCAATCAGCTGCTGGTTCTGGCCGAGGAGATTTTTTCAAAAAAAGTCCCCTTTTGGGACGTGGTGCAATTTATCGTTTTCTCCCTGCCGTCGATTCTGGCGCTTTCCCTACCCTTTGGGGCCCTGGTAGGCTCCCTCATGGCCATGGGGAGGTTCGCTTCGGACAATGAAATCCTCGCCTTTCGGGCTTCCGGAGTGGCCCGGTACCGAATTCTCACCCCTCTCCTGGCAGCGGGGGTGCTCCTTTTCCTCGTCTCCTTCGTCATGAACGACTATTTTTTACCCTTGGGGAACATCCGTTTGGGCAGCATGTACAGAAAAATCCTGTACACCAATCCAGGCATCGAGCTTGAACCCTACTCGGTGAAGCGATACCAGGACACGGTGATCGTTACGGGGGAAATTGAGGAAACCCTCATCAAAAATATCACGATCATCGATAGGACGGAGGACAAGGAAAAGCGGATCATCACGGCACGTTCGGGCTCGTTGCAGGAGAGTCGAAACCCAAAAGGCGTTATTTCCATCAGGCTGGATGAGGTATTTACCCATGCCCCCGACGGGGCGATCGAGGAAAGATACGAGTTCACCACCGCCGAATCCATGATCTACAACATCCTGTTGAAGGATTTCAGCGCCAGCTTCATCAATCCAGGCCCGCGGGAAATGAGATCCATCGATGTGTGGCGGGAAATCCAGGTGATGGACCGGGAATACAAACGTCAGCTGGAGGAGCAGGGAAGAAAGATCGAAGCCCAGCTCTTCGATCTGGCCATGGAGCTTCGATATTTGAAAGATTTCGCCCATACAGATCCCGGGCTCTACAAAATCCGGCGGCAGAACCTCGCCAATGCCTACACGATCTATACCAGAAACAGAGACAGGAAATTCGTGGACCGCAACCTGCAGCTCTACCGCCTCGAATTCCACAAAAAGTTCTCCATTCCCTTTTCCTGCATCGTCTTTGTTCTTTTTGCCTTTCCGGTGGGTCTGCTGGCCCGAAAGAGCGGGAGGGCCGTGGGCTTCGGGATCGGTCTGCTCATGGCCTCGATGTACTGGTGGCTGCTGTTGATCGGTCATACCTTGGGAATCCGGTTGGAACTGCCGCCGGTGTTTGCCATGTGGTTTCCCAACCTGGTTGTGTTTGTCGTGGCCTGTGTATTTCTGGCCGTAAGGACCAATCGATGAAAACAATATACGGTATGCTGTTGAGCACTTTTATTTTTGTTTTTCTGATCTCCGTTCTCTTCTTCGTGCTGGTGATCCAACTCCTGGATCTGTTCACCAACCTGTGGCGGTATCTGGCCCACGATACGAGCCTTGGGGAGATTTTGCGGATCGCCTACTACTACCTGCCGAAATGCCTATCCTACGCCATCCCGCCGGGTTTGCTCTTCTCCGCAGCCTTCACCTTGGGCGTTTTGTACAAGAACAACGAGCTGATCGCGATTTTGGGCTCAGGAGTCAGTTTATACCGTTTGGTTCTGCCCTTTATTCTCACCGGCGTCCTGCTCAGCGTATTAAGTTTTTTCCTCGAGCAATACTACGTCATAGACACATTCATTCGGAAAAATGAACTCTACAGAGAAGCGGTAAGGCAGGAAATCAGCTTCAGCAACACCAATATCACGGTGATCAGTGAAGATGCGACAACGATCTACCAGGTTGACTACTTCAACGACAAGAAACAGACCATCACAGATGTGATGATCATACAGAGAGGCGAACGCGGCGAGTTCGCCGCACGCATCGACGCTGATTGGGGCGAGTGGAGCGGACAACACTGGATCCTTCACAACAGCCGCCTGTACAGCTGGGACGAACAGGGGGATACCGTCGTAATGGAACGCAACGCCCTCTACGAAGCCGGGGAACTGGTGGAACCGCCGGCGACTTTTCGCAAGACCACCCGAAACGTGGAGGAGATGAAGAGCGATGAGGCCTGGCTGTGGATCGAAAAGCTCAAGAGAGCGGGACTACCCTACAGAGGGGCGCTTACCGAGTACTACAAGAAATTCTTCTTCAGCTTGAGCCCGTTTATCGTTGTGTTGATCGCTATCGGGGTGGGCGGTCGGTTCAAACGGAATATTCTCCTTATGAATCTGTTGACCGCCCTGATGGTGAGCGTAGTGTACTACGTGCTTCAAATGGTGTCGGTGATATTGGCGAAAAACGGGTTGCTACCGCCCCTGGCCGGGGCGGGGCTGGCTTTCGTGATCTTCCTGGCCGTCGGTGGGCTGACTCTAAGAACCACCAGAACTTGAAAGTGCTTTCGAACGACAGATGATCCTTAAGATTCACCACAAAGATCCTGATACACGAGCCAGAGCAGGCACCCTGAATCTTCCCCACGGCTCGGTAGAAACTCCCGTATTCATGCCCGTGGGAACGAATGCCACGGTGAAGGCCATCACCAACGAGCAGCTGGAGGCTCTCGGGTTCAACTTGATTCTAGGAAACACCTATCATCTGTTCCTGCGACCGGGGCTCGAGGTGCTGGAACGCTGCGGCGGGTTGCATTCGTTTATGTCCTGGCCGCACAATATTCTCACGGATTCGGGGGGATATCAGGTTTTCTCCCTCGCTCCGTTTCGCAAAGTAGAGGAACGGGGAGTGGCGTTCAAATCCCATATCGATGGCTCCCGTTTTCAGCTGACCCCCGAGGATGTCGTAGACATTCAGAACGTCCTGAGAAGTGACGTGTTGATGCCCCTCGATGTATGCACCCCGCCGGGAATCGGCGAAGAGGAAGCTCGAAATGCTTTGGAACTGACTACGGTTTGGGCCAAGCGAAGCAAAACCCGTTGGCAGCAGTCGGACAGGAGTATGGAGGGGCACCTGTTTGGAATTATCCAGGGCAACTTCTTTGCCCATCTGCGAAAGCAAAGCGCGGAACAGCTGCTCGAACTGGACCTTCCCGGGTATGCCATCGGTGGGCTCTCGGTGGGGGAGAGCTTCACCGTTTTCCAGGAGTACCTGGGCGTGAGCGCCGGACTGATTCCGGACACCTATCCCCGCTACCTGATGGGAGTGGGGACCCCCGAATATATCCTGGAAGCGGTCGAACAGGGCATCGATTTGTTCGATTGTGTGTTCCCGACCCGCACGGCCCGCAACTCCCAGGCCTTCACAAGCCTGGGACCTCTGTCATTGAAAACCGAGGCGGTCAAGCTTGATCTGCTGCCCATCGACCCGGAGTGTTCCTGCAGCACCTGCCGCAGATACTCCCGGGCCTATCTACGTCATTTGTTCAAGACAAAAGAGATCCTGGCTGCCATGCTCACCACCCAGCACAACCTCGCCTTCATCCAATCGTTGATCGTGTCCATTCGTCAGGCGATCAGGGACAGGCGTTTTAGACAGTTCAAGAATGAATACCTTCGGCGCTACACCGGCTCGGAGAGATAAGCAAAAGGAGCTGAACGGGGAGGGCTGAAATGCCGAATATCAGACTGGGTGCAATCCCCTGAAGCTCTAGCGAGGTCACGTGGAAACACAACTTACAGAGCCGCAACCCGCCGGCAAGACCCGAAACAGTACCGTTGTCACGGTACTGGTGATGGCCTGTACCCTGCTTTCCAGGCTGCTCGGATTCGTGCGCATCGCGGTAATCGGCGCGCTCTTCGGCGCTTCCGGAACCGCCGACGTTTGGAATGCGGTGTTCACCATTCCCAACAACCTCAGGAAACTGATGGCCGAAGGAGCGCTCTCCTCCGCCTTTATTCCCTCCCTGTCGGCTAGTTTAATTGAGGATAGCTCGCATCGGGAGGCCCGGCTCATTACCAGGAAGATCATCACCGTGCAGTTGATAATCCTGCTGCCCCTGGTGATCCTCTGCGCCCTGTTCTCCCGCCAGATCGTAGGCGCCCTCCTGGCTTTTCCGGAAGCGGAGAAGATGCAGCTGTCCGTCGATCTGTTCCGCTGGGTGTTCGGCTACCTTCTGTTTATCAGCCTGAGTGCCGTGCTCATGGCTGTGCTGAACTCCCACGGCGTTTTTGTGCTACCCGCCCTGACACCGGTGCTATTCTCTGTGTGCGTCATCTCCGCCACCCTGCTGTTCTACCGCTGGTTGGGGATATTCTCGATGGTCGTTGGGATCTTGAGCGGCGGTATCGCCCAGATACTCTGTCAGCTTCCCAGGTTTTTGAGACTGGGTTACGATCTTAAACCGGATTTTTCCTTTCGACATGAACGGTTTCGCAGAATCCTAAAAGCGTGGTTGCCCGTTTTGGGATCTGCCGCTATCTTCGCCGTTACCCAGCAGATCGCCGTGCTCTTCGCCAGCGGCTTGGAGGACGGCAGCACTTCGGCTCTGAGCTATGCCCTCGTGTTCTTTCAGTTGCCCTTTGGGATCTTCTCCATCTCCATCATCACAGTGCTGTTTCCACGTATGAGCCGGCAGGCGGCCCGGGCAGATAAGAAGGGACTGACAGAGACCGTCAGTTACGGCCTTCGCTACATCATGGTTCTGCTCGTACCTGCCGCTTTGGCCTACATCCTGTTGGGAGAGAGAATCATAACCGTTGCACTCGAGCGGCGGGCCTTCACCGCCCTGGGTACCTTAAGAACATCCCGCGTCCTGGCCGGCTACTCTCTGGGTCTATTCAGCTTGGGCGGATTCACCTTTCTGCAGCGCTTCTTCTATTCCAATCACGAGTTCAAGAGACCCCTGATAGCTGCCGCGGTGGTCAGCGTTTCGGATATCCTGCTGTCGCTGTGGCTTAAGGAGACGAGGCTGCGGGTCACCGGGTTGGCGGTGGCCAATTCTATCGCTTTCAGCGGGGGCTTCATTCTGCTGCTCGTGTGGGCTGGAAAAACTCTGGGTTCGCTGCGGGGTAGGGCCATTCTCAAGACAACGGGAAAGATGGTTCTATCCCTCCTGCCGTTCGCTGCCTTCATCCTGATCTATCTACACCTGAGCGCATCGCTATGGACGCCGGGAAGTTCTCTACGGAATCTATTTCTGCTACTGCCGGCAGCGGCGGGAGCAGCGGCGATTCTGATAGGAATGTACCGGGTTCTCGGGGTAGAGATGATCAAGGATCTGATAAGGAGAAGAGGAGACTCATGAAAACGCGATTTTCCCCCCGCCGGTGGCTGGTGATTCTAATCCTGGCCGGATCCGTGGTTGCTCAGCCGATCCGGTCCCAGGAAGACAGGCCCATTGTGGAGGAGTGGCGGGACGTGCTTCGCTATGGTATTGACAGCGAGGTGCTGAAGGTTATTAAAAGCATCTCCGAAAGCGAAGAGAAATCCCTGAACCGGGAGCTTAGCGCTCTGTTCGTGGACTCTCTGAATTTCGAGGTTCGTAAAGCCGTGCTCGACTATTTCGCAGCCGAGCAGATCCGGGATGCCGAAGCCGCCTCCTTCGCCCTGCTGGACAGCGAACAGATCGATGACAGCCGGCTGGCCATCGCCTGTATCAGGTACCTGTCGGCTCTCAAAGCCTCCGGGCTGGAGTCTCGACTGCTGCAATACGTGGATCACAGCAATGAGCAGGTAGCGGAGACGGCGATTACCGGGTTGGGAGAAGTGGGCGGTGAAAGTTCCGGGCAGCTCCTGGTCAAGCGTCTGCAAGACGTGGACTATCCGGCGGAACAAAAACCCGAAATCATCCTGGCTTTGGGCAAAATGAAATACCAAGGCGGGGTTGATGCGCTGATCGCCATCACAGCGAACAGAGATGAACAGCGGATCTGGCGTATGTACGCAGCCGCATCCCTTGGGGAGATCGGCGAAGAACGGGCGATTCCCCATCTGAAAGCCATGTTCGCAGAGTCGGACAGTCTGGTAAAGGCCTACGCCGCCTCTGCTCTGGCCAAGTTCGATATGAGTGCAGTGGAGGGTATGCTTCAACAGGGACTTCGGGATTCGAACGTACGTGTCCGGGTTGCCGCGGCGGGGGCACTGGCGAACGAGCAGGCCCGAGACTCAGCGGACATCCTGATTTACAAGGCCAAACACGACCCCGAGCGGCAGGTACGCCTGAAGGCGATCGAAGCGCTCGGCGTGATCGGAACGGGAGCGGCCTACGAGTACCTGCGGGAGTTGTACAGCGACAGGATTGCCCTGCTCGTATATCGGGAGGCGGCGTTCGTAGCCCTGTGCGAAAACGCCCTAGGCGAAAACCTCGATACCTTCCGTGAGGTCATCGAGCAGGAGTGGAGCAGCAAAGATCAAAAGGTGGTGGAGTTCACCGCCAAGAAGCTGTCCACAACCGAAGCTTCGGGTCTCAAGTGGTTCTACGAACGTTTTCTAGCAAGTGCGAACGTGTATGTGCGGATCTACGCTCTCAGGGGAATCGAGAAAAACCGGCTGCGCTCTCTCCGGGAAAAGGTGGAAAGAATATCTACGGATGACCCCTATCCCGCAGCCAGAAAAGTAGCCCTGTCGGTGCTGGAAAGGCTGTAAACGTTGGTGAGGGGGGTCCCTTCTACCCCTTTTTCTCCGCCTTCGGTGGTGCACTCTTCAGCGGCACATCCCCGATGTGGAACCTGGGCACCGACCGCATCAAGTTGTTGATCTCCTCCAGAGGGGAAACGTACTCGTGGAAGTGGAAGGTCACCTCTCGGCCCCGGGCCGAAACAGCGCGGATCTGCTTGCCCAGACAGTCCGCGAGGGGTTTGTTCAGGTCTTGGAAGTACTCGAGTTTCTTGGGAACGAAACGGTATTGCTTGCCGTCGTTTCGAATCTCCCCTATACGTCTGGGCATCTGAATGTAGTAGATGAGGAAGGTCGATCCGTCGCCTCCGACGCCGCGCCTTGCACCTGGAGGCACCGAGTGGATGTTCCGGGTGCCTATGTTTGGATTTTGAGAATCAACCTTCATGATCAAGGGACGAATGCTCCTCCTACCTTTTCGTGTTTCCGCAATCCCTGCGAAGAAACGGGAGAAGGCTGCATCCTGAAGCCGGTGCCGAATGATAAACACGAGCACAATGATGATCCCTATCAATATCAGGGCAACAAGCCCATAGATCAGATAAGGCAGAGTAATTTGCCAACCTAGGACCCGCCAATCTATGATGCGCCGGTCGACTCTGGATAACCCGGTAAGCTGGTCGGTCAAGCTCTCCTTTTCCACCTCATCGTAGGTCAGGACATCGGTTTCCAGCTGCTCGGAAAGCTCCTTCAGAAGATCCTGACCCGGTATGGCGATTTCCTCGGCGGAACCGCCCGGTACGGTCTCTCCGGGCATGCGCAGGATGTGAACATCCCATCCCTCGTGTTTGATTTTTTCGCTGCTCTCCAGCAGCCTTGCCAGTACATCCCCCGATTCGAGCCGGTTGGGACTTCCCGGGGGTGGATCGTGGATACCGTCTGTGAGCAGGAGAATCAGTTTCTTGTTCTGCTCTGGAATGCTCCGTGTGTAATCGTAGAGAAAATCCACCGCTGCGATCAGATCCGTATACTGCCCGAGGGGCTCTAAAAGAAGAATTCTGTCGATCACCTCGGTCAGATCCGAGGTCTCCTCGATGGTAATCTGCACCTCTTCTTCAGGAGAGTCGGCGAAGCTGAGCAGATGAAAAGAATCTCCCTGATGCAGCCTGTTCTCCAGCAGATCCCGGAGCAGGTAGTTCACCACGTCGTCGAATACGGGAAACATGCTCTCGGAAATATCCACCATAACCACCACATCGACGCCAGCCGGCCAGGCCAGGGCTGAGAGGCACACCAGGAGCAGGGTCAAGAATACTGCTTTGCGTTTCATACTCTAATACTCCGAAAGATCTACCTTCTGGATTGCTTCAACTTCGTATTTGAAGTTCTGTTCGCTTATGGCAAAGCTCAATTCATCTCCAATCTTGTGGTTCATCAGCTCGGCGCCGAGGGGCGAGCGATAGGAGATGATATTTTTCGCCGGATTGGATTCCCAGGGACCCAGGATCGTGTACTCTTCCGTTGACTCGTCGCCGAGGTTCTTCAATCGCACCTTGGTTCCGAAGGATACCGTATCCGTGCCGACCTGCGTTTCTGTGAAAATCTGGGCTTTCTGAAGCTCTTCCTGTATCTTCGCCGCGGTGGAGGTGAGCAGATCCTGCTTCTCCAGAGCAGCTTTGTATTCGGCATTTTCCCGAAGATCTCCCTTGTCTAGGGCGACTCCGATCTCCGTGGAGTTCTGTGGGACCTGAACTTCTACAATGTACCGCAGCTCCTTCTGCTTGTTCTCGTAGCTCTTGCGTGTGGCCAGCATCCCCATGCTCACCTTTTCCTTCTCCTGATCACCGAGGAATTGATAGGAGGGAAACTTACTCTTGATCTGCTGCTTTAAGCTGATCCTGACCGACGGATCGAGCTCCTTGACATCTTCAACCAAAGTGTACAGTCGGGTGATGGATTCTTCTCCCGTTTCCAGGATGTAGTTGAGGAGTTTCTTATCCTTGAACGAGAAATCCTGGATCTGCTTGTTGATTTTTCTGTTGAAGCTCACCTCCTGCTTGTTGTTGATCTCTCGAAAGGTGATATCGAGTAGATGGATCATGCCGATCAGAAGCTTCTCGTGACTGACCTCCATCTTGGCGAACCAAGGTTCCTCCAGAAGGTTGCGGGTGGTCCAGACAAAGGCTTCCCGATATTCCTTGAAGTGGCTGAGTACTTGACCGGTAAGCTCCCTCAAGGTTTCCCATTTCTTGTTACGAACCAGCTCGTCGATGATGAGCTTGCTCTGATAGGTCAGGAACAATCGGGCATATACGGCGGCCCAGTCAGGATGTTGCTGCAATAGCTGGATGAGAAAGGTTTTCTTGAGCTCCGGATCGTTGACCCTGACGAACAACTCTTCAACGTTCTCCACCGCTTGAATCAAATCTTGAAAGGTGAACTCTAGTCCGGGGTTCAGGTACGGGTAGACGGACACGAGCTGCTGAACCAACATATAGCTGGAAAGCACCATCTCGTTGACCGCTGTGTAGGATTTCAGGAAGCCGGTGAAATAGGAAAACATCTCGGCGAAGTAGTCCGAATCGGGCTCGGCGTTTTCGAGAAAATCTCTTAAGGTCTGCACCCTGTCGAAAAATGCTTTCTGGGCTTTAAACTTGTTGAAGGTTTTCTCCTCGAAGGAGATCGGCTTGTCCCGGACCGTGTAGCGGTCGAGCTTCTCGGGAACATTACCAAATATCGGATCGGTTTTCAGAATTTTCCTGGCTTCAGAGCTCCATTTGGACCACTCGCCTGCGGTAAGAACAGCCGGCACGAGCTGTTCCTTGATCATTTTCGTATCAGCCGCGTTGTTAAAACTGCGAATCACGGTTTTCAGCGCCCAGACCGGATCCTTTTTTACCTGAGTTTTGAGCTCCTCCTTCGATTTCGTATGGATCAGAACCCAGATGTGATCCGAGCTGAGCACCTTCAGGGCGCTTACAGCCATTTTCAGGCTCATCCTGTGGCCTGGTTTCGAGTCAAAATCTATGATGATGACGTCGTTTTCTATATCTTTGATCCGGCCGATCTTCCAGCTGCTGTGAAAAACGTAGTTGCCTATATCGAAGGAGATATGTTTCTCGAAGTCGGCGATCGCATCGTGCACATTACGCCAGCTCTGGCTTAGATTCGAAATCCGCAGATACTCATCGAGCTGGCTGTGTCCTTCATACTTCTTGCGAAAACACTCGACGATTTCTTTTCGAGCTTCACTGTTCTTCGGTTCGTAGGAAAGAATGCGTTTAAGCAGTTCGATGGCCGTATCCCAGTCTTCGTTCTCCGTGTAGTGTGGGATCAGGTAGGTGAGCAGCTGGGCAGCCCTGTCGCCGCTCAGAACTTTGACGATCTTTCTTTCGACGGAGAAGAAGAACTCAACGTCCTCGGGGGCGTATTCGATGATCTTTTCCCACACCTCCCGCACGTTCGAGAACATCTTCTTGTTTACGAAGCGGTGGAGGGCCTTCTTCCAGAACTCGATAGCACTTTCCAAATCACCCTGTTCCTCTTTTCTGTCTGCCAGCAGTTTTACGATTTCCGCCTCTTCATAATCGACCTTGATATATCGCTCCCAGATTTCGAACTTCAGATCCTGCTCGTTCTTGTTTTCGTAGACATCGGATAGAGTTTTAAGGGCAAATTTATTCTCTCCGTACTCGAGAATCCTGCTACATAGATACTCCACAATGTTCCACTTGTGGTTGTCAGTGAAAATATTGATCAGTACGATGAGGTTCGAATCGTCTACCAGCTGCTTGCTCAACGAGATGATGCCGGATATGTACAGACCGATAATACTGTTTCGGGTGTGCTTCAGGTGTTCCTCGCAAACCTCGAGCACCCCATCTTCGGCGCTCTGCTCTTTCGTCACTGAGATAATATCATCGAGCTCAGCGAAATTATTGATAGAATAGCTGTTCAGCGTCGCTCGGGTCCATTTCTCCTCGTTGAGTAAATCCGTTACCCGTTTCACCAATTGTTCAGACAAGATTCTGCTCCTTCTCACGCCATAGGTCGTTTATGGTTTTCTCGCTTCGAGTGATTAGTTGGCGTATTCACTATAGATCTCGGGATCGAGCTCTTTTATCTTTGCCAATACTTCTTCAATCTTCCGTCGATCCTCACCGCTGTTGAGATAATGGTCGACAAGCCAAAAATAATGATTGATCAACCTTGGAATCAACCGGTTCTGCCTCTGCCCTCCAACCTCTTTCTCAAGCTGGTAAATGGCCTGCTTCAATTTTCCCAGCTCTAAAGGGCGAAGCTCTCTTTTTACGTTGAACAAACCGAATATTGTCCCATATACAGGAATCCATTCCTGCAGTTCCGCGCCGGCATTCCCGAATCTGCCTTTCAACTTTTCCACCAACCGGAGGATCAGCGGCGACTCGAGATAGGAGAGCTCCACGGCTTGGGAATCCAAAAAAAAGGATTCCCGGAAAAATGCCTTCGCGGCCCTGTTCTCGTTGACCAAGGAGTAGCAGTCGGCCAATTCGGCCAGGATCGCCGCGTCTTCCCGCCGGTGCCGGCTGGCCAGTTCCAAGAACCTGATGGCATGTTCGTAGTTTCCCTGGCATTTGTGGCACCTGCCGATCCGGAAGAGTATTTCCGGGTCACTGAGATCCGCTTCGTTATACAGCGTCAAATAGTACTCCAGCGCTTTCCCGAATATATAATACTTTATATTGAACAGGCACCTTTCGGAAAGATGCTCCATGCGCGAAATAAAACCAGAAAACACCTTCCACTGGTTGAGATAGTATTCCCCCTTCTCATAAGCCCCTGAGATGGCGGTCAGGCGGTCTTCCCGTTCCAACCAGAAGTTGGCGCACTTCAGCGCATTCGTGACATCCGCCGATTCAAAATCAATTTCCAGTGCCCGTTCAAGCAGCGTGCTGGACTCTTTGAACCGGCCTTCCTTGAAGTTGAGATACACTCTATTCAATATCTGTATGATCTCGTTTTCTCTAAACGTTAGTTGTTTTTCCGCCATAGAGTTTTCCAGGGAATGGATCGAACTAACTTGTGATATGTAATTATAACATGATGAAGAGTTTAGTCAACTTGACCGTTTGCATCTGAAGAGATCTTTCTGCTATGATATTCCCATGGCAAAACCATCTACAACTCTGGTTGCACCGTCGATCCTGTCTGCAGATTTCGCCTATCTTGCCGAGGAAGTGCAGCGGATCAACAAAGGCGGGGGCGACTGGGTTCATCTGGACATTATGGACGGGGTCTTTGTACCCAATATCACCTTTGGTCCGTCCATGGTGGCAGCGCTGCGGCGCCACAGTCCTTTGCCCTTCGACACCCATCTCATGATCGTTCACCCTGAAAAGTATATCTCGGCGTTTGCCGAAGCCGGATCCGATATCATCACGATCCACTATGAAAGTACGGTTCATGTACATAGAGTCTTACATCAGATTCGGGAGAAGGGGAAAAAGGCGGGGATCTCCATCGTTCCCTCCACACCGGCAGCCATGCTATCCGAGCTCCTTCCCGTACTGGACCTGATTCTGGTCATGACCGTAAACCCCGGTTTCGGCGGACAGAAATTGATTCCTCGGACGTTGGAAAAGGTGAGCCAGTTGGCCGAGATCAGAGAGAAGGGCAACTATGGGTATCTAATCGAGGTGGATGGAGGTATCAACAGAGAAACCTGCAGCCTCGCAGTGGATGCGGGCGCCGACGTCCTGGTAGCCGGTTCTGCGATTTTTGATTCGAAGAATCCGGAAGAAGAAATTAATGCCTTAAAATGCCGATGAACAATTATAGATACAGTTTCTTTTTCCACGAGTCGAAAAATAAGAGAGGAGCTATGCTTCGTAGATACCTTCTTATCGGTCTGCTTTTTTTCTTGCCCGTGTTGCTCTTTTCCCAAGTTTCATCCGGAGCTGATCCACTCAAGGCGGGGTTGCTCCTATTCAAGCAGGAAAAATACCAGGAAGCGATCCGCAGTTTCCGGGATGTGATATTCAATTCTGAAAGCCCGGGCGCTCAAGCGGATGCCTACTACTGGACATCCCGAGCCTACCTGGCAATCAATATGTACGAAGAGGCGGAGAGAAATCTCGAGTATTTCCTCGCCACCTATCCAGCCCATCCTCTGTACCCCGATGCCTTGTACCAGAAAGGACGGCTGCTCTGCCTTCAGGGCGATCCGGAAAGCGGCATTCGGGTACTGGAGAGCTTTGCAGCGGAGTATCCCGGTTCTGATTACCTGGGCAGCGCCTACTTCTGGTTGGGGGAGTGTCTGTTTTCGTTGGGGCACCTCGAGGAGGCTGCTCGGGTATTCAACAAGGTTATCGAGGAGTTCCCCAAAAGTGTCAAGCTCGAGGCTTCCCGCTATCGACTCTCCCTGATTGAGTTTAAGAAACGGGAAGATGAGCTTCTGAAACTTCTCAATTGGAGCCACGAAGAAGCGCTAAAGTCTGTTGAAGAGTTCCAGCGGCGTGAGAAGGCGTATGAGCAGGCGATCAATGTGTATCAACGGAAACTAACCTCTGCAGCAGCCGGGGAAGCAGCCGGTGTGGATTCAGCCGAACTGGAGCGCCTGAAAAATAAAATCGCTGGTTTGGAGGCTGAGCTGGCCGCCCTATCAGTCGAAAAAGAGGAAGAGAAGGCGGCAGAGCGACCAACAGAACCCCTGGTGGAGGAGGATGGCAACCGGCAAAAGACGTTGGAGCTGAAAGAGGATGCTTTGGCCCTAAGAGAGACTCTGCTGCAAACACTGGCGGAAAGGACGGAATAGGGACAATGAGGCTTTTTCGAAAAACTCCGATCCTGGCTGTCCTGGTCCTGGCCGCTTCCCTGACATCCCTTCCTGCACTCGAAATTGATGAGGGCAGGGTGCGACTGATTCTTCATGAAGGAATCGGACGTTTCTCCATGTATGCCAGATCAGGTTCTACTCGGGACACCGAAATCCCCCTTTTCGTGGACCAGGATCCCAGAACCTCAGGTATTTCATTGGTGGTCAACGACAAGATCTACAAGCTGGGTGACACCGCTGATTTTTCTGAAAAGATAACTAAAGCAACGATTTCAGGAGCCCCTGGATTCGAGTGGGAATCGAGAACACTGAAGGTAGTGCAGGATTTTTTCCCCGTCTCTTCCCCAACATCGACAGAAGCTGAGGGGGTGCGTATGTCGATTCAAATCACCAACCTCTCCCGCAGCAAGCTCTCTGTCGGACTACGGATGTGTTTCGATACCTATTTGGGGGAAGAAAACCTGTCCCACTTCACATCGGACCGTCAGCAGAACATCAGAAACGAGCTAACCGTATCAAGAGCGGAGATGATTCGCTACTGGCTGTCCCCTTCATCCAAATCTCCTCAGGAAATCGGTCTGATATGCATTACTTCCGGGGCGGACATCACTTCCCCCGACAAGATCGTGTTCGCAAACTGGAAGCGTCTCAGCGATGCTTCCTGGGATTATGAAACCTCCAGCAACAGAAACTTCAACCTGATGCCCTACTCAATCAACGATTCGGCTGTGTGCATGTATTATGAACCGGTGACAATCACTGCCCAAGGCAGCAGAGAAATCGTTCTCGTGCTGGGCAACGTTACTCTCTCTGATTATGGAGTGGAGAAGCAAGTCGCCGCCTCGACCCCGAGTGAACCACCGGTTGATTCTCTCCAGGCCCTTGGCGATCGGGTACGCGCTGCTGTAGGATCGGGGCAGGACGATTCTGCCGCGATACAGCGGGAGGTGCAAAATCTGAACGACCTGCTCGACGAAATCGAGCGGCGTTTGTCCTCTGATGAGGACATCAACGATCAAGACCTTCGGTTGATGGAGGAAATCCTTTCTGTTATAAAAGATAAATCAGAAAGGTATTAGTGCGAGAATACCTCAACAACCAGAATGCCGAAAAGCGTACTATCACGGGCTCACCAGCTCTTCCGACGTAGAAGGTTTTCCCACGTCATCCGCTTGCTGGAAAGTCAAGTTTTCCGCTACCGCAATAATGAGGAGTTCTACGCCCTTCTGGGTTCGGCCTGCCTGTACACCGGGGATTTTGGCGGAGCCGAGTCGTATTTGAGGCGGGCCGAACAGCTGAACGAGGACAACGTACCCACACAACTCGGTTTGGCGGCGATTGCCTTCAAGCGCGGCCAGACCGAGGAAGCGCTCAACACCTGGTTGAAGGTAATCGATCTCGATCCAGGCAACAAGAAGGCTCTGAAAGCGCTCAACGCCCTGAAAAAGAGTTCCAATTGGGACGGATCCGTGGTAAATTCCGCGGCGATCAATCTGCGGAATGTGCTCCCTTCGCTGCCCGTAAACCCGTGGACCTGGATTGTCCCCACGCTGCTTGCCTGCGTGCTGGCCGCGCTGATCCTGATGTTTTTCCTGCTGTTGCCCAGGATCGACCGCCGGAGAGAGCCCAGACCCGGAGTGGAGGAGATCCTGCTGTCCAGCGGCCAGCCCCTGACCGCCGTGGAAAGCCAAGCCCCGGCGGAAAGCTCTTACTCCCTTAGTGAGAAGGAGATATCCGAAACATTCGAAACGATCAAGCGCTATTTATTGGAGTATCGGGATAATCTGGCTATCCGCGAAATCAACAGACTGTTGTTGTCCAACGCGTCGACCTACGTAAAAGAAAAAGCCGGATTGATGAAGACCTTCGTTCAAGAACCGGATTTCTCAACGATCCGGGATCCTTTCCCTTATATCGATGTGCTGAGAAATCCTGCCCTATATACGGACAGCTTTGTCGTATGGCAGGGAAAGGCGGCCAACGTTCGCATCGGAGAACAGCAGATCACCTTTGATCTGCTGGTTGGTTATCAGGATGAAAGAGAACTTCTGGGGCTGGTTCCCGTAGCTTTGAGCTTTGCAGCGGAGGTCGAAAACGGGGAGGGAATCGAAGTTCTGGGCAAGGTGGAGGTTCTACCGCCTCCCAGGGGCCATATCCGTCTGCAGGGACTCTCCATCCACAGGATATACCGATCACGATGAGGGCTGTGGTTCAGCGGGTTTCCGAGTGTTCGGTCAGCACCGAGGGAAGAGTCTGCGGGAAGATCGACCGCGGGCTGTTGGTCTATCTCGGCGTCGGAACCGAGGACAGCGAGCAGGATCTGAAGTTTCTGGCGGACAAAGTCGTGAATCTGAGGATTTTCGCGGACAGCAACGGTAAAATGAACCTGTCTGTGCTCGATACCGGAGGCGGGGTGCTGGTGGTATCCCAATTCACCCTTTACGGTGACGCCCGTCAGGGTCGGCGTCCTTCTTACACGGGTGCTGCGGAGCCGCAGAAAGCCAGGTTGTACTACCAACGCTTCACCGAGGCCATACGAGAACAGGGGCTGCAGGTGGAAACGGGAGAGTTTGCCGCCCGGATGGAGGTCCGCTACACCAATGTCGGGCCCGTTACGATTTTACTCGATTCGACCAAGACGTTCTGACATCAGGAGGGAACGGGAGACCGATCGCGCCTTCTCCGCCACCTCAAGGTGACGGGTGCGTTCCAATATCAACAGCACCAGATTGGCGAACTCCGGATCTGCGATCGTACCCACCGTTTCCAGGAAGGTAAGGGTCAAAGCGGCCTGCTCCCCGCTCAGCTGCCCCTCTTGTTCCCTCAATATCTCGGTTATCCGACGTCCCTCCGCCATGAGGGTACTCAGGTACTCCGGAGGGTGCAGGAAGGACAGAACGCGTGTGACCTCCCGTTTCAGGGATAGCCCAAACTGGGGCAGGTTGGCAACGAGAAAGTCGATTCCATTCCGGTTTGCCTGGAGCCGGCGCTCCAATTCAGAGCTCTCCAAGGTGGGAGCGAAAACAGACGCCAGCATCACTCGGAGGATCAGCTCCCGTTCCCAGCTTGATCGGTGGGTTATCTGTTCGCCCACGGCGAGAATGATCTCCTGAACCTGAACATCTTCCCTCAGACCTAGAGCGCCGGCAACGTCCAGTCCAATGGCCAGATCTCCCTGTTCGATCATTTCCACTATCAGGTCGTTGTCTCCGCTGTCGGAGTAGCGGATCCAGGAGGTATAATCCTGAGCCGCGGTGTGTAGTGGGAAAAACCACAGCAGTGAAACAGCCAGTACGGTGGGAATTGATCCACTTCTCATATTCTCACTTGTTTATCGGTAGCCCTACGATCCGCCTTGACCTTGGGAAATTGGAGGGTCTATACTATTATGCTTGAGAGTGAAGCGGGAGGGCAAAAACGCCCGTTAGATGTCGTGAAAAGGCTCGCAGCCTCAATAAATTCTAGCAAAAAAGGAAAACGTGCCCATGAGTAATCCCGTTGAACCCAGCAGCGACAAGATGCAAGCCCTCGAAGCGGCCCGGATGCAGATCGAGAAGCAGTTTGGCAAGGGCGCGATCATGAAGCTCGGAGAGGACGCGGGGCAGAGTCAAATCGCTACGATCTCCACAGGGTCCATTCTTCTCGATGCGGCTCTCGGCGTCGGCGGCTATCCCCGAGGACGCGTCATCGAGATTTACGGCCCCGAGGCGTCGGGGAAAACGACCCTCGCCCTGCATGCCATCGCAGAAGCCCAAAAGCTCGGAGGAATCGCCGCATTCATCGATGCGGAGCACGCCTTGGATCCTCCGTATGCCGGGGCACTCGGAGTGAATACCGACGAGCTGTGGGTCAGCCAGCCGGACAACGGAGAGCAGGCTCTGGAGATCGTTGAATCCCTGATCCGTTCCGGCGCGGTAGACATCATCGTTGTGGACTCAGTGGCCGCCCTTACCCCGAGGGCGGAGATAGAAGGGGATATGGGGGATTCCCACATGGGACTGCAGGCGCGTCTGATGAGCCAGGCCCTGCGCAAGCTGACAGCGATCATATCCAAATCAAAAACCTGTCTGGTTTTCATCAACCAGATTCGTATGAAAATCGGTGTCATGTTCGGAAATCCTGAGACCACTACGGGGGGGAATGCTCTAAAGTTCTACTCCTCGATCCGTCTGGAGATTCGAAAGATCGAGACGATCTCCGAAGGAACCGACAAGGCCATTGGAAACAAGGTGCGGGTCAAGGTGGTCAAGAACAAGGTCGCACCTCCCTTCAAACGAGTCGAGATGGAGATCATCTTCGGCCGGGGTATATCCGCCTCAGGAAGCCTGCTCGATGCGGCTGTTGCCAACAACATCATAGCGAAGAGCGGCAGCTGGTACTCCTATGGGGAGGAACGAATCGGACAGGGGCGGGAAAATGCGAAGGGTTTCCTGGAGAGCAATCCCGACATATACAAGCATGTAGAGGAGAGTGTGCGCAGCCTGCTGTTCCCGAGCCGAGACCATAAAGCCAACAAAGAAGAACAGAAGGCGGCGCCGGAGAAATAGGCGTTGAACGGCGAAACAGCATTCCTCTCCTTGGGCAGCAATCTGGGCAAACGGGAGCAGAACCTGGATAGGGCGGCGGAGGCTCTTGGGAGTGTACTCCAGAAGCTTCGCTGTTCCTCGATATACGAAACCAGGCCGTTGTATGTGCTCGAACAGCCGAGTTTTCTCAATATGGTGGTCATGGGTCAATGCCTGCTCCCGCCCATAGAGCTCCTGCAGCGTACCTCGAGGATCGAGATCCAGATGGGACGGGATCGAGCCAACTACGTAGCCAAAGGTCCGAGGATCATAGATATCGATATCCTGATCTTCGGAGGGAGGATCATCAGAGAAAGAGAGCTTTCGATTCCCCATCCCCACATGAAGGAGCGGCAGTTTGTCCTGATACCGCTGCTGGAGCTGGAGCCGAATTTAAAAGATCCGGAAAACGGACGACCGTTATCGGAGAGCCTTCATAGCCTGAACGACCAGGGCGTTTACATCTTCTCCTCTTGAGCATATACTCTGGGCAATATCAAATCCATGGCAGCAAAGTCTCAATCCGATAAACAAGAGTTCAAACTGGAAAGCTTCGAAGGCCCGCTGGACCTTCTGTTGTTCCTGATCAGAAAATCAGAAATCAATATTTACGACATACCCATCGCCACGATCACCGAGCAGTATATCGAGTATCTCAATTACGCTACAAAGATCGATTTGGAGAATATCACCGATTTTTATCTAATGGCGGCCACGCTGCTGTATATAAAATCCCGGATGCTCCTGCCGGTGGAGGTTGATCTGGCCGAAGAGCTTGATGATCCCCGGACCGAGCTGGTAGAAAAATTGATCGAATACCAGAAAGTTAAAAAACTGAGCGAGCTGATTGAGGCGAAGGAACAAGAGGCGGAATGGTCGATTGAACGCAAGAGCGCCCAGCCCGTTCTACCGTTTCCGGATGAAGAGTTGTGGGAGCAGGTCACGGTATGGGATTTGTTGAAAACCTTCTCTTCTATCCTGTCCTCGTTTCCCTCCGAGCGCATCATTGACATGTATGAAGAGGTTTCGGTAAATGAAAAGATCACCCTGATCTATGAGCTCCTCGATTCCACGGGAGAGTTCGTATTTACCGACCTGGTGATCAAAAAGAGCTCGATCATGGAAGTGATCTGCAGTTTTCTCGCCGTGTTGGAGCTTGTAAAATCCGCGGTGATCCTCGTGTACCAGAACAAGCTCTTTGGAGATATTCTGATCAAGGAAAGGGAAGTGAAAGCACGTGATGGAGCCTGAACGTTCTACCGCACTGGTGGAAGCCGTCTTGTTTCTGGAAAATGAACCCGTTGATGCCGCGGTGATAGCGCGGATCACCGGGTTGAATCGCAGAGAGGTTCTCGAGGCGGTGGAAAAACTGCGCCAGCTGTACGCTGAGGGCGCTCACGGCCTTGAAATCGTAGAGTTGGGGGGAGGATATGTCTTTTCAGCAAAACCTCCGCTGTGGGACATGTTGAAGCCTCATTACGGCAAACGAAGTGAAGGAAAACTGTCCAGAGCCGCTCTGGAAACCCTTTCCATCGTTGCCTACTCTCAACCGGTAACCAGGCAGGAAATAGAGAGTATCCGCGGAGTGTCGGCGGATGGTATGATTAAACTGCTGTTGAGTAGGAGCTTGATTAAAGAAGTGGGCAAGAAGGACGCCCCGGGCAAACCGGTTCAGTACGGGACCACAAAGGATTTTCTAAAAACCTTTCGCCTGGCCAGTATTGCAGATCTGCCGAAAATGGATGAATTGGACAAGGAGAAGTTCGAGGGCGATGAGTGAACAGGTCCGGCTTCAGCTCTATATGGCTCGGTGTGGTATCGGCTCGAGAAGGCATTGCGAGACCTACATACGTGAAGGAAGAGTTACGGTTAACGGGGTCATTGCCGCGTTGGGGACCAAGGTTACAGCCTCGGATCGCGTGTATTTGGATAGACGGCGCCTGAGTCCCGAAACCGAGAAGGTGTATCTGGCTGTCAACAAACCGCCGGGATACCTGTGCGCCAACAGCGACAGCCGGGGTAGACCTCTTGTACTCGATTTGCTTCAGGATGTTGCCGTGCGGATTTTCCACGTGGGCAGGCTCGACTTGCGTTCGAGCGGCCTGATCTTTTATACCAACGATGGAACCTTCGCCAAAATCGTGTCTCATCCTTCTTCGAGAATCGAAAAGGAATACATCGTCGAGGCAAAAGATCCAATCAGCGAAGAGGTACTGGCAAAGTACAATCGGGGGCTGACTATCGCCGGTGAACATTATCGGTTGCGGAAGTACCAGTATAAGACGCCGAGAAAGGTCATTCTTACCCTTATCGAAGGGAAAAACCGGGAAATTCGACGGGTTTTTCAACACTTCAGGGTGAATTTGAAACGCATTCACAGGGTTCGTGTCGGTTGCGTGGAAGTGCGGGGCCTCCCTGCGGGAGGATACCGCATGCTCAGCCGTAAGGAGATATCCTGGTTTGTCAACCACGGGAAAGGGGAAGACGATGGTCGTGGCGATTGACGGTCCCGCGGGCTCCGGAAAGAGCACGATCGCAAAGAGGGTAGCGAAGACGACGGGGTTCGGTTATTTGGACTCCGGCCTGTTGTACCGAGGAATCGCCAAAGCGGTTCTCGATTCGGGACAAGACCCCGAGGATACTGGTGTTGTGGAAGCAATCGCTTCCCAGTGCCGGTTTGAGATGCCCGCCGATGAGCTTCTGTTGAACGGGCGACCGTTGACGGCAATCCACACGGATCGAATCGATCGCTGGTCGGCAATTCATTCCAGAATCATCGAAGTTCGGAAAACGGTGAACGCTCAGATCCGCAGCATAGCCGGGAGCAACGACATTATCGTCATGGGCAGGGACATCGGTACGATAGTGTTTCCCGATGCAGAACTGAAAATCTTTCTCGATGCTTCGATCGAAGCCAGGGCTGCCCGCAGGTATCGTCAGGGAAGCAGTGATCTGAACGAGCAAGAGATTCGTAAAAAGATCGAGCAGCGGGATGCAATCGACAGAGCGAAACCATTCGGCAAGCTGATCCAAGCTCCGGATGCCCTCTATATGGATACGTCGGACTTGACCATAGATGAAGTTTGTGACAGAGTAGTACGGAAAATCCTCAAGCTTACGAGAAATCAATCGGGAGTTGAATACGGGCAATGATCTCTGAAGAAAAGAACAACGCTGATGAACTCATTGAGCAGCGTCTGCGCGAAGAATACCTGCAAACCCTTGCCCAGGTTGCAGAAGGCCAGATGTTGCCCGGGCAAATCGTCGAGGCCGACAACGAGTTTGTATACGTTGATGTAGGCCTCAAATCGGAAGGCAAGATACCGATCGATGAGTTCGAGGAGCCCCCCGCCATCGGGGATACGGTATACGTAATCCTGCTCAGTCGGGAAAGCCGCCGCGGAGAAGTAGTTGTATCCAAGAAGAAGGCGGACGAGAAGATGTTCTGGAAAAACCTTCGAATCGCCTTTGACCAGCATGAACCGGTCCCTGGATCGATTGCCAGACGGATTAAGGGAGGTTTTGAGGCGGATCTGGGAAACGATGTAACGGCCTTTTTACCGCTGTCCAAGACCGATATTCTCCGGGTAGCAGATCCTGACGCGTATGTCGGCCTAACGACCTCATTTTATATTGAAAGGCTCTATCATCACAGCAAGGTCAATATCGTCGTGAACAGAAGGGATTGGCTGGGGGACGAGAACAACAGAAAGAGAGAAGAGTTCTTCCAGAATACCGCAATCGGTGACGAGGTGGAGGGTATCGTCAAGACATTTACCTCCTTCGGGGCTTTTATCGATCTGGGAGGATTTGACGGTCTCCTCCATATCAACGACATGAGCTGGGGGCACATAAACTCCCCAAAGGTAATCGTGTCGATCGGCGATACCATACAGGTGAAGGTGATTCGTCTCGATTCGGAAGAGAGGAAGATCAACTTAAGCCTGAAGCATTTCTCGGAAGATCCCTGGACTCATTTTGAAGACCACTACCAAACTGAGGATGTGGTCAAAGGAAAAGTCACAAAGTTGACCGATTTTGGCGCTTTTATAGAGATCGAAGAGGGAATCGAAGGCCTTGCTCACATTTCAGAGATGTCTTGGGTCAAAAAAATCAGACATCCGAAAGAATTGCTTCAAGTAAATGATATCGTGGAAACCAAAATTCTTTCCTATGACATCCAGCAGGGCAAGCTGTCTCTGGGTCTGAAGCAGGTATTGCCCAATCCCTGGGATGACATCGACAATCGATACCCGGTGGGCATGCGCTTGAAACGAAAGATCAAAAACATCACAAACTTCGGAGCCTTTCTTGAGGTAGAGGAAGGGATCGACGGCCTGCTGCACCTCGACGACATGTCGTGGACCAAGAGACCCAAACATCCCTCAGCTCTTTACAACCAGGGAGACGAGATCGAGGTCATGGTCATCGATCTGGAAAAAGAAAATCAACGGATCAAGCTCGGAGTCAAACAGCTCACAGAAGATCCCTGGCGATCTTTGTCCAAAGCCTTTCGGCGGGGAAGTGTCATCGAAGGGGAGATCACCGGTATTACGGATTTCGGATTTTTTGTGAAAGTTCAGGGAGACATCGAAGGATTGGTGAACAAGTCGAATCTTTTCGAACCGAGCACCGAGTCAATCGATGACATTTTCGAACGCTACAAGGTCGGTGATACGGTAAAGGCCGTTGTTACGGATATCAACGCTGCTAAGCAAAAACTCGCCCTGTCCATTCGAGAATACACAAGACGGATGCAGCAGGAAACCATGGTACAGTACATCCACGACGATTCCGTAGAGGAGAAAGCAACCCTCGCTGATTTCATAAAAGACAAGAGCAAGGATTGATCGGGGCCTCCCCAGCCCATGTTGAAATCTGCAATCGATCGCAACAAATTTGAGACCCTCATAGAACTAAATGCACTGATCAATTCTGAGCATTCCGACGGCAAGGGGCTGCTCAAGACTATCCTTGAATCAGCCACCCGCCTGATGAAGGCGGATGCTTCGTCTCTCCTGCTCGTCAATCCGGAGAACAATAAACTGTACTTTGAAATCGCCTTAGGGACAAAAGGTCCTGAGATGCAGCGTTTCTCTTTAAATATGGGCGAAGGAATCGCCGGGTGGGTGGCGGCCAACAACAGATCCCTGATCGTGAACGACGTCGAGTCAGATACACGTTTTTTCTCCGACATCAGCAAAAAGATCAATTTCCCGACGAAATCGATCCTTGCCGTTCCAATGCGGGAGAAAGAGCGATGCGTTGGAGTGATTGAAATCATCAACAAATTCGACGGCGGAAGCTTTACCGAAGAGGATCTGGAATGGCTGGAGATCTTTGCCACCCAGGCCGCAATCGCGATTCAGAACTCCCGTTCTCTTCAAAAGGTACAGGAGGAGGTTACACTCCTACAGGACGAGATCCAGACGGACAAGGGATATCACACCTTTATTGGTGAAAGCAAGGCGATCCAGGAAAAGTTGGATATCGCGCTGCGGGCCGCCACGACCGATTCTTCGGTGTTGCTGTTGGGAGAAAGCGGGGTAGGGAAGGAGCTTTTTGCCGAACAGATCCATCTACATAGCCTGCGTAGCAACAACCCGTTGATTCGGGTGAACTGTGCTGCCCTTCCGGAGGGCCTTCTGGAAAGCGAGCTCTTCGGGCACGTGAAGGGAGCGTTCACCGGCGCCAGCAACGACCGCCGCGGTAGGTTCGAACTTGCAGACGGAGGCACCATATTTCTCGATGAAATTGGTGATCTCGCGCTGAACCTGCAGGTCAAGCTGCTCAGGGTGATCCAGCACCGGATGTTTGAACGCGTGGGAGGCTCAGAGCCTCTCAAGGTCGATGTCCGCATCATCGCCGCTACCAACAGAGATATCGAAAAAGAGGTGGAGAGCGGCAGATTTCGGGTGGATCTCTACTACCGGCTGAACGTGCTGCCGATCTATATACCGCCCCTGCGGGAACGGAGAGAGGATATACCGCTGTTGGCGGAGTTTTTTTTAAAGCGTTTCAACAGGGAGATCAAGAAGCAGATCAACGGCTTCGCACCGGAAGCGATGGAGGTTCTTCTCTCCTATTCCTGGCCCGGAAATGTGCGGGAACTGGAAAACGCGGTAGAACGGGCCGTGGTAATCACTCAGGGCGATGCGATTACCCCGGATGTATTTATTCTGGATAAAATATCTGAAAGCGCCGAAGACGAGTATAACGGCAGATCTCTGAAAGAAGCCGTCAATATATTTAAAAAACACTACATTAGACAAATTCTCGAAATGAATCGGTGGAATCAGACAAAAACATCGAAGCTGCTGGGAATCCAGCGCACCTACCTATCTCGATTGATCAAGGAGCTGAAAATCAATCGCTGAGGGACACACCGGTGTTCTGCTCGTACACCTGAGGAGAAGGAGACGCCTATGTTGAGCTCGGAGAGTGAAGGTAAAACGCGAAGTACTGAAACCAAGCCACGGTTTGTTGAACGGCTGACTGTTTTTCTTCAAAAATACCGCATCGTATTATTGGTCATATTGATTGCTCTGGCCCTGTTTGTGGTCGTGTACTTTGGCTGGTCGGAGTGGAACAAACGAACCCTGGAACGATCCGCTCTGATGGCTGAACGCGCCGAAAGTATGTACGAACAGTGGCTGGGCGAAAGCGACGAATCGGCGCAAAGCTCGATCCAGCAAGAGCTGGATGAGCTGATCGATCAGGTACTGAAACGATATCCCAGACAGTATGCGGCCCAAAGAGCCCGCTTTATTCGGGCAGATTTGGCCTTCGAAAATGAGCAGTGGCAGGAGGCTGCGCAGAGCTACTCAAGCGTAGCAGATTCCTTTCCGAAATCCTACCTGGCGCTTCTGAGTCTGTTCAACGCCGGGGTTGCCTACGAGCAGATGGATGATCTGGATCAGGCTATTGCGGCCTATCAGACTT
>Ga0307378_10002069_pt1 | contig 31477 bp, 16 predicted proteins | sample UN1MG_FD_202238 | JGI IMG/M metagenome (GOLD analysis project Ga0307378, IMG submission 202238) | Soil microbial communities from Risofladan, Vaasa, Finland - UN-1 | ecosystem: Environmental > Terrestrial > Soil > Coastal area > Acid sulfate soil | place: Finland: Risofladan, Vaasa | collected... | reverse complement strand
AGGTCACTTTGCGTCGTCGGGGATCGGTGAGGTTGGCGAAGTGGTCCCGGATGCAAGCCGAAGGTCTCGTAGGCATGGCGAACCTCCTTGCCTTCTGCGACCCGCCCGCCGGAAACCCTCCGGCCGAGGCGACGAATCGCCTTGCCTGGACCATAGCAGATTACCCATCTTCGCGCAATCGCCCTGACGTCACAATACACGATGCCTAGCGTATTGAGGATTGCAGTTCGCGAAGCCGAACCTGCAATCCTGGGTTCAAGAAGCCCGGTGAGGTGGGGCCGGGGCTCTTTGCTAGTGGTCTGTCCAGATTGACTTTGCCGGTCGGGTGCCACTGGCGTCTCGCCAGTGCAGCTACGAGAGCACGGGCAAGATGCCCGTGGCACCCGTAAACTCGAATTGGACAGACCACTAGGGGAATGCTTCGCGCGAGCCGCTTGGTGTCCACCTGGCCGGCAGGTTGCGTGAGCTGCCGAGGTTCCACGGAGCTGGCGCACGGGGCGTGATGGGTGCGGGTAGGATTCGCCCGACGTGCAGGCGAAAACGGAGGCGGATCAGGGGGACCATGCCGCCGCGCGCAGCGGCAACCGTCTTCGTCCGGGCGGAGTCTGGAAATGGTTCGCGAGTAGAGTGTAGGGTGCGTGAAACCATCCCTTTCAAGCTAGCATTGACGGCGGTGTCTCGATGCTGGGAAGCTACGTAAGTTTGACATCGCAAAACATAGCGTTCTTCGATTCGCCCGTTCGATCACGCCGAGAATCGACTCCCGAGGGATGCTCGATTCTGCGCCGCCGCGAGCCGCAAACCGTCGTTTCTCCCGGGTTTTAGCATGCTTGCAGTGACAGCTTGAAAGGGGTGGGTGCGTGAAACGCACCACTTCCTCTACCACGGCCAGATGGTGCGTTTCACGCACCCTACGCAACTGTTTCCATCGCCCTGAGAGGGTATGGTGCGTTGCGGGCACCCACCCTTTTGAAGCTGGCATGCTCGAGCCCGGCGGCGGGAAGGCCCGTGAACGGGCCTCGGGCGGCGGGTTGGTGTTCGGACGGCAACCCCGGCGTAAACGCCGGGGCTATCACCGCCTGCGGCGGGAAACGGCCGTGAACGGCCGTGCAGGCATCGGGCCGCGCGGGGCTTTTTCCGGTGTGTACGGATTGGCGGTGAGTTGGGCGAGGGGGACGCGAAGCGTCCGCTGGTGCGTTCCCACGCGAAGCGTGGGAACGATGGGCCTTGTCACCCCGTCACCTTGTCACCCCGTCACCTTGTCACCCCGTCACCCCCCTCACGGCCTCCGTGGCCCCGGAACCGGGGGCAGGCTCCGCCGGGCGCCAATCGGTGGCCAGCCAGAGGATGAGGGTGCCGTCGAGGCTGCCGGTCAGCACGGTTTGGCCGTCGGGCGAGAAGCCGACGAAGGTGACCTCCTGGGCGTGTCCGCGGAGATTGAGGATTTCCTTGCCGGTTTGGGCGTCCCAGATCTTGGCCGAATGGTCCTGGCTGGCCGTGGCGGCGCGTCGGCCGTTGGGCGAGAAGGCGACCGACGTGACGCCGGCCGTGTGCCCTTCGAGCGTGATCAGCTCCTCGCCCGTGGCGGCGTCCCAGATCTTGGCCGTGTTGTCCTCGCCGGCGGTGATCACGCGGCCGGCATCGGCGGAGAAGGCGGCGGCAAGGACCGCCTGGCCGTGGCCGGCCAGCTCGCGCAGAACCTCGCCCGTCTCGGCGTCCCAGATCCGCGCCGTCTTGTCGTTCGAGGCGGTCAGCACGCGCTTTCCGTCGGCGGAGAAGACGACGCTGCGAACGCGGTCGGCGTGTCCGCCGAGCGTTTTCAGGAGCTCTCCCGTCCGGGCGTCCCACATCTTGACCGTTCGGTCGTCGCTGGCCGTGAGGACCTTGGTGCCGTCGGGCGAGAAGACGGCGCTAGTGACGAACTGGGTGTGCTCGCCTTCGAGTCTCAGCTCGGAAAGGCCCGTCTCGACGTTCCAGACGCGGGCCGTGTTGTCCCAGCTTCCGGTGACGATCCGCTTGCCGTCGGGGGAGAAGGCGGCCGAGGCGACCGACGCATGGGGGCTGAACCGGATCATCTCCCGGCCGGAATCGATGTCCCACAGGCGGGCCTCGTTGCCTCCCACGGTGAGCACGTAGCCGCCGTCGGGCGAGAACGTGGCCGACCAGACCACGCCCCCGGTGGCCGAGAGGTCGACCAGCGCGCGACCTCCGTCGCCGCCCCGGGCAATCTCGTCGCCGGTCGCCAGGTCCCAAAGCCGGACCCGGTTGTCGGAGCTGGCCGTGAGCGCGCGCCCGCCGTCGGGCGAGACCGCCACGGCGCCCGTCATCTCCTCGCCGGTCACCAGCTCGCGGACGACCCGGGCGGCGGCCACGTCCCACACTCGGACCGTTCCGTCGGCACAGGTGGTCAGGGCGTGCCGGCCGTCCGGCGAGAGGGCCATCGTGGTCACCGCGTTGGGGTGTTTGAGGACCCGCGAGAGGTCCTCTTGGCCGGTCGCCACGTCCCATTGGGCGACGGTGTTGTCCAAGCTGGCCGTGAGCACGCGCTTCCCGTCGGGCAGGAAGCAGGCGGCGCTGATCCCGCGCGAATGACTCGCCGCCTCCCACACGACCTCGCCCGTGGCCGCACGCCACAGCCGGCATCGGCCCTTCGTGTCGCCGGTCAGCACGAGCTGGTCGTCGGGCGAGAAGGCGACGGCGCTGACTTCGGCGATGTGGCCTTCGAGCGTGCGCACCAGGCTGCCGGACTCGGCGTCCCAGAGCTTCGCGGTTCGCTCGGCGCTGCCGGTGAGGATCCACTTGGCGTCGTGCGACAGGGCCACGGCGGCACTGGGGCCGGTGCCTTCCAGGGCGACGAGTTGCGTGCCGGTGGCGACGTCCCAGATCCGCGTGGTGTTGTCGACGGCGGCCGTGAGCATTCTCTTGCCGTCGGGGAAGAAGATCGCCGTGGAGGCGAGGAAGTCGTGCCCTTCCTTGAACTCGCGGATCTCGCGGCCGGAGTCGAAATCCCAGGTCTTGGCCGTGCGATCGCGGCTGGCGCTCGTGATCGAGCGTCCGTCGGGCGCGAAGGCGGCCCCGAGCACCGCGTCGCCGTGTCCCTCCAGCACCCGACCCCGGAACACGCGGACCTCCTCGTACCCGGCAATGTCCCACAGCTTGGCCTGGTGATCGTGGCTGCCGGAGAGGACGTGCCGGCCGTCGGGGGCGAACGCACACGCCGGCACGCGGCCCGCATGGCCTCGCAACGTCTTCAACAGGGCGTGGGTCGCAACGTCCCAGACGCGCACGGTGTTGTCGTTGCCGCCGGTGAGCAGCAGCTTTCCGTCGGCGGAGAAGCCAGCCGAGCGGACGGCCGCGGTGTGGCCTTCCAGGGAGTCGAAAGCGGGCGGGGCGGGCCCTCGCTCGCTCAACAAGGCGTCGTAATCGAAGGGCTTCACTTCGTCGGGCTTCCAGACCAGCGCGAGTTTGTCGTAGCCGCCCGTGGCCACGTATTGGCCGTCCGGCGAGAACGCGGCCGTGTAGACCGGGCCCGAGTGCCCCAAGAACGGCGGGCCCGGCTTGCCCGTCTCCACCGACCAGACGATCGCCGAGCCGTCCTGGCTGGCCGTGACGATCCACTTCTCGTCGGGGGAGAAGACGGCCGACCAGACCCACCAGTCGTGGGCACCGAAGGTGTTGAGCAGTTGGCCGGTTTCCAGGTTCCACAGCCGGGCGGTGTTGTCGTAGGAGCCGGTCAGCAGGCGTTTTCCGTCGCGGGAGTAGGCGACGCTGAGGACGGCGTCGCGGTGTCCTTGCAGTGCCTTGACGGGCGCGCCGGTTTCGGCGTCCCAGATTTTCACGTAGTCGGGCCGGTCGTTGATGCCGGTGGCCACCTGCTTGCCGTCGGGCGAGAAGGCCACGGCGTAGACGTACTGCCCGCCCGTGGGAATCGCGAGCAGCTCTTTGCCGGATTCGGTGTCCCAGATGCGGGCGGTGCCGCCCCAGCCGCCGGTGATGAAGCGGGAGCCGTCGGGCGAGAAGGCCACGGCGTCGACGGGCTGCTGGGCGTCGAACGCGCGGACGTCCTGCGTGCAGAGGTAGGCCAGGCGGCCCCACTCCCAGTCGCGGAGGTACGCGGGACAGTCCTGGAGCAGCGCGTAGGCCGTGTCGAACGCGTTCTCCTCGATTTTGGCGGCGGCCAGGCCGATTTTGGCGATGTAGGCCTCGTATTCTTCCTTCTTCTGGGCGTCCACCGCGATTTCCTTTTGCTTTTCCGCTTCCTGGCGTTGTTCGTCCGCCTTGTCGCGCTCGGCGCCGGCGATGTCCTTTTGTCTTTCCGCCTCCTGCCGCTGCTTCTCCGCCTCGTTCCGTTGTCGATCCGCTTCGTCGCGCTCCTTCTTCGCTTCGTCGGTTTTCTGGTCGGCGATTCCCTTCTGTTCGATCGCCTTTTCCTTCTGGACGTCGGCCTCTTGGCGTCTTTCCTCGGCAACCAGTTCCGCCTTGACGGCTTTGTCGCGCTCCCGGTCGGCGATTTCCTTCTGCTCGATCGCCTTCCCCCTCTGCGCAACCGCCTCCTCGCGCTGGGCACGGATCAAGAAAAACGCGATCGTGATCACGGCGAAGAGGGCTACCGCCAGGGCCACGCCGAGGCGTTTGGCCGCTTTCAGGCGTCCCTGTCGGGCGTCTCGTTCCGTTTGGGCCTCGCGGATCTGTTGGAGCAGCTCGGTGTGATCCGGGGCCTCGGGGTCGAGCAGCGAGGCGCCGAGATCGTAGTCGCCCTTGCGGTAGGCACTGGTGGCGTAGGCCAGGCTCGCCTCCGAGACGCCGGCTCGGGCCCGCTCGTTGTCCGACCAGAGCTCGAGCGCTTCCTGGAACCCGAACCGGGCCCGGGCGTAGCTCTGGTAATCGTCGTTGGCCTCGGCTTCGTCGAGATCCTCCTCCGCGCGGGTGGAGAGGGAGATGCTTTCGGAATGGGCCTGGTACTGGCGGATCGCCTCCTGAAACTCGGCGACCGTGGCGTAGCGTTCCTCCTGCCTGGTGGCCATGGCTTTCAAGGCGATCGCCAGAAGCTCGCCCGACTTGTCGGTGGGCTGGATATCGTTCCTGGCGGCCGCAAACAGACACTGCATCACGTTGTCGCCCGTGTGCGGCGCCTTGCCCGTCATGATCTCGTAAAGGATCGCGCCCAGGAGGTAGACGTCGCTGGTGGGTCCGATTCGATCGACGGGGCCGGTGGCCATTTCGGGGGCCATGTAGGCGGGCGTGCCTCCCATGCCGGTGCTCGAGGCGGTGAATCCCATGGAGACGGCCAGGCCCCAGTCCATCAGCAACACCTCGCCGAAGTCGCCGAGCATGACGTTTTCGGGCTTCAGGTCGCGGTGGACCACGCCGCGCGAATGGGCCATGGCCACGGCGTCGGCGACCTTCATCAGGGCTTCCAGGTTCTCCTGGAACGATTTGGTCGCGATGACCTTGTCCCAGGGCGTGCCGCGGACGTGCTTCATCGAGTAGAAGAGCGTGCCCGACTCACTCCGGCCGAGATCGTAGATCGGCACGATGTTCGGGTGTTCCAGGTCGCCGGTGACGACGGCCTCGGACAAGAACTTCCCGCGTGCTTCGGGGTCGTCCGCGCCGCTGGGCTTGAGCATCTTGATGGCGACCTCACGGTCGATCGAGGCCTGGCGGGCGATGTAGACGACGCCCATGCCCCCTTCGCCCAGTTGATCCACCAGTTCGTAATCGGCCCTGGCGGTCCCCGCTCGATCGGCCTCGCGCACGACTCTCCGTTGAATCACGAGGTTGGCGGAGGCCTCGATCGCTTGGGCGTCGGTCTTGATCGACGTCCTGGGGCTGGTATCGGGCCGGAACTTGCCGGACCACATCAGCGAGATCCTCTCGGCTTGTTCCGGCGGGAGCCCGCGCACGTCGTACGTTTCGGCGATCCGGTGGCTGTCGGCCGTGCCCGCGTCTTTGCCCGGCGGGGGAGCTGCCGGCGCGGCGCCCGCCTCGTAGGTCTCGGCAAAACGGCGACTGTCGGCCGTGCCCGCGTCCTTATCGGGGGGCGGCGGCGTGACGGGAGCGGCGCCGGTGTCCATGGTTTCGGAAAAACGGCGACTGTCGGCCGTGCCGGCGTCGTCTCGCGGCGGGGGCGGGACGGGGGTGGCGCCCGTGTCGATCGTCTCGGAAAAGCGGCGGCTGTCGGCCGTGCCCGTGTCTTCTTCCGCCGGCGGAATGGCCGGAGGGGCACTCGGCTCGATCGTTTCCGCAAATCGGCGTTCGTCGGGCGTCCCTTGGGCTCGGCCCGGCGGCGGCACGGGAGGGGTAGTCCCACTATCGAGCGTTTCAGCAAAGCGGCGTTCTTCGGCGGTTCCTTTGCCCTTCTCCGTGGGCGGCGGCACCGGAGGGGTAGTCCCACTATCGAGCGTTTCGGCGAAACGGCGCTCTTCGGCGGTTCCTTTGCCCTTCTCCGTGGGCGGCGGCACCGGAGGGGTAGTCCCACTATCGAGCGTTTCAGCAAAACGGCGTTCCTCGGCGGTTCCTTTGCCCTTCTCCGTGGGCGGCGGCACGGGAGGCGTGGTGCCCGTGTCGAGCGTTTCAGCAAAGCGGCGTTCTTCGGCGGTTCCCTTGCCCTTCTCCGGCGGAGGCGGCACGGGGGCGCCGTCGGTATCGAGCGTCTCGGTGAAGCGGCGCTCTTCGGCCGTGCTCTTCTGCTTGTCCGACGGGGGCGCGGGGCCTGCGCCGGCCGAGTCGCCGGGGGCCTTCCCGAGCTCGCCCGTCGTCTCCCGCGGGAGCGCCCGATCGCAGCCGGGGCACCGTCCGGACTGAAGGTCGGTGTTGCTGAGCGGGGCTTTGCAGAATGGACAAATCGACATGGCAACTCTCCCTCACGGGCGATGACGCCCGTGCCCGCAATGGCTATTGGCCGACTCGACCTTCTCCGCCGAGAGAAGACGGTGGCACACGGTCAAACGGACTCACTGGTAATTCTTGTTCTTTTCTCCGGCGGGGGCAACCATCGCTCGTCCGGCCCCCGCCCCTGGGCGACGGCGACTATCGGAGAAAACGTCGTCGCAACCGCGCGGCCTTGCCAAACGACTTCTCGTCGGAATCGGCCATCGCTCGATCGATGCTCTCTTGCCAACGGCCCAGCGCCGGGTAGGCCGCCAGGCTGCCGGCCGCGAGCACGGCGGCCCCGCCCCCGGGGCGGACCCACCGATGGGACGGCACGTCCACGTCGGCGTAAGCGCCGTCTCCGGCCGGGTCCGGGTCGTCGACGGAGGAGCCGGGCGGAGCGGCCGCTTCCTCCGCGGAGGTCGCCGGCGCGGTCCCTTGGGGAGGCGGGGTTGCCGCGGGGTCGTGGCCGCCATCCGCCTGGGGTACGTTCGCCGCCCCTCCGTCAGGTTCCTCCTTCCCCGGCGTCTCGGAACCCTGGTCCGGAATCGGCATGGAGCCCCGTCCGGGCGGGCGAACCTGTTCTCCCAGCGTGTCGCCCGACTTGTAGAACTCCATCACCTTGCGCCGGGGGAAGCCCACTTCCTCCAGATAGATCCGATAAAGGCCGTTGGGCAGGCCCTCCTTGCCTTCCTCGGCCGAGCCTTTGAACTTCTCCAGCAGGGCGGACAGACTCGAGAGGGCGTCGCCCGGGAGCGATTGCCTCTCTCCCTCCGAACCGTCCGGACCCACTTTGACGATGTAGATCTTCCTCTCGTCCTCAACGATCTCTTCGCGCTGGACCCGAATCTCTTCCGACCGGCTGGGCGGTTGCGGGGGAACGGAGCCCAGTTCGGGCAGAGGAGCGGGGGGGGCTTCCCTCGCCGCAATCGGCTCCGGCTCTCGCGGCTCCATGGCTGCGGGGGTCGTGGATTGCTGGCCCGCAAAGCTCGTCGCCACCACGGCGCTCACCCGATTCAGGTCGACTCCGCTCGAGTCGCTCAGGCGGATGTTGGGATCGTTCCGGACCTCGACGGTGGCGAACAGGTCGTTCGCCGTTACCGTGTTCAAGTAGTCGACGGGGTACTCGCGGCTGACGTCCAACTCGATGTAGTTCGTGCCGTCGTCGACGACGTTCACCGCGGCCGTGCCGTCTTGGGCCACCTGCATGGAGAGCGCTTGGCTCGAGTTCACGCCGGCGACGACGTTTTGGACTCCGTCGTCCCACGTGACGGTGATCGTGAAATTCTCGCCCAGCTCGAGGTTGTCTCCCGGCGGCATTCCGCCGGCGGAGCCGACCAGCTCCTGGAGCGCGTCGCCGGGCACGATGACCTTGTCCGGGTCCTTCTCGCCGATTCGCAGAAGCGGCGGCGCGTTGGTCACCTTGCCCGTTGCGCTCTGGAGCACGGCTTGGTCATCGATGATGATCGTCCCACCCGCGTCGGCGGTGATGCTGCCGCCGGTCAGCTCCGATTCGCCCGAAGGCAGTGAGGGGAGATCGGGCACGTGGAGGTTTCCGCCGGCGTGCAATGCGACGGGGCCGGCCGCCTTGACCTGCGCGCCCACGGCGACGTCGTTGCCGGCAGCCAGGCTGAGGTAGCCGGTCGGGCTGAAGTTGGCAATGCTCGCCGCGATGGTCAAATCGCCGACGACGGTGAGGTCGAGATCGCTCGCCGTGACGGTGATGCCCGAGAGGCCGTCGACGGTGGTCACCGTCAATCCGTCGGCAGTCTCCGCCAGGAAGACGCCGCCGGACACCTTGCTTGCGGCCGCCAGGTTGGTCACGGCCGTGGAGATCCGCGCGCCGTTGGCCCCGATGTCGTTGTCCACCTCGATCACCAGGTTGTCTACCGCGATGGTGTTCGCTTCGGCGGTCGTGGTGAGGCTGCCCGAGGAGTTGATCCTCAGGGTGCCGAAGTTCTGCGGGCTGAGGCTGGCGGTGAGCATTACGTCGCCGGCATAGGTCTCTCCGATCTCGACGACGCCGGTGGTGGTGATGCGGTCGAGCTCCGCGTCGGTGATCCCCAAACGGCCCGCGGCGTTGGAGCCGAGATCGATCTGCCGGGCGGCGTCGGCCGAATCGGCGGGCCGGATCGTCACCCGGCCGCTGCCCGCGTCGATCGCCGTGCCGGCCGGGTTGTCGATCGCCAGATCGTCGGCGTTGATCACGACGGGCCCGCCGCCGGAGGCGATGCTTCCCGGGGTGGCTCCGCCGCTGGTGAGCGTGAGCAGGCCCGTATCGCCCGTGCCGGTGGCAAGCGTGATGCTTCCGCCGCCGGTTTCCACGCGATCGCTGAGGCGGATGGCTTGTCCGGCGGCCAGGTCGATCCGGCCGGTGCCGCTGAGGACGTCGCCCGCGCTCTCGTTGGTGACGAGGTCACTGGCCGGGCCGTTGGCCGTAAGCATCACGTTGCCCGAGCCGTCGGCGACGACCGGCTGCGCGACGGTGAGCGTGCCCGCCTGCGTCTCGACCGTGACGTCGTTGTTGTTGGCCGTCGTGATGCCGTCGAGCCCGCCGGCCGAGCCGATCGTGAGATCGTCCTGCTGGCCGTCGACCTGGTTGAGGAAGACGTCGCCGGTGGTGGCCGCGCCGGTGATTTGGGCGGCGACGGTGGCCACGTCGGTCTGGAGCGGGTTGGCGGCGGTGCCGATGGCGTCGACGGCGTCCAGCCGCAGCGTGCCGCTGCCGTCCGTGGTGGCGATGAGGGTCCCCGTGCCGTCGGTGGTGATGCTCCGCCCGGCGTCCAGGAGGAGATCGCCGTCGGCGGTTTGGACGTCCGCATTCACCTCAATATCGCTCGCGGCGCCCTTGGCCGTCAGCGTGACGTTCCCCGAGCCGTGGGCGGCGACGTTCTGCGCGATGGTGAGCGAGCCGGCCTGGGTCTCGACCGCGACGTCGTTGTTGTTGGCCGTGCTGATTCCGTCGAGCCCGCTGGCCGAGCCGATGGTGAGGTCGCCCTGGTGGCCGGCCACTTGGGTGAGGAACACGTCGCCGGTGGTGGCCGCGCCGGTGATCTGCGCGGCGACGGTGGCGACGTCGATCTCGATCCGGTTCGTGGAAGTGCCGATGGCGTCCACCGCGTCGAGTCGCAGCGTGCCGCTGCCGTCGGTGGTGGCGACGATCCGGCCGGTGTTGTCGGTGGTGATGCTCCGCCCGGCGTCGAGGAACAGATCGCCGGTGCCGGTTTGGACGTCGGCGTTCACCTCGACGTCGCTTGTGGCGCCCTTGGCCGAAAGGGTGACGTTGCCGGAGCGGTCAGCGGTGACGTTTTCCAGGAGCGTGATCGTGCCGGCTTCCGTCTCCAGGAGCACGCTCTGGTCGTTGGTCGTGTTGATCCCGGACTGGCCGTCGACCGTGGTGACCGACACGGCGTCTTTTTCGACGAGGTAGATGCCGCCGGTCGCCGCGGGAGAGTCGAGCTTCGCGGAGAGATTGGCGACCTCGGTGAGAACCGGGTCGGCGGCCGTGCCGATGCCTTCGGCGGCGGTCAACCGGAGCGACTGTGCTTCGATCCGGTTGGAGGTCCCGTCGTTGATCCGGCCGTCGGCGTCGAGGACCACGAGGTTGTCGCTGCCCACGTCGGTGACGTTCGCCTTGACGCGGATGTCGCCCCCGCCGGTTGTCACCAGTCGGACATCGCCGTCGCCGCCCGCCGTGATCGGCGCGCTGATGGTCAGATCGCCGACGACCGTCAGGTCGATGCCGCTTCCCGTGGTGGTGATGCCCGAGAGGCCGTCGACCGTCGCAACCGTGACGCCTGCGGCCGTTTCGGCCAGGTACACGTCGCCGGCCACCTTGCTCCACACGGCCAGGCTGGCGACGCGGGTCGTGATCCGCGATCCGCTCGCACCCACGTCGCCGTCGACCTCGATCGCCAGGGCGTCGACGGCGATGGTGTTCGCCTCGGCCGTCGTGGTCAGGCTGCCCGACGACTCGATCCGCAACGTCGTGAAGCCCGCCGAGATCACGCTGTTGCTGAGAGTCACGTCGCCCGCGTAGCTGTCGCCGATCTGGAGCACGCCGGTTGTGCTGATGCGGGCGAGTTCGTCGGCCGTGATTCCCAGTCGGCCGGGTGTGTCGGATCCCAGGTCGATCGTCCGGGCGGCGTCGGTCGTATCGGCGGGCCGGATCGTGACGCGTCCTGCGCCAGCGTCGATCACGGTAGGTGCCGGGGTGAGGATCGCCAGGTCGTCGGCGCTGATCACGATCGCCCCGCCGCCGGAGGCGACGCCCCCACCCGCAAGCGCGAGAAGCCCCGTATCCCCCGCGCCGGTGTTGAGCGTGACGGTCCCGCCGCCGGTGGCCACCAGGCCGCCCAGGGTGATCGCCCGTCCGGCGGTCATCGTGACGTCGCCGGTGGCGCTGAGCACGTCGCCCGTGCCGGTGGCGGTGACGACGTCGCTGGAAGCCCCGTTGGCCACCAGGGTGACGTTGCCGGAGCCGAGAGAGGAGACGGGCCGCGCGACGGTGAGGGTGCCGGCCTCCGTCTCCACGCCGATGTCGTTGTTGCCGAGCGTGACAACGCCGTGGACCGTGACCGGGCCGAGCGAGAACGTGCCGATCGTCAGATCATCGTGGTAGCCGTCGACCTGGATGAGATAAACGCCCCCACTTGCCGAGTCGGGGAGCACGGCGGCGACCGTGTCCACGTCGATGCGGAGCGGCTCGGCGGCGGTGCCGATCCCCTCGGTCGCTACCAGCAGGAGCGTCCCGCCGCCGGTCGTCTGCGTGATGGTCGCGGTGCCGTAGGTGAGGATATTCCGCGCGCCGATGGCCAGATCGCCGCTATCGGTCCGCACGTCGGCGTACAGCACGACGTCGCCGGTCGAGTTCAGGTCGCTCAGGTCGAGGTCGGCCGGGTCCATGCTGGCCGGGTTCATGCTCCCCAGCGCGATCCTGCCGGAGCCGGTCGTGGTCACGGCGTAAAGCACGGTGATCGTGCCGGTGCAGCTCCCGATGCCGACGTCGTTGCCATTGGAGGTGGTGACGCCCGACTGGCCGTCGACGGCGGTGACGTTGAGGTCGTCGAGCTCGGCGATGACGATCCGGCCGGTGGCCGCGGCCCCGTCCAGGGCGGCCGAGAGGTTCTCCACGCTGACCATGATCGGATTCGCCGAACTGCTCGTCGCGCTCCCGATCGCGTTGTCGGCGGTCAGTCGCAGGGATTGGGCGACGATCAACGTGCCCATCATCTGGGTGACGGCATCGGAGGAGTCGAGGACGACGAGGTTGTCGCTGCCCACGTCGACGACGTTCGCCCGGACGTGGATGTCGCCCCCGCCGGTGGTCACGAGCCGGATTTCGCCGTCGCCGCCGGCCATCACGTTGCCGTTGACGTTGAGCGTCCCTTCCGCGGAGACGTGGACGTCGCCGTCGGCGGTCACGAGCGTGCCGAGCGTGACGGGCGCGGCGCCCGGCGCCGAGCCGCCCCCGACGGCGCCGTCGCTGCCCGTCTCGATCGTGATCGACCCGGAGCCCGTGGTCCGGAACACGAGGTTGCTCGAAGCGACGCTCCCCGTCAGGTCGATTCCCCCGATGCCGTCGCCGGTGTCGTTCCTCGTGCGCAGAACGAGGCTGTTCCCGTTCTGGATCAGGACGACGTTGAACCCGGGGTCATCGCTTCCCGCGCCATCGCCGTCATGAAGGAAGACGCCGCTGACGGTGATGCTGTTTCTCGCCTCGAGGATGATGTTGGCCGTTGCGCTTTGTGCCTCGATCTCCGATTCGTAGACGAGGAAGGGATTGGGCGTGCCGCTTCCCTCGTCCCCCAGCGCGATCGTCCCGGCGGTGTTGGAGCCGGCGGCGTGGATGAGGGCCGTGGCGATCGCGTCGGGGTCGTCGTGCCCATCGGCCGTGCCGCCGACGATTCGGATGTCGAGCGGGTCGAGCAGCAGCGTGCCGGTCGCGCCGTGGGGGGCGAGGAGGTCGACGCTGCCGCGTTGCACCAGGTTGACCTTGCCCGAGATCTCGGCAAAGCCCCCCTCGCCCGACTCGGCGCCTCCCCGGGCGGTGAGCCGGCCGTAGAAGAAGGTGCTGTCGTCGGCCCAGACGATGACCCGGCCGCCGTCGCCGTGGGTCAGGGCGTCGGCCCGGATCGTCGCTTCGGGGGCGATGACGGTGAGCGTGGCGTTGCCGACGTCGGGGTTGTTCCCCTGGTAGTCGCCGCCGATCAGGATCGTGCCGCCCCCGGCGTCGCCGGAGGCATCCACATGGGCACCACCGACCAAGGTCACCTGGTCGCCGAGCAAATGAACGGTTCCGCCGGTTTGGCCCGGCGCGGCGTCGGAGACGTCGATCGTTCCGGAGACGAGCAGGGCTCCCCCGCTGCCGGCGTCGAGCTCGACCGAGCCTCCCTGGCTGGCGATCGCCCCGTCGACGCGGATCGTGCCGCCGGTGGCCGCCAGGCTGCGGCCGCCCAGGTCGATCTCCCCGGCGAAGTGGAGCGTGTCGCCGGCGTCGCCGCGAATAGTCAGGTCGGCGACCGGATCGGCGTCCAACCCGTCCACGTTGACGGTGTCGCTGCCCCCGCCCGGCACGTCGGTCTCGACGACGAGCGACGCGCGGGGACCGGCGAACGTCACCGCCGTGCCGCCCGTGGAGGAGATCGTCGACAGGCCGTCGCCGAGATCGCCATCGTCGGAGATCGTGACGGTCTCGGCCGCCGAGGCGAACTGAAAGACGAGCCGATCGGGGGCGGTCGTGTCGACCATCGATTCCACGCCGGTGTAGACGAGCCCGGCGGCGCTGCCCGTCTGGTCCCCCGCCCAGGTCACGTGGAGGAAGCCGTCGCCGACGCGGTCGAACCGGTGGGTGACGGTGTCGATCAGCGTGCCGGAGGAACCGCCTTCGGCCAGCACGCAGTCCTGCCCGCCGTCCATTCCGTGGAAGATCAATCCCCCGGCAGGAAACGGGTCGCCTCCGGAGAAGTCGACGATCAGGGTGTCGCTGTCGCGGGAGCCGTTGAGCGTGATGTTTTCCAGGTCCGCCAAGGGCGCGGCGTACACTTCGCGACCGTTGACCGAAATCTGGACCTCGTCTCCCTGTCGGACGACGTGGAAGGTGTCCGTCAGGCCGTCGTTGGCCAGGGCCCCGGCGTCGATCGTGGCCTCTTCGGCGCCGTGGTCCCAGGAGAGCGCCGTCCCGTTGAGCACGCGCCGGTCTTCGAGCTGCCGGACAAACAGATTGGGGAAAAGCTCGTCGTGGTAGCGACGGGGCGGGGGCTTGCGCAGGTCGCTCCGGCGAGTTCTCAACAGTCCCTGGAGCCAAGCCGCGATTCGCATTCGATCAGTTCCCCGCAATAAGCCCGTTCATAGGATGCCGTGGCAGCAAGGTTGCAGGCAGGTTGCCGAGAAGCGGTGCTGAGCGGCAAGGTCGGCGGTGGTCCGATACGGAGGGGCTGCCGACCGGCCGCCCGGCCCCGACGCCCGCTCGTCCCCGGTTCCCACAAGTGCGATAAGTTGGAGGTGAGCCCGAAAAGGGTGCTGGCAAGACAACTACCGCGGTCACTCGAATCGCGGAGTGCCTATATATCCCTTAATTGTCCTAAGCGGTCCGGTGCGGTGTCAACCAACAAACTCGGGGCGCGTGGGCCAGATAGGGGGGCTATGCCGCTAGGCAAATTGAGGGTTGCGGCCGGTATGCTTGCGCGGGGCGATTACCGGCTGGCCCCGCTCGGCCATCCGGATCATGATCGCGTCCCTCGCGGGCGACCGCGACTCCGCCTGGACGTAGCAACGTATCTTGTTGCTGGAGATGGACTTACGCCCCCTCGCGCGACCGGTTTCCCGGGAACGGTTGCGACCGTCGGAAGGCTGGGAGAGGTCGTAGGGGCCGCCGAGCCGGCGCCCCGGCGGCCCTAATGGCTCGTGTCCAACCGGCTGCCCGTGTTTTCGTCGGGCAGACAACTCGCCAACAGCCGGTGTCGGAGCTGCTCGCACACGGGCAGGTGAACCACGAACTGAGCCGCGTAGAAGTGGCGAGCCGAAGAGGACTTCTTTCGCCACCCGGCCGCCTGATCCCGGAGTGCAGGCGTGGAACGAGGAAACGGTGTGTCTTGCGGGGTGTTGTTTCGTGCCCAGCCAGTCAGGCGGCGTTTGAGCCTTCGCCACCAGCACGCCTCGGCCGCGGCGTGGCTCAGCCGCCTCTGGAAATGATCGAGGAAATGGTTGACGCCGGCCAGAAACGTGTCGGCCACCGGCGACTTGGAGGCAACGCCGAACAGGGTGTGCGGAGAGTCTTCGCCTCCTTGCCAGCCGACCAAAGTCGCCTCCAGGCCGCCCAACAGCCTCTGCATGGCCTGGGGGGTCGGGTGCCAGTAGCGTTCGACGCCGTGGGGTGACCGACCACTGGACTGGGAACAACAGACCACCAGGGTCCCGCCCGGCGCCAGGATGCGGACCATCTCCTCCACCGCCTTGCCCGGCTCGAAGACGTGTTCCAGGGCGCCCACGGCGATCACCGTCCGCGCCGAGTTGTCCGAAAACGGCAGCTCGACGAGGTCCTCCAGCCGCTCGATCTCGGCCGGCTCCGAGCCCTCGCAACCGGGAGCGCCGTGCTCGGGGAGGCTGCTCGGCGGCGTGGGCCCGCCGTGCCAGTCCACGCTCGGACCGTATCCGAACTGGTACATCGGACCTTCCAGTCGAAACGCCTCAGAGACGCTCTCGAGGAACGCGCGAACGGACTCTGGCATGTTGGTCCTTTCTGGTTGGGCGTTCTTGCGATTGGCCGGCGACCCACCGCCGGAACCGGTCCGGCTCCCACCGATACACGACCACCGCGTCCTGCCCTCGGCCAGCGCGCTGCGGGTCGGGAAACGTGGCGACGGGCCGGGCCGCGACGTCGAGCAAACGTGCAATCGTCCGGCTGCGGCGGCTTGCGTACTCCAGCTCCCGTCGCTCCAGGACCACGTAGGCCAACTGGGGATGGCTCACCGCCGCTTGGGCGTCTTCGTAGCGGTAGGTCACTCGGCGGGAGTACAAGCCGGTCCAACCGCGGGTATCGAGAACCAGCCCGGGCGCCGCCGCGTCTCGGGCCAGCCACTCGGCCGCCAGGCGGTGGCCCAGCCGGCTTGCGTGCAGCGGCTCGACCGCCTCGACGAGGCAGACCGCCGCGGCCACCAACACCGTGGCCCACGCGATGCGTGAAGGAAAAAGGGGACGGGCCCCATTCGCGCGAAGCCCCGGGCACCGACCGCAGGTTGGTCGGGCCGTTCCGGCAGATTGGACCTGCCCCCTTTCTCCGCCGGATGGTGCTTCGTCGGGCGCCCCGGCAGGCTTCCGACCGGCGATCCACGCGCCCAGCGCGATCGCCCCGTATCCGGCCGGGCCGACTCCGATCACCACCAGGGTCAACAGGTGCCGGGCACTCACGTACCCTTCGTTGGCCGCGAAGTGAAGCACCGCCGAGGCGAACAGCAAGCCGTAGATCTGCGCGAACCGATCGACGGGACGGACGAGCTGCCGCCGCAGTCGCCACACTCCCAATAGGGCCAAAGCCCCGATCACGTATCCGAACGCTTCGGCCGACTCCTCGGCAAGCTCGATCGTTGCCGCCGCGTAGCCGCGACGCCGGAGGCTGATCGTCGTTTCCTTGGGGGCGAACGACATCGGCTCGTCGTCGGCCAGCCGCCACACGCCGGCGCCGGTTGCCCCGACCGTCGACGTGGGACCCGGCGATTCGGCCCGGCCTTCCGGTTCGTAACGTCCCAGAATCCGTGCGACGGCCGTGCGCGGCGAGGTCGCCCCCGTGGCGGCAAGATAGGGGCCGAACACCAGGCCGCACCCCAGAGCCAGGCAGCCTACGGCGGTCACCAGTCTCGACCAGGGCTGGCGCCGGTCGGCCCCAAGCTGGAGCGCCAGCAGTGCGACCACCAAGGCAGCCGGGAGCACCAACGCTTCCGCCCGAACCAACACGGCCAGCGCCGCCAGCGTCCCGGCGACAAGCAGCCACCTCGGATTTCGACGCGCCGAGGGCCCGCAGCAGGGCACGGCCGATGGGACATCGCTCCTCACGCCTGCATCCTGAACCCGGAGCCCTGAACCCTGACCCCGGAGCCCTGAACCCTGAACCCCCAACCCTGCTCGCTGCCCGCTGGCCCCCGAATCCTGACCGCTCACCCGCGGCAAGCTTAGGGGCGTCCAATACACCACAACCGCCCAAAACGCCAGACAGAAAAGCAGCAGGTGCACGCCATCGCCCAGCCCGTCGGCACCCAGACGGGATACCTCCGGCAAGAGGCAGAAGAAGAGCGAGCCGGCCGCCGCGGGCGCCGGTCCGACGAGCCTGAGCGAGAGGAAATAGACCGGCACGACGGCCAAGACCAGGGGGATTGCCGCCGCCAGTTGCACGCTCGTGGCCCACGACGCGCCAGACGGGCCCGCCGCCCGCTGGAGCCCCTCGTGGATCAGCCAAACCCAGGCCGGAAAGAGCGGCTGTTCCCGCTCGTGCCGGATCGTCTCCGGGAATCCTTGCGCGTCGATTCGCCGGGCGATCTCCACAAAGCCGACCGCGTCCAGGGCCGGCACCGTCGCCCGTCGAATGAGCAGGAGTTGAACGACACAGGATAGGGCGAGCAGTCCGGCGACGATCGCGATGTGGCGCTTCCGATCCATCCGTGGTCGGCCCTTCCAGCGAGTCGATCCTTGACCCGGTGCTCGCCCTGCTGGCACGTCGGGCGAACAGGGTACCCCCAATCGGCGGAGGCGTCAATCCGACCTTTCCGCGGTGCCGAGAGGCGTGGTCACCGACCCCGCCCGCGGACCCAAACGGTGGTCCGGGCCGGTGGCAATATAGTTAAGCCTGGGGCTCTGTGGAAAATGGGCGTGATCCGACCTTTCTGGACAGCCGTCATAGGCAGCAGGTCTTGAGTAGACCACAGGCCCGGAATCTGCCGAATCGTTGAAAGGAGGAATCCGCCGTCACAAGGCCGACGGGGACGCATCGAGGAAGCCGGAAGTCGTTTTACGCCCGCTCCTCACCCGCCCCGTGATACCAGCGGCAATTCCGAGCTTACGGAAAATCCCTGCTCCGGCTATCATTCGCAACCCAAGGGGCGTTGGAAGGCGCCTCGGACAACCATGCAGTTCCGTCGAAGTGGCCAACGTGATGACCGCCGCCGCCGGGTGTTGAACGACACCCTGGCGATCGCCGCACCCGGCTCGTGCCGCCGATCGCGTCAGAGTTCCCGGGGGGGTGGGAAGCCGGCGGAGCGAAAATCGGAGAACTACGGGGACGCGGCTTTCATGGACGAACAGCTTCGCTTGACCGATCTGGTCCCACGCCGTCTGGCGGTCTTCGTCCTGGTGCTCGCGGCGGGTTTGGCCGTGGTGGCCGGTCTGGTGGGCCTCTACGCCTGGATGCCTCGGGTTGCCGGCCTGACCACCGACGGCCGAGTCGCCGCCTTCGACCTGGACGGCGAGGGCAGCCTGGCCGTCTGGTTCTCCTCGATGACCCTCGCCCTGGCCGGACTGGTGGCCATCCTCGTGTTCACCGTCCGGCGGCATCGGACCGACGACTACCCGGGACGCTACCGTGTCTGGCTCTGGGCCGCCACCTGCTGGTTCCTGTTGAGCATCGACGAGACCTCCAGCCTCCACGAGGGCTTCAAGGAGATGATGGTCATGCTCACCGGCACCCGGGTCTTCGGCGACGGCTCGATCTGGTGGGTGGCCGTCTACTTCTTCCTCCTCGGGGCGGTCGGCACTCGGCTTCTGGTCGACATGCGCGCGTGCTGGCTTTCCAGTGCGGCCTTGGTCGGCGTGGCCGCCTGCTACGTGGTGGCCGTCGTGGCCCAGCTCGGCTGGATCCTGCCCGAGTCGGGCGCTTTGGGCGTGATGCTCGAAGAAAGCGCCGAGATGGTGGGGAACCTGATGCTCCTTCTGGCCATGGGCCTCCACGCCCGGCACGTGATCCTCGACGCGCAAGGCCTCCTGCGGCACCGCCGGGAAGAGGAGGCGAGCGACGAGGAGGAATTCGAGGAAGAAGAGGTCGACCAAGAAAGCTTCTCCCTGTTCGGCCGCTCCGTGGTCGTCCATCCTCCCCACGGCGTCCCCCGGCCCGCGGCCAGGGCAGCCACCCCCAGCCGGTCCGAGCGGGCGACTGTCAGGGCGGCGACCACGAGCCGGCCGCAATCGGCAGCCGCGCAATCCGAGAGCGACACCTCGACCACGCCCGCGCGTCGCAAACTGACCAAGACGGAGCGCAAGGCGTTGCGCAAGCGTCTGGCGAAGATGCAGGCGGAGCGCGAGCGGCGGCGTGCGGGTTGATCGCGGCCGGCCGTGTTGCCGCCTCCGAGTGAGCGTACGTGCCTGCGAGACGTCTGCGCCTCCGGGTATCTGCGGTGACCGACGCGCGCCAAGCCCGAGCCGTCACCCCTGGATACGGACTCGGAAATCCTGTATTCTAAGCGCGACGGACGATAGAGTTGGACGGTGTATTAGGGTGCCACGGGCATCTTGCCCGTGCACTGGCGAGACGCCAGTGCCACCCGACCGTGCAGGCTGCTCCTTGTCCCGCTTAGCGGTTTGGCCCTCTGCCGCCGGCCCCGCAATTCATCCTTCCGCATTCATCATTCAGAATCTCCCACCATGGTTCGCACGCGATTTGCCCCCAGTCCGACCGGGTATTTGCACATCGGCGGGGTCCGCACGGCCCTGTTCTGCTGGCTCTTCGCCCGGCGGCACGGAGGCCGGTTCATCCTCCGGATCGACGATACCGACCAACAGCGCAACGTCGACGAGGCCCTCGAGCCGATCCTCCGCGGCCTCCGCTGGCTGGGCATCGACTGGGACGAGGGCCCCGAGGTGGGCGGGCCGCACGGGCCCTACTACCAGTCGCAGCGGCTCGACAAGTACCAGGCCGCGGTCGAAGCGCTGCTCGCCGGGGGCCATGCCTATCGCGACTACGCCACGCCCGACGAGATCCAGGCCGAGCGCAAGGCGGCCGAGGGCGAGAAGCGGCCCTTCCGCTATAGCCGCCGCTGGATGGCCGAAACCGCGGAGGATCAAGCGCGGTTCGAGGCCGAGGGCCGAACGTCGGTCGTCCGGCTGAAGATGCCCGAGGAAGGCAAGCTGGCGATCGACGACCTCGTGCGCGGCCGGGTCGAGTTCGACTGGGCCGGCGAGCAGGACCACGTCGTCCAACGGGCCGACGGCTCCTGCCTCTACCACCTGGCGAGCGTGGTGGACGATTACCAGATGCAGATCACCCACGTGATCCGCGCCGAAGAGCACCTCTCGAACACCCCGCGGCAGATCTTCATTGCCCGGTCGCTCGGCTACGAGCTGCCCCGGTACGCCCATTTGCCCTACGTGGCCGAGCCGGGGAGCAAGACCAAGCTGAGCAAGCGGAAGCTCGCCAAGTACCTCAAGAATCGCGACTTCGCCCAGCTTCTGGAGCACGGCCGGAGCATTGCCGAGCGGATGGGCCTCGAGCCCGACCCCGAGACGTTCAACCCCGTCATCGTCGACTTCTACCAGCAGGTCGGCTACCTGCCCGAGGCGATCGTCAACTACCTCGCCCTTTTGGGCTGGTCGCTGGACGACAAGACCGAGCACTTCACCCTCGACCGGCTGGTCGAGGTCTTCTCCCTGGACCGCGTCAACAAGGCCCCGGCCGGCTTCGACCCGCAGAAGCTCCGGGCGTTCGAAGAGCGTCACATGCTCCAGGTGCCGCTCGACCGGAAGGTGACCCTCGCGCTCCCGTACCTCGAGAAGGCCGGGCTGGTCGACTCGCCGCCGCCGGCCGAGATCGAGTCGAAAGTGGGGCTTATCGTCCAGGCGGCGGGCGACCGCATCAAGGTGGCCGGCGACGTCCTCGACTACGCCGATTTCTTCCTCCCGGACGACCAGTTGCCCTACGACGAGAAGGCCGTTGAAAAGCGCCTCCGCAAGCCGCCCGAGGCCGTAGCACTACTCACCGAGTTCAAGGCCCAACTGGCGGCCGCCGAGCCGTTCGATGTGGAGAACCTCGAAAAGCTCACGCAGCAGTTTGTCGAGCGGCAAGGCATCAAGGTCGGTCAGATCATCCACGCCGTGCGCGTCGCCGTCACCGGCAAGTCGATCGGCTTCGGGACGTTCGAGACGCTGGCCATCCTGGGCCGAAAGCGGTGCGTGGCACGGATCGAGCGCGCGTTGGATCGCGTGTGAGCGACGGATAGGGCGCCCTCCGCGGGCGCCCTCCGCGGGAGGTTCGCGCCCCGCGTGCGGTCATGACGTGAGCCGAACGACTGCCAGGCACTTGAACACGGCGTCGAGCAGTCGCTTCATGCTGCAACTCTTCGACAGCACCAGGACCAACAGATCCTCGCAGAGACGCTGACGGTTCAATTCGTCGGCCCAGGCCGTCAGCAGAATGACGGGAGTGTTCCGGTAGCCGTCCGTCTGGCGCAGCAGCCTGACGAAGTCGGTTCCCGGATAGTCGGGCAAGTAGTAGTCGGCGATGACCAGATCGAAGTGCTCTTGCCTGGCAAGCAGCAGGGCTTCGACCGCCGTTGCCGCGGTTGCGACGCGAAGCCCTGTTTGCGAAAGGTTGAGCTCCACGATGCTTCGGTACGTCTCGCCGTCTTCCAAAACCAGAACGTGCTCGGACAGCGAATCCATGATTGACGCCGCACCACTACTCGTAGGGTCAGGACGCACAGCCGGCTATTGCCAGACGCTCCGAGACCGCATCCAGCACGTGCCGCATGGCGCAGTTCTTCGACAACACGACGACCGCCAACTTGTCGCGCAGGTACTCCAGGTTCAATTCCTCGTCCCGAGCGGTCAGCACGATGATGGGAAGGTGTTCGTATCGCGGGGTCGCGCGCAACCGCTTGATGAACTCGGTGCCCGGGTAGTCGGGCAGGTAGTAATCGACGATTGCCAGGTCGAAGCGCTCGTGTTCGGCAAGCGACAGCGCCCGGCCTACGTCGGTTGCCGCTGAGACTCGGAACCCGGCGTCGGAGAGATTGGAGACTATGATTTGCCGATACGTCGGGGCATCCTCCAAAACGAGCACGTGCGGACGAGACGGACTCATGGCTGCCATCGCCGGGCCCTCGGGAAGTGAATGGATGCTCCACTGAAAATCTATCTCGCCCGGCCCGCAGAAGCAAAGCCAACTCGGCCAGTTGGCCGAGCTGTAACGATAGAGCGGATTGTGGAGACGAGATGGCACGACGAAGGCATGCGAGCACGGAACCGCCAGCCGTGCCCGGATGGGAGGGGGAACTGCTGTGGCATCGATGGATCCGGTCCTTCGAGCTTTCGGTGGGGGGGGCCGATACCTCGAAGAAGTCCAACAGAAGTACAGGCGAAGGCAAAGGCCGTGGGCATGCTTCTGGCTCTCGGCGGTGTTGGCAACGAGCGTCGGCTGTCCGGGGCCCGTCGACCCTCCCCGAAGCCGGCGCCGGGCGTCCCCGCCGCCGGCACCGAGGATCGGCGTTGATTCGCCGGAGAAGACGGCGGTTGATCCGCCGGAGGAAGCGCAGCAGGCGGGCTCGAACAACGCGGGTCCGCTGTTTGTGACCACGGAGATCGAGGACGTTATCGTCGTCAAGATCATGGACCCCAAACTGCTCGAGCAGGGAGAGATCGATCGGTTTGGCGAGGCGCTGATGCAACTGGCACGGCAAGGGGATAGCGCGAAGAAGGTCTTGCTGAGCTTCTCGCACGTCGAACTCCTCTCCAGCGCCGTTCTCGCCCCGTCCGGTTTGAGGAGCAGATACGCAACGACGGCGGCGCGGTGAAGTTCTCCGAGTTGGGCCCGGGCGCCCTGTCGCCGTTTCTTGACACGAACCTGGACAAGCTGTTCGAGATTTACGCGACCGACTCGGATGCCCTGGCGGCGTTCGACAAAACGCAGTGAGGACGTGACTCCTGGATCCCCGCGATGGTCTTGCGAAGACCCGGCCGATTGACGCAAGTGCTTGCCCGGTCCAAAAGAAAAAAGCCGCTGACACCTGCTGTCAACGGCTCGCTTGAGCGAGGGCGAAGGGACTCGAACCCTCAACCACCGGATCGACAGTCCGGTACTCTAACCAATTGAGCTACGCCCCCGAAATTGCCTATTCTGCTTCTTCTTGGGATGTCGATTCCCCTTGCTGGGGTGGTGTGTGGCGACATCCACAGGGGCTGGGACACTCTCGACGCAAGCCGCCCAGTTACTATGGATGATACCATAAAGAGGGCCCTCGGCAAGGCCCATTCGCGCCGGGGTGAGGTTGTGTTTTTCTCTCGACGAGAGCGGCCTTCGATGGGAAAGGGTGATCGGCCGAACCCCGCAAATGGGTACCCCGCATCAGGGGTACGTGGTGCGTCGCAAGCCACCAAGAGCGGTTCCGTCCTCCCCGGATGTGGGGCGCAGTAGGCCACGCCACCCGATCGGGCCATTCTGCACGCTCCCAAGCCGTCAGCCGTGAATCCATGATCTACACTTTAGCAATTGTGGGGAGGCACCAGATCGACCCGACACAAGGAGCGCGCCGATGGACCAGTTCTGTCGTGAGGTGATGCGGTTCATCGATGGAATGGACGCCCAGGATTGGCTGCTGGCGCTGTTGGCCGTGGTGGTGGTAGGGCTGTTTTGCATGCGGGGGTTCGGCTCGCGGTCGGACTACTAGGACACTTGGCTTCGGACATTGGCTGCAAATGAGTCAAGTTTGTGGGGTTCAGGGTTCGGGGTTCAGGGTTCAGCACTTGGAGTTCCACCTATACGCGGAAATCCTGAGCCCTGAACCCCGAACCCTGACCTCTCGCCTCGGTCTGAGGCCCTGCCTCGCTAGAGCTTGCTTCAAATAACGCGCATCTTTTGGGAGTGGTCGCAGACCGTGGATCTCTTGGGCCTCGAAATCCCGGCCGCCCTCGCCCTGGCCACGGTGGCCACGTTGGGCTATCTGGTTGGGCGACGCTCGAACAACGTTCCCGACGAGGTCGCGGCCCGATCCAAGCGCGAACTCGACCGTGCTCGGGCAGTTGCTCGGGAGTTGGAGAAAATCGCGCGGATGGTCCGCAAGAACCTGGCCCGACACCACGCCGGCTTGAACAAGTTCAACGAGCGGGTAGGTCAGCTCGATGCTCAGGGGCGGGAAGCCGCTTGGATGGAGCTGTGCCGGGAGGCGGAGGAGATGCTCGCGCCGACGCTGCGCCTGGCCAACCAGATCTCCAACGCCTGCGACATGATCCGCCACGAGACCAATCACCTGATGACGTTCACCGAGGTACGGACCGACCCGCTCACCGGCGTCTGCAACCGCCGCGGAATGGACGAGGCCCTGGCCACGCAGTTCGCCATGCTCGATCGCTACGAAGTGGCGTTCTCCGTGGCAATCTTCGACCTCGACCACTTCAAGCGGATCAACGACAAGCGGGGGCATCTCGAGGGCGACCGGCTGCTCCATCGCGTGGCGAGCCTCCTGGACGACACGGCCCGCCAGACCGACGTCGTCGCACGCTACGGCGGCGAAGAGTTCCTCGTCGTGATGCCCGAAACCGATCTGGAGCAAGCTTCGATTTTCGCGGATCGTTTTCGGGCCAGGGTCGAGACGGAGCTTGCCATCACCCTGAGCGGTGGAGTCGCCTCGGCACTGGACGGCGACACCTCCGACTCGCTTCTCGCGCGGGCCGACGCCGCCCTCTACGCGGCCAAGTCGGAAGGCCGCAACCGCGTGTCCCGGCACAACGGCCGCCAGATCGAATCGATCTGGGAAGAACTGCCTGCCGGTCAGAGCTGAGCCGCGTAGCACGGGCGATTGGCCGGTGAAGTCGGAAACCCGGGCAGGACGCCGGGGCTACCATACGGGCCGAACCGTTCGCGTTAGTACTCCCGCGGATTGACGCGGGCCTGCACGCGCCCCGGGAGGCCCTGGATCCGCAGGAAGCCTTCGGCGTCGGTCTGGTTGTAGTCGCCGCCGCCTTCCATGGTGGCGATGCCTTCGTCGTACAGGCTGTTGGGGCTCGTGCGGCCGGCGACCATCATGTTGCCCTTGTAGAGGTTGAGGGTCACCCGGCCGGTGACCGGTCGCTGGGCCCGGCGGATGAAGGCCCCCAGGGCGTCGAGCTTGGCGTGGTACCAGAACCCGTAGTAGACCATCTCGGCCACTTCGGGGGCGAGCCGATCGCGCAGGTGCACCAGGTCGCGATCCAGCGTGACCTGCTCCAGGAGGCGGTGGGCCTCGTAGAGGATCGTCATCCCGGGGGCCTCGTAGACGCCGCGGCTCTTCATGCCCACGAAGCGGTTCTCGACCATGTCGATCCGCCCGATCCCGTTGCGGCCGCCGATCTCGTTGAGCGTCTCGACGACCTCGAACGCGCCGAGCGACTTGCCGTTGACCGCAACGGGCACGCCGGACTCGAAATCGAGCACGACCGGCTCGACCGCGTCCGGCGCCTCCTGCGGCGAGACGGTCATCCCGAACTCGACCAGCTCCAGGCCGTTGACGCCCAGGTCCTCCAGCCGTCCCGCCTCGTAGCTGATGTGCAGGCAGTTCTCGTCGGAGCTATAGGGTTTCTCGACCGACGCTTTCACCGGGATGTTCTTCTCGTTGCAGAACGCGATCATCTCGCTGCGGCCCGGGAATTGTTGGCGGAACCGCTCCATCCGCCATGGGGCAATCACGTGGATCCCCGGGTCGAGCGCCTCGGCGGCCAACTGGAACCGGCACTGGTCGTTCCCCTTGCCGGTGGCGCCGTGGGCGAACCCGTCGGCGCCCACCTCCCGGCCCACCTGGAGACACTTCTTGGAGATCAGCGGCCGGGCGATCGACGTGCCCAGCAGATACACGCCCTCGTACTTCGCCTGCCAGTGAAGGACCGGCAGCGCGAAGTCGCGGCACAGTTCCTCCCGGGCGTCGACAATCCGGGCGGACTTGGCCCCGATCTTCTCCGCCTTGCGAAGCGTCGCCTCGCGGTCCTCGCACGGCTGCCCCAGGTCGACGTACACGGCGTGCACGTCGTAGCCCTCCTCCCGCAGCCAGCCGAGGATCACCGAGGTATCCAATCCGCCCGAGTACGCCAGAACGCAGCTTGGCATCGCAGTCTATTCCCCATGGTCCGAGTTCACATTTGCCGGGACGGCATCGCAGCCGAAGTCCTGTAGTTTGACCCGCCCGCCGCCGGTTGGCAAGTGGGTGTGCGGCCGCGTCGGGCACAGAAACCGGGCCAAGCTGGTCGTTGGCGCAGCGGCCTCCAAGGCGCTGGCGAGCGTCGAGGAGGACCGGCAGCCAACGGCCGAAATTCGCGTCTGCAAAACGAATGTTGACTTTCGCCTCAGGGGCGATATCCTGAAAGCGCATGGGGGATTCTTGCCTACCTGGTAAGGGGCATTGCGGCGTGCCCCGCTGTAGCGGCATAAATCTGACGTGTCGTCGATCGCGATGCGGATGGTTCGGTAGACGCAGCTTTCAGTGAACTGGGGAAGGAGGCGTGAAATGTCGAGAATCCTGATGAGTCTGGCCGTGGCGCTCTGCGTCGCGGGCAGCGCGAGTGGCGCGCAGGAGGCGGACAAGGACGCGAAGGATGCGCCGAAAAGGCCTGACGCCCGGGAATCGGCACCGGCCCAGGCAGGCGATCGGCCGGCCGCCCATTCTCGTGGTACGGAGGAGGTGCGCGAGCAGCCGGCGGAGCGGCCCTGGTGGGTGGACGCTCCCGGGCGGTCGTCGGCGCCTCCCGAAAGGGTGCGGAGGCAGCTCGCTGAGCCCGACGCGCGCTTTCGGGAGGTCGTCTCGCGGCTCCAGCGGGAGAAGACGGTCCCTCAGCCCGACGCGCGCGTTCGGGAGCTCTTTCAACTCAAGAACGCCCTGGGGGTGGAGGTTGCCGAAGCGGTCAACGAGCTGCTCCGAGGCGAGGCCCAAAGGCCGCCCCACCCCATGCAGGACAAGGCCGTCGTCGTGGCGGAGCCGGTGAGCAACAGCCTGCTCGTGAGCGGGACGGCGAACGACGTCGAGCAATTGGGGAAGATCATCCAAGAGCTCGACCAGCCGCCGCAGATGGTCTTGATCCAGATGCTGATTGCCCAGTCGACGTTGGCGGATGCCGACGGGGGCAGCCCCGCGCAGCAGGCGTCGAAGCAGGGCGGCCGGCCGGAGGAGCCGGAAGTCGTGGGACTGGCCCCAGGGTCGCAATTCTCCGCCGAGAGGCTGAAGCGGGAGGTCGAGCTGGGCGTGCTGGGCGAGCCGTCGGCGAAGCAAGGCATCGACGAGCGGCTTGGCGAGCTGGAAAAACGGAGCCGGCTGGAAGTGCTCAGCCGTCCCCAGCTCATGACGCTCGACAACCAGCCGGCGTCGATCCACGTGGGCAGTCGCGAGCCGATGGTGCGCAGCTCCCAGCAAGGCCGTTCGGGCCCCGTGCACCAGTTCGAGTACGTGGAAGTGGGGCAGCGAGTGAGCATCACGCCGCGGGTCGAGCCCGACGGTTGGGTGACGATGGAAATCGAAGTGCAGATTTCCCAGCTCGGTCCCCCGGAGGAGGGCCCGGCCGTGTCGGCTTCGCCCGACGGACGCACGGTCCGCGCATCGCGGGTCGTCACGATCACGGCGGAGACGACCGTCCGCGTCGCCGACGGCCACACGGTCGTGCTCGCCGGGCTGACGTCGAAATCCGACTCGCGTGAGGAAGAGCTGCTGCTCGTGCTGACGCCTCGGATCGTCGATCCCGAAGCCGATTGAGGAAGGGCCGGACAGCGCTGGCTGGGCGGGCTCCCGCGGGGCTGGGCTATCAGCCCGTTGAAGAAGGTGGTCGGTCGGCGACTTGGGTGCCACTGCTGGTTTGCCCAGCAGTGATTTTCGTGCCAATCTATACAGCACTGCTGGACAAGCCAGCAGTGGCACCCTCTTCCAACGGGCTGCTAAGAAGCTGTCCGGGAAAGCCCCCCCCAGGAGGGATAGGGGACTTATGGCTAGCGTTTTCCGGACAGCCAGCAAGCACCGTCACTCCTCTTCCCCCGACCCGATCACCTCCAACAGCCGGTCGCGGCTTTCGGCGAGGCGCGCTTCGTCCTCGATCTTGCGGCCGGCTTGGTCGGTGACGTAGAAGACGTCGACGACCTGGTCGAGGTGGGTGGCGATCCGCGCGCGGCCGACGGAGAGGCCGGACTGGTAGAGGGTCCGGGTGACGGCGTAGAGGAGGCCCGGGCGGTCGACGGCGAAGATGTCGAAGATGGTGTGGGTCTCGGACGTGCTGTTGTCGGTTTGGACGCGGTTCTGGGCGACGGGCACCGCCAAGGCGTGATGAGCGCCGATCTGCCAGGTGCGGCGGAACGCGGGGGCCTGGCCCTCGGGAGCACGCAGCGAGGCGGCCAGGGCCCGACGGACCCGCTCCATGCGCTCCGGCGGCGGGGGACCGGTGTAGTCGGGGTCGCGGACCTCGAACCGGTCGAGCACCAGCCCGTCGGCCAGCGTGTTGATCTCGGCGGAGAGGATTTCCAGCCCCTGGCCGGTCAGGGCCCCGGTCAGTCGGTGGAAGATACCCGGTGTGATCGCTTCCCTGGTGGCGACGGTGAGCTCGACCGTCTCGGTCTCCGGCTGGTAGGAGCCTTGGGTGCCGACCTCGTCGTCGGGCAGGCCGTGCAGGAGGCGCAGATCGGCGGCGATCTGCGACGGGGCCGTTCCGTGCAGATAGGTCGCCGGCAGCTCGGCGACCTGGCGGGAGAACCACGGCTCGTGCGCCGCGGGGCCCAGCGACGCGGCGACCGCCTCGCGGCGTTTCGCGAGGTGCTCTTCGGGGTTCACCGCCGGGCTGTCGCCGGCCAGGTGCTGCATCGTCCGCTGGTACAGGTCGATCACCACCTCCGCCTTCCAACTGTTCCACACGTCCGGCCCGACCGCCGCCTGGTCGCACGCCGTGACCAGGAAGAGCATGCCCAATCGCTCGGGCGAGCCGACATCGACGGCGAACCGCACGACCAGTTGCTCGTCGCCGGTATCGCGGCGGAAGGCCAGGTGGCTCATCACCAGGTGCCGGTGGACGAGGAACTCCAGGTCGTCGGTCTCCCGGGCGTCGAGGCCCAGGCGCTCGCCCGTCCGTCGGGCGATCTCCCGTCCAAGCTCCGAGTGGTCCTCCGGATATCCCTTCCCCAGGTCGTGGATCAGCAAGGCCAGGTGCAGTACGTGCTTTCGACCCGACTGCCGGTAGACCCTTCCCAGCGGTCCCGGATCGAGCCGCAGCTCGGTGGCCTCGTCGACCGCCTGGAAGCTGTGCTCGTCGACCGTGTACTTGTGATACTGGTTGAACTCGAAGAGGCCGCGGGCGTGAGCGAACTCGGGGATGAACCGCTCCAGCAGTCGCAGTTGGTGCAGGCGGCGGAGCATCTCGCCCAGCCGGGCCGGATGCCCGACGAGCGACCGGAAGCGATGGCAGGCCCGCGGCGTGATCGGGCCCGACAGCCCCGCCGCTTCCTGGTGCACCAGCTCCCACGTCTCCGGGTCGATCGGCTTGTCGTAGAGGTTGGCCAGGTCGACCAGCTCCATGATCGCGTCGAGGTTGCCGCGGAGCCGTTTGCGTCCCTGCCGGGTGGCCATGATCCGGCTCGGACCGACGTGGAAGCCGCCTGGAACTCGATGTCCGAACAGGCTCTCCAAGACGGCCCGCACCCGCCCCGCGGAACCGGCCTTTTCGGCCAGCCGGGTCGCCACGTGGCTGACTCGGTCGGTGTGGCGGAAGTAGTCGCGCATGAACCGCTCGACCGCCAACATGCCCGACTCCGCCTGGTAGCCCAGCCGCTGGGCGATGCGGACCTGTTCCGACCGGTCGAGCACGTCGACCGCCCTGCCGGCGTGCAGGTGCGTTTCGTTGCGGAGCCACAGCAGGAACTCGCTTGCGGCGCGGATCGCCTCGTAGTCTTCCTGCGACAGGACTTTTCGGTCGCACAACTCGTCGGGCTCGGGCGTGCCGTAGCGGACCATGCCGATCCAGCGGATCAACTGGACGTCGCGGAGCCCGCCCCGGGAGCGCTTGACGTTCGGCTCCAGCAGATACACCGTCTCGCCGAACTTGATGCGCTCCTCGCGCCGCTCCTTTTCGATGGCGGCCATCAGGCGGGCCCCGTGGCGCCCGACCAGGTCGTGGAACCGCCGGATGTAGCGGCAGAAGAGCGTCACGCTGCCGAAAAGGAAGCGGGACTCGATCAACGACGTGCAGATTTGGGCGTCCTGCGAGGCAAGGCGCCAGGCCTCGTCGGGCGTGCGCACGCTGTGCCCCAGCACCAGCCCGGCATCGACCACGTCGCGAAACAGGCGCTCGGCCAGCCGGCTGACCGGCTCGGCGGCGCTCGGGCCGTAGAGGACCATCAGGTCGACGTCGGAAAAGGGGGCCACGTCCCGACGCCCATAGCCGCCGTGCGGAACCAGGGCGATCTGCCCGCGCAGCGACTCGGAATAGGTCAGCCCCAACCGGGCCAGCGCGGCGGAGAACAGCTCCAGGATCACCTCGTCGCGAACGTCCGACGCCACGGCGCACAGCCCGGGCCCGGACGTGCCCTCCTGATGCAGTCGCCCAAGCTGTCTTTGCCCTTCAGCGAGCCGCTCTCTGGCAGCCAAGACGTGGGGGCGGAGCCGGGACATGGGACGGCAGGCGACAGGGGTCGGGGGTCAGGGCGCAGGGGACAGAGTCAGGCGATGGAGGGCAGGGATCGGAGACCCACGGTGAAGTCTACCCTCCGATTGCTCCCGCGAAAACCGCCTCGGATCGCCAAGGATGTGCCCGAGAGCGAGAAACCGAGAGACTCGGGCCTCGACGCGCCGAGCCCTTGTGAGCCATCCGGGCTGGCCGCTGCTACAAGGCGTCCTGGTCGAGCTCGCCCGTGCGGATGCGGATGGTCTGGGAGAGGTCGCTGACGAAGATCTTGCCATCGCCGGTTTGCCCGGTCTGGGCCGCCTTGATGATCGTGTCGACCACGCGCTTCAGATCCTGCTCGTTGACGACCACCTCGATCTTGATCTTGGGGACGAAGTCGACCGAGTACTCCGTGCCCCGGTACATCTCCGTATGCCCTTTCTGCCGGCCGAAGCCACGGACCTCGCTCACGGTCATCCCTTGGATGCCCTGTTCGGTGAGCGCGTCCTTGACCTCTTCGAGCTTGAAATGCCGGATGATGGCTTCCACCTTCTTCATGGCAGGTCTCCCACACTATCGCGCCGCCGTCGTCAGGACCACGTCGCCTCGGGCGGCACGTCTTGATTTCTCTCGATTACTCTATCCGCACACCATCGCGGCGTCCAGCCGCGTCTCCGCTTTCCCGGACTGAGCATCACCTACGTGGCGCGGCCAACCGTAGCACAGGCTTCCAGCCTGTGGCCCCGAATCTTTCAGGCTCTGCGGGTCGAGGCTTGCAGGCGCGTACTCGATACTCCCTGCCGGGAACACAGGCAAGATGCCTGTGCTACGGCGTGAGGCCGCGTGTTTCTCGGTCCACTTCGGCCGCGTGGGTCTCGTGCCTCGACCCATCTATGGGAACGTTTTTGTCAACCGGGTAGTTTGTTGTTATTTGCTTGTTGCGAACTGGTGAGCGTGCGGGGCTGTCCACGAGGCCTCAAGGGCGAGGGCTCAACCATCTATTCGGGATCGCCGCTACGGCGACGTCGCCATGATACCGGAA
>Ga0307378_10002068_pt1 | contig 31489 bp, 20 predicted proteins | sample UN1MG_FD_202238 | JGI IMG/M metagenome (GOLD analysis project Ga0307378, IMG submission 202238) | Soil microbial communities from Risofladan, Vaasa, Finland - UN-1 | ecosystem: Environmental > Terrestrial > Soil > Coastal area > Acid sulfate soil | place: Finland: Risofladan, Vaasa | collected... | reverse complement strand
CTTTTATTACGGAGATGGATGATGAAGCACATAAGAAAAACATTTAAAGGGCGCTGCTTTAGGAAGGTCATCATATACTTCCTGATTTGGTGCCTGGTTCTCAACACGTCACTGCCTGGCGTGTTGGCTGAAGTAGTGCTTCAGCCGGATGGTATTATCAATGGTAATATCACAGTGACTCCGCTCGGAGGGGGTATTACCCAGGACATGACTGCCAGTGACGGCGCTATCGGCCACTTCAGCGATTTTGATATCGCAGCGGGTCACGCTGTTACCTGTGTACAACCCGGTGCCAATGCCAATGCTTTGTTCAGAATATTTTCGGGAGACGGCACTCAGATTCTTGGCCAATTCGATGCCACCGGCAATATCTTCCTGATTGATCCTGCCGGCATCCTCTTCGGTGCGAATTCGCAAGTCAATGTCAACAGATTGGTCGCATCGAGCCTTGACATATCGAACCAGGATTTTCTGGACGGCCGGTACGAGTTTTTCGCTGGCGCAGACAACATTGGTACTATCGTTAACAATGGCACAATAAACTCTGCCGGGGGCGTGGCGCTTATTGGTAAGAAAATTCTCAATACCGGGACTATCATGACAAGTGAAGGTGGATTTGTCGTAATGGCCGCCGGTGACAGAGTGCTGCTTGGTGAATCCGGGAGCAATGTTATCGTTGAGATGGATTCGGTGACACTAACCGATCCGGAAAACCCGGAAGGTTTCGGCGATGTTCTTAATGAAGGTGAAATCACAGCGCCCGGAGGTACGGTAGCTCTTGCCGCCGGTGACGTTTTTGCTACGGCGCTGGAGTTGCCAAAAGTTTCAGGTGGAATCGGCAGAATAGAGCAAAACGGTCTTATCCACACCGACGGTACCACCGGCGACGGCGGAAGTGTTAGCCTCACTTCAGGAGACGAAGTCGTGCTTGGCTCGACCAGTCAAACAACTGCGAATGCCGGAACAAACGGCGACGGCGGGCAGGTAATTGTGTACTCGCCCGGTAGTGCCATTTTTGAAGACGGCGCCCGCGTTGAGGCTAAGGGCGGCAGTGAGTCAGGCAACGGAGGATTCTTCGAGCTCTCCGGCAAAGAATACGTGGAGGTTGTTGGTGATATCGACCTGACCGCAGCAAACGGTAAAAGCGGAATGTTTCTTATCGACCCGCTCGATCTTTGGATTGTTGACAGCGATACGGCTAACGGTGACGTTACGGAAGATCCGGAAGGCACATGGAAGCCGACTAACGACGCCTCTGTTTCAGAATTAGACATCGACATACTGGAGGATTACCTCGGACTTGCAAATGTGACTCTATCGACAGTGGGTACGGTCGGAAACGAAGAGGGAAATATTATTTTTGACGCGGACAGATACGTTCATACTGCCGTTGGTGTGGACAATTCACTCTTTGTCAAAGCTGCAGGTAACATCGAGTTCACCGAAAATGACGGAATTAAGTTCGAAGGCAATGGTCATGTAGAACTTTATGCCGGCCCTAAAGGCTCCGTTACCACGGATGATAGAGGAAATAATCCAAGCAATCCTAATATATGGACGATAAAAGGTGATATTATTATAGAGGCTGGTAGCGGTGGCATTGATGTTGGCGTCCTCAGAACGGGTGCACCTAATACAAGACCAGGTGAAATCAGGCTTCAAACCATTAAAGAGGATGAAGGTGTGGCGGCAGACGGTAAGTATGATATAACAACAGAACATCTAAGAGTCGAAGGAAAAGGTTATGGTTCGGTCTATGTTAACTCTGACGGCGACCTGACAATTAACGGTAGTCAGAGTGCCGGAGGAGCAGTTCATGTAAAAACGAATGCTGTTGCTAACAATGAAGATGCCCTTTCTTTTATCTGCTTAACTGCTGAGAAAAACGTAACAATCAATAGTGCAGGCGGCGACAAAGGTATTTTGGCTCTGGCCCAAGGCAAAAGAGATAGTATCGCGAGTATTTGGATTGGCGCTGGTACAGATGAGTATGCCGGTACAGCTACGATAAACGCCGATTTGCACGCAAAGGCGTCAGCCCCGGGTAGCGAATTCGCAAAGTCTATAGCAAGTATAAAAGTATTTGGTTCCGATATCTTCATAGTTACGGGTGGAGGTATCCAGGAACCTCATGCCGAAGGTGTTAACGTTGACGTAGAGACTTCTACCATATCAACAACACCATTTATAGATGAGAACAACGCGGTGTATGACGAGGATGGTGAGCTGATTCAAGGTTCCCTCGCATTGGTATGGATCGATGAAACTCAAAATGGTACCTGCCTCAACTGTGGTAATGTGCAACGAAAAATCCTGCCTGTTGCGATACCTGACTGGTTGACAGCTTCTAAAAACATTATGGTCTACGCAGTTGTGGTGCTGGACAACGATATGGAAGACCAAAGTAGCTTACTCGACGGCACAGTCTTATTAGCTGACAATCCATTTACCAAAGGCACACTTACCCTGATTAACGGCGATACTGAAGTAGAGTACGAACCGCCGACAGACTGGGTATTTGATGAAAATGGAGAATTTACAGATTACTTTGAGTATTATGCCGTAGATTCCGATGGAGAGGTATCCGAAATACCGGCAGTGGTTACGATCAAGTTAATCAACCAGACCCCGGTGGCAAATCCGGACTTCTACGATGTGGGCCCTGAAACAACCCTTATTGCTCCAGTTCATCAGGGCACAATAGTAGGCTTGCTTCCGGCTTATGCAGATTTTGATCCTGATAACAAAATCCCGGACAGGCTGTTTGACGACCAACTCACCGCTGTTCTGGTTAATAGCGGAACCACAACCATGGGCGGTACCGTGACGCTGAATGCGGACGGCTCTTTCAGTTACACACCGCCTGCGGACTTCTCTGGTCCCGACAGCTTTTCGTACTTTGTTACTGATGGGTACGGCAATTCAGAGCCTGTTCAAGTGACAATTAATGTGGGTTCGATGCCGCCGGCGCCGCCGGCACCTGCTGTACCGTATATACAGCCGGCACCGGGCCTCCAGATAGAAGTGGTAGAAATTTCGGGTTGTCCCGCTTTGACAAAGTGGGTGGCTTCGGAGCTCGGCACCGACGAAAGTAAGATTCAGATTTGGATGGCGAACGCTCTGGCCTCAAACCGGGGCATTCCGCCGTGCGATGCGTGTGCGGACCTTAAGGAAGCAGCGACAATCCTGCAGGACGTTGACGGCACCCGAGTGGCCGCCCTGGCACAGGTTATCAGCCAGTTCGCTTCAAGCACTGCACCGCCGACGGAAGAGCAGATGGCATCGATCGCCTACGCGATAGCGAATGACATCGAAGGCAACGTACAATATGCAGCGGCAGGCGAATACCTCGATGCCCTGGCAAAGTATGTCGGTATTCTGAACAGTGAAATGGGCTTTACCGCGGACGAGTCTGTCCAGTTCGCAACGGATAATTATGTTCAGAAATTGGTTGAGGGCGAGGAAATGGGCGTCGCAGCATATGTCGCCGCGAGATTGACCGCTCTGGGAGGCTCAGAGTAATTGGTTTAGCGCTTTAATTTGTGAGATATAAAGTTGCCGTCGGGGATTAAAAACCATCCCCATCCTCGACGGCAATTTTTTTATGAAGGTACTAATTCCGGGGCCATCATTAATTCCAGATCGACGGTTTGACAGACAAGGATTAAAAGGCAAATTCGTCGTAAGAAGACGGCTTGTATGTCAGTACGCGATGCGTGTCAAAGCCAGCAGGGACCTTGGTGCTGGCTTCCCGGTCGAAGTTCATTGTGGCGTTGCCCGCTATTATCATGGGAGTCTCGGAGTAATTGATAATTGTGCCTTTGATCTCTGCGGCGACATTGCCGGAGAAGGTAACGCCGCTGACAGCGACGACTCCCTCTAATGTGGAGAAATTGCCCTGGAATGACATGGCAAAGCCTGGAGCTACTATGGATGAGCCGACTTCCTGCCGGATCGCGTCGAATTCAGCGCCCGATGGATAAGTTCCGCTGGCAAAGTTGCCCAGGATGTCGATTCTGTCCGTAACGGGATCGGCCGTCACATCACCTTCGCCAACGATGATGCCCTGAAGGACTACGTTTTTGCCGAATGTGACCATATTGGGTGATTCGATGAGTAAGATTCCCTGTATAGTCACAGTGCCATCGAATTTGGGATTAGTATTTGCTTCGATTTTTGCGTTGACGAGAGTCATACCCGGGCTGGTCAGGTCGCTCGAAGAATCGATTATTTCTCCTGTAGCATACGGCCCGAAACGTGCCGTATCGGGTTCGGGGAATTCCACGGGATCGACGCCTTTGAAGACGTGGTTGTCTATGGCCGTCTCACCATGATCGCCGTCGATGATGATATCGCCGCCAAAGACCGCGTCGGCATCCGGATTGCCGATCATTATGTTACCGTCGAACTTTGTGTTGCCTCCGACGGATAGTGCGGTATCGCTGCCTGTGCTCTCAATATAAATATCTGCTTCCCAGGCCGCGGTCGCGCCGGTTGTGGTCGGATTGCCGGTATAGTTAAGAGGGCCTTTAGTAGCCAAGCCGAAATTAAAGATCGGCCATTTGTAAGGTTCGATATCGAAATCGACTTTTATTGTCCGTGTAATCTGGGCATCGCCTCCTGTAGCGAAAACCTCCAGAACGCTGGAATTAGAGTCGCTGATACGCATTTGCCCAGTAAAGGTCTGTCCGGTTGTTGAGTCCAGGCTAACCGGGAGTATTGAGCCGTCGTTTTCGAGCGTGATATTAGAGATGCTGTTGGCATCCAGGTCGCTTTGCAGTGTGTTGATTATGGTGCTGAAATAATTGGCCTGCGGCGTCGAGCTTGGCATCGTCACGGGAGTCAGCCAGTGCCGTTGCACCTCAAGCCCGGACGAAGCGCTGCCCAGTGCGCAACCGACCTTGTGCTGGTTCGAGGCGAGTTGCGCGTTTGTGCCCGACATGGATGCCATTGAGACAGCCAGAGCGGAAAATATAACAACGAAAATCATTGCTATGATAAGGACAGCGCCTTCGCGCTTTGTATGAACTGATTTCTTTATGGGTGCCATTTTTCCCCCCCGGAAAAGCCCCATTTTTGACAGTATCTGATAACTTCTATATTCTAACTAAAGTATATGAAATATTTACTGCAGATGCAACATGGTTGGAACGAACTTAAGGAGAAGATATGTGAATATGAATGACCTATAAGAACTGTTTAATACAGCCAAAGTGACGCTTAAAGGCCCTATAGTGTTGAAAAGCGAAACGAACGGTCTATATCAGCACTTCCGAATAAGAAGATGGGTTGTACTCCAAAACTATTTCGGGCACAAATCCCGCCGGCACCTCGGTTGTGCCGGAACGGTTGAAATAGAGGTCGCTGTTTCCTGACAGCATCATTTCCTCCTCGGAGTAGTTGATGACCGAGCCGTTGATTGTTCCGCCGGCGTTGCCGAAGAATTCGACGCCGTTGCCGGCTATCGCACCGCTTAGCGTACTGAAACTGCCGCCGAACGATACATGAAAACCCGGAGCCATTACGAATGTGCCTGTCTGGTCATAAAGTCCGTCGAATTGTGCTTCCTGGGGCAAATCGGTTATTGGGTGGCTGTCAACATTGCCGCGGAATATGATCTGATTTGCGCCGGAATTGTCCTGGATATCTCCGTCTCCGACGATGATGCCGGTTATATCGGCGCCTCCTGTGAATTCGACCACGTTGGGCGTTTCGATATAGACAATGCCTTTTAGTGTCACTTGGCCGGAGAAGGTTGGATTGGTGTTCGCTGCTATTTTGATGTTCTCCAAAGTGGAGTCTGCGGAGGTGTCTGTGTTGGCATCGACCACGGACGTTACGAATGACTCGAACTGGGCGGGATCCGGCTCGGGGAACTCGCTTGGGGGCACGCCGAAGGAGACATGGTTGTTAATGGCGTCCTGGCCTGTTTCGCCGCCTATGCCGGCCTGGCCGCCCTGTAGGTCCACGCTGGCAATGGGATTACCGATGCTTACGTCACCGGCTATTTGCGAGTTGCCGATGATCGAAAGGGCGAGATTGGAGTTCTCGCTTACGATATAAACGCTCGCCTCAACGGATACGTTAACGCCTTCGAGCTCGATATTGCCTGACAGCGACAAAGGGCCTTTGGTTGCTACGCCAAAGTCGAAGACGTTGTTTGCTCTTTCGCCGAAATTATAGTGTGCTCTGATTGTGCGCGTTATCGAGCCATAGACGCCGGTTATATCAATCTGAATCGTTTCGTTATCGAGCGGCGTAATTGTTCCGTAGAAACTCTTCTGGCCCGGCGAGTCCAGTGTAACGCTTGGGATGGTTATCGCTGAGCCGTCGCAGGAGGTAGTGACATTTGTTATGCTTTCGCTTGTCAGCTCGTCCTGGAGCGAGTTCGCAATTTGGCTGAATTTCAGATCCTCGGCTGTCGTCCCGGATATCGAAACGCGGCTTAGCCAGAAGCGAATAACATCGAAGCCCGATTCGGCACAGGCCCTTGCTCGATCCGCCTTGCGATGGTTCTCGGCGATTTGTACATTGGTGCCGGACATTGCAGCCATCGAGACAGCCAGAGCCGAAAAGATAACTAAGAATATCATGGATATGATTAGAACAGCCCCTCGATTTCTTGAGCGAGTTGAGTCGTTTGCCGGTGCCATTTCCCCCCCCCTTTTATTGGAAAAACACCATTTAGAAGTACTTTTGTAACTTCTATGAGCTAACTAAAGTATACGAAATAATTGGGACATAGACAAAGATGCTTACGTATCTCATGAATTATTTAGGGAGTCTTGAATGATTAGTACAAATGCCCGATAAGAATAATTTGGATGCAGTTAAAGCGTGGCTATTTGGCGTTTTGACGCTCGGCAAAATATGAGCTGCGGGCAAACGGGCCGGAGATGACCCGGGAAAATCCCAGTTCGACGGCTTTCTGCTTCCAGAAATCGAATTTGGCTGGAGTTACATACTCGATAACTTCGAGCGAATCCTTTGAGGGTTTGAGGTATTGGCCGATCGTGATTCTATCGCAGCCGGCATCGCGCAAATCTCTCAAGACCTGCTCGACCTGGACGTCGGTCTCTCCCAGTCCGAGCATGATTGAAGATTTCGTCTGTATGTCGCCGTAGTATTCTTTGGCCATTTTCAGCAGATTCAGAGACAGTTGATAGTCTCCGCCGGTTCTGGCAACCGGGTATAACGATGGGACCGTTTCCACGTTGTGGGCGAATACGAACGGCAGGGAGCCTTGTAGAATTTGCAGGGCCCGGGCCTGGCAGTTGCGAAAGTCGGGCGTGATTATCTCAAATTTCATATCCGGGCACTGCCGCCTGACGCTGTCGATGCAATCGCGAAAGTGGCCGGCGCCGCCGTCCGGCAAATCATCGCGATCGACGCTGGTTATGACCAGGTATTTCAATTGCATTTGTTTTGCCATCCGGGCCAGGCGCGTCGGCTCGGTCTTGTCCGGCGGTTCGGGCCTGCCGGCCGCTACCGAACAGAATTTGCAGTTTCGCGTGCAGATATTGCCTAAAATCAGAACTGTTGCCGTTCCTCTCGACCAACACTCGCCTCGATTGGGACAGTTTGCATTACTGCATATCGTCTGCAGACCCAGAGAGTCGAGGACTTTCCTGGTATGCTGGAAACTGCTGCCGGCGGGCAAAGGCCTGCGGAGCCAGGGCGGCAGCCTGCGGCTTTTGGATTTCGTGCTTTGTACTTTGTCTTCCTGCATTCTATTCTTCGTTCGATGAAAAGTGCTCTGTGAGCAGTTCGGCTAACTTTTGCTTTATTTGATTCATTGAGCGGTGTTTGCCGGTTTCTTTCAGCACTGATGTCATTTCGACATTGTCCAGGCCGCATGGTACGATGAAATCGAAGATGCTCAGGTCGTTTTGAATGTTTATTGCCATGCCGTGATAGGTGATATATCTCGACACGCGTACGCCGATAGAGGCGATTTTCCTTTTGCCGATCCATAAGCCGGGGGCGCCTTTTCGCCTTGCGCTGTGGACGTCTAATTGCTTGAGCAATTCTGCTCCGATTGCTTCCAGCTCTCTGATGTATTCGTTGATTCCGAGGCCTGTTTTCTGCAGGTTCAGGATCGGATAAAAGACAAGCTGGCCCGGATTGTGCGCCGTCGTGCCGCCGCCTCTGCGGACATCCACGACGTCGATATGCTTTTGTGCCAGGTCCTCCCGGACGACTAAGAGTTTGTTGGAGCTTTGCCGGGCGCCAAGAGTAATGACAGCAGGGTGCTCGACGATTAAAACGGTATTCGGTATTTCGTTTTGCTGTCTCTTCTCGCGTAACAGTTGCTGCATCTGCAGGATTTGACGGTAATCGGCGAGTCCGCAATCACGGATTTTTAGAGGGCAATTTGTATCTTGTTCAGCCACCAGGTTTTGCAGATTCCAGCACATTAAGCGCATTTCTTTCTTTGGGTACAGATTTCACGGACTTTATTTTAATAATGGATTACGCGAAATGCACGGATTTTCCCCCGGATATGATGAGTCTTAATTTGAGTGGCAACAGATGATTAAGCCCTCCGGGCCGGCATGTTCTTTGATATGTAAATAAAAAAAGACTGATGACTACTTACGGTCATCAGTCTTTGCTTTTCTTTTCCACTGCCCCGCTCGTCCGAAAGCCACAGACTCTTCACTGCCCTTGTAATTAATTAAATAACCATGCTAAAAGAGCTTTTTATTATCTACTCATACTCAAAGGCGATTCCAACACCGATCTCTGCATTTTCGAGCAGATTTTTTCGGTCTACCCTGACAATTTTGCCGGTTTTGATACGTGCAAATTGCCCTTTTTCCTTTGCCAAAGTCTCTGTGCGCGGGAAATTCAGCTCCACGAGATGGCCCGTCCGGATAGGTGCCGTTACCGGTAGTGTGATAAAGACGCCTGTCTTGCTGATATTACAGCTTCTGCCGTTAACGAACCTGTTCGCTTCCGGTATCCAAATACTGACAGGCCAGGCGACACTGCTCCGGCTATCTTTTCGCTGCTCAATTAAAGCCTGCATAGTTTCAATCTCCTTAAATAGTCGTTCCATCAATGATATGTTTTATCGGCAATGTTAAATTGGATAGATTAGAATATTTGGGCAAATTGATAGGTTTTTCTAAAAAACTTTTCTTTTTTGTATGTCTCACTGCCTAATTAGTTTTTTATCAGACGTTTCCTCTGTTAAATCAAAGAAAACGAATCTGCCGAACAGCTCAAATGCTTAAATTGATTGAATTATGAACTAATAGCCATCTTGAATTCATAATTGATGGTTATTGAAATATAATGCGCAGATTCCCCATTTTAACTTGATTCTGAGCGGGAAACCTGAAGGTCAGACGGAAAATTCTTGACAGAAACAGATTCTTTTGATAAAAATTAACTGATGGAGTTTTGGGATTTTGTTCTTTTGAACTATCTTAGAAGATGCTTCGAGGAGGAGGGCAAAATCAAGCCTTGAAAAGCGATGTCGTGCAGATCTAAATTCTTGATTAAGGTTAATACGTCTGATGTTTATTGAAGACGATGGGTATTTTGGTCAATAATTAAACCATTATTAACCGTTTAACTTTTTCTAAAGGAGGACTATTATGTTTAGAAAACCGCTTTGTTTAACTTTTTTTGTCTTAGTGTTCGGGCTGCTTATGGCGCCTTCTCATACCTATGGCCAGGAGGGGCTCATCGGGTACTGGAAATTCGACGAATCATCAGGTACAACGGCGATAGACCTGGCCGATGGAGACAATAACGGTACTTTAGCGAATGCCGCACAATGGCAACCTGGTGGTGGTAGATTGGGAGGAGCATTACTCTATGACAGTGAAGAAAACACAGGACGTGTGGAGATTCCGACGACGGGCATGTCTGCCTCTGAAGGGACGATAATGGTCTGGGGCTATCTGGCTGAGCCATATCCTACGAATCGAGACGACGCCTCGTATTTCTTCGGTCATACAGCGCAAGGGGCAACATATGCAGACCGTATTCAGCTATATATGAACGCTGCAGATACTGTTTTGGATCTCGGACTTGGTGACAGCCATACCCGGCGGACCGATATAGTGAATTTGCAGACGGAAACATGGTATCACGTTGCTTTAACATGGGATTCTGGCAATTACGTTGTCTATGTTAATGGAGAAGAAGCCGCTTCTGGTACATATACGGGCTTGACCACTATCCACGAAATTATGGACATCGGTAATGATGGAAATCCAACGTCAAGTGCGAGTAGTGCAGAGGCTTTTGCAGGGCTGCTCGATGAAGCCCGTATCTACAATCGGGCTCTTAGTGCCGCTGAAATCCAGACTGCTATGGCGGCAGCGGCTTATCCCTTTTCCTCGGGCCCGAAGCCGAAGGATGGCTCGGTACATTTCGAGACCTGGGTGAGCATTTCGTGGAGACCGGGAGACCTCGCCGTTTCGCACGATGTGTATGTGGGCGACAATTTTGAAGACGTTAACGACGGCACCGGCGATACGTTTCGGGGCAATCAGGACGGGGTATTCTATGCTGCCGGCTTTGCAGAATATGCTTATCCGGATGGTCTTGTTCCGGGCACGACTTACTATTGGCGAATCGACGAGGTCAACGATGCCGAGCCGAATAGTCCCTGGAAAGGTGATATCTGGAGCTTCTCGATTCCACCAAAGACATCGTATTTCCCCATTCCGGCAGACGGTGCCGAATTTGTCGAGCTGAATGTGCAGCTTAGCTGGACGGCAGGCTTCGGGGCGATACTGCACTATATAGTCTTCGGCGAAGATTTCGACGAGGTGAGCAACGCTGCCACGGGTGTTACTAACGGTATTGCGACTTACAATCCCGGCCCGCTTGAATTGGCTAAGACTTATTACTGGCGAGTCGATGAGTTCGACGGAGCCGCTACACATAAAGGCGGAGTCTGGAGCTTTACTACTCTGGGCGCCGTCAGCGGTCCGAATCCGGCCGACGGTGCCGTGGACGTAAAGCCGTCCGTGGTTCTTGGCTGGGATGCGGGTGCCGTCGCCGCTTCGCACGAGGTGTACTTCGGCACGGATCCGGACACCGTCAAGAATGCTACGACAGCCTCGCCCGAGTACAAGGGGGCCAAGGCCCTTGGCGAGGAGAGCTATGACCCCGGCAAGCTTACATTGAACACGACTTACTACTGGCGGATCGACGAGGTCAACGGCATCAGCCCCGATAGTCCCTGGGCAGGCAACGTCTGGAGCTTTGCGACCGGCGATTTCTTTGTCATAGACGACTTCGAGGACTACAATGCCGGCGAAAATCAGATATGGTACTCATGGCACGACGGTCTCGGCTATGGGGCGCCCGGCACCGATCCTTACTTCGCCGGCAACGGCACCGGCGCTGCGGTAGGCGATGAAACCACTGCTTCTTATACCGAGGAGACTATCGTCAACGGCGGCAGCCAGTCAATGCCTTTAGCCTACGACAACAATAAGCAGCTCTTCGCCAAGTATTCGGAGGTGGAGTTGACGTTGACAGACCAGCGAGACTGGACAGAGCAAGACGTTGGGGAATTGTCACTGTGGTTCAGAGGCTATCCGGCATCCACCGGCAGCTTCGTCGAGGGACCGGTCGGCACCTACACGATGACCGCCTCCGGCGCGGATATCTGGGCAGTGAACGGAGTAGAAGCCGACGAGTTCCACTTTGCATATAAGATGCTAACCGGCAACGGCTCGCTTATCGCTAAGGTCGAGAGCGTCGAGAACACCAATGCCTGGGCCAAGGCCGGCGTGATGATTCGCGAGACGCTTGATCCTGACTCGGCGCATGCGATGATGGTTGTGACACCAGCTTCGGGTGTGTCCTTCCAGCGTCGCCCCGATACGGGCGGGACCAGCGTCGACACGACGACCAGCGGGATTACTGCACCGTACTGGGTGAAGATCGAGCGTGATTTGTCCGGCAACTTTACGGCGTCTCATTCAGCCAACGGCTCGGCGTGGACGATACAGGGCACAGAGAACATCCCGATGGGTTCGAATGTCCACATCGGTTTGGCGCTGACGAGCCATGACGTTGCTTTAACGTGTCAGGCCGTATTGACTAACGTAACGTTCACCGGTAATGTTGGCCCACAGTGGGCGAACCAGGATATCGGCATACTCAGCAACGATGCCGAGCCACTGTATGTAGCTCTGTCAAACAGCGCCGGAGCGCCTGCGGTGGTAATTCATGATGATCCGGCCGCGGCACAGATCGATACCTGGACAGAGTGGGTTATCCCGCTCCAGGCTTTTGCCGATCAGGGCATAGTGCTGACCAATGTTGACAGGATAGCTATTGGCCTTGGTACCCAAGGCAATATGGCCACGCCCGGCGGTTCAGGCAAGATGTACTTCGATGATATCCGGCTGAATCGGCCGATGGATATTGTTGCGGAATAAACACAGTTTTTGCTGGATGACAATCAGATTTTGCATTGATTCGGGGCTTATACCGATCGATTCGGTATAGGCCCTTTTTCATTATTGGGTGGGGGAGAAAGGATGCCTGATTGGCGTTTGCGTAGAAAACCTTGCCATTTGGAGTTTTCTGTTGTATTTTTATAAGGCCAATGAAAACGAAAGTATTAAAACTTGATGCTGCAAAGATTGACTCAGCGAAAATCAACGAAGCTGTGGCGCTCATTGATTCTGGCGGGCTTGTGGCGTTTCCTACTGAAACTGTCTATGGGATTGGATGCCGAGTCAAAATTGATTCATTAGCCAGGCTCGATGATATTAAAGGCAGATCTGCAGGTAAATACTACACATTGCATATCGGTCGAAAGGGCGATGTCGAAAAATATGTACCCACCATCGGATTCAAGGCTAAAAAACTGATTCACAATGCCTGGCCTGGCCCTTTGACCGTTGTATTCGAGTTGGATCGGAAGGACATAGACAAACAGCAAAATAATCTCGAAAGGGAAGTTTTTGAAAGCCTGTATAAAAATAATTCCATAGGTATTCGATGTCCGGACAATCTAATAGCCTCAATGTTGTTGCAGCAGACGAGCAATCCTGTGGTTGCACCAAGTGCAAACATAACGGACAGTCCGCCGGCGGTTGAGGCCGAACAGGTTCTTGAGCAGTTATCAGGCCGAATCGATTTGCTGCTGGATGCAGGTCCGTGTAAATATAAGAAGAGTAGTACGGTTGTTAAAATAGGTAAAAGAGGACTGGAGATATTGAGACCCGGTTTCTATTCCCAGGAAGAGTTGGAAGCGTTATCGCAGGTTAAATTTTTGTTTGTTTGTACAGGCAATACCTGCCGAAGCCCAATGGCGGAAGGAATATTTCGAAAATATTTGGCAGAAAAATTACAATGCAATGTTGACGACCTCGGCAAAATGGGTTATAAAACAAACTCGGCTGGCATTATTGGTTCAGTTGGTTTTCCTGCGAGTGCTGAAGCGGTGGCCGTTTGTGCCGCTATGGGAGTAGATATAAAAGCTCATAGGAACAAAGCATTATCCAAAGAGCTTATCGAAGAAAGTGACATTGTATTTGCAATGGAGCAGATACATCGGGACAGAGCTATTGCTCTTGATTCGAAGGCGGCGGAAAAGTGTTTGCTGTTAGCGGGTAATACGGGAATTCCTGATCCAATGGGTCACCCTCAACAGTTTTACAGTAATTGTGCGAAACTAATTGAAAGAGTCGTACAAAAAAGGATTGGTGAGCTTGAAATATGAAAATAGTAATTGGAAGTGATCATCGCGGCTACGATATCAAACAGCAAATCAAGGCCATAGCTACGGAGTTGGGCCATGAATGTATTGATGTCGGCACCAACGACAACAATCCCGTTGATTATCCTGACTTAGCGTATTTGGCGGCAACGGCAGTATCCAACAAGGAGGCCGACAGAGCTATTTTAGCCTGTGCAACCGGGATCGGAATGAGTATGGCTGCCAACAAAGTAAATGGAATCAGGGCCGCCCTGTGTCACGATGAATTAACTGCTCAGATTTCGCGTGACCACAACGATGCAAACGTCCTGTGTTTGTCGGCAGACCAGGTTGGAGTTGTATTACTGCGAAAAATGGTGGAAGTCTGGCTTAGCACCGAATTTAGCGGCGGAAGGCACGAAAGAAGAGTAAGAAAAATAGAAGCCATTGAAGAAGGCAAAGATCCCAGAGAAGTTAAGAATGGCTGATTTATAGCGGATAGTTAAATAGGGTGGGCAGGGAGGCCAGCCCTATAATTTTGATTTATTTCTATACATAAGTCTTTCAGAAGATCATCGTTGCTGAGCAATTACAACCTCAAAGGCGGTATCTTAATCTGAAGATGATTCTGCAATTTATTTCTCAAATCTTTCGCCACGTCCGGGAATTCCCTGATGACGTTTCTGGACTGGTCCGGATCGGTTCTCAAGTTATAAAGGCAGGGCCCTTTGCCGGCATTTTTACCGCTGACGTTCTGAAAATAATGCCAATCGAGATTGTGAATAGCCCCAAATTTGTTAAAGACCGTGTAAACATTTTCATGAAGCGAAGGAGCCTGGCCTGTTACGAGCTTCCACATATTTCGTCCATCCATGTTCCTGTAATCATCAATCCCGAGCATTTCGAGAAACGTGGGCATGAAATCTACGGCACTGACAAGTCCGTTAACACGCTTTCCGGCAAACTGCTTGTCGGGATGTTTCATAATTAACGGAATATGCGTGACACAGGCGTTCAGGAGGGCCGGCGTTTTCTGGACACAACCTTGTTCACCCAGATGGGTGCCGTGGTCGGTTGAGAAAACGATAATCGTGTCGTCCATCAGGCCCAGTTCTTCGACCCTTTTCAAGAGGCGGCCGATACAGTAATCACTAAATGTCACTTCCGCGGCATAAAGGTCTCTGATAATCGGTAAATCATCGGGCCGAATGTCGGCGGTCCTGGCTCCGTAACCGAACAAATATCTCTCGTACGGATATTCATCCCTGTACATTTTCTGGAATTGTGGGGGCGCATCCCAGGGTTCGTGAGGATCGAACATGTCAATCCAGAGCATAAACGGCTTACTGCCGGTGTTTTGTCCGAGCCAATTCATTGCTTCGCTGCAGGACCGGGCGCAGAAGTAATCCTCTTCGCTTTTTCTGTCCTGTGTGTTCATCAGGTATTGACGCATATTTGTATCGTAGCGCTGGTTCCATAAATGCTCGGGCATATGTTTTTTAGGATCGAACTTCTCTTTCGGCCCGCTTTTCCATCTGTCGGTTTCCTGCCCGCGCACCCAATGCCAGGAATGAAAACCGCGATGAAAATTATAATTGGCCTTGAAATGATGATACGTATCGACAATAAAGCCTGTTGTGACACCGTGCTTGCTCAGCACTTCGGCAAAGGTAATATCATCCTCGACGAGAGGCTGCCACTTTGCCGCTGGAAGTACGCTCTTGCCCGTATGATAAACCCTTCGGCAGGGAATGGTGGGCAGTCCTTCGGCGGTGACGTCCGTGAACAATGTCCCTTCTTTTGCGAGCCGGTCAAGATGAGGCGTTTTGATGCGGGTGCTGCCGTAACAACCAAGATGGTCCGCCCGCCAGGTATCGGCGATGATGACGATCATATTGAGCCCGTTAGGTTTTGCGCTCGTGGGAATCCTGGGGGTCTGCTTTGCGGAGCTTTTTATATCTCCGCTCCATACGGGCATTTTCGAGTCATTCTCTTTCTTTTTTTGTGCTCCGCCGGCAACCATGTTCATTGCGGCCATTGCCGTTGCAGATGCGATAAAATTTCTTCGAGTCAACAGGTTCTTGTTTTCCTTCGTCGCGAGGGAAGTTTTCTCTTTTTCCGAGTCCTGTTTTGTGCCTGCCATAATTCTTCTCCTTGCAAGAGCTTGTGAATATTGAGCCGATTACAGGCCGAAGGCTGGGGAAGAATGTTGCGGCTTAAGACACAACAGCGTTAGACCTTCGCGGTGACTCGTTTAGGCTTGGTTGGGATTGCTTTTAGTGCCGCCTTGATTCTTTCTTTGCCTGCCTGGGTCTTGCGGCGTAACTTTTCTGTGGGACCGCTGCCTATCGCACGCAATTTGCTGTATCTGTTATCAAGCAGATTGTCAATCTTTGTTCGTTTCAGGTCCCGCAGTGTTTTTACGATATATTTCTCGACGTTATAGACGGTATCGTGAAGATTACGATGAGCGCCGCCGAGCGGCTCAGGGATGACGGCGTCAACCAGGCCGAGCTTATGCAAATCCTTGCTTGTCAATTTAAGTGCTTCGGCGGCTTTTGGGGCCTGTGAGCCGTCACGCCACAAAATGGCGGCGCAGCCTTCAGGCGATATTACCGAATAGTACGCGAATTCAAGCATGGCCAGCCTGTCACCGACGCCGATTCCGAGAGCGCCGCCGGAACCGCCTTCCCCAATGACGATACAAATGATCGGCACCTTGAGCCGGGGCATCTGGTTAAGGTTGGCCGCGATGGCCTGGGCCTGACCTCGCTCTTCGGCGCCAATGCCAGGATAGGCGCCCGGCGTGTCGATGAGTGTGACGATGGGAATGCCGAATTTTTCGGCAAATTTCATCTTGGCCAACGCCTTGCGATATCCCTCTGGATTCGGACATCCGAAATTACAGGCAATCTTCTGCTTTGTGGTTTTGCCTTTATTTTGGCCGACGATCAGCACTTTTTCCCTGCCGATCTGGCCAAGGCCTGTTATGATTGCCTGATCGTCACCGAAGTTTCTGTCGCCGTGCAATTCGCGAAAATCCTTTACCATTACGTTAAGATAATCGGACAGAAGCGGCCTGTTCGGATGGCGCGCCACCTGAACGGTTTGCCACGCCGTAAGATTCGAATAGATTCGTTTTAGTTCGGCGAACTGCTGCTGCTGGAGCTGGCGTATCTCCGAAGAATAATCAATGCCTTTTGTAGAGCTGAGTTTGCGCAGCTCATTCATCTGGCTGTCAAGATGAGCAACTTTTTCCTCGAAATCGAGGTGGTCGCTATTGCTTAGACTGCTATTATCTGGCATTTTAGCTATTTTAGTATCTCGTTTTGTCATAATAACGTGACGAGAATATATCACGATCAGGGCGAATTTTATCTGAAAAACGAGATATTAACATTTTAATCGCACAAATCAAAGAAAAAAATTGACATCTGTAGAGCCTTACAGTACTTTTTAGCAGAAGCTGTTCTGGAGTGTATTTTCGTAAGGTCTTGCGTATGAAGGACTTAAAGCAAGTAACTGTTTTGGGATTGGGGCTTTTAGGGGGGTCGATTTCTTTGGCAGTTTTGCGCTCTTTTACCCATGTCAAAGTAGTAGGTTATACGCACCGGCCCTCTACTCGCGCTAAAGCCAGACAATTAGCAGTGGCAAGCGAAGTCGTTGACGATATATGCCAAAGCGTTTCTGATTCAGACCTTGTTATTTTAGCTACGCCCCTCTGTACGTTTGAGAATATCTTCGTCGAGATTGCCGATGCGCTGCCGAGCGGTTGTATTGTGACTGATGTTGGCTCGACCAAGGAGCTTCCGCATCGCTGGGCGGATAAGAAGCTGCCGAAGAACGTGCACTACGTTGGCTCACATCCAATTGCAGGCTCGGAACAAAGAGGCGTCGAATATGCAAGGGATGATTTATTTGACCAGGCCATGTGCGTCTTGACAAGGACAGAGAAAACGAATCGCCAGGCATTGCAAATCCTTAAAAGATTCTGGTCGGAACTGGAATGCTTTGTGAAGGTAATGACGCCGGCCGAGCACGATAGAATCTTTGCGAATGTAAGCCATCTGCCACATATTATAGCTGCGGCATTGATCAACGCTAACAACAACGAAGATTTGAAATTTGCAGGTAAGGGTTTCATGGATACATCAAGAGTGGCATCGGGACCGGCGAATATCTGGGCTGACGTGCTGCTGACAAATACAAAGAACGCCTCCAGAGGCATCGATAAAGTCATCGCCGAATTGACGAAACTAAAAGAGGCTGTCAAAGGCGAAAATAAGGCAGAAATAGAAAAGCTGCTTGAAAAAGCGAGAGACAAGCGGACGACGCTGATCAAATATAAGATTAAGAAAAAGGAAATGATATCGTGAAGCAATGGCGTGTTGAGGTCTTTAATCGTTCGGGTTTTTCGGATGTACAAGGCAAGAGCGTGCTGGAGGATATCCAGGAGCTGGGCATCAATTCTGTGCAGGCGGTTCAGTCGGCGAAGGTTTTTCTTATCGAGGCGGACTTCGACAAGGATTTTGCTCAGCGTCTGGCACGAGAGCTTCTGTCCGATCCGGTCTGCGAAGAGTATTATGTCGGCAGAAGCGGTCCGCCGGCCGGTCTGGCGAAAGCAACGCTCATCGAGGTACACCTGAAAAGCGGAGTCACCGACCCGGTCGCTGAGTCGGTCATGGCGGCGGTTGCCGATATGGGTCTCAAAGCCCACAACGTTCGAACCGCCCGAAAGTATGTCCTGCTGGGTGAGATCACGCAACGCCAGACCGATACGATTGCTAAGAAAATCCTGGCAAACGATTGTATAGAAGATTGCGTTATCGGCAACGAGGCGGAGCCGCCGAGCCCGCATCTGAAACCATACGAATTGCAGATCGTTCACTGGCCCATACACGATCTTGACGATGATGCGCTGGTTGCTCTGAGCAAAGAAAAAGACCTGTTTCTGAATCTTCTCGAGATGCAGACGATCCAGAAACATTATCAGCAGCTCGGCAGAGAGCCCACCGATGTTGAGCTGGAATCGATAGCCCAGACCTGGAGCGAGCACTGCGTGCACAAGACGCTCAAAAGCTCTGTCGAATTGTCAATCGACGGTGAGCAGGTGCATTTTGACGATTTGCTGAAAGAAACCGTATTTAAGGCCACTAAACAGCTCGATAAGGACTGGTGCATATCTGTCTTTGCCGATAACGCCGGAGTGGTGGATTTCGACGAAGACTCTGCGGTTTGCTTCAAGGTCGAAACCCATAATCACCCATCGGCGCTCGATCCTTACGGCGGTTCGGCCACAGGGATCGGCGGCGTGATTCGTGACCCCATGGGAACCGGCCTGGGTGCAAGACCGATTGCCAATACAGACATCTTTTGCTTCGGCGAGCCTGATAAAAAGCTCGAAGATATCCCCAAAGGCGTCCTGCATCCGAGACGGATTATGAAAGGCGTAGTGGCGGGCGTTCGCGACTACGGCAACAGAATGGGAATCCCGACTGTAAACGGCGCGATTTATTTCGACGACAGGTACCTGGCCAATCCGCTGGTTTATTGCGGCAACATCGGCCTGATGGACAAGAATAAGTGCTTCAAGAATCCGCAAAGCGGAAACCTGATCATCATGGTCGGCGGCCGCATCGGCAGGGACGGGATACACGGGGCGACCTTCTCAAGCGGCCAAATGACGCACGAGCACGAGACGGTCTTTTCCCACGCCGTGCAAATCGGCAATCCGATTACGGAAAAGAAAATGCTGGATGTCCTGGTCCAGGCAAACGAAGCAAGGTTGTATGAAGCAATAACCGATTGCGGAGCCGGTGGTTTGAGCAGTGCGGCGGGTGAAATGGGAGAAGACCTCGGCGTGGAAATCGACCTGGAAAAAGCACCGCTGAAATATGCCGGCCTTAACTATACCGAAATCTGGATCAGCGAAGCACAGGAGAGAATGGTCATCGCCGTGAAGCCGGAGAATTTAGAGGCCATCACGAAACTCTTCGATAACGAGAACGTCGAGTCGACCGTCGTCGGAAAATTCACCAGCGATAAGAAGTTGAAGCTGCGATACAACGGCCGGCCGGTCGGCGAGCTGGATATGGATTTTCTGCACGACGGCGTGCCGAAATACTCCCGCAAGGCCGTCTGGGTGGCGCCTAAGCTGGCTGAACCGGGCGTGCCCGAAAAGGATAACTATAACGATGAGCTCTTGCGGATTCTGTCGTCTTACAATGTTGCCAGCAAGGAATGGGTCATCCGGCAGTACGACCATGAAGTGCAGGGCGGCTCGGTCGTCAAGCCGCTGACCGGCGTCAACAACGACGGCCCGAGCGATGCCGCGGTGATTCAGCCGAAGCTCAATTCGGAAAGAGGCCTGGCGATTAGCTGCGGGATGAATCCGCTTTACGGCGATATCGATCCGTACTGGATGGCCCTGGCCGGGATTGAAGAGGCGATCAGGAATCTGGTTTGTGTGGGCGGCCGGGCCGACAGGATTGCTCTGCTGGATAATTTCTGCTGGGGTGACTGCACCAGGCCGGAAACGCTCGGCCCGCTGGTGCGGGCGGCACAGGCCTGCTACAATGGCGCGATGGCTTTCGAAGCACCGTTTATCTCCGGCAAAGATTCGCTGAATAACGAATTTGCGTGCGAGGACGGCACGCAGATATCCATTCCGTCGACGCTTTTGATAAGCGCAATGTCAATCGTTGACGACATCAACAAGTGCGTCACGATGGATGTCAAGAAGGCTTCCAATCTACTGTTTATCGTGGGCGAGACGAAAAACGAATTAGGCGGCTCGCACTATTATAAGATTAACGGCCACATAGGAGCCAACGTGCCGAAATTAGACCTCGGAAAAGCTCCGAAAATCGCCGCGAAAATTTCCGCCGCGATAGCCAAAGGTCTTGTAGCCAGTTGTCACGACTGCTCCGAGGGCGGCCTGGCTGTGGCGCTCGCGGAGATGGCCTTTGCCGGCGGGCTCGGGATCGAGGCGGACCTGAGCGGCCTGCCCAGCGGCAAAGATTGCAGCCGGGCCGATGTCCAACTGTTCAGCGAATCGAATTCTCGATACGTTGTGGAAGTCGAGCCGGACAAATATAATGCGTTCGCCAAAATGATGCTCAATCTGCCGTTTGGCCAGATCGGAAAAGTGACGGAAGATAAAACGCTCGTCATCAAAGCACAGGACGGCGAAACCGTTATCGAAACGGACATCGTGACACTCAAGCAGGCGTGGCAGAAAACGTTTGACTGGTAGGGGCAACCCCATGTGGTTGCCCGGGGCAGGCTTTTAAAAATAAGAAAAGAAGGCATGAGATGAAAGAAGTAAAAGCGATAGTTTTGCGGGCCGCGGGGATCAACTGCGATATGGAGACCGAATATGCGCTTCAGATGGCGGGAGCCAAAGCGCAGCGCACGCACATAAACAGAATCATCCGGGATAAAACTCTGCTGGACGAGTTCCAGATAATAGTATTTCCCGGCGGATTCAGCTACGGCGACGACGTGGCAGCCGGCAAGATCCTTGCGAACCAGATTGTGCATCATCTCTACGAGCCGGTACAAAAGTTCATCGAGGACGGCAAACTTGTGCTCGGAATCTGTAACGGTTTCCAGGTGCTCGTCAAGACGGGAATCCTGCCGGGTGACAATTCGGCCGGCCGGCAGGCAAACGTCACCATCACAAATAACGACAGCGGAAAATTCGAGGACAGGTGGGTTTATCTCACCCCCCAGGGCGAAAAGTGCGTTTTCATCGAGCCCGGCCGGCAAATCTATCTGCCAATCGCGCACGGCGAAGGCAAAGTTGTCACCAAAGACGAAGCGACGCTGGACGAGTTGCGGTCCGGCGGACACATCGCGTTCAAATATGTCGATAAAGACGGCCAGGATGGTGACTACCCCGTCAATCCGAACGGGTCGATGGATTCCATCGCGGCTCTGACGGATACGACCGGCAGGGTGCTCGGGCTGATGCCGCACCCGGAGCGGTTCGTAAGGCCGACTCAGCATCCGCACTGGTCCCGGCTCGGCGCCGGTCTTAAGCCGGATGGGACGACCATTTTCAACCGTGCTGTAAAATATGTCCGTGAGCATCTCTGACCTTTAATTAGTGACATAGAAAAGCCCGGAGAGCAGGCGTCACTCGTGCCTGTAGAGCCTGACACGGAGAATGCAGGGGACATCCGGATCGGCAAAGACATCGCTCGCATTCGGGGGCAGTTTTGCCTGCCAGTGTGCGCCCGTCTCATCGCCATTTAAACATCGTCCCGGAATCCACCTGCCGTGTTCGTATCGGCCCTCCCAGACCTGCGCGATGGCGGCGTTTTTCGGTCCCGGCGAGGCGGCCGCGAAATGGACGGAAAAGTAGTTGCCGGCGAGCAGATACTCGTCAGGTCCCGTGTTAATAATAAGGCCGAACGCCAGCTTGTCGCCGGCTTTGCCTCTGCCTGCGTATTCGATCTGGGCGCGATAGCCGCCAAGCTCGACTTCGGTGCCTTTCTCCTCCGTTTTCTGCTGGAGAATGCCGGCCATTTTGCCCGTGCCGTTATATTTTGTAATCAGGGGCGTCAGTTGGGCGAGTATATCATAGCTTTTTATGAGAGGATGGTCGGTGGATATATCTTCGATGCCGAATGGGGCAAAGCAGATAGCATCGTGCCGGGCAAAGGCCCAGAAGGCGTTTCGGGCGGCTTCATCGCCTTGTCTGGCTTCGGGAATCAGCAGCGGATTTCCGGAGCGGGCGTATCTTTCGCAGACGGCCTTGAAATCAGTAAGGTAGATGTCCGGGGCGTAAATGTCGATGTCGGGGGCAGCGGCGCGCCATATATCCATCATTTTCGAGACAGGCCCGCCCGATGGGTATTTGCCCGGCTCCTGTCCTTCGTGCTGGATTAGCCAGGCGTTAACGAACATGGGCAGGGGGTACTCGGCCTTACCGGTTTTCGCCGCAAGGCCGATATATTTTGCAATGTGCCAGGCCATGAAAATCTCATCCGCTTCGGGGCCCGTGCCGAAAACCTCGGACCAGGAGCCGGAACTCTTGAAGCCGGCGGTTTCCCATATCTTTCGCAATTCGGAAATCAGCGAATCTTTGTGAGCCGCCAGGTAATTCATCAGTTCGGCCGGTACTGCACCGGCGAAAACTTCGTTAGCGTGGGGCGAGAAGTCCCGGGAGCTGCCGAGAAGACCCGTTTCGTTTTCGATCTGCATCATAAGAACGGTGCCGTGGCCTTCGTCGATCCGGCGGATATGGCGCATAACCGCTGCAAAAGCGCGGGCGTCGGCTTTCATTGCCTCGGCGCAGAGGGGAGAGATAGCCCCTGTGTTTCGGCCGGATTTGTCCTGCGCACGCCGGAATCGCGCCAAATCCTTCTTGACCCATGTTGGAATATAAGTGGACCAGGCGTTTTTCCAAGAGGCGAACCACAGGAATACGAGGCGAAGATTATGCCGGCGGGCCTGCTCGACAAGGCCGTCGACGAGCGAAAAATCGAACTGCCCTTCTTGCGGTTCGACAAGCTCCCACGAGACGGTTGCCAGAACGGTATTAAGGCCGAGAGCGACCAGCTTGTCCCACATCGGCTCCATATATTCGAGGCTCGAGGCACTGGAATTGTGCAGTTCGCCTGCCAGCATCAAAAAGGGCTTTCCGTCCACGATAAGTTGAGTCGCAGGACCCCCATTGTTAAGGTGGGGAATATGGGGGTATTTGGAAAGATTTACTCCGGCATGGCTTGTGGAAGGCAATAACAGAGATACAGCACAGATGACTAATATGAATGCTTTCGTTATAGCGGAGATAGAAAATAGGCTCATCCGGTTAATTTGTAAGCGGCCCGGACAAATCGGGGCAATAGCGTTGTCTCGAAATTGGCTTTGATTGGCTTTGTTTTTTTCGAGCCAAAACCGTAGTATTTCTTCATAAGTCTTTGTTATAATTGACATTGCGTTCATTTTCATTGCCGGCAAATTGGCTTTGTTTTTTCAAATTGACTCATAGCCACGAAGGCGCAAAGGCACGAAGATGCATAAGGAATAAGTAAAATTCTACATTCTCAATTCTCTATTCTCAATACGACATTCCACATACGACATACTAAACACTATTCGTATGTTAACTGTATATTATAACATATCACATGTTTGATGTCAAGTGAATTATCGGGGATACGGAAAATTATAATAACCGGTTATTGACGCTGGTAAAAGCCGTTTTATGGGAAAAACGATAAAAAATCCGGCTAATTCTTTTAATGCACCTGCCGGTCTGTTACACCCTTGGAGTGATAAGGAGAGAAGAAGGCCAAATGCACCTGGTAATTATTCCAATGAGCTATATTATGAATACTATAGAGTTGATGATGCCTGGGCCGAGTTGGTATGCTTTGCGTACAAACGGATTGCAGGTATTACCGGGGATTGGCGGTTACCGGTGTATCTTTATCAGGTATAGCGGCTAAGGCGGCGGACTTGTCATCGGCAAAAACGAAAATCTCGCTAAGACCCGCTACGACAAAAATACACCTGGTTACGGTGCTGACATTGCAGAGAATAAGTTTGCGCCCGGCATCCTCCAGCATGCCCCGCAATATTAAGAGATTGCTGATGTTCCAGGAGTTTATAATCTCGACTTTGGAAAAGTCGACGATCACATCGTATTGGCATTTATCACTGATTGTTTCATTGAGTTTTTTGAGTTCGTCCGCTCTTTCCGGTCCGTCGGAAGACAACTCAGCAACAATGATATTTTCAGATAGATTTCGAATCGCCATTTCACACTCTTTCCATTTATCTATATCTTTCTGTGTGTTTGAAGGTTGTATCGGAATAAGTTTTGGCGGGGTTAAATAAAAAATTCATGTATCGAACAGATTCCGTATAGTCGCTGAGTACGCTATTTGTTATCGGCCGCATATGTAATGTCTGTAGCGGCAGTGCAGACCGGAAATCTTTGCTTCGGCCGGACCGATTCCTCTGCGGCGGCCTGCGGGAACCGCCGTCCGTGGTCATTTTTCCGGATATATTCGTACCTGAGTGCGTTCGGCCGCCATAGCTACGGCCTGTGGCATATCCATATAACGCAGCACGTTTAGAAATACAGGGCCGTCACGGTGTGAACTGGGTAGATGCCGCAAATCGAGTCCGGCAATGTCAGGCTCGAACAGCGATGCGTAGAGCACGATGCCCGCCATCAGGCGCTGCCCTTTAAGAGAGACCGGCACGTCATTTAGAAATTCGACTTGACGTAGTGCCTGAATCGCCCGCCGGACGTCCCAGAGACGCATGCCGTCGAGTGTCTGGCCGAGCAGCATGAACCGCCGGCGGATTTGTGTTTGCTTTCGCTCGTCCGGATTCCATGCCGTCAAACCGATGCCGCGAGGAGCTGCGTATGCGAGTACCGAGTTGTTGTCCTTAAGTGTCTCCCGGATGTGGTTGAAGTCATCTTCGTTCGGGTCGGGCAATGTCTCATCTTTGAGCTCGTCGGCAAAACCAATGCGCATCGCGGCGAGCCACTGAGTCCATTGCTGCTCGTCCGGCACATTCAGCACGACCTTCTCGGGGCGTTCGATTCCGGGCCGGTGTGCTAAATATAAACGCAGCCGGACATGCGGCTGACTGGTGAAGTCGAAGGCGCTCAAACGGATGCCGTGCCGTTCGGCGGAGAATACCTGCCTGATATTTAGCGGGCCTGCCTGCTCTTGCGCCGGCCAGCCGCCGAATGATTTTTCCCGGAGCGCTTCGAGCAAGGCCTGGCGCTGCTGGGCCGAATTCTCTACTGGTTGTTGGTTCTTTGGAACGAACGATTCATGTATCCGCGTATTAATCTCGTCGGCCGGCAGCTCTTCGAAGACCTTTAGCTGCTCCGGCTCGAAAAATGGGACGGCAGGCTTATCAATCAGGGCGCTGTCGTCCTTGAGAAAACGATTGAACCACACAAAAGCGTGGATGCGCAGCTCCTGCGTGTCCTTATGCGGGCCCTCGGTAATGTTCAGGCCGAGGTTCTTCTCGGCGCCGTACAGCCGGTAAATATTCCGGACCTTCTCATGCAGGCGGACAACCCCATCCAGCGGAAAGATATTGTCCTTATCACTGTTCGATATCAGCAGCGGCCTCGGCGCCACCAGCGCCGCCACGAGCGGATAATCCCAGCCGAAGGTGTTGACTATGTACATGCAGTCGCAATGGCCCTCGACACAGCCGTCAACGACGTGGTTTTGAAGGTCGGTGATTCCGGCGACCGGAACGGCGGCTTTGATGCGGTCGTCGAGCGCCGAAATCCACCAGCTATACGCGCCGCCGCCCGAGCGCCCGGTGACACCGAATCGGTCGGCGTCCACTTCTTTTCGCGTTTGAAGATAGTCCAGGGCGCGGATGCAGTTCCAGGCCTCGACTCCTGCGGGCGTGTAGCCGCGGCTGTTCCACCACCACATTTTGTACCGGTATGTGCCGTGATGAATCCCTTCGATTTCGCCTAATTGCAGAGAATCGATGACCAGGCAGACATATCCGTGCCGTGCGAACCATCCCGCGTGGTGCTGATAGGCCGTTTTGTTGCCGAAGCTGACGCCGTCCTTCTTGACGAGTGCGTGGCCGCATACGTATAGAATCGCCGGGGCGGGTTTTTCGAGACCTTTGGGAATATACAGATTCCCCGTGACGTAAAGGCCCGGTCTCGATTGGTAGTGGATATTCTCGACGGTGAACTGCTCGTGCTCGATCTTGCCGGTGACGGCCGGTTTGAGGTCTGTCTTTTCCGGAAGGGGTTTTAGTCCGAGCATCTCGAACAGTTGCTCTCGATAGACCTTTCGCTTTTCCTGCCAGTCATCGAGCGATTTGACGCCGGTCAGGCATCGGTCGCGGAGCTTCGCCGTCTCTGCGCGAAAGTAGTCGGCGAGCATTGCGTCGGCACGGCTTGGGCCGATGGCCGATCGCTCGGCGGCGGAGGACGGAATTTGCAAGCCAATCATTGTAAGCATGATACAGGCCGACAACAAAGTTGCTGCTGGAAGATGCGAAGCACAGTTTCCAGCCTTAATTTTTCGCTTTGGATTGATTCGTTCGACCATTTGGACCTCACAGAAATAAATTGAGCAATGAATGTTTACTTTTCGGAAACAAAGAATACTCTAAACCAGCCGTTGGCGGACTGCCAGCAAATATTTTTATCGAGACCGGTTTTTCAGGATGACAGCCATTCGTAAAGGTTTTCTTTGACGAAGTCGTCATCAATAAGATGCGGATAGTCGCGGATGATGTGGTCGATTCGCTCGGCCTGGCCGGGTGACAGCCGCTCCTTGGGATCGAGGGCGTTGATTTCTTTTAAAAGTCCCTGTCGCTTCAATACGTATGAGATGCCGGAAATGCAGCCGCGGAATTGATTCTCGGCGTCGAAAATTGCCTTGTTGGCCAGAGTCAATTGGCCGGCCAATGTGAGCAAATCGTGCGGGACCGGCGTGTTTTTTTCGCGAATTGCTTTAACACAAGCCAGATGTTCGACGGCCTTTTTCGTCCAGCATGCCCACTGGCCCAGCAGGCCGCCGACGATGCGGAGCGAGACCGGCCGGCCGCCGATGTTGAATTCGTGCCGTGTGAGCAAATCGAGAATGATGTTGTCGTCGTTGCCGGTATAAAGCGCGATCTCATCGGCCCGGCCGGAACGGGCAACGGCTTCGAGCACGTCAAGCGTCTGGTATCTGTTGAACGGTGCGATTTTTACGGCAAGGACATTCGGTATCGTTACGAACTTTTGCCAGAACTCGGCGGGCAGCGTCATTTTGCTGATTGTCTCCTGCAAGTAGAATCCCATAATCGGAATTACCTCAGCCAGCAGGCGGCTGTGGTCTATTAATTCGTCGATGGATTTTCCCTTTAGTGCCGTCAGAGAAAGCAATCCGAGGTGATAACCAAGCTCGCTGGCTAAGCGTGCTTCCTGCATCGCCTGTTTCGTATCGCCCACGATACCGGCAATCATTATCGGCTCGCGGCGGGCAGCAGGGGCGGTGAATTGCCGGGCCGTCTCAATCGCCAGCTCCAGCACGGGACGATACAAGCCGATTTCCGGCTCGTGGATGGCAAATTGGGTCGTGTGGACGCCGACCGCCAGACCGCCGGCACCGGCCGCCAGGTAGTAGCGAGTCAGTGCCTTTTGGTGACGCTCATCGATTCGGTTGTCACTCTGCAAAGCCAGCGGATGGGCGGGAATCACACAACCTGAGCGGAGCTGATTGACGATATGCGAATCCAGCATAAAATAATGCTCCTAAAATTTGCCGTCACGTATGTCGTATTTGGTCGGCTTGTTCAGCGTTTTTTTTCCTGCGGTTACCCACCTGGCGATCATGGAGACCATCTGCTCAAGCGTTGTTTGCGGAAGCCCGAACGTGCTCAGGCAATAGGATGCGTCGGAGAGCAGGGCGGATGGGGCCTCCCGGGATACGAATTTCGGTTTTTTGCCGAGCTTATTGCCGATTTGTTCGGCGAGCGTACGGATTGGAATCGTCTCCGGCCCGGTGACATTCAGCACGGCTGGCGGAGATTTTGCAAGGCTGATCGCGCGGATGATATAATCGTTGGCGTCCCTCTGCCAGATCAGGTTCACGGCGCCCATCGTTAAGTCAATCGGCTCATCGTTCAATATCTTCGATGTCAGATCGACAATAATGCCGTATCGAGGCTCGTTGGCGTAGTTGAGCCGGACAAGTGTCACGGGCGTCTTGTAAAGCTGCGAGAAATACTCGAACATCCTTTCTCTGCCGAGGCACGACTGGGCGTATTCGCCTATCGGTTCGGGCGCGGTTTGTTCGGTTGCTCCGCGGCCGGCGATGTCAACCAGGGGATAAACGTTGCCGGTCGAATAAGCCACGATTTGCGAGTCCTTATAATGCCTTGCGACCAGGGCCGGCACGAAACTGTTGAGCGCCCATGTCAACGGCTGATTGCCGGTCGAGCCGAACTTCATGCCGGCCAGATAGAATACATTTTCCACGTCGGGCAATTTGCGATAGTGCGATTCGTCGAGCAGATCGGCCTCGATGGTTTCGACCTGTGCCTGCCCGATCCTGCTGCGGACCGCCTTGTCGCTGAATCGCGAGACGGCGTAGATTCTCTTGCCGGGCGATGCCTTCTTGAGCATCATCGCCAGCGTCGGCCCCATTTTCCCGCCGGCCCCAAGGACGACGATGTCACCAGCCAGGCCGGCGACGATTTTTTTTGTTGCCTCTGTCGGTTCGCTGAGAATATCTTCCAGGCCGTTTTCGTCTATTTCAGATATGTCAATCATAGTTAAACCTTCCGAAGCACATCAGCTCAATGTCAACACCAAACGCATCAAGACCCGTACGGCCATGAGCACGACCACCAGCAAACCCAGGCCGCCAAGAATATTCAGGATTACCGTATTTCGCCGGTCGCCCATGATGTCCTTTCGGTTGGCCAGCCAGAGAATCGTCACGGCCATCAGCGGATTGCCGAGAACAGTCAGCGCCTGGCCGAAGATAATCAGCTTGACCGGTTTCTGGCCGGTTCTCAATGCCAGCATAGCGACGACCATGCCGGCGAGCATAACAAGGACCGTAAAACGCCGGGGCCATCGGTCGCTGAGTTTTGGCGGTTGACCGATGCCGTCGGCTAAGATGCTGCCGCCGATCATCGCGTTAATAAGGAACGGATTCATCGCCACTGCAAACAGGCCTACACAGAAAAACACGTGCGCGACCGAACGAAGCAGGGGCCGCAGAGATTCGGCCAGCACACCGATATTATCCGCCGGTTCACCTGGAATGACCTTAGCGGCTGTAATCATGATGATTGCGCTTACGCCGGTTAGGACGCAAACGCCGGCGACCGAATCGCCAATACCCCTACTGTAATCCTTTATCATCCAGCCTTTCTCACGAACCAGGTTGCCCTGGTAGAACGCCGCGGCGACCGAGAAAGTTGTCCCCAGCAGCGAAGCAATCAGAATCATCGGGTCCTGGATGCCGCCATCGATTTTCCTGGGTACTCCGAGCGATACCCCCTCAGGCCAGCTCGGGACAAAGCCCCTGACGATGCCCAACAGGCTTGGCCGAGCCAGGATCACGTTGATGACAAAGCACAAGAGCATCAATCCCACCATTATCTTCATGGTCCGTTCGAGGAAGCGATAAAGCTGTTTTGCCGCGAACAGGAAAATAATAATCAGTCCATTGAATCCCAACAAAATCCAGCGGGCATCGAGCTTCGGGACAAGCGTCTCGGCGGCGGCGGCCACCGCCAGATTATTTGAGAATTGAAACGTGCCGCAAATCAGGCAGAGATTGATGCCGATGACGGCGGCGACCGGGCGGCCCAGACGCTGGGCGACCAGAGTGCAGGGCGTAGCTCCGCCAACTACACCGATTCTCGCGGCCGTTGTCATATACGTGCCCATCAGGATTCCGGTCAGGACGAGCAGCCACAGCAATTGGTATCCGTGGCTGGCTCCGATATTGGCGCTGACCAACAGGCTGCCGGGTCCGAATACTACGCAGGCGGTAATTAAAGCCGGGCCGACGGACCGCCACCACGAAGGAGTAGTGTCGCGGGCATCTTGCCCGCGATTCGAGGGCGGGACGCCCTCGACACATGAAGCTGCAGTTGGCTCAGCCATAAATTAACTTCCCGTCATGCCAGTCTGCTGCAAGTGCATTTGGTTTTCTCTCATCAAACGATTGGGAAATTTATACCAGATGCGCAGAGGATATGCCAGCTTTTGGATTAAGGCAGAACCATTTATCGCTTTCTTTGGGCCTTTGTCCGAGGTTCATTCGCCGGGTGAAGCAGGGGCGGCGAACCAGTTTTCGGGATCGTTGCCGTAGTCGGTCGGGACCTTTCGCGTCAGGGCCATGCCGTTGCCGTCCGCTTCGACGGGCCAGAGGTCTATCGAGCCGGGACAATTCTCCGGATGGGAGCCGTCGCTGTAATTTACCCTGTCGACGCGGATGTATTGGCGTATGCCCTCTTTGTCCACATCGCCGGGCATGCTAAGCTCCAGGCTTTCGCCGGCGTTGTTCAGGTTGCCGTCGTAGGGGCCGATGCCTCGTCTTCGCTCGGCATGAACAAGCTCTTCAGCCTGAGCGGAGTCGAAAGCCTGAGCGGAGTCGAAAGCCTGAGCGGAGTCGAAGGCTGCCGGCTTTTTGACTATCAATATATAACCGCCGGCAGGAATGGTAACAGGGCTGTCGGCCGGGAAGGTAAAATCAACGCCGTCGGTGAACTTCCACGGCTCGCCTGTATCATAGTCGTATAACGTGACCGGCTCGGCGCTGATGTTGTGCAGCTCGATGTATTCGTATTGGTCGTTGGTATACGAACCGCCTTCCGGCCAGTCGGGATTGTACATTATCTCGCTGATGACTATGGGGCCGACCTTCGGATACGCATTGGCGGAGCCGGGCGTATTTTGCTCCATCGCTACGAAGTTATAATTGCCCGTGCTGGATTTATAATACCGTCCGAACGATACGCCGGTTTCAGAAGCGCCGAAATCCTCCACTGCGCGATAGCCTGTTAATACACTGTTTTTTGTCGAGCTCAGGTACAATTGTTCGCCGTTCTCGCTCAGGGCAAAAGGTTCATAAGAAGCCGGATCGTTCGCGTTTCCGAAGTTCAGGTCCTCATATAAAACAAGGTAACCATTCGGGCCGATGGTTGTTCCATTGGCAATTTTGTATTTGAAAAGATCATTTTTGCTGTCACTTAAGAACCAGCCGCCAATGTCAATCGCTGTCCCGGTAGTATTATGCAATTCTATCCAGTCCGACGCCTCCGCATGTGCGTGGGCCA
>Ga0307378_10002066_pt1 | contig 31522 bp, 25 predicted proteins | sample UN1MG_FD_202238 | JGI IMG/M metagenome (GOLD analysis project Ga0307378, IMG submission 202238) | Soil microbial communities from Risofladan, Vaasa, Finland - UN-1 | ecosystem: Environmental > Terrestrial > Soil > Coastal area > Acid sulfate soil | place: Finland: Risofladan, Vaasa | collected... | reverse complement strand
CCGATCCTCGGACTCTTTGTTTGCCACCATGCCTCCAGTTCATGTGACATGATAGCATCCCCGTAAGTCCTTTATCTAGCGTTGTAGATGAGACTAAGGATGGTCCAGGAACACAAAGGTATCCCTTAATAAATAACCCCTCATCCAGAGGGGTGAGGGGATAATGGGGGAACCGATGAACGTCAGGAAGCCTTGGGGACCTCCGCCGCCGCCGCGGGCAGCCGCCGGACGAAGCTCGACTGCGGGCAGGCCCGCAGGGCGTCGGCGAAATCGTGCCCCGGATGGTCGAAGTCCAGCACCGGCAGGGCATCGTCCATCTCGATCCCGCCCTTGGGGTTGCCCTTCTCCTTGGCGCAGATGGAGCAACCGATGCAGCCGACCCGGCAGGCGTCCTTGACGGCCTTGCCCCGGCCGCGGTTGACGCAGCCGAGGTAAACCGGCTCGTCGGCGGGGATGAGCGCGATGATGTTCCGGGGACAGGCGCGCACGCAGGCCCCGCAGGCGGTGCACTTCTCCTCGACCACCACCGGCAGGCCGGCGGCACTCATGAAGAGCGCGTCGAATGGGCACGCCTCCACGCAGTCGCCGAAGCCCAGGCAGCCGTAAGTGCAGGCCTTGTGGCCCGAATCCAGGTTCACCGCAACCGAGCACCGCGGCACGCCGTAGTAGGTGTAGGCGTCCACGGCGCGTTCATGGTCGCCCTGGCATCGGACGACGGCCATCATCTTCCGCGTCCCCTCCGCGGTGACGCCCATGATTTTGGAGATTATCGCGGCCACGGGGTCGCCGCCCGGGGTGCAGCCGGTCACCGGGGTCTTGCCCGTGGCCACCGCCTCGGCGTAACCGGAGCAGCCGGGATAACCGCAGGCGCCGCAGTTGGCGCCGGGCAGGTTGTCCAGGATCTCGGCCACCTTGGGGTCCACCTCGATGCCGAACTTCTTGGCCACCGCGCCAAGGGCGAAGCCGAACAGGAGCCCCAGGACGCCCAGGCAGATGACGGCGTAGATGAGGGCGGTCAGGTCCATATCTCCTCGCAACGTACGGGTTCGAGTGGGCGACGAACTCGTCGGATTTCCCTTCGGGCGCAGATTATAAAGTTCCCCCGGGGGGCAGTCAACCCCGCGGATTTCCCTTCGGTCGCAGTAACCCTTCGGGCGCGGATTGCCACCCGACCGGCGTCGTGGTACGCTTGTCCGAACGCGCGGGAGGCCGTGTCCCCGCCACGGAGTAGCCGAGACGCGCAACCCATGACCCCAAAGAACGTCAAACCCAGCGCCAAAGGGGACTCTAGCGCCCGAAACGGGCGGTGGCCCCGCTGGCTGCGCGTCGGCCTGAAGGTCCTGTCGTGGACCGTCGGGTCGGTGTTGGGGCTGGTCGTCGTCGCCGTCATCTTTCTCCAGACCCCCTTCGTCAAACGCTGGATCATCCGGACCGTGGAGGAAGCCCTCAGTGAAGAGTACGACGCGGACTTCTCCATCGGCGGCCTGGAGGGTGTGCTCTTGACCGGCGCCACGATTCGCGACGTGACCATCTCCAACCCGCCCGGTTGCAAGGCGCCTTACTTCGTCGTGGTAAAAGAAACGGACGTGGAGTACAACCCCTTCGAGATGCTCGCCGGCGAGGTGCGGCTCCGTGTGGCCAGGGTGGTGGGCGCCGAGGTCGTGCTGGAAGAGATGCCGGGCGACCGGCTGAACGTGACGGAGATTTTCAGAAGGCGGGGCGAGGAGACGGCGGCGGCGGCGCCCCTCGTCGTTGACGACGTGAGGCTGGTGAACGCCGGATTCCGCTTCGACTTCCTCGACGAGGGGCAGTCGGACCTGGAGTGCGACGGCTTCTCGGGGCGGGTGTCCCTCGACCTGGAAACGGGGGACGTGGGCTTGAGCGGCATAGACATAAGCGGCAGGACGAACCTGTACCAGGGCGGGACCTTCCGGGTCTACGGCGGGATGAAGGTCATCGAGGACGGTCCCATCCGGTTCGACGGCGTAACCATCGTCACCTCCTCCTCGATGGTCTACGTGACGGGTGAGATGGAACCGGATACGGACCGCCTGGACTTCGATGTCTACTCGCCCCACTTCTCCCTGTCCGAGCTCCGGAACATGGGTCTCGGGGATCTCGCCCCGGCCGGCGACACCGAGCTCACCTGCCGTCTAGAGGGCACTTTCACCGATCCCCGGGCCCGGTTCACGCTGAAGGCGCGGAACCCCTCCGCCGGAGGGTACCTCCTCGACCGCCTGGAGCTCGTGGGCGGATACGCGGACGGGCGGCTCGCGCTGGAGGAGGTCCGCCTGCGCCGGGGCGGCGGTCGGGCCTCCGGTTCCGCAACGGTGGACTTCTCGGGGGAGCGACCGACCGTCGAGGCCGCGCTGGATTTCTACGGCCTGGACCCCGCCGAGCTGGCGCCCCTGACGCTGGCCCAATGGCCCGGCGACTTCAACGGCCGGTTGACCGTCCACGGTGGTGACGACGCCGTGGACGGTATCACCGCCAAGGTCGTCCTCTTCCCCAGCCGGCTCAGGGGGGTGCGCATCAACGGGCTCCGCCTGGCCGGTCATGGCACCCCGGACGACTTCGTGGTCACCGAGGGTTTTTTGAGCATGGCCGGCGCCCGGATCAACGCCCGCGGGCGCTTTAACTCCTCGGGGCTGGCCTTCACCGTAGACGGCCGCGGGGTGCCCCTGGACCGACTGGCCGGGCTGGCCGGAGTACCCGACCTGGCGGGGAATCTCGACTTCCGCGCCGCCCTGGAGGGCATCCCTCGTGACCTGGCCGCCCGCTTCGAGTTCCTCCTCACCCGCGGCTCCTGCGCCGGTTTCACCGTCGGGGAGGCCCGGTGTTCGGGCAACGTGCGACTGACCTCGACCGGGGAGGTGATCGGCCTGAACGACCTCCTCTTCGAGCTGGACGCCCGCGACGCCGGATACGGCGAGAACCGGGTGGAGCAGGGGTGGGTCGGCGGCGCGCTGTCCCTCACCGACCGGCCCGCGTTCAGGGGCGAGCTGCGCCTGGCGGGCATCACGGCCGCCGGGAGGACCTTCGAGGAGCTCCAGGGACGACTGAGCTTCGCCGACGATACCGGCGAGATCGAGCAGCTCCACCTCGTCGTGGACCCGGAGACGTACCTCTTCTACAGGGGCGGCTTCCGGCTCCTCGGGCCGGGTTCCCCCGGGACCGACGTCCTCTTCTCCACGGACCTCCTCCACGTCGTGTACCACGACTTCGACATCCTGAACTCCCGCCCCTTCGTCACGGAGCTGACCGAGGACGGGGTGAAGGTGGAGGACGTGGAGCTGGTGACCGCCGCCGGCTCCGTCTCGCTGGGGGGGACGTACTCCTTCGGGGACGAGGAGCTCTCCGCGCGGATCCACGCCCCCGAGGTGGACCTGGGGGCCCTTTCGTCCGCGCTGGGCCTCTCCGAGAATCCAGTGTCCGGCCTGGCCCGGCTGAACCTGGAGGTTTCCGGCCGGCCCTTGGAACCCCAGGTGAATCTCGAACTCAGCCTGGCGGGCGTTGCCTGCGAGGGGTACCATCTGCAGAACCTGTCGCTGGGGCTCGTCATCCGCCCCGGCGTGAACTTGGGCGAGTTGGTGGACGCCATCGCCGGAGTGGAGCCCCTGGCCCCCGGCAACGGTGATGCAAACCTGGGGACACTGACCCTCACCGCCCGGAAAATCGGCACCGAGGGGTTCGAGGTGGAGCACCTGCATCTCGACGCCGAGCTCACCGGTGAGGAGGTTCGGCTCGTCGGTCTGGACGCCTCCCTGGTGGGCGGCTCCCTGGACGCCGTGGGACGTCTCGGCCTCACCACCGTCGAAAGGCCGCTGGAGCTATACTTCGGCGCGTACGACTTCCCCCTGGACGAGCTGCCGTTCATGCCCGACACGGTGGAGGTGGAGGACGGGCACGTGTCGGCGCAGGGGCTGGTCTCCGGTCCCGTGGACCGGCTCCAGGCCGACGGCCGGGTCCACGCCCGGGTGAAGAAGCTGGAGCTCTACGATTACAACGTCCGGCTGGATAACCTCGCGGTGGAACTGAATTTCACGCCCCGGACCGCCGAGCTGACGGCTTTTCGGTGCCTGGTGGGCGGCGGGGAGCTGGTCGGCGCCGGAACCCTCACCTACGGGGCGGACCGCCTCTCAGGCGGGTTGAAGCTCACGGGGCGGGGCCTGCGGGTGAAGAACCTGGCCGACCTCTTCTCGGGGGAGCTCAACCTGGAGGTGGACGTCGAGACCGGGCCCTCGGGAACCTCGGTGACCGGGCTGGTCGAGGTCGTGGAGGGCAACGTGGACCTGCCGCTGGGCGAGAGCGGGACGGTAGCGGCCGGGCGGCCCGCAGAGAACGGCGCTGAGTCGTCCCTCAGGCTCGACCTGCGGATCGTCGCCGAGAAGAACCTCTGGATCAGGTCGGACCTGGCGGAGCTGGAGGTGGGGGCCGATCTGCGCCTGTCTCTCGCCGGCGGCGACCTGGCGCTGGGCGGCGACCTGGTTACACGGCGCGGGAGTGTGTACTTCCTCAACAAGGCCTTCGACCTGGACTCCGGCACCATCGGCTTCGACCGCATGGTCCCGCCGGACCCCACCCTCTCCATCCGGGCCTCGAGCCGGATGCGCCGGCGCGCCGCGGGCCAGACCACCGAGGACCTCACCCTGGTCGTCAACGTCGGCGGCAGGCTGTCGGAGCCGGTGATCACCCTCTCCTGCGCCGAGCACCCCGAGTGGCCGGAGCGCGACGTCATCATGCTCGTCGCCCTGGACATGACCTGGGACGACTACCAGCAGATGCTCTCGGAGCAGGGCGCGGGGGGGGCCACACGGCACGCCACCGGACAGGCCGCCTTCTACCTGGCCAGCTTCATCGAGACCAAACTGCAGCGTCTCGCCCGCGAGGCCGTGGGGCTGGACACCCTCAAGATTGAGGGCATCACCGAGTCGGGGGACATAGACCGCCTCGACATCACCATGGGGAAGTACCTCTTCCGCGACCTCTACGTCTCCTACTCCCGGGACATGCTCGCCGAGGGCAACCAGAGCTTTTCCGTGGAGTACTTCATCACCGACAAACTCTCCCTGGTGGGCACGACGGTGGAGGAGGCGGGGGAGGTGGGTTACGACCTGAACTTCCGGTGGAAGTTCAAGTACTGACGGGGCAGTGTTTTCACCGGCGCGGGCCGGGGTGAGGGCCGCCGCGTGTCCCCTACCCCCTCTGGGAGGAAGCGCGCTTACCGGCTAGGGTGAGGGGTAAAACGGGCGGGTGTAGACACCCGCCCCTACGTCAATATCCAGCAAACCCGACCCGTAGGGGCGACCGGTAGGACGAGTCCTCCACGGTCGCCCGTTTGGATGTAATTCGTAGGGGCCGACCGACGGCGCGCCGTTCAGGTCGGCCCGCGGGCGGGTCAGGAGACCCGCCCCTACGTCAACGCAATTACGGGTGAGGGCCGCCGCGTGTCCCCTCCCCCCTCTGGGGGGAAGCGCGCTTACGGGCCAGGGAGGGGGGCGAAGCGGGCGGATGAGGAAACCCGCCACCTTGCCCCGATTCCCCCTTAGCGGGAAATCGCGGCGGGTGCTATAATGCGGGGGCGCCGGGGCGGGTGAGCTGATACGCTCGTCGTGACCGAGTTTTTCCAAGTCTGAGGGGAAGGGGGCTCGGGTGAAAGTTCTGGTAACGGGCGGCGCCGGATTCATCGGCAGCCACATCGCCGACCGCTTCGCCGCCGAGGGCCACATCGTCCACGTGGTGGACAACCTCTACTCCGGCCACCGCCGCAACCTCGACCCCGCCCGGGACTTCAGCGAGCTGGACGTCTCCGAAGGCGACAGCCCCGGAAGCGGCCCCGGTTCGCTCCGGAACCTCTTCGAGGTGTTCGCCCCGGAGCTGGTGGTCCACGCCGCGGCCCAGGTCCGGGTCCGTTGCGACGACCACCTCCTCGACGCGCGGTACAACGTCCTCGGGTCGCTGAACGTGATCCACCACGCGGCCGTCCACGGGGTTCGGCGGCTGGTCTACATCTCCACCGGCGGCGCCGGCTACGGCGAGCCCCAGTACCTCCCCTGCGACGAGGACCACCCCATCCGACCCATGAGCGCCTACGGCATCAGCAAGCTGACGGTGGAGCACTACCTGAGACTCTACAACCTCGAGCGCGGCCTGGACTACGCGGTCATCCGGCCCGGCAACGTCTTCGGTCCCCGCCAGGACGAGCGGGGCGAGGCCGGGGTGTGCGCCATCTTCACCGGCCTGATGCGAGCCGGTGAGCGGCCGGTCATCTACGGCGACGGCGCCAACACCCGGGATTACGTGTACGTGGGCGACGTGGTGGAGGCGGTTTGGCTGGCCGCCACGCGGCCCGAGGCCTCGCGCCGGGTGTACAACGTCGGCACCGGCGTCGAGACCAGCACCCTGGAAATTTTCGAAAACCTGGCCTCGCTCACCGGTTACCGGGGTAAGCCGGACCACGCCCCCGAGCCCAACGAGGTGAAGCGCATCTGCCTGGATTGCACCCGGATAAAAAACGAGTTGGGCTGGAAACCGAAGCTCGACCTGCGCGCGGGGCTGACCCGGCTGGTCAACTGGTCCGCCTCGGGCAACCCACGCTGAGGCACCGATATTCCCGGGGCGGCCCCCGCGGCGCCCCCCTTTTTTAAATATCACCGCTTTTTCCCCGGGTCAATGAACCGCCCGCGGAGGTCGCATGGCGACGATTCTGGTGGTGGAGGACGAGGCCAACCTGAGGCGGGCGGTCTGCCGCGGTCTGGATGAAAAAGGGCACCGCACCGTGCAGGCCGGCACGCTGGGCGAGGCGCGCCGTAGGCTTCTCGGCGTGTCGCCCGACGCCGTCCTCCTGGACCTCCGGCTGCCGGACGGCGACGGCCTCGAGCTCCTGGGCGAGCTGCGCGCCGGTCACCCCGAGACGCCCGTGGTGATTTTCACCGCCTACGGCGACGTGGACACGGCGGTGCGGGCGCTTAAAGCCGGGGCGGAGGATTTCTTCGAAAAGCCCTTCGAGCTCGAGGCGCTGGCGCTCATCCTGGAGCGGCTCGTCGAGAAGAAGCGGCTGCGGGACGAGGTGGCGGCCTTGCGGGAGAGGCTGGGCGGCGCGGAGCCGCTCGGCGATTCCCCGGCCTGGCGGACGGTCATGGAGACGGTTCGCCGGGTGGCCCCCACGGGCGCCACGGTGCTCTTCACCGGCGAGAGCGGCACCGGCAAGGAGGTGGCGGCCCGGGCTCTACACCGCCTGAGCGGTCGGAAGGGCGAGTTCGTGGCGGTGCACGCGGCGGCCCTTCCCGCCGAGCTCCTGGAAAGCGAGCTTTTCGGCCACGCCCGCGGGGCCTTCTCCGGCGCGGTGAAGGACAAGCCCGGGTTCTTCGAGCGCGCCGACGGCGGTACGCTTTTCCTGGACGAGATCGGCGAGCTTCCACCGGCGACCCAGGTCAAGCTCCTGAGGGTCCTCCAGGAGGGGGAGACGGTCCGCCTGGGGGAGACGAAATCGCGGCGGCTGGACCTGCGCCTCGTGGCGGCCACCAACTCCGACCTGAAGGCGTCGGTCGGGAGCGGGAAGTTCCGCGACGACCTCTACTACCGGCTGGCGGTGGTGACGGTGGAGCTGCCGCCGTTGCGGGAGCGGGGGAAGGACGTGCCTCTGTTGACGGGGCATTTCCTGCGGCGGGCGTCGGCGGCGCACGGGCTGCCCCCGCGGAGGTTCTCCCAGGAGGCGGAGCGCCGTCTGGCGGGGTACGCCTGGCCGGGCAACGTGCGAGAGCTCGCCAACCTATGCGAGCGGCTGGTGATTCTCGGCCGGGGGGAGGAAATAGCCCCGGAGGAGCTGCCCGCCGAGGTCGTGGGTGCCGGGGTCGCGGACTGGCCCCCTCCTCCGCCCGGAGGCATGGGCTTGGACGAGGCGCTGGAGAAGCTGGAGCGGGAGATGCTCGGGCGCGCCCTGGCCGAGGCCGGGGGTGTGGCTCAGCGGGCGGCGAAAATTCTGGGCATCGGCCGCGGCGCCATGCAGTACAAGCTGAAGAAGTACGGTCTGGCGTGACGCATGGTTTCATGCGCCGGATAACGCGTTGATTTTCAAAGAGTTGGTTGAATATCGAGCCCCCGGCCGCCGGTCCGGGGGCCCTTCGTTGACCAAAAACCTGCGCCGGCGGGATTCGCGGTCAGACATGGGTGAATCGCTGTAAATATCCATCATCTGTATTATCAATAAAATACACTTATCAGGCACCGACAGCCGGAGCCCTGGCACAACCCTTGCTTTTAATACCGGCAAAGGAGAACCATGTTCATCATCGCGTTGATTTTCGCCCTCCCCGTCCTCGGCCTCCTCGCCGGATACCTCCGCCGGCGGGACGGGGACCGGGTCCGTCTCCTTTGCCCGGCCTGCGGCGGCGAGATTTCCCGGGACTACCTGGCCTGCCCCCACTGCGGGTCGCGGCTCCAAACCTCATGCCCGGCGTGCGGCAAGCCGGTGCGCTCCCTCTGGAAGAGCTGTCCCCACTGCGGGACGCCGCTGGGGGGTGAGACGAGGTGAAAAAGCCGGTAATCGTGGTCCTCGGGATTCTGTCCGTCGGGGTGGTCGTGGCCGGTGTGGCGCTCATCGGCGTCTTCTGGCACCACGTCGAAGGGTGGGGGCCGCCGCCGAGCCCCTGGCGCCACGGGATGCAGGAGTGCCTCCTGGCGCCCGAGGAGCTGCCGCCGCCGGTAACGGAAAATCTCGACCGGATGGGTGTCGAGGAGCGGGAAAGAGCCTTCGACTTCCTCCGCGACCTGCGCCCCGGCCAGCGTCGGGAAGCCCTCCGCGAGCTCGGTGAGTGCCCCGCGCCTGAGTTTCGGGACCGGCTGGGTGGGATGATGGTAGAATCGCCGCACCCGCTCTTCCTGTTGCCGCTCGTCCTCCTGTTCTTTGGAAGCCTGGGCCTCGCGGTGACGCTCTACCTGGTCATCCGGAAGCGTGACCGTGGGCCTCGGCTCGAACGCTGCCCCCACTGCGGACGCCCCGTGGAGGCGGGTTGGAACTACTGCCCCTACTGCACCGGTCCGCTGGGATCCGGCAAAGGCTCGACCGACGCAGATTCATCGTGAAATTTAACGTGTCCCGCCCCGGCGGGAACGCATAAAGGAGAGAGATGATACGCAGAAAAACGGCCCTGATTCTCGCCCTCGTAACCGGTATCCTCCTCGTCGCCGCCCTGCCCGCCGTATCGTACGGTCCGCTCCGCACCGGCGGTGGACCCGGTGACGGTGGGCCACGGGGGGACGGCCCCATGTGCCTGGCCTTCATCCCCGACATCACGGCGGATCAGCTCGAGGCCATAGCCGCCATCCGCGACGAGCACCACGACGCGATGCAGGACGTGCGTGACGCGCTCTACGAGGCCAAGACCGCCTTCCGGGAGCTGATGCGCGACCCCGATCCGGACCTCGCCGCCGTGCGCCGGGCCAAGGAAAAACTGGACGCCCTGGAGACCGACATGCTCATCGCCCGGCTGGAGATGCGCGCCGCCGTGCGGGACGTCCTGACCGACGGTCAGCGGATCTTCTTCGACGAGATGCAGGCCTTCGGCCCGCACCACGGACCGGGCATGGGCCCCGGACCCGGCATGGAATGGCATCCCGGCTCGGGACCGGGCATGGGCCCCGGACCGGGCAGGTCCGACGACTAGCGCCGAACCCCCTCCCTCCCAGGTGAGGCGCAAAAAGGGGAACCCCTCAGGGTTCCCCGCTTTTATTCCCTGTTGCGGTCCTCACCCCCCAATTGTGATGACGTAGGGGCCGACCTTCAGGTCGGCCCGCGGGCGACCGTGGACGGTCGCCCCTACCGGATGATGCGCGGTTTATAGCGTAGGGGCGGGTCTCCTGACCCGCCCGTTTCATGCTAAAACGTGAAATCCAGGAGAACCGTCACCCTATTCCGGTTGTCAGAGAAATTCCACTCCGGGTCGAAGAAGAAGCCCTGCCGCACCTCGACCCGCCCGACGGCCCCCCAGGGCAGGGGGATGGAGAGCTTCAGGGTGAAGTCCAGGAACCTGAGCTCGCCGGTATCCCCCTCCTCCATCACAGAGAAGGGCTCGAGGGCGGACATCGGCCGCACGCCGCGATAGTCGTCACCCAGATACAGCGCCGTCCGCAGGTCGAGCCACCAGAAGGCGCCGCCGAGATAGACGTCCGTCAACCCGCCCCGGTCGCCGCCCGGAATCAGACCGGCGAAATACCCCCCGCCCAGGTACAGCGCCCGCTCGGGGAGACAGAGCTCCAGGCCGCCGCCGAGGTTCCAGAGTTCCTCCTTGCGCACCCCGTCGGGCGGCTCGTAGCCCTGGTAGCCCGCGGTGTCGTACCCCCCCGCGTGACGGTAGGCGAAGACGAGACGGGGGACGACGCCGATCGGCCCCAGATCGAATCGCGGCGCGACCAACCCGCCGGCCAGGTACACCTCCGCCGTCGTCTCGGTGACGCGGCCCGTCCGGACGCCGAAGATTGACCAGGACAGGCCCGGCTCCTCCCCCCACCAGCCGAGGCCCGTCGCCGGGTGGTCGTAGGGCTCGGTGTGCAGCGTCTCGGGGCCGAGTTCCGGGTCGAGGTGCCCCAGCCGGACCACGCCCCAGTCGCCGAAATCCGCCGCAAACCGTATCCGCGGGTTCAGACGGAAGTTGTCCCAATTCCCCTCGTCGAATTCGAGGGCGTCGGAGCAGTCGTGCTCGAGCTCCAGCCCGGCCTCCAGGCTCGCCCAATCCGCAAAAATCCAGCGCGCGCCGACCTCGAGGCGCTGCAATAAATATGAGCGCTCGTCTGGGCGTGGCGCGGGCGGCGTGTCGTACTCCACGTTGGCAAAACAGAAGCGGTAGGCGCCGTAGAGCTCCGGCTCGACCTCGAAGGCCGCGGCCGGTCCGACGGCGAAAAGCAGTACGAGGAAGGCGGCGCAGCTTTTCAAGAAATGACCTCCGCCCGGCGGCCGGTGAGCGACCAGGGCCCGGCGCCGGTTATTTCGACCGTGCAGTAGCGCCCGGGTTCGAGGGCCTCGCCCGGCAGCTTGACCGGCTTCCCGCCGCGCGTGCGGCCGAAGGGCTCGCCCCGCTTGTCCCGCCCCTCGACGACGACTTCCAGCGTCCGGCCCACCAACTCCCGGTTCCGCGCGAAGGCCGACTCCGTAATCAGCCCGATGACGCGCTCGAGCCGCGCCTGCTTGACCTCGGGCGACACGTCGTCGGGGAGCGCGAACGCCGGCGTGCCCGGCCGCGGGGAGTACTTGAACATGAAGGCCGAAGCGAAGCCCGTCTCCTCCACCAGCCCCGCCGTCAGCGAAAAATCCTCCTCCGTCTCGCCTGGGAAGCCCACGATGACGTCCGTGGTCAGGGTCAGGTCCGGTAAAAGCTCCCGCGCCTGCCGGACGAGCGTTCGGTAGCGGTCCCGAGTATAGCCCCGGCCCATCGCGCCCAAAATCTTATCCGACCCCGACTGCAGCGGCAGGTGGAGCTGCTCGCAAACCGCCGGCTCGGCGGCCATGACCTCCAGTAAATCGCGGCTCAAGTCCTTGGGGTGGCTGGTGGTGAAGCGGACCCGTTTTATCCCGTCAACCCGGGCGACCTCGCGCAGCAGGCGGGGGAACCGCCGGCCCTTCGAGCGGTACGAGTTCACGTTCTGCCCGAGGAGGGTCACCTCGGTGAAGCCCTGCGCCGCCAGGTGCGCAACCTCGGCCAGGACTGTCTCCGGGCGGCGGCTGACCTCGGGCCCGCGAAGGTCCGGCACCACGCAGTACGCGCAGCGATTTTCGCAGCCCTCCATCACGGTCACGAAGGCGGCGTGGGGGCCGATGGCCGGGTGGTCCAGGCGGTGGTCGCCGTCGGGGTCGAAGTCGCCCTCGGGGCCGGCCGGGTCGAGGTCCTTCGCGAAGTCCTCCGGTTTTTTAACCTTTTCGACTAGTCGGGGGAGGCGCTCCACGGCGCCGGGGCCGGTGAGCAAATTCAGCCGCGGCAGCAGGTCGCGGGCCTCGTCGCCCAGGTGCTGGGCCAGGCAGCCGGTGAGGCCGAAGAGGAGGCCGGGGCGTTTTTGCGTCAGGCTGTAAAGTTGGCGCAGGCGGCCCAGGGCGTGACTGGCCGCCTTTTCGCGCACGCTGCACGCGTTGACGAGGATTAAATCGGCGTCGGCGGGGTTTTTCACAAGGCGCCAGCCGTCGGTGAGGAGACCGGCGGCCAGGCGCTCGGCGTCCCGCTCGTTCATCTGACACCCCTGGCTTTCGAGGTAGAGTTGTTTCATTTTACCGAACGATTTTGTCAAAGTAACGGGATTGTGCTATACTTCTCTCGCGTCCCAGAGTACCGCAAGGTACGTTGGTCAAGTCCGGCACGGCCGGATACTGACCACTGGGCGTTTTTTTATGGCCAGAGCTTAAGCCCTTCGGGTGTCCCCCTGCGAACCCGTGTTAAAGGTGTGCAGTCAATCTTGTCTATAATAGCGGAAAAGTACGTGTCATTCCCTCGTTCAAATTTCTGAAACGCGATACCGGCCACCAGATCGGCAAATTGCACACCGAAGCTGTATTCCGAGGGGGTCAGATAAACATTGTCAACGATATTCTCAAACTTCGTGTAGTAGGAACCATCAATAAACAATGAGTGATAGAAGCTTCTTAACCTCCGGTCTTGAGATTTGTCCCTGCTGTCCTGTATTCCGATCCCTCTGTTTTGTGTTTTCCTGAGAAAATTCTGAAATCTCTCTAACAGAAGAAGAAGCGCCTGAGAGTACATACTCTCAGGTTTATTAATATATTCTTTTTCATAAGCAGCCTGTTTATTAATTGAAACGACATAGAATCTGACACTTCTAATGCCACGAAGGGCATCAAGCAACTCGCATAGCAGATCATGTTTCCTGGCGGGGTCCCAGTTATTCAGTGGATTCAAAGCGGCCCTCTTAGCATGCTTATCACTTAATGACGGATTGATGAACGGCTTATGGAAGTACTCCCACTTCAATTCAGTTATTAATGGGATCGAATATTTTTGTTTAATAGAGTGAAGATAAAAGCGCAATTTCCGGCAATCAACTTCATCAATGGAAAAACCGGCAGCGACAAAAAAATTAGTCGCATTCGGACGTGGCCTTCCAACGTCACCAGACTCATCAATATAGAGGAGGTGCATCGTTATATGCTCACGACAGAAAATGCAGATATAATGCTCTCGATATCGGACATTCCCTTCCCTGCGATATCGAAGGCGGTGCCGTGCGAGGGGCTGGTCCGCAGGAAGGGCAAGCCCAAGGTTACGTTGACCGCGGAGTCGAAGGCCAGGAGCTTCACCGGGATGAGCCCCTGGTCGTGGTACAGCGCGATGAAGCCGTCGAAGCGGGAAAGATTCTTTTCGGTGAAGAGTGTGTCCGCCGCCAGGGGGCCGGAGATGTCGAGCCCGTCCGCCCGCAGCTCCTCCGCCGCCGGGACGACGATTCTTTCCTCCTCGTCGCCGATGACGCCGAAATCCCCGGCGTGGGGGTTGAGGCCGCAGAGCGCCAGTCGCGGCTCGCGGTCAAGTTTTTTCCCCAAAAACGCGCGGAACAGACGGGCGACGTGGACGATGCGCCCCGCGGTCAGTTGAATGGAAACCTCGGCCAGCGGGATGTGGGTGGTGGCGAGGACGACGTTGATTTTCGGCGAGAGGAAGGCCATCGCCTCGCGTCCCGACACGCCGCAGCGCTCGGCCAGATACCCCGTATGGCCGGCGTAGGGGATGCCCGCTTGAGCCCAGGCCTGTTTCGAGATGGGCCCGGTGACAAGGGCGCGGGACGGGTCGGCGAGGCACAGGTCCACGGCGCGCTCGACCCAGGAAAAGCTCGCCCGTCCGGCGACCGCGGAGATGACGCCCCATTGCGGGGCGAGGTCGGTGCCGGGGACTTCGATGAGGGGGATGCGGTTCGGGGCGGAGTCGGCTTCGTCGGGAGAGTGGACGGGGACGATTTCGAGGTCGAGACCGCAGAGCTCGATGGCGGCGGCCAGGGGCGTCGGCGCCCCGACGACTACCGGCCGGCAACCCTCGGTTATGCGGCCCCAGGCCCTGACCAGGACCTCGGGGCCGATGCCGTTGGGGTCGCCCGGCGTCACCAGAACCAGTGGTCGGTCGCCCATGACCGTCCGCGGCTATTCGGGCTTGGGTTCGGGGAGGGTTATCTCCGCCTCGTTGAAGCGGCAGTGGGTGCCGAAGCCCATCCGCTGGTAGAGCTCGATCCCCTCCTTGTTCTTCACCGCGACGTTGAGGGTCGCCAGGTCGGCCTGGTCGGACAGGAGGGTGAGCACCTTGCCCATTACCTGCTGGGCGAAGCCGCGGCGCCGGTACTCGGGGTGGACCACCACGTTGCCGATGCAGGCCACCCGCTCGTCGGGGTTCACCACGTGCGTCCCCGCGCAGGCCACGAGCCCGTCGTCCAAGTAAATTCCGGCGAAGGGGTAGGCCATCTGGTCCGGGTGGAAGGCGTTCTCCGGGTAGTGGACCATCAGGCCGGCGATGGCGTCGGCGTCCTTGGAGCCCAACTCCTCGGCTACTCCGGTGTCGAAGTTTTTTCCCGAAAGGTCCAGCGTCATTCGGAGCATACGCTTGAGCTGGACCACGTTGGTGCCCTCGGGGAAGATGGCCTCGGGCTCGCCGGTGAAGGCGGCGTTGTAGTCCCCGGCGGGGAGGAACGAGCAGATGAAGCGCAGGGCGCCGACTCCGCCGAAGAGGAAGAGGGCGGGCGGCTGGAGCCCCTCGTACACCAGCACCAGGTTCGGCCCGTTAACGTAGTACCGCGAGAGGCCGAAGTGGAGGTCGGAGAGGTCGCCCAGCGCGTAGGACGCCCAGGGGCGGTCCGAGGAGAGGAGCTCGGAGATGACGTCCCGGTCGCGGCTGCGGAAGTTTTCCAGTTTCATCGTATCCCTTTGTGAAGTTGTTAGGGTTCAGTCGAGGCCCACCAGGGCCCGGGCGAATTTTATCGGGTCGAAGGGCTCCAGGTCCTCCAGCCGCTCGCCGGTCCCCACGTGGGAAACGGGGAGGCCGGTCTCGGCGGCGACGGCGAGGAGGAAGCCGCCTTTGGAGGTCCCGTCGAGCTTTGTCAGCACGATTCGGTCGCACCCGGCGCCTTCCAGGAAGGCCCGGGCCTGGAGGACGCCGTTCTGCCCGCCGCCCGCATCCAGCACGAGGACGGTCTCCACCGGATGAGCGCCGAGCGACTTTTCCACCACGCGGCGGAGCTTGCCCAGCTCACGCATCAGGTGATCCCGGGTGTGCATCCTCCCGGCGGTGTCGGCGATGACGGCGTCCATCCGCCGGGCCTTGGCGGCTTCGAGGGCGTCGAAAAGAACCGCTGCGGGGTCGCCGCCCCCGGAGTGCCGGACCAGCGGAACGCCGGCGCGGGCTGCCCAGACCTCGAGCTGCTCCCCCGCGGCGGCCCGGTAGGTGTCGGCCGCGGCCAGGAGCACTTTTTTACCCTCCCGGGCGTACCGGGCGGCCAGCTTGGCGGCCGTCGTCGTCTTCCCCGTCCCGTTGACCCCCACCAGGAGGAGGACCTCGGGCGGCGGGCCGTCGTAGGGCGGCGGGACCGGGGGCAGCATCCCGGCCACGAGCCCGGCCAGGAGCTCCCCGGGGTCGGCCCCTCTCTCCGGGTAGATTTCTTTAAGGCGTTCCACCAGCCCGGCGGCGACCACCGGGCCCGCGTCGGCCAGAATCAGCGCCTCCTCGAGCTCGCCCGCGGCCTCATCCCCGAGGCGGTTCCCGGCCAGCTTTCGCAGGGCTCGGTCCAGCCGGTCGCGCGTCTTCGCCAGCGCCTGAAAAAAACCCATCGGGCGTTCGCCTACAGACCCGCTTCGGTGAGCTGCTCGGCCAGCTCCTCGCGGCGGTTGGAGGCCTCCAGGGCCGCCTCGCGGTCCACCAGCCCGGACCCGATCAGCGTCGTCAGGGAACTGTTGAGGGTGTACATCCCGTGGGCGTGCCCCGACTGGATGACCGAGTAGAGCTGGTGCTCCTTCCCGTCGCGGATGAGCGCGCGCACCGCCGGGGTGGCGATCAAGACCTCGGTGGCCAGCACCCGCCCCGAGCCCTCCTTCTGTGGCAGGAGCGCCTGGCTGACGACCGCCTCCAGGCAGAAGGAGAGCTGGATGCGTATCTGGCGCGTCTCACCGGACGGGAAGGCGTCTATTATCCGGGTGACGGTTTGGGTGGCGGAGTTGGTGTGCAGGGTGGTCAGTGCTATGTGGCCGGTCTCGGCGACGGTGATGGCGGCGCTCATCGTGGGCGGGTCGCGCATCTCGCCGATCATTATCACGTCGGGGTCCTGCCGCAGACACGAGCGCACCGCGGCGACGGTGTCGGTGTAGTCGGTCCCCAGCTCCCGCTGCGTCACCAGGGATTTGCCCCGCTCGTGGCGGAACTCGATGGGGTCCTCGATGGTGATGATGTGGCGGGCGCTCTCCCGGTTTATCTTGGCGATGACGGCCGCCAGGGTGGTGGACTTGCCCGAGCCGGTGGGGCCGGTGACCAGGATCAGGCCCTTGGGCAGGGCGGTGAGGCCGGCGACTGACTTGGGCAGCCCCAGCTCCTCCAGGGAGGGGATGACGTCGGGGATGGCGCGGATGGCGCAGGCGGGCCCCTCGGAGGTACGGTAGACGTTCACGCGGAACCGGCCTTGACCCTCCAGCTCGTAGCCCAGGTCCACCTGGCCGGCGTCGTCGTAGCGGGCGCGGGCGCCGGGGCGGGACGAAAGGAAAAGCCCGGTGAAGGAGTTGGCCGTCTCCCGGGTGAAGGGCTCGAGGTTGGTGGGAATCAGCCGGCCGTCCATACGCATGTGCGGGGGATAGCCGACGACCACGTGGAGGTCGCTGGCCCCCTGGCTGCGCATCACGGAGAGGAGCTTTTCCGCCAGTTCCACGTCCGCTCCCAGAATAAAGTTACACCATCTTTTGTCCGCCGGGCGGACCGGCGGATTATGATACAAGCCGCGCGCCCGCGGGTCAAGGGCCCGCGAGGTACGTCCCAAGGGCGTCGGCCTGGAAGGAGAGAAAGCGCCTCGCCGGGGGCAGACCGGCGAGCATGACGGCGCCGTAGGCCTTGGTGAGGACGCGGGAGTCCAGAATCGCCACCACACCGCGGTCGGTCTTTTTTCGGATGAGGCGGCCGAAGCCCTGGCGGAGCCGGAGCACCGCCTCGGGCACGGAGTACTCGTCGAAGGGACGCCCGCCGCGCTTCTCGATCGCCTCCGACCGCGCAGCCACCACCGGGTCGGTGGGCACGGCGAAGGGGAGCCGGGCGATGATCAAGAGCCGCAGCTCGTCCCCGGGCAGGTCCACCCCCTCCCAGAAGGTGGCGGTGGCGAAGAGGACGCCGCGCCGCGCCTCCTTGAAGCTTCGCAGGAGCCGGGTCCGGTCGGAATCGCCCTGGGCCAGAACCTCGCAGCCCATACCCCGAAGGTCCTCCTCCAGCCCGGATTTGAACGCGCGCAGCGCCTCGTGGCTGGTGAAAAGAACCAGCGTCCCCCCGACCCGGTTCAGCTCGACCAGCCGCCGAATCTCCCCCAGGGCCTCAGCGAAGTATCGCCGGTCGCGGGGGTCGGGCAGACGGGGCAGGTAGAGCGCCGCCTGGGTCGCGAAGTCGAAGGCCGGCGGGAGGAGGAGCTCCTCGCCGGGCGGGAAACCCAGCCGGGTGGTGAGGTGGGAGAAGTCGCCGCCCACGGTGAGGGTGGCGCTGGTGGCCACGGCGACCTCGGGGAGGGACCAGAGCCCCGACTCCAGCATCGGACCGACCTCGACGGGCGCCGCGTGGAGCCGCAGCCGCGCGGCGTCGTGGAGGCCGTCCGCCCAGTAAACGAAGCCCTCCCACCGCCGCTCCTCTATACCGACCAAGTCAACTCGGTAACCTTGTAGGTGGCGCGCCGCCCCGACGAGCTCCAGGGCGTCGTCCTCGGCGGCCCCGTCGGCCAGTTGCTCCAGCCAGCCCGCCGTCCGGCCCAGCTCGGCGTCCAGCTCAAACCCTGCGGAAAGGGGCCCGCGCAGTATGCGCTCCTCCCGCTCGCGCCCCGGGCCGAGCGCAGCGTGGAGGGAGGAGAAGTGCCCCTCCGCGACGTCGAGGATTTTCGAGAAATGCTCACTCAGCTCGTCACCATCCACCGCCCGGTCCATCACCGCCCCGGTCAGGGCCCCCGTGCGCCGGGCGGGGGCGTATAGCTCGCCCACGAGCCCGCGCAGACGGCCCAGGGAGACCCGGTAGCTGAGCTGGTCCGTGGCCGCGTCCTCGAGGCGGTGGGCCTCGTCCACCACCAGGTGGGCGTAATCGGGCAGGACCGCCGTCCCGGAGGACCGCAGGATGACGTCGGCCAGGAGGAGGGCGTGGTTGGTGATGACCAGATCGGCGGACTGTGCCCGGCGCCGTGCTCGCTGGAAGAAGCACTCTTTGACGTAGGGGCAGCGGCTCCCCGCGCAGGCGTCGGGAGACGAGGCGACCAGCCTCCACTCCGCCTCGGGGATGGCGAAGTCGAGCTCGGAGCGCTCCCCCCGTTTCAGATTTTTCGCGCGCTCGAAGAGCGCCCGCTGCCTCCCGGCGGCGTCGGCGTCGGAGAAGAGCCCCAGGAGCTGCTGGCGGTGCAGCTTCCGCAGGCAGAGGTAGTTGCCCCGCCCCAGAAGCAGGGCCACCTTCACCTCGGTCCCCAGCGCGGCCAGGGCCACGGGGATGTCGGCGGCGAGGAGCTGCTGCTGGAGGGCGATGGTGTGGGTGGAGACGACGCCCCGGTGCTCGTCCGTCACGCGGGAAAGGAGCGGGACGAGGTAGGCCAGGCTCTTGCCGATGCCGGTTCCGGCCTCGACCATGAGGCTGCCGCCGGTTTCGAGGGCGTCGGCGACGGCGGCGGCCATCCGGACCTGCCCCGGTCGCTCCTCGTAGGGGCGCAGGAACCCGGCCAGGGCGCCGGCGGGCGAAAAAAGATCCGTGATGGTCTGGGAAGTCAAGGGGTCACTCGTGCGGGTGCTCCGCGGCGAAGGGGTTCTCCCGCTCACCGAGCCCGTCCAGGTAGCTGTTTATCGCTTCGATTTTACGCTGAATCTCCCGGTTCGTCCGGCAATAGGCGGCGGCCAGCGGCGTGTACTCGGCGAGGCTGGCGGACAGCCTCCCCACGAGCTCGTGCCACGAAAGACCCTCCGTCCGGCGCTCGAGGTCGTACTCGGTCAGGAGGAGCTCCGCCCGCTCGTCGAGCCCGTCCCGCACCAGGGCGTTGAACCGCTCCCGGGGTGTAAAGGCGGCGACCGTCCTCAGATCGGCGTCGAAGGCCGAGCTCCGGGGGCGGGGTGAGTCGGTCGCGACCAGGAGGTCCTCGGTCTCCCGCTCGAGGGCGACCTCGAGCTCATCGAGCCGGTGCGCCTCGTCGGCCAGGGCCCGTTCCGCCCCGGGTGTGCCGGGCTCGAGGCCGAGGGCCGTCAGAAGCCGGTCCGCGGGCCAGGCGGCCGTTTCCCGCCGGAGACGGGACTGCAGCGCGGTCAGCTCCTCCAGGAGCACCGGGTAGGCCAACCGCTCCACCCGGAGGGAGAGGGTCACCTCGTCGAGGACGTCGGCGTAGGCCAGGGCATAGAGAGAGCTTTCCTCGACCGGTTCCTTGCAGCCGGCGAGGGGGAGACCGAGGCACAGCGACAGAAAGAGCGGGAGCGCGGCTTTTAGTGTCCTTTCAACCATCGCCCCAAGTATAAACGAGAAACTCGGTTTATGCGACGGCCGGGTCAGGGGCGATTGAAGAGGGCCGCCGCAGAAAAAGCGGCGGGGTTAGGAAACCCCGCCCTACATTTCCGATGAGGGGAATGCCCTCCCCTTACATGGGGAATTCCACCACCCAGAACACGTCCACCTCGCCGGGTGAGTCAACCTCGAAGGTCTCCACCAGCTTGTCCAGCTCGGCGCGGAAGGCCTCGTTGTTGTAGGCCCGGTCGTCGCCGTGACCGGTGGCCACGGAGTTGATCCGGTCGAACTTCCCGTCCACGAAACGGATGTAGTACTGGACGTCGCCGCCGAAGTCGTCACCGGCGTATTTATCGGATATCGCCTTGACCTCGTCGGAGTAGTTGGCCTTGAGGTACTCGAGCGCCGCGGCCCCGAGGTCCTCCTCCGGCTCCTCGATCCTGCCCGTGTCGGTCGTCTCGTCACCGGCGAGAACGGTCATGTAACCGGATATGAGCCATTTGCCCCTGTCCTCGGAGAGGGTGAGCTCCAGGTCGTACGACATGTTGTTCTCGGTGTAGCGGGCGTTCTCGAAGGTGACCGTCGTGCCGAAGAGACCCTCCTCGAGCACGTAGCCGCCGGATATGGTCAGGCCCTTCTCGTCTATGAGCGGCCAGAGCACGTCCACGTACTGCGGGTCTATGACGAGCCCTTTCAGGCTTTCCTGATCCTTGTCCTGCACCACTTTGAGGAATGCCTCCACCGTGCCTTCGGGTTTGGATAGATCGACTTTTTCCTCCTCGGCCTCCTCGCCGCAGCCGGCGATGCCGAGCACCAGTGCGGCCAGAAGCGCCGCAATCAGCAATCCGCGCATGATACCTCCTCGTTTACGGCTTGGCCGTCGCACTTACGCCGGAGGCGTTACCCCGTTTTACGGCTGCGCCGTCGCATTTACGCCGGGTGCGTGACTGCGTTTCAGGCGTGTGCCCGATCCGCCGCTCCCGCGTGTATGGAGGAATTCCAAAATGCGTTCGTTCGGGTGTGTCGAAAAGCGGCTACGTCCCGGGCTCCGCGGCCACCTCTCCGGTCCCGTCCGCGGTATCCTCGGCCGGCTCGGTCCCGGTCTCCTCCTCGGTTACGAAGGCGTAGTCCTGGCCGTTGATGATCCAGCCCTTGCTCATGGCGGGATCATCGCTGATGTAGAGCTGCTGCTCGTAGGCTCCGTAACCCTCCCAGTGGGCGCTGTCGAAGATGACGTGCTTGCCGAAGGAGCTGTCCTCGATGTGATACCCCTGCGAGAAGGTCAGGCCGCTCTCGGTGATGCGCTCCCAGATGGCGTCGGCCGAGCTCTTTTCGTAGAAGAGGCTGTCGAAGACCTCCTTGTTTTGGGAATTGGCCGCCTTGATGAAGGCGTCCACCAGGGTCTCCGCCGTCGGATAGACCTTCGGCCCGTCCGCCTCGGTCCCGTCGCCGTTCCCTTCCTCCCCTTCGCCCCCGCAGCCTGAGAAGGCGAGGGCCAGACCGGCCAGGACCAGAAAGATCGTGAAGCGTTGCACATCCCCTCCTTTGGGAATCGGACTCGTCACGGAAATGGGCCGCCCGAAGGCGACCCATCAAGGTTCTAGAGATCGGTCGCGACTTTATGCGAGGCTCTACTCGACAACGGGCTCGGGAGCGGGCTCGACGACGGGCTCGACCGCCGGGGCGACGTAGTCGGCCATCGGGAAGTCCATAGACCACAGAACGTCAACCTCGCCCATCTCGGCGATCTGGAAGGTCAGGATGAGCTTCTCCAAATCGGCCCTGAAGGCCTCGTTCTCCCAGGCCTTGGTGTCCTCGCCGGACTGCGCCCAGGAGTTGATGCCGGTGACGGCGCCGTCCAGGAAGGCGATGTAGGGCTGGATGTTGCCGGTGACCTTGAACTTCTCGCCCAAGGCTTTGACCTGAACGGTGTAGGAAGCCATCAGCTCATTGAGAACGGCTTCCTCGTCCACGGGTACGACCGTCTCGACGGCCTCGTAGCCGGTGCAGAGCCAGCCGCCGTCTTCAGTCGCGGCGACGTTCAGGGTGAAAGTAAATTCCGCCTCAGCCTCCATGTAGACGGCCTTCTCCCACGTCACAACGCCGTCGGTGATGGTGTAGGCGCCCTCGATCGTCAGGCCTTTATCCAGGAGCGCGACGACCTCGTCGGCCATTTTAGCGTCCGTGAACAGAGGCGCGAGCGCCTCGACGGGCTTTTCGGCCGCCAGAGCCGCGACAAAGGCGTCAACGAGCGCCTCGGGTTTCTCGTACTTTACCGCCTCGCCACACCCGGCAAAGACGATAGCCAGGGCGGCGACCAGGGCGAACAGGAAATAGCGACGCATGTATCCTCCTCGGTTTTATCCACTTGTCCGGCAACTTGCCGGACGTCCTTAAAACTAAGCCGGCACGAAGCTCCCTCAGGAACGCGAAGCCCATTCGCCAGCAGTTTTTTTCCGACTCTTCGTTAGAGTAGCTTAGTAAATTCCGGTGGAAAAGTCAAGGGATTTCTGGAGATTCGGTATCCGTTGCGGGCCTATCCTCCGGCCCATCCGACTCACCCTCCCGCCCCCGATCTGCCCCGTTTTTCAGGAAATTCCGCTCCGGCCAGCGTTCCGCCAACAGACGCGAAAGCTCTCCCTCGACACCGATCCGCTTGGGGAAGTAAAACCGCGGGTGCTCCGTTCCCAGATACTCCTGGTGGACGAAGCCGCCGGGGTGGTCGTGGGGGTACAGGTAGCCCTCACCGCGGCCCAGCTTGTCCGCCCCGCGGTAACCCGTGCCGCGCAGGTGGCCGGGGACGGGGATCGCCGGCCGCTCCTTGACGTACTCCCGGGCGAGGGTCAGCGCCGTGCCGCAGGCGTTGGACTTGGGGGCGCAGGCGACGTAGACGGCCGCCTGGATCAGGTTGTAGGCCGCCTCGGGTATGCCGATTAGCTCCAGGGCCTGGGCCGCCGCCACCGCTACGACGAGTGCATGTGGGTCGGCGTTCCCCACGTCCTCCGAGGCGCAGATGACGATGCGGCGGGCGATGAAGCGCGGGTCCTCGCCGCCCTCCAGGGCCAGCACCATCCAGTACACCGCGGCGTCGGGGTCCCCGCCCCGCATGCTCTTGATGAAGGCCGAGATGCGGTCGTAGTGGTAATCGCCGGCGCGGTCGTGGAGGGGGCTCTGCTCGACGGCGACGCGCTCCGCATCCTCTACGACCAGGTTAATGTGACCGTCCCCGTCGGCCGTGGCGGTCACGGCGGCCAGCTCCAGAGCGGCCAGCGCCCGGCGGGCGTCGCCCCCGGCGTAGCCGGCCAGGCGATCCAGAAAGCCGCCGGCGGCGGAAATTTTCATCCCGCCCAGGCCCCGCTCCCCGTCGGCGAGGGCCCGCTCCAGGAGCGCCCGGATGTGCCCCGGCTCCAGGGGGGCGAGCTCCAGGACGACCGAGCGGGAGAGGAGGGCGCCGATGACGCTGGTGTAGGGGTTGTGGACGGTGGCGCCGATGAAGATCACCACCCCGGCCTCCACCGCGGGTAGAAGGGCGTCCTGCTGGGCGCGGTTGAAGCGGTGAATCTCGTCTATGAAGAGGACGACGGGCTTGGAGAGGCGGGCCTGCCGGGCGCGCTTCGCCTCGGCGACCACCCGGCGCACGTCGTCCACCTTGGCCGTGACGGCGTTGAGGCGGGCCACGCGACCGCCGACCTGCGCCGCCGCCGCCAGGGCGATGGTCGTCTTCCCCGACCCCGGCGGGCCGTACAGAATCAGGCTCGGGAGACGGCCCCGCTCCACCGCCGTGCGCAGCGGGGTGCCGGGGCCGATGATTTTATCCTGGCCCACCACCTCGGCCAGTTTAACCGGCCGCATCCGGTAGGCCAGCGGCGCGTCGGGTTCGGGAAGGCTGTCGAAGAGCTCTTCCACGGCTAGGGGGCGCCGAGCCTGTTGAAGAGGAGGCCGGTCAGGCGGCGGACCCCCTCGGGGGTCAGGCGCAGCTCGATGCCGTAGGTCTCGTCTCCGGTCCGCCGCTCCTCCCGGGAAACGAAGAGGTAGCCGCGGACCAGCGCGACCACCTGCCTGTAGGAGGCGACGTCCAGGAGGGCCTTCGGGTAGAGCGCCTCCTCGAGCCGATCGAGAAAATCGTCCTCCGCCGCGTCGTAGGCCCGCAGACGGGTGCGGCGGCGACCCTCGTCGTCGGCGACTCCCCCCACCGGGGCGACGCCCCAGCCGGAGATTTTCTCCAATTTTCCGGCTATCACACCGGCCCCGAGAGTGAGAGCCTCACCGTGGATGGAGGTGAACGCCGAGCCCGCGCTCGTTCCGACCCGGGCGAGGAACTGGCGCACGGCCTCGAGGAGGCTGGACTGCACCGCAGCGATGTGGACGGTGCCCAGGCGCTCGTCGTAGCCGCCCCGGCCGAGGAGCCTCGCCGAGACCGCCAGGCCGGCGGGGCCTGAGTTTACGGCGATTAACAGGGTGGGGACATCTCCGACGAGGAGGGGCAGCAGCTCGGGGTAGGGCGCGTCCCAGGGGACGCCCGCGGGGAGTAGCTCGGCCTCGGGCCAGGCCTCGGTCAGCGCGGAAAGCTCTTCCCCGTCGGCCCCGGTGAATAGAAGCCGCACGTCGGCGGAACCGGCCGCCGCGGTAAGGGAGATGATAACACCGGTAACGGCAAGGATTCTCACGGAAACTCCCCCACCGCCGCGCCCGCGGGGACGTTTTTTCCTAAAAATTCCCCCGGCGTGTCGGGCGCCAGGCAGACGTGCCGCCCCACGGTTATCCCGGCGGGCAGCGCGACGCTCTTGCCGACGACCGTGACGCCGCCGGAGAAGAGCCCGCCGAAACGCTCGTTCCCGTCGTACACCTCGCCGACGCCGACCTTGGCCTTCTCACCGACATCGCAGAAACGGTCCATGACCACCCGGTCCACCACCGCCCCGCGGTGCACCGCCGTGTCGCCGAAGAGGATGGAGTCCCGCACCAGGGCCCCCTCCTCCACGTAGACCCCGCGGCTCAGGATCGAGTTGATGACCTTGCCGTTGACGATGGAGCCGTTGGCCACCAGGCTGCGGACGGCGTGGCTCCCGGGGCCGAACTTGGCCGGCGGCATCTCGTCGGTGGGAGTCATGATGGGCCAGGAGGGGTCCACCATTTCCAGGCGCGGGGTATCCCGCAGGAGCTCCATGTTGGCCTGGTAATAGGGCGTCAGCTCGCCCACGTCCTCCCAGTAACCGTTGAAGGGGAACTGGTGAACCACCTTTTCGGACACGGCGGGTACGACCACGTCCTGTACCAGGTCGTACTGGCCCTTTCTCAGCGGTTCCAGCTTGTGGGTAAGGTAGGCCGCGTCGAAGAGGTAGATGGCCATGCTGGCCAGGGTTCCCGCGGGCCGGTCCGGCTTCTCCAGAAAGGCGGTTATCCGGTCGTCGTCGGCGACCTCCACGATGCCGAAACGGCGGAGGTCCTTGAAATCCGCCGGGGCGGTGGCGACGGTGACGGCGGCCCGGCGGCGGTGGTGCTGGCGGATGAGCCCCCGGAAGTCCATCTTGAACACCAGGTCCCCGGGCAGGACCAGCACGAAGTCGTACCCCTCGAACTCGCGGCGGTTCTGCCGCAGCGCGTCGGCGGTGCCCCGGTACCAGGACGACCCCGCCTCGGTCTGAATCGGTTGCAGGAGCGAGACCCCGGTCCGCTTGCGGTCCAGGTCCCACGCCTGGCCCGTACCCAGGTGGTCCATCAGGCTGATGGGGTTGTACTGGGCCAGGATGCCGATGTCGAAGAGCCCGGAGTTGACGCAGTTGGAGAGGGGGAAGTCAACGAGGCGGTACCGCCCGCCGAAGGGCATGGACGAGACCGCCCGGTGCGAGGCCAGAACGGACAGACCCTCGCCTTTGCCCCCGGCGAGGATCATCACCTTCACCCGTTCGTCGCCCAGAAAGCCCACGTGACCTCAATAGTAGTGGAGTATGACGCCGCCCTGACCGACGATCCACCCCTCGCTGAGGGAGAGCATCTCGACCGCCGTCAGGTCCTCGTCGGTCGGGGAATCGAGGAGACTCAGGCTGCCGCCGTCGTCGAGGACGACCGTCCCCCGGGCTCCCACGGCCAGGAAGTGCTCCGACGAAGCGGCGCCGACGTCCTTCAGTAAATCCGTCGTCGGGCTGTCCAGGGACGTCCAGTCGTCGGTGTCGCCGAGGAGGATGACCCCCCCATCGCCCACGACGAGGTAGCCGTCGTCCGTATCGGCGATTCCGTTCAGCGGACCGCCGACGCCCAGGTCGTAAACCTCCGCCCCGCCGTCGTCCCCGAACACGACGGAGCCGTCGGTGGTCACGGCGACGAACCCGCCCGGGGTCGCGGCCACGTCGGTGAAGTTGTGGCCCTCTACGACCGTCTGGGTCCAACCTCCGTCCGCGTAGTGGAGGACCGCGCCGTTCACGCCCACCACCCAGAAGTCCTCCGCCGTCCCGTCCACGGCGGTCAGGTCCTCGTAGGTCAGGTTGAAGTAGCGCGTCCACTCTACGCCGTCGCAGCGAACCATCAACCCCTCCGGTCCCACGGCGATGCAGCCTCCGTCGCCGTCGCCCAGCACCGCCGACAGGTCGCCCTCCGGCCCCTCGACGATGGACCAGTCGGTCCCGTCGTAGAAGAGGACGGTGGCCTGAAGCTCGTCCTCGCCGGCCGGGCCGACCGCCCAGCCCTCGCCGTTGCCCAGCCACACGTCGAGGAGGTTTTCCTTGAAAGGCTTATCGGGATTGCCGTTGAGGAAAAGCTCGTAGAGGACGAGCTTCGGCGGCTTGCCGAATCCGCTCGGCTCGCAGCCGGCGAGTAAAAGAGCCGCGATGACGGCGGCCAGAAGCGGGGCGTAGTGTTTCAAGACCGGACCCTCCGAGGTCGGGGTTTTCGACTCTCGGGACGATTATATACCCGGCGCCCGGCCCCCGGCAACCGACCAGCCCGGAGGCCGGTGTTCCTCTCCACCTAATCGCACATCAATCTCAACAAAGGTCGCCGCGCCCATCCCGAACAATCCGCCGAAACCCGCTTCCTTCCGCCCTCCCCGCCCCGCCTTGACTACGTCGGCGCCACCGAGTAAAATAGCGTATGAGGCGCTATACCTTTTTTTGCCCCCCTCCAACCGCAAAAACTTACCTCCAGCCCAGGGGGATGGCACCAGTGAGTCATCCGATGCTCTTCGCGGAGAAGGAATTGGAAGGCGTGCGCACGGGCCGGATAACCGTCGCCTTCCGCCAGTGGAACGAGCCCAAGGTTGATCCCGGACAGGTGTACGAGGATCCCGAGCTGGGGCTCATCAAGGTTCTGGACGTCTCGTCGGTCCGACTGCGGCGGGTGAGCGCCTCCGACGCCCGAGCCGCCGGCGCCGACACACTCTTCGATTTCTTCGAGCGCTTCCGCAACCACAATCCCGACTGCAACCTCGACGATGCCCAGGTTTTCCGCGTCCGCTTCCAGTACGTCGGCGGGGCGCAAAAAGCTCCCAAGCCGCCCACAATGGGCCTCGTAATGGCCGTCTCCAAGCGCCTGGAGGATATCGACCGCCGCGCCCGCACCGGCGGCTGGACCATGGGATACCTCGAAGTCCTCGGCAGCCGCGTCGGCATCAGCTCCAACGAGCTCATCCACGAGCTCGACGAGACCCCCAACCGGCTGAAGAAGAGGCTGGCCAAGCTGCGCCAGCAGAACCTCGTCACCCGGTCCACCGAGGGCTACGCGCTGACCACCCTGGGCGGGCTGGTGCTGCGGTTTTTGTCGTCGTTGGAACGGGCGTGAGCGGCCGATTCTATCAGCAGACTAATGATCCAGGATCACCCAGGACACAATGACGCAAACAAGACAACGATCTACACACATGTATTGAATCTTGGAGGCAATGGAGTGCGAAGCTTGGGCGATGCGCTGTATATCGGATCATACAGACATCTTAATAAACCCTGAAGACAAAGCAAGGCTGATAAATCTAACGCATTGATATTATGATAATTGTGAGATATTTTCGTTTTTCCTTGATTTTCTTTCATCTAGGCTCTATAATATTAACTGTGTCTGGCAAGAGTCGCTAAGCGTCTCTTAAAAGGGCTTAAAGCCCTGAAGCCAGTCGCTTTTTTTAGGTGGTTGTATGTATCTTTGCTACATTGACGAATCAGGCACACCTCAAACTCCAGGGAATACTTCCATTTTATTCTCGCCGGATTATCAATTCCTATCTGGTATTGGCGGGATTGTGAACGTGAAATAGGAATAATAAAGAAAAAATATTATGTAGAACAAGAGATTCATGTTGCGTGGATTCTCCGTCCATACTTTGAGCAAACTCATATACCAGATTTTGAACAGCTTACTTATGATGAACGCAGAAGAGCTGTTGAATCTAAACGAACAACAGAATTACTGAGACTTCAACGGGCAAATAATCCAAAACTATACAGGCAGACGAAAAAGAATAACAAAAAAACCGAACCATATATTCATTTATCATATACTGAACGCCGGAATCTCATAACTGAGTTAGCTGAATGTATTTCCAAATGGGAATTTGCCCGCCTATTTGCTGAATGTATAGATAAAGTCCATTTCGACCCTTCCAAATCCGCCTATTCTATTGATGAACAGGCATTCGATCAGATCGTTTCACGTTTTGAACAGTATTTATCCATAATTTCCAAGAGTTTTGGAGTTGCCAGTTATGGTTTATTAATCCATGATAATAATGAGACTGTTGCTAAAAAGCATACAGAGCTTATGAAGAAATTCTACAAAACAGGCACAAGGTGGACAGCCTTAAGTCATATTATTGAAACTCCGTTATTTGTTGATAGCCAACTTACAAGCATGGTGCAGGTAGCCGATCTATGCGGATATGCTCTCCGTCGTTATCTTGAAAATGGGGAATCCTTTTTATTTAATTTCATCTTTTCTAGAGCTGACCGAAAAGACGGTGTAGTAGTAGGTGTCAGGCATTTCACTACACTTAGTTGCACATGTGCCATTTGTTTGGGCCACAGACCCCGATCTCTGTGACCAGTAGTACACCCTTGACGGCTTCGCCGCCGATGAGCCTGGTTTAAAGGCCAACACCGATGTCAATGGCATCCTCCTCTCCTGGCGTGAGGAAGGCGACTTGGTCGGCTCAAATTGGCGCCTGGAGCGTGACGGGGAGCGCCTGGTCAACCTCTCCGGCGACGCTCTCTACCGCTACCTCGACCGCGATGCCGAGCCGAACGTAACCCACCTCTACACCCTCGAAGCCGTGCTCCCCGGCGGCTCCGTCCGTCGCTTCGGCCCCGTGGAAGCCGCCTGGCCGGGACCAGACGCCGCCAAGCTAACCTTCTGCGCTCCCTACCCATGCCCGGCGACGGACCAGGTGACCTTGAGCTACTTCCTCCCGGAGGGTACGAAAAACGTAGAGCTCTCGCTCTACGACCTCTCGGGCCGGCTCGTGGAATCCTCCGTGACCGTCCCCACCGCCCCCGGCCGCCACGAATTCGCCTACGACACCTCGACGCTTCCACCCGGCGTGTACCTCGTGCGCCTCGCCACCGACGCCGGCGCCATCACCCGCCGGGTGGTTATCACAAGGTGACATCTTACGTGAACTCGTAGGGGCGGACCTTTAGGTCCGCCCGTTTTTTCTAAGGAAGCCCTCACCCCTACCCTCTCCCACGGGGAGAGGGAGACCGCGGGCCGCCGCTTTCACGTTTCCAACCTCGACCCTCACCCTAACCCGTCGGCACGCCGCCCCCCAGAGGGGGGAGGGGATTCGGTTTACTTCTTATACTTTTTCCTCCGGCTCGCGCGGCTGCGCTGCTTGGGCGGCAGGTACTTGAGCCAGTGGGGCTCGCCTTCCGCGGGGGGCCGCCTCCGACCGCGGTCCGCCTTCTTCTCGGGTATTTTACCCGCCGGGTCCAGGTCCAGCCGCAGCGCCGCCAGGTCCACCTTCACCACCTGCACCTGGAGCTTGTCCCCCAGACGGTATGTGTTGCCGGTGTTCCGTCCCACGAGCTGGTCCGGCGACTCCTGGAAGCTGTAGTAGTCGTCGCCCAGCTTCGCCACGTGGACCAGCCCCTCGATCAACAGGTCGTTCAGCTCGACGAAGACGCCCTTGGCAATCACCCCGGTGATGGTCCCGGCGAAAACCTCGCCTAAATGCCCGGTGAGGTACTCCAGCTTCTTGAACTCGTCCGCCTCGCGCTCGGCCTCCTCGGCCAGCTCCTCCGTGGCCGAGGTGTGCTTGGCGATTCCCGAGAGCTCGGTCCGGTCGTAGGGCGACCCGTCGCCGGCGTGGAGCGCCTTGAGCAGCCGGTGCACCACCAGGTCCGGGTAGCGCCGGATGGGGCTGGTGAAGTGCGTGTAGCAGCCCGAGGCCAGCCCGAAGTGCCCGACGTTCTTCGGCGAGTACACCGCCCGCTGGAGGCTCCGCAGCAGCATGAACTTGATGAGCCGCTCGAGCGGCTTGCCCTCGGCGGCCTTGATGAGCCTTTGCATCGCCCGGGGATCGGCGAGCTCGTCGCCGGAGAAGTCCATCTGCAGGAACTTGAGCGACTTGGAGAGGTGCTGGAGCGAGCGGGGGTCCGGCTTGTCGTGGATGCGGTAGAGTGCCGGCCCCTTGGCGTCGGTCAGCAGCTTGGCCACCGCCTCGTTGGCCAACAGCATGAACTCCTCGATGAGCTGATGGGTGCGCAGGCGCTCCTTGACCCGAATCTCCAGCGGCTTGCCGGAGGCCTCGTCCAGTATTATCTTCGCCTCGGGCTGGTCCAGGTCTATGGCCCCGCGGTCCAGGCGCCTTTTGTACAGAACCTTCGCCAGGGCGTCCATCCGCCGCAATCGGTCGGCCAGCTCGTCCAGCTCCGCCTGACTCCTGCCGTGGCCGAGCTCCTGCACGTCGGGGCTCTTTTTGCCGTCAATCAAATCCTGGGCCAGCTCGTACCACAGCCGGTACCGGGAGTTTATCGCGGAGGGGGTCGCCTCCACCGCCGTGACCTCCCCCCTGGCGTCGAGGTCGGCGATGACGCTCACCGTGCGCTTGAGCTCGCCGGGCCGCAGGGAGCAGACGAAATTGGAGAGCCTCTCGGGGAGCATGGGCAGCACCCGGTCGGGGAGGTACACGCTGTTGCCGCGCAGGAAGGCCTCCTCGTCCAGCTCCGTGCCGGGGACCACGTAATTCGACACGTCGGCGATGTGAACCCCCAGCCGCCAGCCGCCGTCTTTCTCCTCCAGGCTTATCGCGTCGTCGAAGTCCTTGGCGTCCACCGGGTCTATGGTGATGATGTACTCGTCGGAGAGGTTTTTCCGCCAGGTCCATTCCTCGTCGGCGATGGCCGGGTCGCACTTCTCGGCCTCGGCCTCGACCTCGGGGGGGAACTCGTCGGGGAGCTCGAACTTGCGGACGATGGCCAGGATGTCCACGCCGGGATCGTCGGGATCGCCCAGGACCTCGATTACCTTGCCCACGGGGATCTCGCGGGGGGCCTCCCAGTCCAGCACCTGGGCCACCACGACCTCGCCGTGCTGCGCGCCGAACCAGTCCTTGTGCGCGACGATGACCGCCACGTGGATGCGCCTATCGAGCGGGGCCACGAAGGCCACGTCGCCCCGGATGCGGAAGGTGCCCACGATGGTCTCCCGGGCCCGGGCCAGGACGCGGATGATTTTCGCCTCGATGCCCTGGCCGCGGGTGTCGCCCAGGACGCGCCCAACCACGCGGTCGCCGTGGATGGCCGTGCCGAAGTTGCCCCGCCCCACGAAGGCGTCCGTCTGGCCCTCCTCGTCGGGGATGATGAAGCCGAAGCCGCGCTCGTTGCCCTTCAGGCGGCCGACGACGAGGCCCATCATGCGCGGCAGGCCGTAGC
>Ga0307378_10002063_pt1 | contig 31540 bp, 32 predicted proteins | sample UN1MG_FD_202238 | JGI IMG/M metagenome (GOLD analysis project Ga0307378, IMG submission 202238) | Soil microbial communities from Risofladan, Vaasa, Finland - UN-1 | ecosystem: Environmental > Terrestrial > Soil > Coastal area > Acid sulfate soil | place: Finland: Risofladan, Vaasa | collected... | reverse complement strand
TCCCCTCATCCATATTCTCATAAATCAGACTATCAAACACCCCTCCTTCTGCAGGGATGTAGTAGGGGCGGATCGCCGTATCCGCCCATGTAACTGTCCCCTTCATCAAAGTGAAAGCAAAATCCAATTCCATATCCACACTGCCAGAATTGGTAATTGTAAAAGGCACCTCCACCGTCCCTTCTGAATATACCTCCTCCGGTTCGAGCGACAAAATAATTTCCCCACCAAATTTAACCACCTTACTCACCGATTTCTCCACATCACCCGAGAGATTAATCTGGAAAGTCGTATCTTGACTTACCACAAAACTCCTCTGGAAAAGCCGCGACTCACCAACAGAGAGAGTCATTGTAGATATCTCACCCACAAAATCAAGATTCAAATCAACATTATGTTTTCCTATATTATTAAGCAATATCGAGAGTTCAAAGGACTCCTGACCAACCACATCCGGCCCTACCACTCTCATTTCCACATTGGCAGACTCAACATGAACATAATCAAAGATTTCCACGTTCCCAACAATACCTTCCAAGACAAAGGAATTATTAGCTATAGTGGTTGCTATAAATGTCCTTTTCTCTCCAGGCTGTAAATCGAAAGTCTCACTATATATCTGTTCTCCATTCCTTTTCTTCAATACAAGCCTCAAACCAGTTTCTGCAAGCTCACCTCCGTTTGCCACCTCGCCAGTAATAGTAACCGTTTCTCCTGGTTGATAAACTTTCTTATCTGTATCAAAGGTCAAAGAGATAGCCGAAGTAGTAAGATAGAAGGAGTTACTTGCCCTGGCAATTTCCTGCCCCATACTTGAAGTAAGTGTTCCTTCGAGATAAAATTTCCCCACGTCATTTATAACTCCGATATCACAAATGAGATTGATTTGCCCACTACCACTTACTGGAATATCCTTTTCCCAAACAACTGCCCCAAATTTCTGGTACCTGCTTGCACCAGTATCTGTTCCAAACCAGATGTATATACCATCAACAGCAATCGAAGTGACCCACATACTCGCTAATCCATCATTAGTTGTAAAGGTCTGCCAGGTATCGTTCACCTTATCATACCTGCTTACCCCTCCATATGACGTACCAAACCAGACATAGTCTCTGTCAACAGCGATCGACTTTATACTATTAGTTGTCAACCCATCAGCAGTCGTAAAAGTCCGCCAGGTATTGCTTGGCTTATGATATCTGCTTGCACCCCACCCTGTCCCAAACCAGACATACTCGCCGTCTATAGCTATGGCGGTAACGCTATCATTTACCAAGCCATCAGCTGTAGTGAAAGTTTTCCAGGTTTCATTTATTTTATCATATCTGCTCACTCCATTCGATGTCCCGAACCACACATAGTTCTCATCAATTAAAATAGGGCCAATAGAATTACTAGCCAGTCCATCAGCAGTGGTAAATGTTCGCCAGACATCATTTACTTTGTCATATCTCTTTGCACCGTAATATGTCCCTATCCAGACATAATTCCTGTCGACTGCAATAGACCTGATCTCGGAGCCGCTCCAGCCTTTCCATTCACCGGTCACATTATTATATCTGCTCACCCCCTTCCATGTCCCAAACCAGACATAATCACCATCAACGGCGACGTTATACACTTGAAAATACATTAAACCATCTTTAGGATAAGTGTAGCTTTTCCACGTATTGTTTATTTTGTCAAACCTGCTTGCTCCACCCATTGTTCCAAACCAAATATGGTCCTTGTCACCCACTACTGAATTTACACTATTGTGAACTAATTCATTAGTAGCTGTAAATGTCTGCCAGGCAGCGTTTTTTTCATATCTGCTTATTCCTTCGTGTGCCCCGAACCAAACATAATTCCCATTGACACCAATGGAAGTAACCGAATTACTCAATAATCCATCCACTGTTGTAAAAGTCTCCCACATATCCTTTTCCTTATCATATTTACTTACCCCATTTTTATCCGTAACACACCAGATGTAGTTGCCGTCAACAGCAACTATGTTAACCCAATTACTAGCTAACCCATCAGCGGTGGTAAATGTTCTCCATGTCTCGTTCAATTTATTATATCTGCTTATCCCTCTGCTACCATATCTGCCATACGTGGCAAACCAGACAAAATCCCCGTCTATCGCTATCGACCTAACATAATTACTGGCTAATCCATCCTCAGTAGTAAATGTCCGCCAGGTATTGTTCACCTTGTCATATTTACTAACTCCAGAATCTGTTCCAAACCACACATAATTGCCGTCAATTGCAATGGAATTAATCCAGTCGCTTGCCAGTCCGTCGGCTTTAGTATAATATTCCCATTTATCGTTTACTTTATCATATTTACTCACCCCTTTCCGATATGATACAAACCAGACATAGTTGCCATCAACAGCAATAGAAGCAATATAATTACTCGCTAAACCATCAGCAGTGGTATATGTCTTCCAGGTATCATTTACTTTATCATATCTCCCCACTCGTCCGCCCAAATCGCTACCAAACCAGATATAGTTATCATCAACCGCTATGCAGTCAATACTAAGATGAGTCATTAATCCATCCGCAGTGGTGTAAGTCTTCCAAGAATCATTTACTTTATCATATCTTTTCACCCCACCTCTGGCTGTTCCAAACCAAACATAGCTTCCATCAACCGCTATCGACCGAATACTGTTAGTATTAGTATAATTCGTCCATCCTACTCCAGCACTGTACGCTTTTATGTTAAGGTTTGCTCCGCTTAGCGGCTGTCCCAGATTTTCTAAACTTGCCATTCCTGTGATATTTTCGGTGCTAAAATACACTTTCTTATCCGTAGAGACCTCTAATGCCACGCTCAATCCACTTACTTCAAAATACTTCTCTATGCTTGTCTGTTTACCTGTCTGTAAATCTTCAAAAAGCATCCAGAGATTATACCATCCGCTTGTCAGCTGCTCGGGCACAGCAAAATGAATCAATTCCGAACTACCTGCCTGAATAGTAGGAATGGTATCTCTCTTTTCCCAATAAGTAATATTTTGTTGGTCTATGATTTTCAGAATATACTCATATCCGGCATCAACCCCACCTGTATTTTCAACCTCTACGATGCCGCTCTCTCCAGCAGAATAACTCAACCTATCTAAACTAAATTCAAGTTTAGCCGAAGGGATAAAAAAAGTGTAGGTTTCACTTAAAACAGAATTGGCGAGATTTAGATTTATATCTACTTCATGTGAACCGACGCCGATTGCTTGGGGAATGGTCAGGCTGTAGGTAAGTGTTGTTTTATCACCCGGAAATAGTTCGATATTTTGTGTTTGGCTAAATTCACAATCCGGTATCTCAGCGACTACCTTTAGTTCTTCTTTAAACTTCCCTGTATTAATCAGCGTTAAATCCGCATTTAATTGTTCTCTTACTCGGTACGATGCTTTGTCAAAACCTAACCTCATAGCCACATCGCAGGGAATTTCAGCCACGCCATTCATTATCTTGGACCCGTATGATAAAGCATATTCTAATTGATAGTTCCCAAATTTTATTTGTTCCAAAGGCAAGGAAAAACTAACGGTCGTACTGGAATCCGTTGATAGATTTGTGAATCCTTTAGTGTCTCCCCAGACAACATATTTCTCCGGGTCATAAAGCTTGACTGTTAGCTGCCCCTCAGCAACACCATCTATTCCCACATTCTCTACATCAAAGGAGACAGGATTAATCCCGTCAGGAATAAAGACATCTGGAAGTTTCACACTAAGCCGAAGAAATGCTGAGGCTACTTCAAAAAATGTAGAACCAAACCCAAACATCTCTGTGTGGTGATACACTTCGGCTTGAACCGTATAGTTCCCTTCCATAGCATCGGAAGGTAATATGAAACTCATCCTGTTTTCGGTCGAGCCATCAGATGGAATACTAACTAAGTGACTTTCCTCAAAGACCTCAAGATTGGACGGGTCCTTGACTACTGTCTTTACTGTAACATCATAGGATGCCTCTTGTCGATTCTTTAATCTAACAATAATCCTAACTTCTTCTCCTTTCCGGTAAATTTTTTTATCTGCCGTGACATCTGTATCAACTTGGGGCTGAATTGCCCATACTCCCTTTTGGGCATAAGCGACAGGATAATTTAACCAGTTCAATAGGATTGCCTCGTAATCCTGAGGCTGGTCAAACAGGGCAAAATAGAAGCTTGCGGAAAGATTTACTGTAGTTGAAAACACATACTGCCCTTGGGTATGAGCTGAGACGGAAATGCCAGGAATACTTCCATAATATGCCCACCATCTTCCACCTTCTGCCCTTGCCTCGTGAGCATAAACCGCAATATCTCCTGTAAAATCTGTATCTTTATCATTCTTAAAATATATCGTGAAAGGAACTTCTGCTCCTGCAACAACCTTTTCAGCTGGAGACACTGCCCATATCTTGTATCCCTCCTCTATCTTCCCTCCTACATAGTGGTAACTAACCTGGAACCTTTCTCCCTCTGTCTCTGGCTGGATCATGTCCCCGTTCGCATCTTGCAAACTATAATTTACCCACCATATTCCTAAAGGCAAACCAGCCGTATAAGTAAATGGAATTTCTGTTGATTCTCCCGGATTTAAGGAGTGTATAACTTCAGTTGTGTCTATTACATTCCTGTTTGGGTCTAATAGGGTTAAAACAATGCTATTAGAGGGATTGTCTATATGATTGGTGACTGGTACGTTAATGCTCACCATTTCCCCTGGTTTATATTCCTTGATTTCTCTACCAGGATTCTTTGCCCAGGAAACCATGTCCCGGATTAAATTTATCTCATCCTGACTCCACCCACCATGCCCATAATTCCAATCGGTGAAGAAAGTTAACACTACCACCTTACCTTGCCCATATTCATACTTGACCATTGCTGGCATCTGGTTTTTTGTTCTTCTAAGAAGTATAGTGGCACCATTTGGCCATTGGGTGAGGTAGCCATCAACCGAAGCATCTAAATTAGCACTATCTTGACCGGCAAACATTGGATGGTAGGCATCAATATATACAGCATTGGTATGGCAGGATTGGTCCTCACTCCATCCGTAACCTCCTGGAGAACCGGGTAGAGCATTCAGTTCGTATCCGTATTGGGAAGTCAATGATATAATCACTCCTCCCTGATTGACAAATCCTGCTAACTTATTCCTGAATGTAGAGGAGTTATCTAATCCTGTAAGTCCACCGGTGCCTATAAGCAAAACATCTAAATCACTAAGACTTCTATTGGGCTCTCCTACTATGGTTAAATCTGACCTAACTCCAACGGTCTCCACATTCCATCTTCCTAATAGATGTCCTAATCCATTTCCCCAGCCTGATAGCAATATACCTATTTTAGAATTAGTATCTATCTTCCAGGGCGTGGGATAAATTGTACTGGAAATTTCATAGGTCTCATCAGGATGTTCATAGGGGTTATATGGCTCTGCCGACCAGTCGTATACTTCCTGACTCCTTGTCTCTGCCATGGCAAGTAAATCCACATCAATATCTACGTCTCCATAACCACCACTATTGGCTACCTGGAATGGATAGGAAGCCTCGCTTCCTGGCTCAAGAGAGAAACTCTCACTTAATCCGGATACACTCCACCCTGGAGCAAAACCATAAGCACTGAGACTGAAGGACTCTGTGGCAGGAACATAATTATTTTTAACCGTGACTGTATGAGTGACCGTCTCTCCTTTAGAGACCTCAGCAAATGGCGGGTTGACGGTTAATATAAAAGGTGGACCAACTGTAAATGACCTTTCAGCCGGCGTTCGGTCCTCATTTGCCATTCTATCCATAGCTTTTACATAAAATGTATGTTCGCCTTCCTTCAGATTTGACAAGGAACAAGTCGTCTCCTTTGTATACTCTGACCAATCTCCATCGTCCAGTTTATATGAATAAACTAATGCATCAGTTGGAGCCCTATCATCTGCGCCACTCCAACTAAAAGATACATCGGGAGTATCCACATATTCACCAGGACCTTCCTCTATAGTGGTTTCCGGAGGAGTGCTGTCCAAGCAAAGATACACCATAGATTCTCCTGCAAACTCCGCTAGAGGAGCGTGTTTTCTATCATCGGTATGACAATTTATATAGATATCATTTCCAATCCGATCTACAACAAATAATGTATGCCAGGCTTCTCCATTAACAAGGAAAACTATATCACCGATAGTAAGTTCTTCGGGAAGGAAAACGGACTCTAAGACATCGTGATTCGTTTTCAGGCTTTGCCTAAGCGTCTCGGCACCAGGAATACAGCCTTTATCATCAATATAGCCAACAGAATTAAGTGTTACCCCACCAGCTATCAGACACTGCGAAGCAAAATTAGCACAATCACCAGCCTCACTCCCCAAAGGATTCCTCTCAGGCATAGAATAATCGTAATACATACGGTTATAATATCCAGCCGCATCTCTAGTCCACCATTTGTCAGCATAGGTTACTGCTGCTTGACGATCATATGAAAATACTGTGGTGGGGAACAAAGAAATATTTAAAGTAAAAATTATAAGGATGAATAGTAAAAGTTTCCAAAAGATTGAACTGACAATGAAATATTTATTTGGAATTTTTATCATCACTTATTTTTCCTCATTCTCTTAATTGCTTTCTTAGATTGTTGTCTTACATAGGGGTCTTCATCTTTAAGAGCACTTTCGATAATAGACAAGGCTTTTTCGGTATTAATTTTTTCTAACGCTCCTATCGCTGATGCCCTTATAAATTTATCGTCGCAGCTTTTCATAATATCCTCAAGAACGGGCAAAGCTAAAGAAATCTCATTAAAATCGATTAAACCATATGACGCACTCAAACGCTTCATGGGATCTTCACTTTGAAGCCTAGCTTTAAGATATGGGACTACCGTTTCATCTCTAGCATCGACTAGTACTCCAAAACTACCTTTTTTAAGCAAAATGGGTCGAGCAAGACCTTTTTCCCCTAAACGGTATAGTGCTTCGGCTGCTTTTACTGTTAAATTTTCATTATTCAACGCTGTCTTCAAAGCCGGAACTGCAAAATCATTTAAAGCTTCCTTTAAAGTCACATCTTCATTTTGATAGTATCCTAACACACCCAACCTTTCTATTGCAAAAGACCGAATTTTAATATCTGTATCAATAAGTACTACATTTGCAAGTGCTTTTACTGCTCGGGGATCACGAGAACGTCCCAATTCATGTATTATCCGTTCCCGTTTAAACTCCTTTGCTGTCTCTAATTTCTCAATAAGCTTCGGCACTTTCTTCTTGAGTTTTTCTCTCTCTTTCTCTTGCTTTGCTAAATATTCCTTTCTTGCCTCCTCGTTGGCTTCTATAGTTTCTTCCGTTTCAAGCTTCTGCCCCATCCCTACGCTATTTCCAATTGGGGTTATGATTAATCCGAGCATTAATATTCCTACTACTGCTTTCTTCATTGTTTTTCTCCTTTCAAAATCAAATTATCTCCTTTAAAGTAAAGGTTATCATTCCTATGTCACAATTATGTAAGAAAATTGTAAAATCTTTGTGAAATCTTTTTTCTCGTTCCTTGGTTTGTTAAATATTATATCACTACCAGGTTATGTCTGGGTTAAGAAATTGTTAAATTTTTGTTAATTCTTGTGAGTTTGTGTTTTTGTCCCAGACATACTTTACAATTGGCATCAAAAAATTTCTATTTTCACCCCCTTTCGGCCGAAAGTCTAAAACTTTCATAGTAAAAAAGAAAAAAGGGGTCAGAGTCATTTTTTGCTGGAAAAAAGTACCTGTCACTTTTTCTCCTTATGTCTCTTTTCATCAGGTTTCAATTCCCAAAAGTAACATGTTATTTTTCCATCACATTCCTCGGTCTCAGGATTATCTGTAGGACTTTGAAAAGTAGGAACATCTGCTGCATAAACAACAGCAAGAATAAGAATTATAGCTGTAAAAACAAGAAATATAGATTTTTTTCTCAATCTCTTAAACACAATCCATTCTCCGTTTTAAGCATTGCTCATAACTACATCTCTAATTTATACACGAACAAACTCTTTGCCTTTCCAGCCACAATGTAAAAACTTTTGCTGTCAGCAGAAAAAGCTAATCTGGCTACCCCATCAAAAATAGGATATTCGCCTTGAAGAATTATGTCCCCATTGCCACTATCTATAATGTAAAGCTTTCCTGGCAATTCATATTCGTCTGTTATCAGAGCAAGCTTTTCCCCATCAGGTGACATCTTCAAATTACGATGTGCGACAACATCTTTTCTGCGGGGTTCCTCTAACTTCAATAGCCAGATTTCTTCACCATTAGAAGCTTTAACCACAAGGATAAATTCATCAAATAATGCAACTAAAAAGTCATCTTTCGGAGAAAGAATTACTCTTCTTGGACTAGTTCTACTCAATTCTTTCTCTTTCATCCACTCTGCTTCCCACAGCAGCCTTCCTTGCCTGTCAAGGCAATAGAAAAATTTACCTTTATTAAGGAAAATTCTTTCGCCATGAGTAGACAAAAGCAGCCACCTAGGCCATAATATCTTTTTATCTTCCCTCGTCCATAACAAGTGACCATTCTTATTGAAAAGGGAAAGGAAGCCCCTCATTTCTTTCATCTCTAATCCTTGTCTATAAGCAATGGCATAATAATTCCCATCTTTTGAGAAACGGGAACGAGTGGTGGTAATATCATGGACGTATTCAATATCTTGCTTTCGAATAACTTTACCATTCTTATCCAAAAATTCAATACCATTCAATACATTACTATCAAAATCCCTTAAAACTGTAATCTCCCCTGTTGGTGAGAGCTCAGCGCCATATCCCACATTCCTCCTCTCCCAGAGCACTTTGCCCTCCCATGAGGTAAGTCTAATGTCAGAGCCGAAAGAATCAGGTCTATACATAGTCTCCAACAAATACTTTCTATCTTCAGAAATGGAAACTTCTCTGCCGTATTTTGTCTCTCTAATTATCTCTCCCTTTTCATTGAATAAAGTGTACATCTTCTCAAAGTCTACTTCCAGCAAGGGAATCTCATTCTTCTCCCCCCTCCTGGGCCCCTGCAAAATCCAAACATCCGATACCCCATCAAACTCCTTTTGCCAGATTAGTTCTAATTGTTTACTTTTCTCACTGGCTATTTTCTCCGTTGAAGAAATCCCTTTACTTTTTATCGCCCAGTAAATCCCTGCAACAGCAACCAACAAAACCACAATAAAAATCGTCTCTTTAGATACCTTTTTAAATGTTAACCCCACTTTTGTCATCCTCCTTTTTGAATTATTCTGTAAAGAATTATATCATCAGCATATTATGTTTGGGTTAAGGAATTGTTAATTTTTTTTTAATTCTTGTGAGGTTGTGTTTAAATTACGGCCTAAGAGTTCCCTAAATATGTTCCCACCTCCTTTTCGGCCTTGAGCTTGGAACTGGCCCGCATATTTTACCAAATTTGCTTTGCTTTTACAAAAGCTCTGTTGCTCCTTCTGTCTCTGGCTGGATGGCATTGCCAGAAGGATCCTTTTTTGACGGATGCTTTTTAAAAAATATTATGGCATCACTATGTTAAATCCATGTAAAAAAATTGTTAAATTTTTGTGAAATTTTATCTCTTGTTGTTTTTGTCCCACATATGGTTCATAATTGATTTCGAGCGACACCCTATGGGAAGAAAAAAAAGGAGAAAAGTAGCAAACTCACTTCCGGAAAGGAAAAAATTGTTACTACGGGGTAATATAGAGGCAAAGCTTACGCTTTGCGGCTACAAAAGACAACTGTAGAAAAAAGTACCTGTCACTTTTTTTAAAAAATGACTCTGACCCTTTTTTTTTATGGAGTGATATTAAACTCTTCTACGTGTAGTTTATAATCGGGCCTGATTTTTATTCTCTTACCAGTTATTTTAGAAATCTGCTCTACTTTCTTCTCGTCAAACAGGGGAGCAATTCTGGGATTCATAAACACATTAAGATATTTATCCCCTGTTTGGGCTGCCGTCCTTAAAATTTCTTTTTTAATTTTTATAAACATAGTCTTTTCTGAAAATACCAATCCGCTGCCTGCACAGTAAGGGCAGGGTTGACAAAGTATATCAATGATACTTTCCCTTCTCCTCTGACGGCTCATCTCCACCAGTCCCAGCTTGGTAATGGGTAGCAAATCTATCTTCGCTTTATCCCTCAGAGTCTGTTGGTGTAGAATATCCATAACTTTATCTCTATTTTTTCTCTGTTTCATCTCAATAAAATCTATAATGATTAGTCCTCCGATGTTCCTCAGGCGAACCTGCCGCATAATCTCCTCAGCTGCCTGGCAATTGGCGAGGAAGGTTGTCTCTTCCAGACTTTTTCCCCCGGCGAACCTACCTGTGTTGATATCAATCGCAGTCAAAGCCTCTGCTTGCTCAATGATAATTGAACCTCCACAAGGCAATATAATTTTCTGGTCTTTCATTTTGGACAGTTGATTTTCCAAATTGTGCATCTCAAAAAGTGGCGATTTCTTCTTATAGAGACGTAACTTCCTTAGAAGACGAGGATCTGTCATCTTCACATAACTTCTGACTTGTTTATACTCCGTCAGGGAATTTATGATTAGACTGTCTACTTCCTCAGTAAATAGTTCTCGCGCTACATAAAAGATTAGACCAAATGCCTTGTGCACAAGATATCCTTCCCCAATTATCTCTTTCTTTTTCTTTATTATCTGCCACAAATCCAAAAGATACTTACATTCGCGAATTAAATCCTTTCTGCGATGACCGCTGGCTTCTGTGCGCACAACAAATCCTGCTCCTTTTGGAATAATCTCTTTAATTATTTCTCTTAATCTCCTGCGTTCCTTATCATCCAGGATTCTCTTGGATATCCCGATATGCTCCACGTTGGGCATGAACACAAGATACCTTCCAGGAAGGCTTATCTCGGCTGTGGCCTTTGCTCCTTTGGCTCCAATTGGCTCCTTTACTATCTGAATCAATAAACGATCGCCCTTGTTTATCTGTCTCTTATCCGGTGGAATATCCCCTAAGGGGAGAAAAGCATTCTTCTCCAACCCTAAATCCAGAAAAGAAGACCTGAGTCCCTTTAGAATATTCACCACTTTCCCCTGATAGATATTTCCCACTAAACTCTTTTCCTCTATTCTCTCAATGAATAACTCAACGAGATGCCCATCTTCAACCAGAGCAATTCTCACTTCATCTTCAGATACATCAACTATTATTTCTTTTTTCATATAATTTTCTCCTTTAAATAGTAAATAGGGACAGCGACCATTTTTCTAAGAAAAAGGGTCAGACTCCGTTAGACCCCATTTTTCACTGGGGGGTGAAAAGAGGAGAAAGAGTAACCTCTCATTTTTTAGAAAAAAGGTCGCTGTCCCCTTTTTAAAATAAGAATTTCTCTCTGGTAAACTCGACAAAAGCTAAATCTTTCTCCTCCACTCCCAGAAGTGTCTTGATGATTATTCTGGGATTGAAATTGAAACCCCCTCTTACCTTCAGCAACAGTCTGATGTTCCAGTCTTTCTCCATTTCTATACTTAAAATTAGAGGGCGGACATTTATTCTCCTTCCCTTCTTATTTATAAGGAGAATCTCTTCTTTATCCAGAAAATTTCTTATCTTTACTTCTATATCTTCCTTGCTTGCTTGACCAGGAACTGTGGATTTCCCAAAAAATTGCTGAAGATTAATTCTATATGTAACCGTTTTTATCTTTACATTGTTGGACTTACCGAACAAGGGAAGTTTTTCCATATCGCGAACAGTCAGTCCCTCGGGTAATTCTTTCTGTAGATTACCTGTCGAACTGGAAATGTCTATTTTCTTATCCAGATATAGTTCTATATATTCAGCCTCACTGGCGAATCCTAAAGGAAGAGCAGGTGAAAAAGAACATTTAATCCGCGGATTAAATCCCTGAGTGTAACTTACTGGTAAGTTGGCTCTTTTGAGGGCGCGAAAGAACGTATGCATTAAGTCCAGATGCCCTATATAACGAATGGGCCCTTTTTTGCTATATTCTATTCTAACTCTTTGAACACTGTTCATTATGCCATCCTGGAATTAAGTATTGTGTCCCTAGAATTCGGATGTCCCCAGAATTCGAGATGACTCCAGGGTAATATTTCCTCAGAGTCTCTCTTTCGATAGACATAGAAGTCGGGGTCAATAGAACACTTGGAGAAAGCTTCCTGCCAGACAGGGAAACGAAAATGTTCTTTCCACTGGTCAAATTTACAACCCATTTCCCAGGCCTTTTCCAGAACCATTCCCAGTCTCCTATCTCCCCTGCTGAACACAGCTTCTAAAAAAGAAGATTCCACAATATGACCCTTAACCTGGGCGGGAAGTCGGCGAGAAAGATAATCCTTTTTCCTTCTCAATTCTGTAAGCTTTTCCATAGGGAGCAATTGGAAAGAAGTATGTGGTTTGGGAACAAAGGGAGCAATGGTTATGTTAAAGTTTAAGTTTTTGTGTCTCTTCTTTAGTTCTTTTACCAGTTCTATTATCGCTTCAATATCCTCTTCTTCTTCAGTAGGCAGACCAATCATAAAGTATAATTTCACCAGCCTCCAGCCAGCATTATAGGCCTGGGAAATGGTAGAAGTGAACTCTTCATCACTAATTTTCTTACCAATTAATTTGCGCAATCTTTCACTTCCTGTTTCCGGGGCAAAAGTTAATCCTGTCTTCCTAATCTTTTGAATCTGGATTGCCAGAGCGAGGGAAAACTTATCCGGTCTTAGAGAAGGTAAAGAGATGGAAGTGTGATTCTTTCCAAAGCAAGCTAAGAATTCACCAATAAGTTCCTCAATTCCAGGATAATCGGTAGAGGAAAGGGAGGTTAGAGACATCTCATCATAACCAGTCGATTTTAAAGAGACTTTAGCAATTTCCAGCAATCTCTTTTTGGGCCTTACCCGGCAAGGTCCATATACTGCTTGGCTTTGACAGAAGCGGCAACTATGGGGACAACCTCGCTGTATCTCTAAGTTCAACCGATTCTGTGATATATCGATTAATGGTACCAGTGGCGCCAGAGGATAGTGAGAGGTCTCCAGGTCTACTACTCTCTTATCTATCCTTTCGGGGATTCCATCTTCTTTCCTCTCCATCCGTTGGATAGTGCCATCTTCTTTATAATTTACTTCATATAACGATGGTACATAGACTCCGGGAATCTTTGCCAGTGCTTTAAGGAACCCATTTCCCTTATTTCTAAACGCAGACTGAAGTCTGCTACTCCACTTCTTATAAGTTTCTATAATTTCTTCTATTACTTCCTCCCCGTCTCCCAGGACAAAAGCATCAATAAAATCGGCTAAAGGTTCGGGATTAGAAACAGAAGGACCACCCGCTATTATTAAGGGAAATTTCCCATTTCGGTTCCGGGAACGAAGGGGAATGTTTGCTAAATTTAAGATGTTCAAAACATTGGTATAGGATAATTCGTGCTGTAGAGTAAAACCAATAATATCGAAATCCTTAAGAGGCTTCTTTGACTCCAGGGAAAAAAGAGGAATTTCTCTATCCTTCAATATCTCTTCCACATCTAATCCCGGGGCATAGACCCTTTCAGCAAGTGAGTCTTGCCTCTGGTTAATAATAGAATAGAGAATTTGTAGTCCCAGGTTAGACATGCCCAGTTCATAGATATCAGGGTAACATAAAACAACTTTTACCTGGGCGCTTTCCCAATCTTTATGGACTACATTCCACTCATTACCCATATACCTGCCCGGTTTAGAAACAAACGGTAAAATGTCGTCCAGCACGGTCTTTTCCAAATTCTAACTCCCCCTCATCCCTGGCCGTGGCCCAGAATGGGCAGGCGCACGGGCAGGCCTAACCCTCTCCCCAGAAGGGAGAGGGGAGTTGCTACGAAATAGTTTACCAATACGTAAGGCGGCGACTGTAGATATTCAAAAGAATCCCTGCCCCAGCCATATAAGTAATCAGGGCAGAGCCTCCATAGCTGACAAAAGGTAAAGGAAGCCCGGTAATCGGCATAATTCCCATAGTCATTCCCAAATTAACAATAATCTGGAAAAGGAACATAGCCACAATGCCCCCTGCTAACAGGCTTCCAAAACGGTTCCTTGCCAGGGAAGCAATTCTTATTGCCCGCAAGAGCAAAATGGAGAAGAGTAAAATCAACAAGCCAGCGCCAAGAAATCCCATTTCCTCCGAAAAGAGGGAGAAGATGAAATCTGTATGTTGCACTGGAAGAAAACCCAGTTTCCCTTGAGTTCCTGTTAACAGCCCCTTCCCCAGGAAGCCACCTGAACCAATGGAGATTTGGGATTGAATTATATGGTATCCGGCACCTAATGGGTCGATGGACGGTTTAATGAAGCAGACCAATCTCATCTTCTGATACTCTTTTAGAAAGAGGTCTAAAGGATAAGAAAGCATAATTCCACCGGAGACAACTAAGGAAGTGAACAGAAAATGGTTAACCCCTACACGAAATTTAAGCCTGGATAAGACATAACAGACGAGCCCAATAACTGCAATAACGACTATTATAAAGCTAAGAGTGGATCCAAGGTTACTGAAAATTCTGGGAAAAAAAGTCTTATTTTGAGAGTCGAGAGCCAAAAGTAAAGGAATTCCTGAAGCTAAAATTCCCATAGAGATAAAGGATACGAGATAGATTACCTTCGCTCCTCCAAGATATAACATTGCCAAAAATATTACCAGAAAGACCAGAGCCGAGCCCGGGTCGGGTTGCAATACAATAAGTGCCACAGGGACAAGAACTAACAAGAAAGGAACTATCAGTCCGGAAATTCTCTTCACCGCCTCGGGATAATTGGTTAGGTGTTGAGCGAGCATAATAATCAGACCGAGCTTGGCGAACTCAGCAGTCTGAAACGTGAGATTCCCAATAGGAAGCCAGCTGCGGGCGCCATGTGCACTCTTACCGAATAATAGAGTGAGAACTAATAGAAGAAGTGAAAATAGGTATATCCATTTCCCATACTGACTGAATAACTGGTAATTTATACCCATTACAACTATTATTACTGCCATCCCCAGGAGAGCATAAAAACCTTGTCTTGCATAGAAAGGAGTTTTCGCCGGGCTTCCATACATTGCACTATAAATCATTAAACAGCCAATGGCAACAAGGAGAACCATGGCAAAAAATAGATAGTAATCGAATCTTACAGAAATGTCTTTAAGGCGCATATTCTAAACGCTCCGATAAACGCAGACTTAAAGTCTGCTACTCCAAACGCTCCGATGAATCGGAGCTACTCCTTTTAGAAAAAATAGAGTTGACCCCATTTTTTAGTCTTTATAGACGAAAATTTCTGGTTCTTTCTCTCCCTTAAGAGTAAATATTCCATTCAATATCTGTCTGGCTAAAGGTGCAGCCGCACTAGCTCCATGCCCCCCGTGTTCCACCAGGACGGCTAAAGCAATTATGGGAGCCTCTTCTGGCGCATAGCAGATAAACCAGGCGTGGTCTTCCCCATGGGGATTCTCCGCAGTTCCCGTCTTGCCCGCCACACTCAATCTTTTAAACTTTACTACCTGAGAAGTGCCGGAGAGAACAGCTTCTCTGAGTCCCCTTCTTACGATGGAGAGTGTCCCCGAAGAAATTTTCACCTCTCCCATCACTTCGGGCGGGAAAGTCTTAATTACATTCCCCTGCCCATCAATTATTTTCTTAACAATAAAAGGTTTATAAATTATACCTCCATTAGCTACCAGACTAATTAAACTTGCCATCTGTAGAGGACTAACTTCCAGATAACCCTGACCAATGCTCATATTAGCTGTATCACCAGGATACCACCGTTCACCAAAATTTATCTTTTTCCAGGTGGAATCCGGGACGAGACCCCTTGCCTCTGAGGGCAGGGAAATGCCAATTTTTTCCGCCAATCCCAGCATGCGAGCGTATTTTGCTATCTTGTCCCCACCCACTTTTAAACCGAGCTGATAGAAAAATACATCACAAGATTTAGCAATCGCCTGAACAATGTGCAAACGACCATGCCCTTTTTCTCTCCAACACTTAAACTCTCTATTTCCGATTTGCAAGCTCCCCCGGCAGCTCATAGTCTCATCTACACTGATGACTCCCTCTTCCAGAGCAGCTATGGCGGTAATAATTTTAAATAGAGAGCCAGGAGCATACTGACTTTGAATTGCCCTATTGAACATAGGAAGTCCTGGGTCGGTAAATAACTCCTGGGTGCGAGATGGAGTGAGACGTTCGGTAAACAGATTGGGGTCGAAATCGGGTTTACTTGCCAGGGCTAAGACCTCTCCATTGGCAGGGTTAATTACACAGATTGCACCTGCTTTACCCTTCAGGGAATCCTCACAGAGCTTCTGGATTCTCTCATCAAGGGTCAGAATTAGACTATCGCCTTCCTCAGGCAAGACGCTACTAATTATTCTAATCTGGCGACCCCTGGCATCCATCTCTACCTGTCGACCACCACTTCTCCCGCGTAAAGAACTATCATAAATCTTCTCTACGCCAGATTTTCCGATAATATCCCCCAACCTGTATCCAGCCCTAGATAGAGCTCGTAGCTCCTTTGGTCCGATTTCTCCTAGATGACCCAAAAGATGGCTGGCGAAATTTCTGTGTAGATAATGGCGTTTAGGTTGGACTTCAATATTTACACCAGGAAGGTTAACTTTCTCCTCTGCCAGGCAGAAGACCTTGGGGCGGGGAACGTTCTCAGCCAGAAGGATATTTAGTGGCTGGCGAATCGAAGAGTGCACTTTTGCTAATATCGAATGGTAGTCCAAATTTAGAATCTCGCCTAATTTTTTAAGTATCTCTTCCGTTTCCTCGCGGGTCAAACTGGTGGGTGAGAAGAGAACCGAAAAGGACCCTATATTCTCCACCATAACTTTGCCATTCCGGTCGTAGATAATTCCCCGGGGAGCAGGGTCGAAAAAAAGCTGGATACGGTTGGCTTCGGAAAGTTTGTAAAGTTCCCCTTTTTTGATTATTTGCAGGCTGAATAGCCTTATGAAAAGAATGGCAATAACGGCGATTGTAAAATATCTAAACCAGACCAGAGATCTCTGGAGTTTCGCCTCAAATTGCCGATCGATCTCGCTCTGGTGCATAAACTCCTCCCCCCCACAACTTTTCCCATTGTTCTATTATCCAGAATAATAAAGGAGCCAGGAGACTATTATAAACGGGATAAAAAATAACTGCAAAGAACGGCACCTGAGGTGGGGATTGACCAAAGAAAATTTTTATCCAATACATACTCCAATACTGAAAAAGACAGGCAAAAAATACCACAAATATCTGGCTCATGGGATTTCCTCTAACCAGTCTTTTTTGGAATGTTCCCACAGAAAAGCCAATCAGGGTCTTAATTAAACAGTTAGCCCCAAAGAGCCCAAAAGCAAAGAGGTCCTGAAGCAACCCTAAAAAAAACCCGATGGGAATCCCCAATGTAGGACCATGCTTCAGCGAAAAGTAGACCACTCCTATTAGTATCAGGTCGGGAGTTACATTTCTTATGGCTAAGTGACGGAGAAGGACAATCTGAATTGTTACAAATAGAAGGAGGGATACCAAAAAGAAGATATATCTTTTCATTTTTTAATTATCTGGACGTCCTCTAACTGATTTATATTTATCCGGGGAACTACCCGCGCCCTCTTCTCCAATCCTCCCACCCCCCTTAGAACTTCCGCCACCGAACCAATAACCACTCCTGCAGGAAATGTTCTTCCCATACCGGAAGTTATGATTAGGTCGCCAATTTCCAAATCCGCAGTGGGAGATAGATATTTGAGCAAAAGAAACCTCTTTCCTGTCCCGGCAATCACTCCTTTCTCCCTGCTTCTCTGAACCATGGCCGCCAATTCACTATTGGCATCGGTTATCAACAGAACCTTACTCATATTAGGTCCGGACTCACTAATCCTGCCCACTACCGCCATTCCATTCAAACGCAGACTAAAGTCTGCTACTCCAGGATCTTGTGGATTTTCTCCTTCCTGCCAGGCAACTATAGGTGTATCTTTTTCAAATCCCTGATTTATTCCTTTATCAATGAGTAAAGCAGAAGAGAACAGGGAAGGAGTCCATCCTACCACTCTGGCTGAAACCAGTTCATAAGGAGTTTCCTCCTGGTAATTGAGGATTCTCTTTAACCTCTTGCTCTCAGAAATGGTTTCCTGAAGCTTTTCCTTTTCCTGGAGAAGAGAAGTTATTCTCTCCTGGAGGATTTTATTTTCTTCACGAGCAGAAACGAGCTGAGATATGCTCCTCCCAATTCGACCAGTTTCACTCAATAGCTTACTTACTATCCTGGGATTGGGAGCCAATAAATATAAGAAAAGAGCTCTGCCTACTTTAACTGTCCGACCCGTGCGAAAAATGAGAAGTAAAAGGGAAATGGATAGATAAATTATTAATAGCCTGAGCAATTTATGTTTCTCTTTGAGTAGCACCTAAATCACCAAGTAAGACAAATACTATATTTTTTATTTCCTCTGTTTTATTTTTTCCAGTTCTTCCAGATAGGTGCCAGCTCCCAGGACTACGCAGGTTAGTGGGTCAGGGGCGAGATTGACCGGAAGTCCAGTCTCTTTGCTTAATAGTTCAGGGAGCCCGGAGAGCAAAGCTCCCCCTCCTACCAGAATAATCCCCCGGTCAACAAGGTCAGCAGACAACTCGGCAGGAGTATCTTCTAATGTATCCTTGATCAGGTTTAGAATGATCTTGATTGGGCCTTTTATTGCCTCGTGCATCTCTCTAGAAGAAACCTTGACAGTTTTGGGCAAGCCTGTAGCAAGATCGCGCCCTTTAACTTCAATTGTCTTCTCTTCTTTCTCCGGCAAAGCAGAACCAATCCTGATCTTTGTTTCTTCGGCTGTTCTTTCTCCGATTAATAAATTTCTTTCCTTTTTAAAATAGCTTATAATCGCTTCATCCACTTCATCACCAGCTACTCGAACTGACCTGGAAAGCACCATGCCTCCTAAAGAAATAACCGCCACTTCTGTCGTGCCCCCTCCAATATCCACTACCATATTCCCCGCTGGGTCTTGAACGGGAATTTCAGCACCGATAGCTGCAGCCATTGGTTCATCGATCAAGTGTATTTCTCGTGCTCCCGCCTGTTCAGAAGCATCCCTAACCGCACGCCTTTCCACTTCAGTAATACAGGAGGGAACTCCAATCACTATCCGTGGATGGAGTAAGCTCCGTTGGTTATGCACCTTCTTTATGAAATGTCGAATCATTTTCTCTGTTACTTCAAAGTCGGCAATAACTCCATCCCTCATCGGACGAAAAGCAGTTATATTGGCAGGCGTTTTCCCTATCATCTTCTTGGCTTCGGTGCCCACCGCTAAAATATCTCCTGTATCTTTATTGATTGCTACTACTGAAGGTTCCCAGAGGACAATACCTTGCCCTTTCACATATACAAGGGTAGTAGATGTTCCCAGGTCTATCCCCATATCATTGGAAAATAATCCTAAAAGGAAATTAAACATCTTTTCCTCCTTTATTCCGCCTTCTCCAGAGGACCGCAAAGCTTAACCAAATCTACTCTCGCTCTATCCCCTTGTCGATAGCCCAATTTAATAATTTTCGTATAGCCCCCTTCTCTCTCTTTAAATCTCGGTACCAAAGTCTCAAATATTTTATTGATTACCTCTTTATCTTTAATATCCTTGTTTACTTCTCGAAAACTACTCAACCCACCTTTTTTTGCCCTGGTAATCACCTTCTCAGCGAACCTTCTCAGTTCTTTGGCTTTTGCTTCTGTGGTTATAATCTGTTCATGCCTGAATAGTGCTGTGGCAAGACTAATCAACAGTGCTTTACGCCCGCTTGTAGTGCGACCCAATTTTCTTCCAGCTCTTCCTTCAGGCATATATGGATTCCTTTACTTTTTCTCTTTCTTTTTATCCTTTTCAGGGATAGCCATTCCCAGGGATAGCTCCACCCCTTTCTGTTTGCCCAATTCGGTAATCTTTTTCTTTATTTCATTTAAGGACTTCTTCCCGAAGTTTCGGAAACCCAGTAATTTATCCTCAGTCTGTTTTACCAGATCTTCGATAATCTTGATTTTGGCGCGATTTAAGCAATTTATAGAACGGACAGTTAGCTCTATGATATTCACCGGAAGAGCTAAAACGCTCTCCAAGACTTCCTCGGTCTTCTCTTTCTCCGGCGGTTTCTCCTCTTCTTCGGATTGCTCCTCAAAACCGATAAATATATTCAGCGAATCTTTCAAAATTTTAGCTGCGTAAGCTAAAGCATCGACCGGTTTTACGCTGCCGTCAGTCCATATCTCTAGAATCAATCTATCGTAATCGATTGATCGGCCCACGCGAGCATTTTCCACATTATAGTTTACTCTTAACACTGGAGTAAAAATTGCGTCAACAGATATCACGCCTAGTTCTTGATTGGCGCGGGGATTCTGTTCAGCAGGTAAGTATCCGCGACCCTTAGAAATTTCTATTTCCATCTCCATGTTGGTATCTTTGTCCAGAGTGGCTATATGGGTAGAGGGGTTTAAGATTTCGATATTACTATTTAACTCAATGTCTTTTGCTGTTACTTCTCCTTTTTTTGTTGCCTTTAAATATGTCCTTTCTGGCCCTTCACTGTAGAGTTTGAATCTGAGAGACTTCAAGTTTAAGATTATCTGGGTAACATCTTCAACCAACCCAGGTATTGTGGAAAACTCATGCATCACTCCTTTAATTTTCACGCCAGTAACTGCTGCGCCTTCCAACGAAGAAAGCAGAATCCTGCGTATCGAATTTCCAATCGTATGACCGTACCCTTTCTCGAATGGTTCGGCCATAAACTTACTATAAGTATCGCTGCTACTCTCTTCATCACATATAAGTTTTCTTGGCATCTGGAAATCTTTAAGCCTCATATTACCTACCCCCTAAAAACTATGAATTATGAATCATAAATTAACATTCAAAGAACCAAAATTTGCAATTAGGTTTTCTTCATAAAGATATTGTTGTAAATGGTAGTCGCAGGCTTCAGCCTGCGTGGAGTAGCAGACTTCAGTCTGCGTACATAAACGCAAACTAAAGTTTGCGACTACCTAATTTGATTTTTTCAACAATATCTTAATCATAATTTACTTGGAATATAATTCCACAATTAGCTGTTCTTGAACTGGAATAGAAATCTCTTCCTTCTTAGGAAGTTCTAATATTCTCCCTGTACTGGTTGACTGGTCGAATTCTATCCAAGCGGGAAGACCCCGCTCCTTAGCCTTTTCCTGCGCAACCTTAACAATTTCCAGCTGTTTACTCTTTTCATCTAAAGAGATTCTGTCACCAACCCTCACCTGATAAGACGGAATATCGACACATCGCCCATTCACTCTTGTATGTCGGTGCCTGACTAACTGACGGGCCTGATTTCTGGAGGAAGCAAATCCCAGACGAAAAACGATATTGTCCAGCCTACATTCCAATAGCCTCAGAAGATTTTCACCAGGCAATCCTTTTTCGCGTTCCGCTTTTTTAAAATATTTACGAAACTGTTTTTCCAGAACTCCCGTCATTAGCCGGGCCTTCTGTTTCTCTTTTAGTTGCATTCCGTACTTGGATAATCTCGTACGCGTACGTATACGAACCTGTTTCCGGCCCTTAGAAACAGCAGCCTGTCTCTCAACTGGACACTTAGGGGAAAAACACCTCTCTCCTTTCAAGAACAACTTTATCTTTTCCCGACGACATAATTTACATACTGAACCACGATATCTGGCCACTATTACCTCCTAAAAATAAAAAAGTGACAGGTACTTTTTTCTCCAAAAAATCTGGAGTCCTTACGAAAGCAAGGGATTTTTCCCTCCCTTTCGGGAGGATTCCAAACCTTTCTACGTCAAGAAATTCCTAAGCGATGAACCCCGCCCCTCAGAGAGGGGCTGGGTGAACAAACTATTTTTAAATTTTATCCTTTACACTCTTCTCTGTTTTGGTGGACGGCAACCATTATGGGGAATTGGCGTTATGTCTTTAATGCTGGTAATTTCCAATCCCGCTGATTGTAAGGAGCGAATAGCTGTTTCCCTGCCCGAGCCGGGTCCCTTCACGAGGACAGCAACCTGCTTCATACCCTGCGTAATTGCTTTTCTGGCAGTAGCTGTGGCTGCTAATTGGGCAGCGAAGGGAGTCCCCTTACGGGCTCCTTTAAAGCCCGCGGTTCCAGCCGAACCCCAGGCAATAGCATTTCCACTCCTGTCAGTTATGGTAATTATGGTATTATTAAAGGTAGCCTGAATATATACTCTGCCTTCAAGGATATGCTTGGCCAACTTCTCCTTCGTTGGAGTAGCTTTCTTTTCAGCCACAACCTTTTCCGTAGGAGCCGTTTTCTTCTCATCCGTAGCCTTTTTTGTGGAAGCAGTTTTCTTCTCAGCCATAGCCTTTTTCGCTGGAGTAGCTTTCTTATCAGTCATATTTTATTCTTTTTCCTCCTTTACCTCCTCTTTTTTGACAGTACCCACCGTCTTCTTTCTGCCTCGCTTGGTGCGAGCATTAGTCTTTGTTCTTTGACCCCGTACGGGTAATCCCCGACGGTGGCGTATGCCTCGATAGGACCCGATATCAATCAATCTCTTAATGTTTCCCTGAACAGTTCGCTTAAGCTCCCCTTCCACTCGGAAATTCCTCTGGATTATTGTCTGTATGGCGTTAATTTCACTTTCCGTCAGGTCTTTTACCCTGGTACCAGGGTTGATTCCTGCCTCGCGGAGAATCTCATTGGAGGAATTTCTCCCAATTCCATAAATATAAGTTAAACCAATTTCAACTCTCTTCTGCGAAGGCAATTCCACTCCTGCTATACGAGCCATACATTACTCCTTTCTCCCTCATCCAGCCCCTCCCTGAGGGGCGGGACTCATCCTTGCTTCTGTTTATGTCTTGGGTTGGTGCAGATTATTCTTATTACTCCTTTTCTCTTAATTATTTTACATTTCTTACATATCGGTTTAACGGAAGCCCTTACTTTCATTGACAACCTCTATTTATAACGATAAACTATCCTTCCTCTACTCAGGTCATACGGAGAAAGTTCTACCTTAACCTTATCTCCAGCCAGTATCTTAATGAAATGCATTCTCATTTTTCCGGAAATGTGAGCTAAAATCCGGTGGCCCTTATCCAGCTCAACTCTGAACATAGCATTAGGTAAAGCTTCGATGACTATTCCTTCTACTTCAATCTTTTCTTCCTTAGGCATAGCCCCTCCTAAATGTGACTAATGCAGTTTCGTAAGTATCTCCGGGCCGTTATCTATAATGGCTATAGTATGTTCAAAATGGCAAGACAAACTCCCATCAGTAGTAACAACTGTCCAGTTATCATCAAGAGTTTCTATCTCATATCTCCCTGCATTAACCATAGGCTCAAGGGCAAAGACCATGCCTGCCTTCAAGTAGGGACCAGTAGACCTCTTCCCAAAATTGGGAATTTGTGGTTCCTCATGCATTTTCTGTCCAATTCCGTGGCCTACTAAGTCCCTGACTATAGAGAAGCCATTACTTTCAGCACATTCTTGAATTGCTGAAGATATATCGTAGAGTCTGTTGCCCGGCACCATTTGACTAATTCCAGAAACTAAAGCACTCTTAGTAACCGTTATCAACCTTTGGGCATCTTTAGATATATTTCCCACAGGTAGAGTTATGGCCATGTCGCTATAGTAACCCTGGTAAATAACTCCAAAGTCGATGCTGATAATATCTCCCTCACGCAACCTGTAGCTTCCGGGAATTCCATGAACTATCTGGTCATTAACCGAAGTGCAGATGGAGGCGGGAAACCCTTGAAAACCCAGAAACGCCGAATGAACTCTATGCATTCTTATTAACGTAGAAGCAACTCTGTCCAACTCCTTTGTAGTTACTCCCGGCTTTACCTTTTCTGTTAACTTCTGGGAGAGCTGGGCAGCAATTTGGCCACTTCTTCTCATTTTCTTTATTTCTTCAGGAGATTTCAATATAATCATACATAGTTAACCGGAACTTCTGGGTCTTCAACTGCCACCATCCAGCACTTTACATAAGTCCTCAAAGACTTCATTTATTGACCTATTGGCATTAATTTTTACCAGAAGACCCTGCCTTTGATAATATTCAATAAGAGGGAATGTCTGCTTCTCATAAGTCTTCATCCTCTCTCTTACCGTCACTTCCTTATCATCTTCACGCTGGGACAATTGCGTCCCACATTGGTCACATAAACCGAGAGTATGTGGCGGATTAAACACCAAATGGAAAGGGGCTCCACAGCGAGGACAAGTCCTCCTGCCACTCAATCGTTTAACTGCCTCCTCCTCACTTAGCTCCAGGTAAAGAACGCGATCGATGGCTATATCACTCTCTTGGAGAAAACCGTTTAACGATTCTGCCTGGGGAAGTGTGCGGGGAAAACCGTCCAAAATGAATCCTTTCCCACAATCCTCTTCTCCCAATCTTTTCTTTACGATTCCCACAGCAATCCTGTCAGGAACCAGCCTGCCCGAGCGGACAATCTCTCGAGTTTCTCTATCCAGACAACCTTCCTCTCTCAAGCTCGCTCTCAGGATGTCTCCACTGGAAACATGAGAAATACCATATTTTTCTGCAAGCCTTTTCGCCTGGGTGCCCTTACCACTCCCAGGAGGACCTAAAAGAACCAACTTCATAATCAAAAAATCCCAATTATAAATTATTTAATGTTAAAATATCTTCCTTTTATTCTTCCCTTCTTCATAAACCCTTCATAATGGCGCATAATCAGATGAGATTCTATCTGTCCTATAGTGTCTAAAGCAACACCCACTACAATCAGTATTGCGGTTCCTCCAAAAATAGTGGCAAGCATGGGCGGAGCGTTAACCCAGCTTATAGGATATTGTGGGAGAATCGCAATACAGACCACAAATAACGCACCTGCCAGAGTGATTCTGGTCAATACCCGGTCAATATAGGAAGCTGTCGATTGTCCAGGCCTTATCCCCGGAATAAAACCACCCCACTTCCTCATATTATCAGCCAGATCCTTAGGATTAAATGTAATTGCCGTATAGAAGTAACAGAAGAATATAATCATACCACCATACATAATGGTATAAATCCACTGCCCGGGTCGCAGAAAACCACTAATTTTCTGCATAAGCCCGACATTGGGAAAGAACTGGGTAATGGTTGCCGGGAACATCATTATAGCCACAGAAAATATGACTGCAATTACTCCCGATTGGTCTACCTTAAGAGGAAGGAATGTGGATTGTCCTCCATACATCTTGCGTCCAACAATTCTTTTGGCATACTGTACGGGAATCTTCCTCTGAGCCTGCTCCACCCAGACTACAATGGCAGTAATAGCAAATACCAATGCTGCCAAAAACAGGACTCCAAAGAGGGTCATCTCTTCACTTTGGAATAGACGAAAAGTATTCCCCACTGCTACCGGCAACCGGTCTACGATGCCGGCAAAGATGATAAGAGATATTCCGTTCCCCACACCCCTCTCGGTAATCCGCTCTCCCAGCCACATAATAAACACAGTCCCCGTGGTTAAAGTCAAAATAGTCATCAATTGGAAACTGAGGCCGGGATTCTTTACTACAGCAGCTCCGGTTGGCGCTTTCATCGTTTGCATCCAAAAAGTCAATCCGAAAGCTTGGATGGCGGCTATGACCAGTGTGGCGTAACGGGTTATCTGAGTAATCTTTCTTCTACCAAATTCTCCTTCTTTAGACAATCTTTCAAGATAGGGAACGGCTGTCTGCAGGAGAGACATAATAATAGAAGCGTTAATGTAGGGCATAATACCTAAAGAAAAAATAGATAACCTGTTGAGAGCTCCTCCGGAGAACATGTCTAAAAAGCCGAACAGAGTTCCCTTTTGAGTCTCAAAAAAAGCTTTCAACGCTGAAGCATCGATTCCTGGAGTAGGTATAGCTGCTCCTAGCCTATATACTGCTAAAATTCCCAGAGTAAATAGTACTTTCTTCTTCAATTCTGGTATTTTAAAAATATCGGCTACGCTCTTTAACATTACTAATTATCCTATTTCCCTGAAATTTCCACACTGCCCCCGGCTTTTAAAATCTTCTCTCGGGCACTCTTGCTGAAGTCAGTTACTTTCACCTTCAACTTTTTTGTTATCTCCCCACTTCCCAGAATCCTTATCGGCAAATCCTTTTTTACCAATCCCCTCTGTTTAAGGGTAGAAGGGGTAACTTCCTCATTATCATTAAACTTCTCCTCAAGATTTCTAACATTCACTATGTTATATTCTTTCTTGAAGATTCTGGTAAATCCCCTCTTGGGGAGACGCCGAATAAGTGGCATCTGACCTCCTTCGAAACCGAGGCGGACTCCTCCCCCTGATCGGCTTTTCTGTCCTTTATTTCCCCGACAGCTTGTGCCACCGTGACCTGAACCCGTGCCCCGGCCTACCCTCTTCTTCTTGTGTCTACTGCCAATATTAGGAGTGAGCCCTGAAAGTTTCATTTCTCCATCCTTTATAATTCTTCTACCTTCTTGCCTCTAAGTTCTGCAACCATGGCCTTCGTCCTCAGACTTTCCAGTCCTTGCATTGTAGCATAGACTACATTGATTGGATTATTCGACCTAAGCGATTTAGTGAGAATATCCTTTATGCCCACTGCTTCCACTACTGCCCTTACCGGACCACCCGCTATTATCCCTGTTCCCGGGCTAGCAGGCTTTAACAGCACCCGGCCAGCTCCAAAGCGACCGATTACCTCATGAGGAATCGTGGCGCCCTTCAAGGAAACAGCAATGAGGTTCTTTTCCGCTCTTACTGTGCCTTTCTGAATAGCAGCCTGAACTTCTTTTGCCTTGCCCAGCCCACAACCCACATAACCATTCCCGTTTCCCACAACTACCAGAGCGGTAAAGCCAAACCGTTTACCTCCCTTAACTACTTTAGCCACTCTATTGATATTTACAACTGTCTGGTTCAGTTCTAAACCTTCTGCACTAATCTTTGCCAACTTATCTCCTCTCTATCTCTCACCTAATATTTGAAAAATAGTTTGTGAAGAGCTCTTGGAATTTCAGCCAAAAAACGAGGACGACTTATACCCCTAATGCGAGGGGATTTGGTGTAGCGAGCATTAGAATTTTTAGCCAAAAATCGAAGAAAAGAGTTTAGCCGAAACTGACCGCAGGGAATTTCGGGAAACTCCTGAGATTTTTGGCGGTGCTCTAAGAGCAAAAAATTGTCAGCGAGCGAACCAAATCCCGAGCATATTCCTTGGCGATGAACCCCGCCCCTCAGAGAGGGGCTGGGTGAACAAACTATTTTTCAAAACTCTAATCCACCTTTGCGGCAAGCCTCAGCCAGACTCTTTACTCTCCCATGGTAATCGTATCCACTCTTGTCGAATGCCACTCTCTTAACACCTGAGGCTTTCGACTTCTCAGCGATTAGTTCTCCCACCAGAGTTGCCGCTTGGCTCTTCTTCAATTTCTCAATTTTCTTCTTGATTTCAGGAGAGAGCGTGGAAGCTGCCACAATTGTCTTCCCACGCTGGTCATCTACTATTTGGGCATAAATGTGCCGTAAGCTCCTGTAGACACATAATCTAAGATGAGATTTCATTCCGAAAATTTTCTTTCTCACTCTCAGGTGTCTACTTTTTCTTCGAGCCGAACGAGTAATCAAACTATTTCCCTCCTTTAGTAGGAGCCCCAGCACTTACTGCGGCAGCTTTGCCCACCTTCCTTTTGATATGCTCATCTATATATCGTATCCCCTTCCCCTTATAAGGCTCAGGCGGTCTGAACCTCCTTATCTCAGCAGCAACTTCACCCACCAGTTGCTTATCAATCCCGGAGACCATAATTTGTGTCTGCTTTTCCACTTTTATCTCAATTCCCTCAGGTAATGGAAATTTTACAGGATGAGAATAACCCAATTGTAAATTTAACACTCTACCCTCTAACTTTGCTCTATAACCCATGCCTATAATAATCAGTTCTTTCCGAAAACCTTTAGTTACTCCTATAATCAGATTATTAATAAGACTGCGAACCAATCCATGGAGCGAACGATAGTATTTATTATTGGAAAGCCTTTCTACAAAAATTTGACCATCCCTTTTAGTAACTTTTATTTTGGGATATAGGTTTTGAGTTAGTCTTCCTAAAGGACCAGTCACTTCGACGAGGTCACTGCTTATTTTTACTTCCACCCCCTCTGGTACGGCAATTGGTTTTTTACCTATCCTGGACATTTCCCTCACCAAACATAACAGATTACTTCTCCGCCAAGGCTTGCCTCCCGACACCTCTTATCAGTCATCACTCCCTGAGAAGTTGAAATAATCGCTACACCAAGTCCCCTATATACCCGGGGAAGCTCATCAGTCCTACAATAAAACCTCCTCCCGGGTCGAGAAGCTCGCCTCATCCCTTTAATAACCCTCTCCTGCTTTGGGGTATACTTTAAATAAACTCTCAAAATCCCCTGTTTGCGGTCGGAGATAAACTTATAGTTAGCTATATACCCTTCTTCTTTCAAAACTTTTACTATTTTCTCTTTTAACTTTGATGCGGGAATATCTACTTTCCCCTTCCTCTTCTGATTGGCATTACGAATCCTTGTAAGCATATCTGCAACAGGATCAGAAATAGACAATCTATTCCCTCCTTTACCAGCTGGATTTTGTCACTCCCGGGATTTCTCCCTGCCGCGCCAACTTACGAAAACAGATTCTGCACAGCGCAAAGTCGCGCATATATCCTCGCGCCCTACCGCAAAGACGGCAGCGATTATATTTTCTTGTACTAAACTTTGCTGCCCGTTTGGCCTTAGCAACTAAACTTTTCTTCGCCAAAAAGCCCTCCCTCTGTAAATCAGACATTTAAAAATAGCTTGCGAAGAGCTCTTGGAATTTCAGCCAAAAAACGAGCACGGATTCTCCCTAATGCGAGGGGATTTGGTATAGCGAGCATTAGAATTTTTAGCCAAAAATCGAAGATTAGAGTTTAGTCCCGCAAAGACGGGATAAACTCCTGAGATTTTTGGCGGTGCCCGCAGAGCAAAAAATTGTTAGCGAGCGAACCAAATCCCGAGCATATTCCTCAAGCGATGAACAAACTATTTTTAAATTCTATCACCCCTTCTTTCGAAAAGGCATACCGAAAAGACTCAATAACTCATATGCTTCATCTATATTTTTGGCTGTGGTTACTATGCTCACGTTTAACCCTTTGACTTTACCAACTTTATCTATATTAATCTCAGGAAAAATTATATGCTCCTGAATTCCCAGGTTATAATTTCCTTGACTATCGAATCCATCACGGGAGACCCCCCGAAAATCACGAACCCTGGGCAATGTCACATTAATCAAACGGTCCAGAAACTCATACATCACAGCTCCATGGAGGGTGACTTTGCAACCTATGGGCATTCCCTGACGAAGTTTGAAGTTGGAAATCGACTTTTTTGCCCTGGTCACAATAGGCTTCTGTCCCGTTATTGTTGCTAACTCTCCCACTGCTTCGTCCAAAACCTTAATATCCTCCTTTGCTGTGGAAACCCCTGTATTGATTACTATCTTATCTATTCTGGGCACTTCCATAATATTCTTATATTTTAGACGTTCTATCAGTTGAGGAACAATCTTTTTCTTATATAATTCTTTTAATCGCGCCATTTTGCTTTCCCTATACTATCATTTCTCCACATCTTCGGCAAACCCTTATCTTCTTACCATCGCTTAAGTGGTCTATCTTTACTCGAGTAGGCTGGTCACATTTAGGACAAATCAACTGTACATTGGAAATATGAATAGAAGACTCTTTTTCTGTAATTCCCCCTGGCGTAGTCTGTGTTGCCCGGGTATGCCTCTTTATAAAATTTATCTTGCTTACTATCACTCGGGAAGTCACGAGAAACACTTTCAGGACTTCACCTGTTTTACCTTTGTCTTTACCCGTCTTTACTACTACCTTATCCTTCTTTCTAATCGGCAACATATCAATTTCCCCAGTGTATGAATGAACGATTAAACATTATACTACTTCAGGAGCCAGAGAGATTATCTTGGTGAATCCCTTATCTCTCAGTTCACGAGCAATTGGCCCAAAAATTCGAGTTCCCTTGGGCTCGTTGTTGTCGTCCACAATTACTGCACCATTTTCGTCAAATTTGACATAGGAACCATCGGGTCGGCGTATCCATTTCCTCATTCTAACAATCACTGCCCTTACCACCTCACCCTTCTTAATCGTAGCGCCTGGCAAAGCATCTTTTACTGAAGCCTTAATTATATCACCCATTCCTGCATATCTCTTCCTAGTTCCGCCCAGAACTCCTATGCAGGTAATTTTTCTCGCTCCTGTATTGTCAGCTACATTTAATCGAGTGCGCAGCTGTATCATGTCAAATTTCCTCTGCCTTCTTCAGTATTTCCAAAACTCGCCACCTCTTTCTTTTACTCAAGGGTCTGGTTTCGGCAATTCTCACTTTATCTCCTATGTGCAATTCGTTCTTGGGGTCATCCACCATAAATTTCTTTCTTCTTTTAATAACCTTTTGATATTTAGAATGCCTGAACAATCTCTCCACTGTTACTATTCTGGTCTTCTCCATCTTATCACTAACCACTTTACCAATCCTGATCTTGCGTTTCGCTTGACCTTCTCTCATCCTCTCTCCCTTTATTCTTCTTTTTCTTTAGACAGTTTACTTTCTGCCAGAACTGTCTTAATCCGTGCAATATCCCTGCGGAAAAGCCTAATCTCCAGGGGATTCTTTATTTTACCTGAGGCGTTTTTGAATCTTAACTGAAATAGTTTCTGCGTAGTCTCGTTCAACCTCTGCTCTAATTCGGCTACACTCAATTCTCGCAATTTGCTCGCTTTCATTTTTCTTTCCCATTATCCCTTTCAAACATTAGAAATTTTATCATTCTCCCCTTGCTAAAAACGCTGTCTTTACCGGCAACTTATGACCTGCCAGCTCCATCGCTGTTTTTGCCTCAGACCGGTTGACTCCCTCGATTTCAAAGAGAACTCTTCCAGGCTTAACCACAGCTACCCAGCCAGCCGGGGCACCCTTCCCCTTTCCCATGCGAGTCTCTGCTGGTTTTTTGGTAATTGCCTTATCCGGAAAAATTCTAATCCAGACCTTTCCGCCCTTCTTTAAAGAACGAGTCAAAGCTACTCGCGCAGCCTCAATCTGTTGCGCTGTCACCCAGGCGGGTTCCAGAGCCAGTAATCCAAACTCGCCAAAATTTATTTTATTTCCGCGTAAAGCTATGCCCTTCATCCTTCCACGCTGCGTCTTGCGATACTTAACTCTCTTGGGCATTAGCATCTGTGTTCACCTCATCCTTTTCACTCTTCTTTACTTTCTCTTCCTTCTTTTCTTTTTCTACTTTCTCTTCCTTCTTTTCTTTTTCTACTTTCTCTTCCTTCTTTTCTTTTTCTTCCTTATAAGCAGGCTCGCCAAGTTCCTCCTGTTGATCTTTTTTGGTGAGCTCTTCCTTAAAAATCCAAACCTTAACTCCGATCAGACCATGTGTGG
>Ga0307378_10002061_pt1 | contig 31552 bp, 56 predicted proteins | sample UN1MG_FD_202238 | JGI IMG/M metagenome (GOLD analysis project Ga0307378, IMG submission 202238) | Soil microbial communities from Risofladan, Vaasa, Finland - UN-1 | ecosystem: Environmental > Terrestrial > Soil > Coastal area > Acid sulfate soil | place: Finland: Risofladan, Vaasa | collected... | reverse complement strand
CTAAACTCAAGCTGATATTTAACTTTTAGCTTTGTCCAGTACTGGTTAATAACTTTCTCAACAAGTTGATAAGTTTCTACTGCATCACTGGTTAGTGGCTCAGTATAAATATGGGAATTTCCTCTCAGTATTGAGTTTAAAATTGCCTGGACAGTAGTATGACATATATTAAATGTTGCCTCATCTTTTTTAGGCTTTTTTGTGTACTGCTTGCCTTTGAGGAAATTTATATAATCTTCGGCCTCAGTCATTCTTATCTTCTGACTGTTGATTGCAGCCTGAAGTCTTGTTCTTAATGCTTTTGATTTTTCCATTATCTAGCCCTTTCAATATTTGGATTTCTTTTTAAATCCTTCCATTCACTGTCGCTAAAAATATCGCTTCTTGACGTGTGAAAATAGGGAGGGATATAAAAATTAGTCGTTGCATGAAACATTTTCTTAGCTTTACTTTTACAATAAGGACACGAGATTGATTTCTGTCTGGCTGGAACATTTTTTTCAAATACTCTTCTGCATTTTTTGCAGATAAAATTAAATCTCATATAGACTCTCTTATCGGTTTTCCAATTTTTATATTTTTGACACATTCAGGACAGGCAATAAGTCTTTTGCCTAAGTAAAATACAGGACTACAATCATAAACCCCTATTACAATATTATTAAGATAGTTTACTTCTTCATGTATAACATTGGCACAAAAATCACATTGTAACCTTGACTCTGCTATATTCATTTAATCTCCTACTTATAAACATGTGGGTTTGCAATATTAGACTCTTCTGGTTTACTGCCAAACTTATCCTCATACCACGCTGGAGACATATAAACAAGTTTCTTCTCTTGCGTAACTAAAGGTTTATATATAATCTCAAGCTGGTAAGCCAGAGCGTCAATCAGGTCATCGTGCAACTGATTTGACTCTGGATACCGGAATCTTATTAGCTCATCTTCAAGGTCAGCCATCCAGGGTTTAATGTAAACAGTCTTTGCGCTAAATCTTGGCTGCAGAGCAAGTATTCTGTCAGGCTTAGCCCTGTCAGAAGTCTTAAGTTCCTCTAAAGGCAGGAACTTTCCCTTTTCCCTCATTTTGTCTTCAAGCCAGAATTTTAAGACTCTTTGAAATGCTATAGTTTCAATTCCGATTTTTACTGGATTATGCTCGGCTGCCTTTTCAAATATCTTATCAATCAAGTCTTTAGGTTCTACCCTGTCCCTGAAATAGTCCACTACATAAAGATTGTTTTCTGCATCTACTGCACAAATCATAATGACGCTGTAATCTGCTGTTGGATCTGTTGACAGTGCGGGGTCAACTGTCATAAAAGTCCTGGTTGGTTTCGGAAGCTCGCTATACTTCTGTATCCAATCAAGTTTAAATATTGCATCTTCTGGATCAGTGAGCTCATTCTGGTACTGCAAGTTATATATATATGGGCCTAAAAGCTTTTTAAGTCTTTTAAGTTCTTCTTTCGGAAACCGGGACTCAAAGTAAATACTTCCGTCATCTGCTGTTGCTTTCTTTATTATGATATCAAAATGCTCGGCTAAATTTTTAATGACATATTGATACAAATCCCGATAATGCCAGAGTGTGCCTACTATTATTCCAAGGCCCCCTGGGTCAAGTAAGTTAAGCGAGTTTTTCCACCAATTTATAACTTTATCAATATATTCTTTTGACGTAATATTCTTATCATTGACCAAGTCATCCCAGATTATAACATCATAATGCTGGCTGGGAAGTTGGCTGCCTACTCCTGCGATTGAGACTGACGGCTCTTTATGAATTGAATCTCTTTTTAATGTGAGTTCCTCTGATGACCACGAATCGCCCTGCTCAAGCCCCCACCATTTAAGTTTTGGATTCTGTTCAACTTGCTGCTTAATCGAGCCTAAAAATGTCTTAGCATTATCAAATACCGCATTTGTGATAAGAAATCTCTTACGATTATCAAGACATAACTGTTGGAGCGGATAGGAAATTGTAAAAAAACTACTCTTAAAATACCCTCGTGGGATCAGGACAAGTTTAAGCCTTTTTCCACCCTTTAGGAAAAATTCCCACTCCCGGTGTACGTTCTCATCAAACTGTTCAAATCCAAGGATATACTTTCCAAAATAAAATAAGGAGTTTTCAGCTTCTCTTTTCTCACGCTCTGCTAATATCTCTTCTACTTCCTGATGTTGTTGTTCGGTTAAAGATTTCATTTGCTTTTATTATTAACTCCTCATCAGATAAATCTTTGTAAGGCCGGCCGATATTCTCAACTTTTATACTTGATTCAGTTTGCTGTGGAATCAATGCCTTAAAAACTGCAATTAAAACCTGCGGATTTAAAAGTGCTTTATTTAAAAGAATCTTGTAAATAGACTTCTGCTGCTCTTTTTCAAATATCTTAATAGCTTCTTTGAATTTTGTTACTTCACTTATTGAACCCTTTGGCCTTCCTGGACCACCTGGATCACCTTTTTTAAATGCTTGCGGTCTTGTATTTGTTTTCGTTTTTTTTTCGTTTTTAAACGAAACTTTTTCATTCATCTTCAATCACTACCCTAAATGTTTGTCCAACTTTTTTTATTAATTTAATAACGCTTGTAATCTCTGATAAAGGAATCTGAAACGTTACCTTGCTTTCACCTTCACCATCAATTTTTATTGCTGTAGTATTATTTAACGCTGCAATAAAACTTATTTTCTCTTTCATAATTTTAGGCATAAAAAAAGAGCCCCTGAAAAGAGACTCTTATAATTTATAAAGCCGGAGATTGTACCTCTAAATCAACTTGGATTTAGTTCCTTACCGGCCGTCATATAAAGTAGCACTCGCACGCATTTACTTTTTTATATCTCTTGACGGCTCTCGCCTATCTTACACATTCTAAACCATTTGTGCATATGATGTCAAGTTCTATTTTTTTATACCACTGGGTTTATCATCTTCATAATATCCGGTATATTTACGGCTTATACTTTTTATTTTCCTCAGGTGCCATTCACAATCTTTCTTTGCATCAATAAGTTTAGATAGTATTAATTCCCTTTTTACATATTTCTGTTTAGAAAGAATAGCCAAATATCCATCACCGCTTGAATTTTCTATTATATCAATAAAATCCGAATAACTTTCAACGGCTTCTATTAAATTCTTATCATATATTTCACATTCTCTTTTTTTATAAACTAAAATCAATTTATTATACCTTCTTCTCATATTCTATCTCTTGAGCCCTGCCTCATTAACTTATCATAGTTTATTTTTTCCCCCACCGGCTTCTTGGTATGCTTCTTTATATATTTAATCCCACCCTTCTTAGCGATTTCATTGAGCTTGGCCAGGGACTTCTCATCTAGGAAGCTGATAAACTTAAATTCTTTTTTAGGTTCTTTTTGCATAATAAAAAAGGGACTACAAACCTTTCGGCTTATAATCCCTCAATGCTTTTCAATTTTCGATTGAATCGGATTAAATATTAATCTGTTATTTCAATACCTATTTCATCATTATCCTTTGAATATGATTTTTCATACTTTTTAAATTTCCAATCTTTTATTCTAAAAATTAAGGTAGCAAATCTATCTCGGTTAATATCCTCTTCGAGTCTATCAATTACTTCGTGCAGTTGTTCAGTTATACTTTTCACTACTATTAATTATAATGTCAAAATAGAAACAATCAATAGGTTAGATTTTTGCTATATATTCCTGCGTTCTTGATATCACTTAAATATTCCAATACCCTATCATAATCCTTATCCCATATTATATTCTTCTGTTTTAATAGATATTCATAATCGTCTGGCCGGTGGATTTTAAACCAATCTATAAACCACAAGGGGTCGTTGTGTGCCGATAGATTTCCGCCAGTGTGATGTTGAAAGCATAGCCTTATCCCATTTCTTATATCCCACTTGAGGGCTAAATTCTTTCTACCTATAACGTGGTGTGGATCACGCGTTGGCTTTCCGCATATTTCACAATTACCACCGGACTTTATTATCTCACGCCATAAATCATCACACCTATCTTTTGCTTTTGCCAGAGCCGATTTTTTACCCCTAGTATAAGAATAACCGCAAATAGAACAATGATATCCTGGCTGTACTTTTTCAAGTTCATTCCCACAATTAGGACATAATTTAATTTTAGCTGTTTTTCTTATTGGTTTTCTTTTAGTCTTTACTTTCATTATCCTTATTATCATTTATGATTTTAGTTAATTCTTGGCGCTTCTCATTAATAACTGCACCTGCATATTTAGTATTATATCTTGCAATATCTCCCAAAATCTCATTAATTATCTTAATAGCCCTTAAGGTATCTTTATCCATTATCATCTCCTAAAATAAAATTAATTATATTATCGTCAACCTCACCAAGTATAAAACCTGCCCCTTTTAGATGTTTTAGTTTCTCAATTATCTTCTCTTTGCTTGGTAAGGCAAGGGAGCAGATAGTATCAACCATACAATCAAAATAATAACCCCAATGTATTTTTAAATGTGGGTCAATATCTTCAATAGCAATTTCAACTTCCTTTCTATCCAAATACTTTATTTTTTTTATCTGCTTTTTGAGGGTAGCAATTTTATCATTTAATTCACTAATCTCTTGATGAAATAATTCTTCGTGTTTAAACTTATGAGGCATTCTATGAATATTGTGGTCTGCTTTAATTAGCTTTTCCTCATAATCCTTTTCAGCCATTTCTGCAAAGTCTTTTGCAATCTTTTCTGGTTTAATCGGCACACAATAATTCAACATCAACCAATTATAAAATTTCTTTTCTAATTCATTCATCTTTCACCTCTAATTTTAAGATTACTTGTTTACCTTTATGAATATTAATTATCATATCCAAATCAAATCCTGTTATACCAGCTATATTGAAAGTAGCTGGAATTTCTTTATCTTCGGTTATTAATCCTTCCGCTAATATAATTTCAGTCATTATTTATCCTTTCTTATCTTCAAATTTAATAATATAATTAGGGTAATTCATTATTGTTAAGTTTCTTTCATTAATTTCCCTTTCCCTAATTTTATTTATAATACCTTTGGCAATCTTTTTAAATATTGGTTTTCTCTTATCAATATAATCATCTTTAAATATTCCAATTATGTCTTTGAATCCTGGTAAAATATTACCTTCCAATATCTCTATTATTTCATTCTCTGTTATCATTTTTTATCCTTTCTTATATTTTTATCCCTATATGTGGGTATAGCTTTTATTATTATTTTATTAGCTTCTTCTGGTATTGGGGTGTATATATAATCTTCCTTTTCTTTTTTCCATTCCTTTTCTTTCTTAACCCCCAGCTGATAATCCTTTTCAAGTTCTTTTTTCTTTTCTTCTCCGACCACGGCTTCAACTACCCATTTTAAAATTGCAAAATAGTCTGAGGTATAGACCAGTTTTTTATTAGCTCCTTTAGTATTATTAAGTTTTTCAATAAACTTTTTAGTATTGCCTTCACCATATTTAGCAATTAGTTTCTGATATTCTTCTGGAGTCATTAAGACAAATTCTGCGTATGTGTTTTTATTTACTTCACTTATATTATGTTTAGTTAAGTTAAGTTTAGTTAAGGGGACTAAGTCGGATTTAATCGGATTAACTCCTGAGTTAATGATATTTTCTTTACTTGGTGGAGGTATTTTTGATAATGCTTCTCTATCTAAATGCACCTGATATTCCTTAAATTTAGTAAACTGTAAATACTTATCACCATCTACCTGATAAAGGATTATTAATTTAACCTGAGCCATTTCTAATAAACACTTCTCAATTTTTTTAAGTGTAATGCTTTTAACACGTGGAAATATTCCTTTAATAATTAATGGTTCAGCGGAAAATCTACCTTCTTTATCAAGATGCGCCAGTAGCCAGGTATACATTAACCTTCCCGTATCATTTGAAAGTAAGGGCAATTTCCTACTATGTGATATTGCTTCTTTATCTAATATACGACCTCTTGGCATTTATTTCTCTCCTAAAAATATTTCCATACCAATAACTTACTAAAGCTAAAAATATAATAAAAATTATAAATGCTAATTGTTTAATCATTGTATATTCCTATATCTCTATCTGACTGCTCCATTTTTTTAACAAGTCTTTTGGCTATAAAAATCCATAAAAACCAAAATTTAATTTTTCTAATAAGTTTCTTAAAATTAATCATCTTATCACCCTCACTTCCAGTTTTTTTACTCCAAACTCTAAAGCCTCATCCTTACTATCAAAAAGTATATCAATTCTATTTCCCTTAATCGCACCACCAACGTCTAAACTTATGAAAGCCCCCATATCTTTAATTTCCACTATGGAATATAGCGGAATTACTTCGGGATCAGTAGCAATTACGGGTAAGTCTTTAACCCTAGTTAAATCCAAATTAAAAGTAGTGGCTACCATATTATCCGTGCCTTGCTGCGGGTCGTTGGCACTATAGCCAGTACAGGTAAACTCTTGCCAATCAATACCATCCACCTCCACATATTTAATTACCACTTCCTTTATAATCCTATTCACATATCTAACTTCTACTTTGGGATAATTTTCTATCAGATAGATTATAAGTATTCCCACTACCAGGGTTAGAATTATAAGCAGTGCTATGGTTCTTTGTATTAGAATTAATTTATTGTTCATTTTCTCCTAAATATTTAAACTCAATCCTATAGACTTTTGGATTATCTTCAAACTTATGTTTGGGATTTAATTTATTCCAGAGATTTATAAAATCTTCCTTATAATACCAACCACCACGTCTAGCTCTTATCCCCTCGTTATATAATTCATAAGCAATTTCTTCACCATCCAAACATTCAAAAGTTCCCCTTATGCCGTCTTCAAATTCAACATCAATAATCTTTATATATCCTTCTTTCTTACCTAATCTACCCGCCTTAAAATAACAAACATCACTGGATTTGAGTTTGGTTTTAATCCTTCGGGTTACTATCTTTTTACCTGATTTTATAAGTGGTATAAATCCTTTTTGGAATGAAATTGATTTAATCATTTCATCCTCCTACTCGCATATATCATAATAATTAAAAATGCTATTATAACTGCTAAAACTATATAAAAATTAGGGTCTATGTCTATCATTTATTAGCCTCGTAGAACGCCTTACTAAATCCTGATGGAGTAATACTTCTCAACATACTTCTATTTTCCGATGGTGGCATATAGTGTATTCTATTTTTAATTTCTGGCTCTACGGGATTTTTTACAGGTATATTAAATTTTCCCCATAGGCAGGTTTTCTTAGTATATGGGTCTCCGTAATCACAGGGATTAAAATACATTTTGGGTTTACCAAGATAATTTACTAATCTTCCTACCGGATTTTCAAGACACCAAAATATCGGATTGGAGATAAGTACAATTCTTAAACAGGCGTCTACCAAAGCCAGAGCTTCAAGTAATGCTTCCGAACCCTTGTTTAGCCACCACCTGGCACCACTACCGGCAAGATTAGTACAAACCGGTGCAGCCAATATTCCATAAATGCTCTCATTGGGTTTAGGTTTATACAATCTTACATCAGAGCCAAATATAATATCCAATATCCTGACATCATACCCATTATCAGAATAGTCTTTACTCCAGTTACCTTTTGCACCGCATAAGTCTAAGATTATTTTATCTTTATTATCTATCATTTAATTAACTCCAATTGCCTATATGTATTTGCTAATCTCCTGTTTGCTATATCTACATAATCGGGATTTATTTCTATGCCGATGAAGTTTCTATTTAATTGTTTGCAAGCTATTGCAGTTGTGCCAGAACCTAAAAATGGGTCAAGGATTAAATCATTTTCATTTGAATAATCCCTTAAAATTCTACAAAAAAGCTTAATTGGTTTTTGAGTGGGATGAAACCTAATTTCTTTATGCCTCATATCTTCTTGAAATATACCCTTCCATTGCCATTTAAACTTACGTAATGCTTTATCAAAAGACGTCCAAATTAATTCACCATCCGCATATTGATTATCCCCCGTATCTTTATCCCAAAATATCCAACCTCTTGATTGTGGTAATAAATGAGATAAATGCTCACCGCCAAATATAATTTGATTTTTACTTATCCTGAATATTTCATTGAAAATTTCTTTTGATGGTTTATTATTATCCCAATCTGCGAATTCATAATATCTACTTTTAGCAAGACTCCTTCCGCTCCGTTTCCCCCCTCTTTTTACATTGGAAGATCCAATCCCATATGGTGGGTCTGTTAATACCAAATCAATGCTTTTATCATCTATCTTTTTCATTATTCCCAAACAATCCCCACAATATATTTTATTTAGTTCTAACATCTATTACTCTAACCCACTTAAAGTAAGTTGTTTATTGGTTGAGCATTTCTATATTCTTCTAATAATCTTACTGCCATTTCTATTGCACCTTCACCATTTCTAAAAGCTCCCTCAAAGTTTTTCATCAAATAATGAGCAAGTAAATCAACTTGTTCCTCTAGTGCTATATTTGATTTGAATTGCTTTAATATATCTTTATCCATTTATTCCCTCACTATCAATTAATAATATCTATATATCCATTTTTACTATCATAAATTTTAATAATATTATTTTTACAACTGATAAATCTTATAAGTCTATTTTTATTTTTATAAGCAAAATCTCCCACTATCTTATTTTTACAGTTGTTTTTAAAACAGTGATTCTTAAATTTTTTATTTACTTCTCTATAATTCATTTATTTTCTTCGTCTGCCTTAATCCATTTATCCTTAACAGGGATTTGGGGTTTATTATCTTTATCAAATGTAACCAATGCTATTTTTTTGTCCTCTGTTTCGATTGTTGATATTCTACATTTCATTTTCTCCTCCTTAAATTAATACTAATTGTTTATTTACTACTTCATTTTTATTTTTCTTAAATAAACTACTTCACCGTTATCTAATTTACCAAGTTTCACTCTCTTTTCTTCGTAGGGACATTTCTTTTTGTTACAAGAAAACAACGAACCCAAAATATCGCCGCCATCCAAACCTCCAACAAGTATCTGTCCACATTCCCCAAAACAATATTTTTTTACCAATTCTTTCTGGATTGTACATATTCCAAAAATCATTTTATATTCCCCCCCTAAATTAATTGTAATTGTTTATTTTCAATTTCATTCCTATAGCTGCTATAAGCTATTCTTAATGCCTTATGCCTTTTAGATAACTTTTTAATCCTGGATAGTAACTCATCACTTGCTATCTTAAATTCACTTTCATTTGATATAAAAAATATTCCACTATGGTTTGTGCTGCGAGAACCTATTGGGATTAAATCCACTACGATTAGCTTTGTGATAATTTGCCTTAGCCTGCGCTCTTCCAGGTTAAAACACCTAGCAAGTCTTTTATTTGATATAGCATTATTTATACCTTTACAATAATCGAGTAGATATTGTGCTATGTCTCTATCGGGATATTCAGTTATGTTAAATTGGTTATTCATAATATTTTAATAACTCCACTAAAAATAATGGAGTTAATGAAAGATTATTTATTACCTTCCGCTCTTTCTTTTAATTCATTAAGCAATTTTGTCATTTCTTCTTTGTCTTGGCAGCTAGACATAAAAGTCGGATAATATCTCTGGCATATTGCTTTAATTTCTTCTACTATTTCGGCAGGGGTTTTGGCATATATGGGAAATTCACCTAGTTGCTTTGCTACAAATTCTTTTGCCTTTTCCATAACAAATTCGGGTATTTCATCTTCTTCAATTTCAATAACTACACCGACTTTTGTATTATCGTAATTATAGCTTTTTACTCTTTCATAAGTTATTTGTTTCGTTTTCATTTTCATTCCTTTCTTTTATATTTATAAATTACAAATCCTTATCATCTTCCCTTTCTTCTTCTTCATCAAAAAATATATCATCAGTTTCATCTTCTAAAAATTGCTGGCCCATAATTACCTCCCACTTTCTATATTTACAAATCCTTTTCATCATAAAATAAAAAATCTAATATTCTATTAGCTAAACGAACTGGAAAATATCTAAGCGTAACTATATTTACCAGTAATGTTCTTATTAATTTGCTACATCTGATTTTGTTTTTCATTTATCCTTTTTAACTAATTTGGTTTCAGTAACAAATTCATAATCATCGGCTTTTACTATTGCCTCAATTTTGGATAATCTTTCACTTAATTCTTTTGATATATTATGAAGATTCCCAGCGATTTTCCTCTGTACTGCACCGCCTATTCCAATACAATGCCAACCATCAATTTCCTCAATAACTAAATTCATTATTTCCCTTTTTGTTTTTTCTCTCATTTTTCCTTCTTTCTATTTATATTTTTATCTGGGCAGCATTTTTAAAATTTATCTTATTATCTTTTATTCCTTTCTTAATTTAATATTAATAATTGGTAATAAAGGTAATGCTGCCCATTTTTAATAATTTGATGTTAAACTTGTAACTTTTAGTTCTCCTGATGTTACTTCGCTAATAAAATACTGAAAATCATCTTTGGAAATCTCATCAAATAGGGTTTTTCTGCGATCTGCATCCAGGGTTTCAAATCTATCTATACAGATGAGTTTCAATTCACCGGATGTTGCCCTTGCTATTTCAATAGCTAAGGTAATTTGTCTTGATGTAGATAGATTGGCTATTGGAAGTCCATCAATCGATACCTTCATTTCCTCATTTACTGAGAGGCCCTTTATAGGCAATTTAATTCCCGTCAGTAATTCTGCTGGTTTTTTTCTTAGGAAATTAACCAATTTGTCTAATCTCTTAGCTTCCTTTTCTTTGACTGACTCGTCCTTTTCTAACTTTTTAAGATTGCCTGAAATACTTACATAGCCTTTCATTTCTTCTGTTCTCTTGGCCTCGGCAAGAAGGTCATCAATAGGAGCAATTTTACTTACTGATAGAAAATCTTTCATTTCTTTCATTATCTTATCAAGTGATTTTAATTCAATTCCCCTGCTTGATTCTATGTGGTTTAATGCCTCAGTTTGTTTTCCGCATATAGAAGCCATCTCTACTTTTAATCTGGCTATTTCTTCTTCAATCTCTGAAATCCTTGATAAGTCTTGCTCAACCCGGGTTTTTTTATCAAGATCATACTTCCTATTAATTTCTATTTGTCTAACAGCAAACTCATCAATAAATTTCTGAGCATCTGTTATTCTTTGATTGTGATCCTGGGCAGCCCTGATCTTTTCATGTAAAGAATAAAGATCAATATCCTTCCACTGATCAGAATTATAATTATCAGGTAACTGAGTTCTTAAAGAATCGATTTGATTTGTAACATCCTTCAGTTCAGTATTGGCAATAGTTCTTTTATCGTAAAAATACTTTTCAGCAAGATATTCCAGAACCTTTATGGCATGATTATCCAGATTAACTAATGGAACTTCTCCGGTCCATTGTCTCAACTGATCTTCTGTTATTCTCATGGGGATAAGTGAGAGTAAAATCTCGGTCTGCTCTTTATCAGTCTTGTCAAGAAAATCAATCGGATTGAAGGCATATTCTCCTACAAGAGATTTCAGCACACTTTCTGGCCTGGGAAGTATTGCTCCTTCCTTAATGACCTTACTTATTGTATCCCCATCTGGTTTAACCTTCTTATCAACTTTAGTCCCATCGTCTAACTCGATATATAATGCTGCTTCTTTTTCCCCCTTTCTTACAAAATCTACCCTGCGATTCCGGTTATACAAAGCTCTTTCTATGCTCTCCAAAATTGAAGTTTTCCCAGACTCGTTTTTTCCCTGGATCAAGGTAATCTTTTCAGGTGAAATTTCAAACTCCTTAATTCCAAGAGCATTTCTAATCTCTAATCTTGATATTTTCATTTTATACTTCCTTTCTTCCCATTAATCTTGCTATGCTAACTTTCCAGTATGTTGTGTCTGCAACTATATATCCTTTTCGGCTAATCTCAGAACCTGTTATTAAAAAGTCCCCAACCATGAGCCTATCCCTACCCTTGCAATAACTCTTAATCTCCTTATCCAGAAGATCATATTCCTTCTTTAGGGACGCAATCTCATCTCTTCGGAGTAACTTGGTTTCAAAATCTGGATCATCGATAAATTCAAGTTCTTTCTGTTTGATCTCCGGAAGGCATACATGGAGAAATCCGCAGTATTGACAAACTCCTGGATTATTTATTGGCGGTGGCAGGGTCCCTTCGGCCACATACTTTTCTATTCTTTCTGTTTTTTTCAAGATTGATTCCATATAGTCATGGTCAAGGTCAATCCAAATTAATTTAGGTTGAAATTGAGGTATTGATTTTAGATAGAAAAACCCTTTTTCTTCTTTCTTGATATGAATATAGGTCATAAGCTGTGCGGGATACTTGCGGATCCACACCTTTTTAGAATCAAAGAAATCCTGTAGGCAATTCAGACTATTCCAGTCATACATATTAAGGCCCTTGATCTCACCTGTATAAACTTTGCCACCATTGAAACCTACCCGAATATCTACATGACCTGTAATTCTGGGAATAGAATTCATAATCGCTTTATCAGGCTCCGGCCGGTAAACTTTAAATCCTGCATCTTCAAAATCCTTGATGGCGAGATCTTCAACAACTCTTCCACCTTCAAACATAAATTCAGTTTCTGCACCATGAGGCTTCTTATCTTCCCACCGGGTTATTGAGAACACTAAATACCGCTCGCAGTCATGCCCGATCTCACTGGCCCGGCAAACATGTTGAGGGTATTGCTTTATTTTTTTTCGCTTTCCATCTTTTATTTTTTCAATAATTTCTTCACTACTATAATAATTTTCCTTCACCTGGTTCATCTCTATCTTCTCCTTTCTTTATCTTTTTTTCATTCTCCTCAAATTTCTTTTCAATATCCTTTTCTTCTTCTTTTTCGCCTTTCTTCCATTCCTCATATACTTTTGTAACTTTGCCATAAGTAACCGGCATTGCTTTTTCGCTTATGTCAGCAAGAGTTGACTTACCCTTAACAGTCTTGCCTTTCTTGTCTACAAAGGTTGTATATAACAACAGAAGTTTTGAGGCTTCGGCTTTATCATTGCCTGCCATTTCCATTAACATTTTACCTATTTTTTTCCTTAAATCTTTTACTTCTTCTGTCATTTCAGCTTTGCCATAATCAATCTTTACTATTTTTGATATGTCAATTCCCGATTCTTTCAAATCTTCCCAACTAAGATTTCTAATTCCGAGTATCCTTGTTACACCATTACCTATTGTATTTGTTAAAGCTGCTTTCTTGACATCATTCTTATCAATTTCAGTTGGTGGAATTTTACCCCCATGAGTAAAGAATCCATCCAGAGAACTTCTTGATCCCTCAAATTCAATAGTGGCTGTTCCAAGAGAGAAGTAACCTTTATAGGTATAACCAAAATGTCCATCTTCCCTAACCATTAATTGTGGTTCATCAATTCTCCAGGATATTCCAAATAGTCTTGCAACCTTTTCCCCACCTGAAACATTCAAATATGGATTGTCATTCTGATTAGTCCAGTCTCTCGCATTTGTTACTTTTAAAGCTGCTCTCTTAATTCTATTTATGGCATCAACTCGCTTTTCAGCAAGTTCGGCCATCCGGATTAAATTGTCTGCACCTATTCCTACTGGTAAATTTTCTTCATTAACATTATTTTCTTCCATCTCATTTCTCCTTTTTTATTTTTTATTAATTTTCTAAACCAAGCACCATCCCCTACATTTACCTGATACCGTATAAGGACAGGTTTTCTTCCTTTTAGCGCAGTGATTATTTACTTCTTTAATTTTATGTTTTCCGTTTTCCTTATAAAAATTGTCTATTCTATTTTGGATTTCTTTATTCATTTATTTCCTTTTAATCGTATAAATAGTTTTAGTATCCCTGTCCTCGAAAAATAATTCGGGAAATAATTTTAAAATAAGTTCATTTGTCTTTTGTATTTGTTTTTCTTCTTTATTCATTTATTTCCTCACTTATAAAACCCTTGCAATGTTCTATTGGATATTCCAGGTTGCAATTAGAACAGGCTAATTTTTTACAACCTATATCATTACAAGTATTACATAAACATTTATCACAAACTTTTAGTATTGTTTTCATTTTAATAACTCTGGATTTTCATATATGTTGCCAATGATTTTACTATCGCGAACACCAAGTTGGTCATCATAATCATCAGAATAAATTAATGGTAATATGACTTCATATTTTCTCGTTCTATGGCAAGTCCATTCTGGTAATTCTAAAATATCCCCTTCATAAATCTCTTTACCATTTTTATCTTTTAGTCCTGTGTATTGGGAAATTATTAATTCATTTTCTTCCGCAAGTCTACCGCCACCCCAGTAGACTTTCCCATCTTTATCAATTATAAAAAATTCATAAAATTCTGATTTACCTCCATAACCCTTTTTATCCCACGCCCTAAATTTAATTTCTCTCATTTCAAACTCCTATAATCTCTTTTACTTCCATTATCATTTCCTAGTTTATGCCAAGAACAATATGTAATATTAGGATTTATAATTATACCTACTGAAACACATTTACCTTTATTGTATTCGCTGCAAGTTTTACATTTTCTACTTTTTTCTCTTATTGTTCTAACCCCCTCTAGTGGTATTGTCTTATACATGATAAACCTGTCGTTAAAGATGTTGTCGTATTCAATCATTGTTATTTTTTATAATTTCCAAATCTTCTTTATGATATAAATCAGTAACCAGGCAATTAAAGATTCTTGCTATCTTTAGTAGGGTAAACATTGATGGTAAAACCTTTCCAGTCTCTATGTGTGATAAAAGACTTCTGTTCATATTTAATTTGTTAGCGAGTTCCTGCTGGGTAATTTCTCTTTCTTCTCGCAATGTTTGAATCATTAATTTTTCTTTCATTTAAGCCCTTGTGTTCTTTTTAGGTAACTTTTTACAATCATCTACTTTTCTTCTTGTTAACATATTGTTAACTGCGCTTAGATTAAATCTAATTGTAATTGCTTCCTTGACTTCCTAATCTGCCAATGGTATATCTGATGTTTTCCATTATTTTTAAATAGCATTAAATTCTCTGATCTATCATCTGATCTGTCTCCATTGATGTGGTGCATGGTTTCTTCAGGGTTGAGGTAGCGACCAAGTAATTCTTCCATGACGAGTCTTGACCTTTTGACGTAACCTAAGATATCTGCCCTAGGATGATCCTTTACTTTTATAAAAACATAGCCAAGTCTTTTTATTTCCCCGCCCTGCCAGGCTGGCTGATTTTTAATATCCTTTTCCCATTCCCTTCTACAATCAAGGCAACAGAAATGATGTTTTGCTCTGACAACATTTACATAAGTTTTGTAATATATCCTTTTGCAAACATCACATCTTAGGGTACATTTTCTACCTTCACCGTCACTGCCATCTTTTAAAATTATTATTGCCATTTATCCTTCTCTACTTACAATAAACTAATAATATTATTCTATATAATAATTTTATTCTCTTTGCATTAATTGATATTAATTTTCTCAAAAAAAATATCTTCTATACTACATTCTAAAATATCAGCCAATTTTTTAGCTGTATCAAGTTTTGGTTTTCTTTCCCCACTTAGATATTTACTTAGAAGTCCAGGACTTATGCCAATTTTACGTGCTACATAGGACTTTTTTAAACCTTTATCCTCTATTATTTTTTCTAGTTTAATCAATTGAATACTCCTGATTTAATAATTGCATTGCAGATAATGAGAATGTTGATATGAATAAAATGTATATTATGTTAATAAGCTTCATAGCAATAAATATAAATATATTATATTAATTTTTATTATACAGAATTATATATGCTTGTCAAGTAAAATTTTACTTATTTGCAAAATTCTTTTAATCTATGTTATAATAGCAAGCCTATATATGATTTTAATATAAACAATAAGAACGTAAGGGTGATTTTGAATGAATAAAAGTAAAACATATCTTGACTTTGGCGTGGCTATGGATGAGTTAAGAAAAAAGGCTGGAGTTTCATTTGATACAATGAGTTTTAAAATTGGTATAGCCCAGAGTTATCTCTGGGGTCTTGCAAATAGACGCAGGGCAAATATGCCTAAAGAAGAACTTATAGAAAAGATTGCAGATTATTTCAGTTTGTCCCCTTCCTACTTTTATGAGTACCGTTTAAGAAAGTTACTAGATTTTATTAATGAAAACAGAGAGTTCCTAGATCATTGCCTACGCCAGGCCAAAAGAATTGATAGAAAAGTATTGGAAAAACCAGAAGAAACTATTGAAGAATTTGAAGAACTAGAAGAACCAGAAGAAGAAGTGCAGAAAAAAAGGGGAAGAATTTAAAGTCTAATAGAAGTAAAATAATTGATTTAGAGAAGTATAAAAAATCAAGAAGGAAAAAGAAGGTAAATTGTGGCTGAATGAACGAAAAAATAATACGAAAGGAATATATAAATGAATGATGATTTAAAAGAAACAAATAGATTGCTTAACTCAATAAGAAAATTGCTTATAGCAATAGTTTGCATAAGTGGTGTTATACTTTTATTTGTTTGGTTCATATATATGTGGATGCCAGAATATTATTAAAAAGAAGGGCTGCTAATTATTAAAACTAACAGCCCCAACCTCTAGCCAGATATAATCTCTAGAGGGTCTTGCTATTCATCATAGCAAGGAAGTTATTTAATTTTTATTTATTCAGTTCTATCTCCAAATCTTTAAATTTTCCATATATTGAAGCAACTGCTTTAGCAACTAAGGCCAACCATACAAAACCAGTAATCGCTGTAAGCGGTATAATCGTCTCTAAACCTATATCATAACCTAAATATTTTACCAAATATGGTATACCGATATTTATACCAGCCAGAAATGACCATACAATAATATATGGAAGCAATCCTGATTTCATAAAGTTCAGAAATTTTTTCCAATCAAATTGACCTATCTTGAGCTTTACTGCTACGCATAATATTAAATCAAGTAACATCAATATAAGTATAACGATAAAACCTAATATTAGACTTTTAAATATAATTAACATTTTTCACCTCCCCATCAAATTTATCACCAATTACAATGAACTCCCCAATAGTAAACAATATAATGTGTAAAGTCAGTATCACATTCATCTCTAATAAAGTTTCTAAATTGTGTAGATGTCATACCTCTAGGTTTATCTAAATCAACGGCAATCCCCTTAGGATGGTTGCCGGTTGATGTAATAGATTGTCCTGTTAGTTTGAGGTATCTTTGGAATATTCCAGTTCTCCACCAGCTAGCGACATCAACTACAATTTCGTTTAATTTATTCCTTCTGCCAATTTTGGGGTTACTTCCAAATTTTTCATTTAATCTATTTCTTATCTTCTGGAGATTAAAAGCTCCTTTAAATATTAATGGTATATAACTTTTTGTAGGTGGAATACGTCTTCTATATTCAAATCCACATATAACTTCCGTACTCCAGGATTCACCGAATATAAAATTGTCAGTTAATTTATCTTTTTTATTCATTTGGAATTATTATTTTAATTGGAATATTATGTTCCATAAGTGTATTTTTACTTAATGCCATTGAATACTCGTCACACTTACCCTTATAATCTTCTTCACTGTATGAATATAATATAAATTCCGTAATGGTGAGTTCGTGTTCAATTAATTTTTCAATTTTTCTCTGACTTGTATATCTTATTATTTCCATAATTAATCCCCTATTCATAAGCCATATATATTTGTAAGTTTATAATCCATTTTTTAGGGTCGGAGCTTTCGTTAATTAATTTCATCGTAGTCTGCTCCCCCACTATCCCGTCAACTTTTAATTCTTTTTCTTCCTGATAATCCCTTATTTGCTTATCCGTCATTGAACCTAACTTACCGTCTATTCCGCCGGGGTTCGGTACTTTGTAATCGTTAAGCAGTATATCCTGTAGCCACTTAACTTGCTGTCCTGTTTTTGTATAAGCTAATCCTAAAAGTTTTAATTCCATATCTTCCTCACTTATTATAATTTCACTTTGATATTTTTTACCTTCCCTGTTTACCAAGTTTATAAAATCCTGCCAGTATGGACTTACTTCTGGATTATTTGAATAACTATAGTTAAATTTTCTAAAACCTAGATTAGAATTTGTAGCGCCATTATTATCAAGTGCTACAATACATACTGCCTCGTAGCCATAGAATTTAGCTTTAAGTATCATATTTTCAATTACAGTAAAGCCTTCTAGGGAAAAGTAAGATTTAAACCACGATCCGCCTTCTGTTATAATATATTTCTTGCCTCTGGCCGTGGCCATAGTAGCCCAATCGGATAGCCTATTCCATTGAGCAGGATAGCCTAAAGATGATAATGGATGCACTCCAAGCACATCAAATTTGCCATTATCCAGTAGATAGTTCCAGTCAAGATTCCCCCATTCATCATTGCCGGCAATTACCGGATAATCCTTAATTGCTTTCTTGGATTCATTAACTATATTTGTATAAATTACAGTGAGAAGTCCGGTTGCGGTATTCGGCTCATTCATTATAGAGATATAAGCCTTAACAAACCCACGTTCTTTTAAGATGTCATTTATAAGCCTGCATCTTCTAGCATATTCACTAACTATTGGCATGTTATCTTGATAGAAGCCGTTATTACATACTATTGGAATAACATTATAAGTCTTGCAATCAGTTAGAAATTTATCTAAGTTAATATCACTTCTGGTATAGAAATCGTCATTGTGCATACCATAAAGTAATTGATGTTTTAGCTTGCTATCGGTAAGTCCCCAAAAAATTTTATGGTCTATTCTATGGCAACCTATCTGCAAATCTTTATGTGGTATTCCATTGTTATAATGGTCAAATCCTATAAAAAACACTTACTTTCCTCCATTTTCTTTTCGTAGGATTTCAATTACATCCTTCAAGCTCTCTATCTGTTTTTCAAAAGAAGCACATACTCTTTCAATCGTCTTTTCATAGGATTTTTTTATATCACAAAGAGTTTTTGCACTTACTATCTTTCCTATTGCAAAAAGGAAAAACAGTAAAGTTAATACTCCTAATGCTCCATATTCACTTATTGGTTTTATCCATTCCATTTAGAACCTCCAAATAAAAAAGCCCCCTAAAAGAGAGCTATATTTATATATTAAATTTTATAACTATTTCTACTTAAAAATTATCTATATTATTTTCATGATCTTTATAAGCGGCTTCTATGCCATATCTTATGCCAATATATATATCATGAATTAATCTGACTATTGTAAAAATAACCAGGAACACTGTAGCCAGTGCAAATGGTGCGAAAATTACTAGGAATATAATTGTCCATTTGTCAATCCAAAACATAGTTTATATTTTATCATCGACCTTTAAAAAGTTCCAATGATTGCTCATATTTTGTTTTTCTTTTTTCTTTTGCCCGTTCTTCTTCGATTGACCTGCGGTAAATTTCATCTATCTCTCTCGGAGTAACTTTAAAACCAAGTATTGCAAGAACAGCAAGTAATCTATTTTTAGTATAAACTGGCTCACCCCACTTGGTAAGCATTGGCTCTCCTGTATCATATATAGAATATGGTCTTACTTCATCCTCAATTAATCTGAACTGCGGGAATTTATTCAGTATGGATCTCCACATCGGCGGAGTTACTTTTTCATACTTGCCATAAAGCGTATATGGTGAGGTGAAAGGTTTTCCAGTAAATGTATTAACTCCTAACGCTCTCTCAAGGACAAGTTGAATTAATGGATGTAGCATTGAAAGTTTAGGCTCAATATCCTGCAATGGATCAATTCCTCTCATTGATATATAAAAGTCTTTGCCGTCTTTGTCCTTCCAGGGTAGCAGGAACATATTTTTATAATACTCAGGAATGTTATCAGGATTTACTCCAGCAGCACGTAGTTTATCATCATATGCCTCAGTCCCTATCTTATTAGCAAAGGATAGGAATAAATATCTCTGTGGATATTTTATTGGATAACTAACTGCAAGTCTTATTATATTTTTATGCCAGTTCCAGAATGGGTCTATTCTTCTAAAGATAGCCTTCTGCATTGGTGAAAGACCACCATAATCAAAAAGAAACTCATTAACACTTGCAGTTGCTGCCTTGATATCGAATCCTTTACCAACCTTATCTAAATAATGTGCAGTTCTAAAGAAGGATTCAACAGTAGAATTGAATCTGTAAACTTTATTCGGTATATACTTTGCAACAGCAGTCGCTTTTTGCGCTCCTGTAATTGGAAGTCCTTCCTGCACTCCCATAAGTTCACCACGGTAGAGTCCTTGTGCAACTCTTTCAGGAACTCCTACTTTAATTAAGGCATCGACGTAAGTTATTGGCCTTCCTGCTTTCTTTGCCTCTACCATCATTTTTGCAGCCTTTACCGATGCGCCAATCGAATCAAGATATCCTCCAACACCAACTCCGCCCATTGTGTTAAGGATAAAGTTTCCACATATATTATTAAAAACCCATCTTGGAGACAATGCCAGAACTGGTATTCTCCAAGCATTTGTAATAGGATCGAAGTATGTTCTAAAGAACATCTCTCCCCTGCCCGTTTTGGTAAACATATTGTTGAATTCATTTGCTATTGTTCTCGGCAATACTGCATCAGCCTTTATTTTTATCTGCGCACCTTCCGGAGTTTCATAAAGAACTTTACCTTTGCCGTATTTAGTCAGATTACCCTTTCTTATCTCAATTGCCTGCATTGGGTTTTCCGGGTTAAGACGTTTACCAAATTTATCAAAAACATAATCCTTAAATTCATTTAAGGCTTTATATTTTATTATCTGATAATCATAACTTTTTACAGAGGTAAGCGGCTCTCGTGTGTACCCTTCTGCTCCCATCCTCTCTTTCCATATTCCCGGACTATAAGAAGGTCCGGTATATGCTCGTGTTCTGAATTGATAGTCTCTTGGGAAAGCGTGATGGTAGTAAGAAGGTTCCTGGAAGCCTAAATCTTTAAGTTCTGCAATGGTAAACTTTGTACCCAGTTTTGCTTCTAAAGCCTGAACTGTAGGCTGCCATCTTGCTTCTTCTACGAATCCGCCTCTTGGCTCTCCGGGTTTTGTTCCTATCGGGACTTTATATCCAAACTTTTTAGTCATCTTCCCTACTGCTAAATCTGTAAATTCACTTTTCATTTCAGAGTATTTTCGGAGTTTGGATATTACCTCATCAGGGGCCATCTTAAATCTAGTTGCTATTTCCTGAACAGATAAACCTTTAGTTACGCCTGGAATTTCAATAAGTTGAGATTCTAATTCACCTTTTCTAAATACTAAATCAGAAATACTATCTTTTTCAAATATGCCTTTAAATCCAGATATGTTTGATTGTCTCTGGTAATCTTGCAAAAATATATCCTCAAACGCCTCAGTTGTCGGAACATTATATGTTTCAGTATATCCTGTTTTGGATTTGACCCTTAGATCCTTTAATACTCTGATTAAATCCGAACCAGTTTTTATTCCATGTTCCGGGAAAGCGTTGCCTATATCCATCGCCATTTCGTCAAGTGCACTGGCAGTGGCATAACCTTTTCGGGCTTTTAATTTAAACGGCAGTCTCTTATATTCATCTGCCATTGCTTTTGTATATTTAATGCCTCCGCTATCAGTAATATAACTTTCTATATCTTTTAGTTTATTTAAATAAAATTCTTTTGGTCCTAATTGTACTTTGGCTTCTTTAGCAATTTTATTTTCTACTATTTTAGAAATTCTAAGATCAATACTATCTATTTCAGCCTTTATAAAAGCTTTTGTTGCTTTACTTGCTTTCAGGCTTTTGGCTTTTGCTATTAAATCTTTCGGAATTATTCCCTCATAAGCTTTAATGGATTCCTCTGATATACCTCCCAATTTCTTTACTTCTGCCCTAAATTCCTTTGCTTTCTCAATTAAGGGTACTTTAAATTCTGCCCTGCCTCTGGCAAGTGCTGATTGTGTTAGTAGTTTTCCTCTTGCGCCTCCCTTATATAATGTGCCTTCTGTAGCCTTCATCATGTAGGTTAGTCCTTCTTCTGAGGAAGCTTTCCACAGGTCAAGTGCTTTTGCAACGTTAATCGTTGGTTCAGGAATAGTAATTTTAGCTTTTTTAAGTAAAGCCAATGACTCGGCAGTTGCAGGTTTTGCTATCTCTAAATTTAAAATAAAAGATTGTTTTTCAGCCGGGTTAATTGATTGTAAAACATTATATAGCTCACTCCTGCCCGCCTTAGACATCATATCTGCTCGCTGGAGTTCATAGTTATATCTTAAGTTAAAGTAATCTATCTGTTCCGGGAGCAGTCCTGTAAGTTCTTTAAATCTAAGCATTCTTGGAGATTCTTTGAATTTTTCATAAGCTTTCCTAACAAGCTTTGAAGGAAGCGAAGGTTCAGTGGGTACAAAGGGACCGGGCATAAGTCCTTCTTTGGCGGCGAGTGGATATGCTCTTGCTCTTGGCATAGCACCCTTAGCAACCATTAAAGGCAGTGCCAGTGATACAGCACTTCCAAGCGGACCAAGTACCGGGTGCTGATAATAAGAGGCAAGCAGTTCCTTAGGTTTTGTCAGTTGCTCAATTGTCTCAATACCAGGTTTAAATATCATGTTAAATAACATCGCAGGGATATAACCTATACCCTGTGGCTGTGTATATTTTGGAGAAATTACTGTTTTTTCTCCTGAAGGTGTAGGAAATTTCATTCCTTCACTTATAGTCTGTCTATGTGCTTGTACTGGCCACTGCACGAAACCTGCTCCTATCATCGGAACTGATGCCATTAAATCCTTAAGTACTCTTTTAGCTAAAGTAGATAATTTAAAAGGTTCAGTGCCTGCTTCTGCTGGGGTGGTCATCCACTCGTATCCTTTTGGTTTCATTATATCGTATTCTTGTGGTTTTTGAGTTGTAGTTGGAGTTGTAGTAATTGGTTTATTTATATATTTCAGTAAAGGATTAGTAGATGGCGTAGTCATTGTAGTATCTATAGTATCAGTAGTCTTCTTTTCAGGAGTTATATATTTCATCAATGGATTAGTAGGTTCACCAGGTGATAGAATAGGTATAGTAGGAGTTTTAGTTTTAGGAGTTATATATTTTACCAGTGCATTAACCATTACTGCCCCATATCTCTTAAAGCTTGCTGTTTTGCAGAGTTAAAGATAGCCATCGCTTCGTCATAACTAAGTTTAATATTTAACATCAGTGCAGCATTCATAACATCTTCCATATTAACAGGTTCATTATTCATAGTTGCTTGATATACGGCATCATTTAATAGCTGGGCAACATCAGATAATTCTGGTTTTTGGCCACCCATAAGCTCATTGTATTGTCTTATCTTCGCTGCATTTTCTTCTACAGTTGCACCTGAAGTAAATTGTACTTCCGGATATTTCATTACTAAATCTTCGTAATCTTTCTGCGACCTTACTTCTTCTGCTTTCTGCTCTGCAAGTGTTAAAAATTCCTGATAATACTGTTGTCCAAGTTCTTGAGGCAGTCCTGCTATGCCTGCTTCATATGTATATTGCGACGGAGAAACTTTTGGTCCTTCATAAGTTGTCATATAATTGGCAAGTGATCTGCGCAAGTTTGCAATTTTATCTTGTGAAAATTTTCCCGATGGACTTATAAATGGAGACGTTTCCTGTCCAGTATATTCACTATAAGAAGGCAGTCTATTTGCAACGCTGCCTGGCATATATTCCATATATTCATTTGGAGACGGTATCCAGTCTTCCAATAATCCCTGCACATTTTTACCCGATTTCATGGCCGCAAATCTAAATTCATCAGCCATACCAGTTGCCCAGGGTCCTGTTTGCCCGAAATTGGTTGGTAGCACGTCAGGTATAAAGATACTCCCTGTTTTTAATAATTTTTCTCTAATAAGATAGTCACTAAAACCGGCAGCCCTCATCTGTCCGACATATTCTTTTAAATATGCCAGTGCTTTTGCCGTTTCTGCTGAAGGTGCTGTTTGTTGTGTTGCTGGTGGTGCTTCAAGAGGTTTAAGACTGGGTTTTCTTTCGTACTCTGTAGCCCTTATCTCTTCTATAGATTTTCCAGCCCAGGGATTGTATAGACCTGTTGTTGGTTGTACTACTCTAACTTCTTGTGCTGTATCTACTGTGGCTTTTGGTTTTTTTAAAGCAGCCTGTTGTAACATATATTCTTTGTACTTTTGAGGTGAACGGAGTGCATTTATCAAATGAATATAAGGAGAAACCCGTCCGATTTTCATTTGTCCACTTTCATCGTATTTGATTTTGTCCCATAGTTTAATCAGAAATTTTTTTATCTGCATTTAACACCCCTTAATACCTTTGCATTTGTAGAGTTTGTAGATATTGTGGCTTACCTTGCCATATAGCAGCAGGAGTTACTGCTTTTTTAACAGCTGGTGTAGTAGTGCCTATTGCTTTAGTACCTAAACCAAGAGCAGCTAAATCAGCATCAGTAAGGAAATAACTTAATCCTGAAGGAGTAGTTGTATAAGGCTCACCGCCAGCAGCAGTTGTACCTACGCCTGCAAGTGATGCATTAAATTGCCTTGCCTGTTCTGCAAGTTGCGCTGACTGTAGTCCATAACCTGCTATTGTTGCTGCTTCGCCAAATCTTGCACCACGCAATTGTTCAGCATAGCTAGCCTGCAATCCCCCACGCTGTCCTGCAAGTGATACTCGCTGCTGTCCAAGTCCACCCTTATACTGCTCCAGTGCTCTCTGTATTGCGCCAATTTCTCTTTGTTTGGCAGTCTCAATGCCTTCAAGCCCAACTGCTTCACGCTCTCCTGCTCTTGCAAGAAGTTCCTGACGTCCACCGCCACGACCTGTACCCATAGCTGCAAGTCCCTGTTCTCCTGCTACCATATTTTCATAGATAGATTTCTGCAAGGAACGTCTTGCTACCGGGTATGCTTCATTTATTGCTCTCTGGCTCTCATCTGCGCTGTATCCTGCTTCCTGAAGTAGTCTGTCAATCTCAGACAGTTGCGGATTAATCTCGTTGTCAGCCATCATGCCTGCTGTTTCCCAGATACCGGATAGGTCAACATTAAATCCAGGTATATTGTAAGCTCCGCCTCCGCCTCCGCCACTAACACCTGATGTTACCGGTGGTTGTTTTGCTGCAGGAGTAACTGAAGTAGACGGTCTAGCCAGTTGTTCTAACTTACCAGCTTCAGAAGCAGCAAATTTTTGAGGAGCGCTTGGAGACGCTATAAATTTTGCATATCTTTCGGCAAGAATCTGTGCCTGTGTTCTTGGTTTAACATAAGTAGCATAATATGGTGTAGTAGAAGTACCCCAAAGTTGTCCACTCTCATCATACTTCAAATCATTCCATAGATTAATAAGATATTTTTTTATAAACATTTTTATCCCTCCTGTTAAAATTTATTTTACTCTCATATATTGACCGTGGATTCTGAATCCTTGAATTGAAAAATCCTGATTCGCATAAATATTCTGAAATCTTATTTTAATAAGTTCTCCAAGATACCCTAATTTTATCCTTACTTTCTGGCTCGATGCTAAATTTGACACAGTTGAACCTGAACCGAATGTAAATCTGCTAAAAAGCGATTTTCCGAATAATGGGTGCTGTACAACCGATGATGCATTAGTTTTTGTAAAACTGTAAGAATTTATAGTTAAACCTTTTTGTACATACACAACACAACTAAAAGACCATATCGCCGACGCTTTTATATTAATATCTAATAACTTAAAAATTTTCGTAGCATCAAATATTTCTGCGTCGTAGTATTTGCTATCAAAGAAAGCCTGAATTTCAGCACCATCAAAATATGTATAAGCGTCATCTATAACGTAAACATATCCATTATCTCCGCCATAAATCAGTTTATTTCTAAATACGGCAAAACAATTGGCAACAAGCCCTCTAATCTTTGACCATGCAGGAAGCCATCCATCTTTAGTCTGGACTGCCCTGAAGTCTAAGACATGAATTTCAGAATTTGAAGTCCTTCCTTCTCCTGGAACAGCCAGATAGTATTTATGATTAAATACCCTTCCCGATGAGTTATGAAGATAGTATTTGTTAAACTTGTTAAAATCAGGCTCTATCTTATTTGACAGAGACAACGTATCTACCACTATTGTTGAAAGTAGCCTGTTTCTTTGCAAACTGTAAAGACCGTCATCATCAAGACATAAGACTTCGGACACACTGTAATCAATTGTGTCGATTGCAATACCGCCTACCGCATTATTTGCAATCTTAATTACCCAATCGCCAGTTTCAGGATCCGGATTTGTACCAGAGAGTTGATAGGTTTTGTGCCCTACGTAGTAAGTGCCATCGCTATCGGTAATCTTTTTTGCCTTATAAAAGAACATATCGCCTTCATAAATAGCAGCCCCCATCAAGACTCCGCCATCATCAGCTCCTACAGTTCTATAAGATGTACCTTTAGACAGTTCTGGCTTATACAGTTCACTGTAATAAAAATCTGAACTATCAGGCAAGATATAGAAAATTCTCTCGTCTTTTTCTATTACAAACTTACTTATCGGGGGAGCGGTATTATTTGTCGGTGCAGTTTTCCATGAAAGAAGATCATCTACATCATTATCAGTATATGTAGTAGTCGTATTATCATTTATGGTATGAAGTTCATAGTATACCGTCCCACCTGCTTTTGTACGGTAAAGTTTTCTCTGTGTACAGCCTGTCCCGCCAGTCGGGATAACACTTACATTTACTTTCTGCGCTGAAGGTGCAACGACAGATGAAGCGATACCTACGTTAGATTCTGAACCGCTATATATAAAAGATACCCGATAGTAGTAATTACCTGTAAGCAGTCCCGCTGCTCCTGTTGCCAGTGTTGGTGCAGTTGTGGGGTCAGTCAGTCCCATAGCTCTAACAGAAGTAAAGTCATAAATCTGGTTGGTGTCAACTCCATTTACCATAATGACATTATCAGCATAGGTGTAGCACGACCATTTCTTATTAGCAGTCAGTCCTGTCTTTAGTGTTGAAAACGTAGCCCCACCGTCAGTTGAAACATATATTCCTTCACCACAAAACGCAAGCAAGTGAGATGTGCCATCACTTTTAATTGCCTCATAAAGAGTATTTACTGGATTGGTTGAGTCAGATGCATATATATAGAAACATAAATCTCTGATACTACTTGCAAACCATCCTTCAAAATAATAACAAATATTTCCATTGTGGGTTGGAGAACTACTATCATGTCCTACTAATATATAATTATCAGAATCACCATTAATATATTCAATAGTAACAATATACTTTGTACCATTTGTTAAAGGTATTCTATTTGCACCAATAAAATTAAAAGTAATTAATTGAAGCAATGTAGATAATGTGGAGACATCTAGGGCGACAGAAATTGCCAGTGCTTCGCCAGTTGGTAAACTCGAATTTCCAAAAGTTCCAGAGTGTGCATAAATTTTAGCAACAGCATATCCTGTTGGAGAACCATACTTTTTAAGATAAAATTTAGCACTATCTAATATTCCGTCATCTCCAGTAAAGGATTGACCTTGAGCTGTATCGTGACCTGCATATAATACCCAAAGAGTATCTATATTACTCTCACTATAACTATCTACAAGTCCAATCTTCAATGGAGCTAACTTTGCCGAACCATCAACCTTTTTTAGTGCGCCTCTTTCTTCAAAGTCAAAGTTTTCAATATCAACTGCTTCGATGTCAGCTATTAGCGTATTTGAATCCTTAGTATTACGACCACCGCCAAGATTTGGTACATCTATAACAAATCTGTTTTTATTTGTAATTGTAGGCATAATTTATCCTTACATTTGAAATCCTAAATCTTTTGGTAATATTAATTTAGGTTTCCATAACTTATCATGTTTCTCCCACATATCTTTCATAAATATCCAGGGATTACCAATACCTAAACCACCGCCAGGATATATCCCCTCAAACATTTGTACTTCATTTAGATAAGTCATTTCATAACCAGCTTCCCAGTCTGTCGTAATATTTATCATACAATATCTATATAAATTCTTATTTATAAATGAAAAAGTCTGAATATCTGTATTATTGGCTTGCTGTCCAGTATATAGAACTGTCCAATTGCTATCATCCTTACTCCCCTGAAGTGTAAAATCTTTTATTCCTATACTTGTACCAACTATTCCAGCCTTAATGGTAAGTTGACTTATTCTCCAAGTAATTCCAGCACCAAAATCATATTTCCACCAATGGGGAAATGCAGTGTTAGCTGATGCCCAAAAAGTTCCAGCATCATCATCGCAAGCATTCGCAGCAACATATCCACCAGTTATTGAATCTGCCGAAGCTACCCCACCTGTACATCTATCAGTTGTTCCATAAGTTGGCATAATTACACCTTATTCCATTTGATACGAATCCAATCAAATAATGTAGCATCGGCATCACAACCTGCATCATCTTCTACTACAAACTTACAATGCCAGATTTGACCTGCCACCATTAAATGATTTGCCTGGGTAACTGTTGTTGAAAGTATTGTTACATCACCTATTGTTGCGTCTGATGATACTTCATTATAAAGCTGAAATGCTGCTGCCAGGTCTGGATTATGTGGTGAACCAGTTGGCACTGAAGCTACTCTTATTCCAAGTGAATGTTTTTTGGAAGCTGCTGCGCATCTCCAGCATACTGTAATTACAATACTTCCACCATCATAATTTTCTGGTACTAAAAACTTTGGGCAGTCAAACCAGTAAGTCTTTAAAGCTGATATATGTTGTGCATAACATTTTGCTGCTGTTCCTGCTGTATCAACCAGTGTGGCAGATGAACCATTAATATTAAATCCTGCTGCCATTATGATTATTTCATTGGCTTTAATACCAACTAAACCAGCACCAATAGGTATAGAACTAAATGTTTTTACTCCTGCTATGGTTTCAGCTCCAGTCTTTGCCACAAAATTAAAAGCACCAGTTATTCCAAGCGCTGTCAGAGCTGCTCTAAGCTCCGCTACTATCCTTGCCCACATAGTAGCTGTGAATGTAAGCGATACCTGCTTGCCTGCTGCGTGTTCTGCTGCGGTAGTATTGCCATAGCCACGAGTGCAGCCTGTAAATGAACCCGCAGTCTTGCCAGTGTGGTAAAATATTTCATCTTCAACAGTTGCCTCACCTATAGCGTCAAAATTATCTGTTGAAGCCACATATATCGTGGTATCAGAAATACCTGCTATCTGTGAAAGCGTAGTTGATAAATTATTATATGGAATACCAAAATATGAAGCCAATTCGATACTTGTTGGAAATGCCATAAAATCACATCCTTATTTTATAATGGTGATAAAGGATAATTACTGCCTAAGAAATTACCAGTTTCTGTATCCTCTCCTGAACCTTTAACAATCCTCTCATCAATTTTTCTATCTGCTGCAATCAATTGCGCTATCCCCTGTCTATATTCACGTTCAAAATCCTTGCCAATATCCGGCATATCTAAATATTTTGCTGTTATATAAAGTGCGCCTTTAGCAAGTACCCACCTGTAACGAAGCGGAACAATGGGAGTGCTACTATCAGCAGACATTTCTGTTACTCTTTTCTTGTAACGGTAGTAAATATTTCTTGCCTGATTTGGAATTGGATAGACGGCAATCTTAATATAACCTGTCGAGTCGTAGCCAATGATTGAATACATGGAAGGATAGCCAAAAGAATTTCGTAAGGGGTAATACTTGTCCATAAACTCAATATCTCTTTTAACAAGTCTTTGCGGATTATTTTCCTGTCTTACTGCAAGGACGTCCTCAACATCGGAAGCCAGTGAGTATTCGTCCTGATATATTTTATAAGTCAGTCCGCTTCCATTGTCGCCAGCATAGACAGTTGAAAGTGTCAGAGTCATTGCAGGAGTAGTTGTTACTGCCGATATCTCATAAGTTGCGTTCCCACAGTAAAACTTTCTTCCTACCATAGAAGACGTCCAAACTGTAGATGTACCTGTAATTGTTGCAGAGCCTTCAGTAACTTCAACTGTGCCGGCTATATAAGGTTTTACCGTAATAAAAGATAAATTTCCGTATAGCCATGAGAAGTTATGAGCTTGGCATATCTCCTCCAAGACGTCATTTAAAGCCTGCTTGACTACAGTTTCTACATCAGTGTCAGATATTCCAATTTTTTCAAGTACCGCTTTTTTAATATTTACATAAGTGTCATAAGCCATAATTAATCCTCAAATTCTACTGCAACTTCCGGAGTTGTGCCTGTTATGGTTGCATAAATAGATGTCGAACACTGGATACCATTTGGAAAGTTCCAATGGGCGCTTGTTCCTGTTCCAGCATTTAGAGTAGCTGTCTTCTGTGTACCTGAAGCCCCGCCGTCCATTAGTTTTACAGAAGCGGCGTTAGCGCCAGCAGTAATCATAACTCCTAATATTCTTGCAACAGTTGCGACTATTGTAGTAGAAGCATCTACTACTTTTGATTTTCCTTGTGCATTAATCATTTTACACCCCTATCGCTATCCATTTGCCATCTTCGTCGCTAACACAAGTCATGGTTACTGTGCCACCTGAAATTGTAACTAAATTTACAGTTGCGGCTTGTGATGTTCCACAACTTGAGTTGAAGTAAAATACTTCATTCAGTCCTGTTACTATTGCGCCGCCAGTACTACCACTTGCGTTTGTGTATGTTCCCATAACAACTCTTAGGTCGCCAAATACGGTAACCTTTTTAACTGCATATGTCCCATCTGCTGCCATCTTATTCCTCCTCTTTTAATTGTTTGCTTTTAAAATAATGGTCAACTATGACCCGTTCACCTAAATGACCTACCTGAACGGTAGTATCAACAAAAATCCTATGTCCTAACTTCTTTGCGTTAAGACAGAAATTTAAATCTTCCCGAAGTCCATTTTTGTCAAGATAGAAGTATGGTTTTTTTAAATCTTTAAATACTGAAGTCTTAATAATGGTAAAACCCATACCTATTCCACCTACTTCATATAATCCTGGAAGCTCTGGCACTTTGCAGTATACCCATTTTTTGCCTTTTCTATTTAAGATACAGGGTTCAAACGGTTCACGCCTCTTATAGCAAATCCCTCCCACTATAGAGATATTTTTATCACAGGCCCTTAGAAGTAACCTCATTAGTGATTCTGCTCCGAATACCATATCGCTATCTACAAAAAACAAGAACTGACTGTTATGGTCAATAGCTACCTGTGCCAATAAGTTTCTTGCAGGTGCTATTATAGTTCGTTCTGTCATTGCAAATACTACAGCTCCTAAACCCTTCGGCTGTTCCATAGAAAGCATAGAACTTACAAAGTCTGGATCAACATCACCCCAGAAAGGAATACCAACAACTAAAGAAGGTATTACTTTCCTTGTTTTAATGTACTCTTCCTGTCCATGCTTTTTAATGGTGTAGTCTTTACCATCTTTAAAGAGTTCAGGTTTTTGGGTTTCAATCTGGGACATACTGTTATAACAGAAATGTTTTACAAATACATCCCTTGCTATTATTA
>Ga0307378_10002058_pt1 | contig 31560 bp, 26 predicted proteins | sample UN1MG_FD_202238 | JGI IMG/M metagenome (GOLD analysis project Ga0307378, IMG submission 202238) | Soil microbial communities from Risofladan, Vaasa, Finland - UN-1 | ecosystem: Environmental > Terrestrial > Soil > Coastal area > Acid sulfate soil | place: Finland: Risofladan, Vaasa | collected... | reverse complement strand
CACCATCGCACGATCTACACCCAGCGCCTTCATCAGTATAGTTGTTCCGATCAGTATTTCCTCTCCCCGCTCAAGCATTAACCTGTGATCGGAGGTGAGGTAAGGCTCGCATTCGACTCCATTGATTATTAGTACATTGCATTTCTTTCCGGGCGGCAAACTGAGTTTTACATGTGATGGGAAGGTTGCACCACCCATCCCAACGATGCCCATATCAGAGCATTTCTTGATAATTTCCTCACCGGAAAAATCAAATTCCTTTTTTATTTCAGGGCTCAGGTCAACATTTTCAACCCATTCGTCTCCTTCAACATCTATTACTATACATGTTTGCTTATAGCCTGTTGAGTCAAGCACCTTGTCAACCTTGTTAACCTTACCCGATACCGATGAGTGTATATTGGCCGAAACAAATCCCTGGCTTGTCGCGATAATCTGTCCGGCCTTCACAGCATCGCCCTTATTGACAACTGGTGAGGCGGGCGCTCCTATATGTTGTGCTATTGGGATTATAACCTGTTCAGCCAACTGCAACTGTTCTATTACAGCGTCGGCTGATATCTTATTTTCAGGCGGATGAACACCTCCTCTGGGAAATGTTTTCGACACTTTATTCGGATTTTAATTCTACTTCAGTTTCTTCCTTTATTTTTCTCGGTGGAAAGTTCAGCTCCAGAATAGAATCTGTTGGGCACTCTGGTTCGCACTTCCTGCAGAACTTACATTTATCAGAATCAATAAATGCAAGGTTGTTGTCCATTGTGATTGCATCAAATGTGCAAACCTTAAAGCACTTGCTGCATCCTATACAGGCAACTCTGCAGGCCTTCCTTGCTGGCCCGCCTTTATCCTCATTAATGCAGGATACATATATTTTCCTGTCTTTTTTTGCCTTTTTCCTGAGTTCAATAATGTTCCTTGGACAGGCTTTCACACAGGCACCACAGGCAACACAATTATCGTCGATTATGACCGGAAGAGCTGTTTCACTATTCATAAACATAGCGTTAAAATCACAGGCTTCGACACATTCTCCAAGGCCAAGGCACCCATATTCGCAATCGGTCTCTCCACCATACAGATTGTTGGCAATTGTACAGTCAGGCACTCCGTCATAAAGAGTTGTCCTTGGACGATGTTCAGGTGTCCCGTTGCATCTGACCACTGCAACACGCGGCTCCACCTCTACCGGTTCCTTCCCAAGAATTTCAGCTGCTTTAGACATGGTTTCATTTCCACCGACAGGACAGTTCAACCCGTCGAAGGATTCGGCCTTAACCAGCGCTTCAGCAAAATTGCGGCAACCGGCAAAACCGCATCCGCCACAATTTGCACCGGGAAGGGATTGTTCAACCTCATCGATCCGGGGATCTTCATATACCTTGAACTTCTGGGCAACAAAAAAGAGAATTAGTGCTGCCGACAGGCCCAGGACACTTAATGAGATAATGGTAAACAGAACTGTTGAACTCATTTAATCTGATTCTTTAATAATGAATGAAAAATTCTTACTGATCTTTTCCTTGCTCAGGTATAAAGCCAGATAATATGGAACAAGGGAAAGTAAAGCTGACAAACCTGCAACTAATTCAGTTACAGCCAGCGATGTCAGGAGTATCAGGAGGAATATTACTATAAGGAATGGAAGCAGATAGCCCAGGAATAAGGCTCTGAGACCCATTGATCTCTCCATCATGACCATAACATGATCACCCGGTTTTACATCGAGTGTGCGAAGTGCCTTGATCACTTTTTTGTCCTTCCCCGACACATCGCAAATACCGGAGGCCATACACCCTGTACATGAGGGATGAGTCATAATTTCCACATTAACATGCTTATCATCAATAGATTGCACGATCCCTGTGTGTTCAATAGAATTAAGTTCTTCCATAAATCAGTAGTGGCCTGTTTTGCTGCCTCAAAATTATAATTACCCCTTAAATTATTTATGCCGAATATAACTTTTTAAGACGGCAAAACTTATTTAGTACGATTTTAAATAAGGTAACTGGTTATCTGCCTGTGTCCTTACGACTTTGCGGAACAGAATAGACTATATGCGCAGACCTTCAACTTATCACGCTCCAGTCCTTTTCCGATTTGGACTGCTTAGCCAGTTGTCTTTTAAGTTCCTGGTTTGAATGATCTTCAAGGTATGGGTCATTTGCTATTATCCCTTCTGCAATTCTGCGTACATATTCAAGAATCTGTCCATCACGGCCAAGATTTGCGATCTTCAGATCAAATCCAATTCCACTCTGTTGAGTTCCCTCAATATCACCGGGACCACGTATCTGGAGATCTGCTTCAGCTATCTCAAAACCATCGGTAGTGGAGGTCATAATCTCTATCCGCCTGCTGGCTTCGTTGCTTAGTTTGTCAGAGCTCATTAACAGGCAGAATGATTGAGTAGCGTCCCTGCCAACCCTTCCCCGGAGTTGATGAAGCTGTGAAAGTCCGAACCTCTCACTGCTCTCAATTATCATAACCGAAGCATTGGGTACATCAACCCCAACCTCGATTACTGTTGTAGCAACCAGGATATGTGCCTGACCTTCCTTGAACAATCTCATCGAGGACTCTTTCTCGGATGATTTCATTCTGCCATGAACTACTGATATTGCGTATTGAGGGGCAGGGAATGCCCTGGAAATGGCTTCGACACCATCCTCCAGATCCTTGTAATCCATTTTCTCTGATTCCTTGATCAAAGGATAGACAATATAGATCTGACTCCCTGCTTTGATCTGTTCCCTCATGAACCCAAACACTTTAAGTCTTGCCGAATCGGTAAAGTGAAGCGTGCGGATTGGCTTCCTCCCGGGAGGCAATTCATCTATAACTGAAACATCCAGATCGCCATATAAGGTCATCGCAAGTGTCCGTGGTATCGGAGTAGCGGTCATCACCAGCACATGAGGAGGATTGAGGTTTTTTTTCCACAGCTTCGCCCTCTGGGCAACTCCAAATCGATGCTGTTCATCAATAATTACAAGTCCGAGCATCTTAAAAATAACATTTTCTTCAATGAGCGCATGTGTACCTATAAGAATCTTAAGATCACCATTTTCAAGGCCTTCCGCAATTTCAATGCGTTTCGATTTCCGGGTAGAGCCGGTAAGCAGTTTCAGGTTCAGACCCAGCCCTTCAATCAGCCTGTTTATTGTATCGTAATGCTGCATGGCGAGTATTTCCGTGGGAGCCATCAGGCAGGCCTGGTAACCATTATCAATGGCTATAAGCATGCTCATAAGGGCTACGAGTGTCTTACCGCTTCCGACATCACCCTGCAGCAGCCTGTTCATCTGTTTTCCTGATCCAAGATCCTTACGGATCTCTTTTATTACCCTCTTCTGGGCTTTTGTAAGTTCAAACGGCAGATTCCTGTGGTAGAAATCGTTGAACTTCCGGCCAACAAGCGGAAAGACAAATCCCTTGAACTTTTCACTCCTTTGTGCTTTATACCTGAATAGATTAAGCTGGATATAGAACAGCTCTTCAAATTTTAACCGGTACCTGGCTCTTTCAACATCCTTGTAACTGTTGGGAAAGTGCATGGTGAACAGAGCATCATGCAGATTCATCAGTTTATACTTTGTGATGAACCATTCAGGCAATGTTTCATCTACCCTGTAAATAAGCTGGCTGAAAAGATTACCAAGAAGCTTATTGAAAGTTTTTGAAGTGAGATAATTATTCCTGAGTTTCTCTGTTGAGCTGTACTGTGCCTGGATCCCTGAGCTTATCTTCTTTTCTGTTTTTTCAGGGTCTTCTATTTCCGGGTGAATAATATTGAGGGTTTCATTAAACAATGTAGGTTTCCCGAATACAATATATTCTTTCTTAATTTTATAGCTGTCTGTTATCCACTTTAAACCTTTGAACCACACAAGCTTAACCGATCCGGTGCGGTCAGTGAATATAGCCGTCAGTCTTTTTGATCTTCCACCTCCCTCTGAATAAAAGCCTTCAATTTCTCCCCTGATCTGGACATTTGACATACTGGTATTGATTTCAGCTATTGTATAGAATTTTGAACGATCAACATATTTATAAGGAAAAAAGTAGAGGAGGTCCCGGAATGTCCTTATATGTAGTTCTTTCTCCAGCAGTTCGGCTCTTTTGGGTCCGACCCCGCTTAAATATGTGATTTCATTATCAAGTATTTTCGACATATCCGGGCTGGTATACCAGGCAAATTTTTATTCCCATTCCGAAAATACTTAATTTTGAGACTTTCACCTAATAAAACTGCCAATCCGCATCAAGATGAATAATTTCCATGCATCGAGGGCAATCGAATATTTTCTTACATCAGGTCACAGGAGAGGGCATAGGATTTACAGTCCTTTTATTTTTAATACTGTTACCGGGATAATCCAGAATAAAACTGCACCGGAAATTGTCAATAAGGTAGAAGAGATCAGATCTGAACTAAAAAAGGACAAGCGGATCATTCAGATGTCTGATCTGGGAGCTGGTTCATTGAAAGGAAAGAATTACTTTAAAGGGATATCCGATATAGTCAGATATTCATCTGTATCACGAAAATATGGAAGTTTGTTGTCGCGCTTTGCGTCAACCATAAATGGTCGGCCCATTATTGAACTTGGTACATCACTTGGGATAAGCACTTTGTACCTCGCCCTTGGGGCACCGGGATCAGTTGTCCATACAGTTGAGGGATGCAAGAATATTTCAGAGATGGCAGGCGAGACCTTCCAAAGGGCAGGTACAAAAAATGTAAGACAATATCAGGGAAGTTTTGATGAACAACTGGCAAAGATGATTTCAAAGATATCCGGACCCGGCCTGATTTTTATTGACGGGGATCACAGAAAAGAGTCTCTACTCAGGTATTTCAGCCTTCTTTTGGGAAATGCCGGCAAGGATACAATAATAATTCTTGATGACATCCATTTGACCCCTGGGATGGAGAGAGGATGGAGGGAAATTAAGAATTCTTCAGAGGTGTCAGTTTCCGTTGATATATTAAGGATGGGTATCCTGTTTTTCATTGAAGATATTGCAAAGCAGGATGTCACTATACGATATTAACATATTTTAATTATTGATGTTTTATAATTTGAATTTAATAGACTATTTTCGGATAATTTTTAAGCCACCATTATGAGAAAAATAATTGAAATTAAGGATATTGTAAAGAATTTCCAGGTTGGAACGGTCATTGTCAGGGCTTTGAGGTCGGTAACGGTCGATATAAATAAAAATGAATATGTAGCTGTTATGGGACCCTCTGGCTCAGGGAAGTCAACATTATTGAACCTTCTCGGCTGTCTTGACACCCCTACAAAGGGTATATATATCCTGAACGGCACCGATGTAAGTAAACTTGAAGATAACCAGCTGGCAGAGATCAGGAACAAGGAAATTGGTTTTGTATTCCAGACATTTAACCTTTTGCCAAGGTACACTGCCCTTGAGAATGTAGTATTACCACTTATATATGCAGGTTTACCAAAGTCCGAGAGGGTAAAACTGGCCACAGAGATGCTCAACCTGGTTGGGTTGGCCGACAGGATGGCACATAAACCGAATGAACTATCAGGGGGTGAGAGACAAAGAGTGGCAATTGCCAGGGCAATGGTAAATAAGCCCTCTATAATACTCGCCGACGAACCAACAGGTAATCTTGACAGTAAAACATCTCTCGACATCCTGAACCTTCTCAGGGAAATTCATAACCACGGAAATACCATTATTCTCGTTACTCATGAGGAGGATATTGCCAGAAATGCACAGCGGATCATCAGGCTGAAGGATGGAGAGGTGGCAAGAGATGAAATAACCGGCAACTAATGAAGGTATACACCAGGACAGGTGATGATGGCACTACCTCACTGGCAGGGGGACAGAGGATCTCCAAAAATCATCCCAGGATTGATGCATATGGAACGGTAGACGAATTGATAGGCTGGATTGGATTGTTGAGGTCTATCCCGGAAAACAGTTCCAGAACAGAATTATTGCTCACTATTCAGGGTAAACTTATGCACTGTGCAGCTTTACTGGCAGCGGGAAAGGGGGCCATGATCGAAAAGATGAAAGCACCTGTTGAGGCTGATATCAGATTGCTTGAAAGTTCCATTGATGAAATAGAGAAGGAGCTGGAACCATTATCCTCATTTATTTTACCTGGTGGAGATCCTGCAGGCTCCTATGCAAATATAGCCCGTACTGTTTGCAGGAGAGCCGAAAGGGTCATCTTAAAACTTGATAGAGAGCAGAATGTACAGGAATTGATAGTTAAATATATTAACAGGTTGTCCGATTATCTGTTTGTCCTGGGCAGGAAAATGGCCTCTGAGAAGGGGACTCCGGAAGCAAAATGGATTCCATAGAAATTTTCTTTTTTTTTTGTGTTGTTTTATTAAAATAATTACTATTTATTTGCACACTCTTATTTGACACACGAAAGAACAGGAAAATGTACTGGACTCTTGAATTAGCCTCAAAACTTGAAGATGCACCCTGGCCGGCTACTAAGGATGAGCTAATTGACTATGCAATCAGGTCAGGTGCTCCCATGGAGGTAATCGAGAACCTTCAGGAAATAGAGGATGAAGGGGATGTCTACGAAAGCATCGAGGATATCTGGCCCGATTACCCGAGTAAGGATGATTTCTTTTTTAACGAGGACGAATACTAATATTAAAGAGGCTGCGGTCTCTTTTTTTCGATTACTTTTTTCTTCTGAAAATATCGTACCTGTCCTTTGGTTTAAGTTCTTCGAGCCAGTTGAAATTGTCAAGTTTTCTGGCCGAAGCAGAAATATGGAGTGGTGGATCCAGTGAGCCTTCAGGGCTGGAGAGCATAAAGATTCTTTTAATATTACCATCTTCGATATAAATATCCATATTGGCACAAGTTGACTGGTTAACACCCATTAACTGTTCATTCTCTATTGCGTAGTAAATATTTTCCCCGTTTCCCCGTACCTCAATAAGATAGATCTTGTTTTCCCTGAAATAGCCTGTAAGGTTCTTCCCCTTTATCTGATTGAATCTGTCGGGATCAATCTGTTCAATCACAAAAGCACTGTTGTACAATTCCATCCTTTCCATGGCATCGTTTTCGGTGAAAAGGAATACTGAATCGGCTGTCAGCTGATTATCTTCAGACCATAGGATCGGCTCATAATACATCTTAATCACGGAATCTGTTAAAGAGTAGGAGATTGAATCACACTTTGCCTGCAGATCATCGCTGAACAACCTGCAACCATACCATGCCCTCAGAAGCCTTTTGTCATTGGCCGAATCAATTGCTGATACCACTGATTTCAAGGTGTCGGCATGGAGATACATGAATTCGCCGTCGGAAACCTGAATGAACTGGGCTGAGTCTGTAATTGTAAACATTTCAGGATCTTCATAGTACCAGGCCTTATTGCCCTTTACGATGACATCCCTGGTGAGGTCTGATATTGTCACATCGAAAAAGGCTGTCCCGTAGCCATTTTCAGCTTCATAATATATGGAATCAGCTGTGATGATCTGTTTTAAGTTGTCGACCCTGGCATTTCCTTTCAACAATGTGATTTCATTCCTGGTGTCATGCCACCCCTCTTCACATCTGGTACGCAGACTGTCGCCAACAACCTCGGTTGGCCCATGGAAAAATGCTATCTCGGTTTCTGTATTGTAAACCAGTGTATCAGAGTACATTGTATAATCAGGATTCACCAGCATGACGCTGTCCTTGAAATTGAGAATATTCTCTTTGGTATAGTAAATACCTATTTTGCTGGTGAGCACATTATCTTCGTTAAGGATCTTACCCCCTGTTTCATATCTGGCAACCTCATTGGCCATATCATAGAAAATATGGTCTGTATAGAGAGTGGTTTTGTTGTTAATAAAGATTACGCCATCGCTCACTTCAGCTGTTTCAGCCCTGGAATCATATATCAGGTGCTGTCCGTACAGGTGAAGTGTGTCGCCCTTGAAAATATGAATGTTTCCAAAGGCTTTCACAAGATCAGCACTTTCATAGTAATGAGCACTATCGCATGTCATATAGGTCTCCTTGTGTTTCAACCTGACATTAAAGCGAAGCCTTCTCAGATCTCCCTCAAAGAATCCTTCATCCGAATGGAGTATCTCCACTTTCTTCTTTCCGGGTATATTCTTTTCCTGTGCTGGTAACAGGGAGGGGAAAATTAGTAGTGGGAGTAGAAGCAAGAATCTGATTTTCACTATTTCAGCCATCCTTCATTGGCGAAATTACATGTTTTGAATTCGTCACTAATCTTAATATATGTAACTTTCATTTTTTCAGCCACCCAATCCATGTAAATCCCGGCCGTTTTGTTGGCTTGAGCAAGCTCCTGCAGATAGCTGAAATCATCCTTCAGGTTAGCCTTATGCGGTGTGGTCTGTTTGTTGAGCTGAACTATCCTGAAGACTTCATACCCTTTTTCATCTTTGGTTTTGAACCCTTCTGATATTTCACCTATTTCAAGATCCCTGACCTTTATATACATTTCGGGGGGGAGGTCATCAATTACAATCAGACTTTCCCGTGAATCAGGAGTAACATATTTACCACCGTTTATCCTGCTGTCTTTATGTGTTGAGAACCGCATGGCACCCATATTAAATGTCATGCTATCCTTTCTTATCAGATCAGCTATACTGTCGAGCCTGTTAATGGCAATTACAGCCTCATCCGGTTTTACCTTAGGCTTCATGAGTATGTGCCTTGAATTAACCATCTCACCTCGCCTCTCAATCAGCTCAATGATATGAAATCCAAACTGGGATTCAATAACTCTTGATACTGTATTTTGCTTAAGGCTGAAGGCTTCGTCAGCGTAAGCCTTGTCAAGGGCACTGCGAGGCGCAAGACCTGTTTCTCCGCCCCGGCTAGCGGTTCCCTCATCCTCAGAATAGAGGATTGCCAGGGCTCTGAAACTTTCTCCCTCAATGATTCTTCTCCTCAGGTCGAGCAGTCTCTGCCTGACCTCAAGTTTGTCCTGTTCTGCATTGGGCGGATCTATCTGGATAATGCTCACTTCAACCTTTGCAGGCAGGATTGGCAGGCTATCCTCTGGTAACTTGTTGAAGAACTTTCTGACCTCGGCAGGGGTAACCTCAATCTTACTTGCAATAGTGGATTGCATTTGCGCAGTCAGTGACTGATCACTGATCATATCCCTCAGGTCGCGCCTTATCTCCACCATACTCTTATTGTAATATTGTTCAAGGTTTTCTTCTGAACCTGCTCTCATAATAAAATTATTCAGACGCATATCAAGCTCCCTGTTTACCTCATCATCTGTGATTTCAATACTGTCAATGCGGGCCTGGTCAAGGAATAGCTTCTGAATTAGCATATCCTCAAAAACCTCACACCGTAACCTGTCGGCAGGTGTCCTGTCTCCCATACTCCTTTGCGTCATTACAATACTCTCCACCTCCGATAACAAAATAATCTCATCTCCCACGATGGCAGATACGGCATCTACAAGTTGTTGAGGGTAGGCATAAATCGATATAACCATTATGATGAAACTGCCCAGTGCTGTTCTCCTTAAATTATTCATGATATGTAATTATCCTTTTTTAAAACTTTTTTATAGTTCATTTTTTTTGAGGCCCCGGTTAGTATATTTTGAAAGCATTTAATTTAAGAGCTTCATTATAAATCCCATTTTCAAGATCCTTGAGGAACTCAAGTTTCCTGTTATTAAGAATCACATTCCTTATATCATCTTCAACAAACTCAATAGGTGAAACGCTTCCTTTAAGCCGGTAATCACGAATATTTACAAAATAATGAAATGATGAATCTGAAGTCTGGTAAAAACGATTATTCCTGATAAATCTTTCAGCATCTCCGATATCTTCAGGAAGCTCCCTTAAAAGATATATTACCCTTATCCATTCCTCTCCGAAGTCATCATATTTTTCAGCGAACTGGTAACAATAGCTTTCGAGACTCTGCAAATCTTCCTGTGAGTCTGACCGGTACCAGCGTTGCACTCTGTCAATATTGGGTGCTTCAACCGGGATCTTGATGAACTGGGCTTTGACAAGTGATGAGGAGAGGTTAAATCTTGCAATATTATCATTATAATATGACTCAATCTGCGAATTGCCAACTATCGTGTCCATCCTTTGGAGCATCATCTGTTGCTCATACTGGTAGATCATCAGGTTAGCCCTTGTTTCATCTAGCTTCTGGTCAATCTCAGAGATATACTCCACCGACAGGTTTTCCCCGGCACGGCCAAGAACAAGCTCTTTCTTTATCCACCTGTCGATATAATTTCTCACTATACTGATACTGTCTTCACGACTGAGGCTGTTATTAAAAAGTGCGGGTATCTCATCATGATAGAGATACTTTTCTCCGACCTTTGCTACAACAACCCTGTTATTAAGTGGCTGGTTTTCTCTGCAAGATGTTGTTACTAAAACCGCGAATACAAAAAGCAGGACTTTCTTCATCAATGATACTTTTGCTTTAAATTGTTAAATAATGATTCGTCAAATATAACGGTAAACCTGTCTCTTAATTGCCGGATCCACTGCTTTTCAAGGTATTCAATATAATCTACGGATAAACTGCCTCTTACCTCTTCAAAGTCCATGTATTCCGATTCGTTTACCTTTAAGATCTCTGCAATATGTGTTCCGGAATTTTCATTAAGGGTATGAACTCCCACTGACCACTTTACTTTATCCGTGACTGCGTTTTCACCATGTGTGGCTTTTATATGATTTATAGTGATCAGTGTATCACCCTTGTCAATACCAGCATTAAGGATAGAAATTTCACCTCCCTCTTTGTCGAGGTTATTGCGTATTAGTTTCGTCAGTTCCTTCGTCTTTTTCTTTCCTGCTGCCGCAACAATGGTAAATATTCTTGCCTCCACCCAGGGCTCTTTCAGGAAATCACCCTTCACGGTTTCATAGTATGCTCTCAAACCACTCGAATCTGTTACTGACCTGCTCCACAACAGGCTATCAGAAATTTCAAATAGCATAATTCCATCATGGAACTCGTTAACAAGGTATCTGAATTCGGGATATTTTACCTCGAGCATAGAATCTTCGTAGGCAAGAAGGTCATCATACGATCTCATCTCCAGAAGGGAATTAATGAAAATGACTGAGTCACGTGCAGTCACATTTGATCCCTTCTTTCGAATATAATCAGTAAAATCCTTCATGGAGCATTTTACATCAGCAAAAGAGTAAAGTATTCTGTCTGGAACATCGCTGATGCCGTTAATATATCCACCAGACCGGAATGCAGAATCAGCGACAGGGTAGAACCACTTGAGGTTGGGATCATTGAGCCGGAAGTCGTATTCCTTCTTAAGCTTAGCTGCAAAGGATTTTCGACTCTGAGTAGCGAGATATGATTGGTTTAGTTTGCTTTCAAGAAGGTTGCGGGCTTCGTCGTAGGACCGGGGCAACTGCTTGTCTATCCTCTTTATGATATGCCATCCATATACAGTTTTTACCGGTTCAGAGATATCACCATCCCGCATTAGCCTCAAGGATGATTCAGAGAATTCATGGACCATTTCCCCCGGACCAAACCATGGGAGTTCCCCTTCGTTGGAAGCAGAACCTAAATCGTCTGAGTTATCTTTTGCAAGTTGGGCAAAATCAGCGCCTTCGTTAACTAATAAGTTGTAGAGGCTGTCGATAACCTGCTTTGCCCTGGCATTCTTTTCTACTCCAGCTCCGACAGGGGTGGCCTGCATTATATGTGCCACCTTGATCCTTCCTGACGCACGCCGGCGATCCTGAATCTTAATTATATGATATCCATCGGCTGTTCTGACAGGCTTTGAGAGGGCTCCCACACTCATCGAATAAGCAGTATTTTCGAATGCAATAGGTGTTTGAAAAACAGAGAAATAACCCAGATTTCCGCCATTCATAGTTACAAATGGATCGTCGGAAGCACCTCTAGCAACTGATTCAAATGGTTCACCCATCCTTATCCTCTCACGGATATCCATTGCCTTACTATAGGCTGCAAGAGTATCATCAGGTTTTGCATCCTGCGGACATCTGACAAGAATATGATAGGCATTTATCTCTGTCTTCGATCTCTCGTAGGCACTTCTCAAAAGCTCTTCTTTAACTCCCTGGTCAGTGAGGTAACTTCTGGCAAGCTGTCTTCTATACCCTCCAAGCTCCTTTTTGAACGCATCTGTCTTGTCAATCCCGGCTTCCCTGGCTGCTTCCACCTTCAATCTGAAATTAATATATAGATCCATATATTCATCGATGGAACTGCTGGTGATGCCTGAATTATTCTTCTTATACAGCCATTCAAATTCATCAACAGAAACATCATGGCCGTTAACAGTCAGAAGAACTGTTCTTTCCTGCCCCGTTACACTGGTTGAAGTAAGGCAAATTAAGACCGCTGTAATAAAAGAGAATCGTCTAAATATCATATACTTCAGGTTTCATTCAGATCTACCTGCTGTAGTTGGGAGCTTCACGGGTTATAGTTACATCGTGTGGATGACTTTCAATAATAGCGGAGTGGGTTATTTTTACAAACTTTGCCTCTTTTAACATCTCAATGGTTTCAGCGCCGCAATAACCCATGCCTGCCCTCAATCCCCCAATCAGTTGATAAATAACTTCAGCCAATGTTCCCTTATATGGAACTCTCGCCGCAATACCCTCGGGTACAAGCTTTTTTATATCATCTTCTATATCCTGGAAATATCTGTCCTTTGAGCCAGACTGCATTGCTTCAATAGATCCCATTCCCCTGTAGGACTTAAATTTCCGGCCATTGTATATTATTGTCTCGCCGGGAGATTCTTCAACACCTGCAAAGAGAGAGCCTGTCATTATGGTATCTGCACCTGCTGCCAGTGCTTTTACAATATCACCGGAGTATCGGATACCCCCATCGGCAATTACCGGGATACCCCTGCCTTTAAGAGCCTTTGCAACATTATAAATGGCTGATAATTGCGGAATACCTACTCCTGCCACAATCCTTGTTGTGCATATCGATCCGGGGCCGATACCAACTTTGATGGCATCGGCACCTTCATCAGCAAGCAAGGTGGCTGCTTCTGCTGTGCCTACATTACCTGCTACCACATCAAGACCGGGATACTTCTTCTTAAGTTCTTTGAGGATATTGATCACATTTTTTGTATGGGCATGAGCTGTATCAATTGCCAGTGCATCAGCCTGAGCATTTACCAGAGCATCAGCTCTTTCAAATGTATCGGCAGAAATACCAATGGCAGCCGCAACCCGTAACCTTCCTTTTGAATCCTTGCAGGAGGAAGGCCGGTCCTTTGCCTTGGTAATATCCTTATAGGTGATAAGCCCGACCAGCTTTCTATTCTCATCGATAATAGGCAGTTTTTCTATCTTGTGATTCTGGAGGATGGCTGAGGCATCTTGAAGATCAGCGGCCTGATTTGTGGTGATCAACTCTCTGGTCATTACTTCTGATATCTTCTTAGTCATATCACTTTCAAATCTCAGATCCCTGTTGGTCACAATACCTACAAGTACATTATCCTTCTCTACAACCGGTATACCACCTATCATGAACTCACTCATGAGACTTAATGCGTCAGCAACAGTAGCTTCACTTCCGATCGTAACAGGATCAAATATCATTACATTCTCCGCCCTTTTAACTATTTTTACCTGTTGTGCCTGCTTTTCAATAGTCATATTCTTATGGATAATACCTATTCCTCCCTCACGGGCAATTGCAATTGCAAGATCAGCTTCTGTAACTGTATCCATCGCAGCTGAAATTATAGGTGTATTCAGGCTAATGTTCCTAGTGAACTTTGACCCAATATTAACCTGTCTCGGAAGTATCTCAGAATAAGAGGGTATCAGCAATACGTCATCGAAAGTGATCCCTTCAATTTGTAATTTATCCTCTAGAAATGACATAACCAGGTAGATTTAATTTTTTGATTGGCAAAGATACAAATTTTTGACGAGAGGATGCAGCGACCTCTTTTATTTTTTAATGCTTGTAAAAAATTGAGTTACAGTTATTACTTTTGTAAAAGGCCCGGTAAAAATGCTACCCGATCTCTTTAAATCAATTAATGAAACAGGTTCCAATGGATGACCTGGACAGATTCAAAAAAATACTCACCAAGTATTGGGGATATACCTCATTTCGTCCTTTGCAGGAAGATATCATCCGTTCTGTAACTGAAGGCAACGACACCCTTGGCCTGATGCCGACTGGGGGTGGCAAATCGCTGACATTTCAGGTGCCTGCCATGGACTCTGATGGATTATGTCTTGTAATAACACCCCTCATATCGCTTATGAGGGACCAGGTGGGTAAATTACAGGACCTGGGTATCAGGGCTATGGCTGTACATACAGGGATGATGAGGGAAGAGATAAATATCAGTCTCGACAATTGCATTTATGGCGATTATAAATTCCTGTATGTGTCACCAGAAAGGCTGGGAACAGAAATATTCCGCAACAGGGTTCCACGGATGAACGTAACCCTGGTTGCTATTGACGAAGCTCATTGCATATCTCAGTGGGGCTATGACTTCAGACCATCATATCTAAAGATAGCCGGACTCCGTGAATTGATCGGGGAAAGTGTTCCGTTCCTTGCACTGACCGCAACTGCTACACCTGTTGTGGTAAAGGATATTATGGAAAAACTACGTTTCAGACATAAAAGGGTTCTGAAAACAGGATTTCAACGGAAGAACCTGATTTATCTTGTTAGAAACGTTGAAGATAAGTATGGCTATCTGCTACGCACTGTTCAGAAGGTATATGGATCGGGTATTATATATGTCAGAAGCAGAAAAAAGTCAAAAGAGATTGCCGAATTCCTGGTTCAAAACAAAATTTCCGCCGATTTTTATCATGCAGGATTAAGCAGGGAACTCAGGGACAGGAAGCAGCATGCATGGACTACAGGAAAAATTAGGATTATTTCAGCAACCAATGCTTTCGGAATGGGCATCGATAAGTCTGATGTGAGGTTTGTCATTCACTGGGATATACCGGATTCAATCGAATCCTATTTTCAGGAAAGCGGGAGGGCAGGACGTGATGGCCATAAAGCATGGGCAGTGCAGCTCTATAATGATGCAGATATCAGCAGGTCAAAGGATAGGATACGAACAGCATTTCCACCTGTTGACAGGATAAAGGATGTTTACGAACTTCTGTGCAATTTCCTTCAGATCCCGATTGGAAGTGGAAAAAACAATGTGTATGATTTTAACCTGGCTGATTTTGTTGCGCATTACCGGCTTCCTGTAAGTGAAGCTTTCAACAGCATCAAGTTCCTGGAGCGCGAAGGTTATATTGAGTTAACTGAAGAACTAAATAATCCCTCCAGAGTGATGTTCATTGTAAGTAGGGATGATTTGTATAAATTCCAGGTTGCCAATGCCTCGCTCGATGGTTTTATAAAACTTGTCCTTCGGTCATATACAGGTATGTTCAGCGAGTATGTACCGGTAAACGAAGAGTTGCTCTCAAAGAAAACAGGATTAACAAGAGATAATGTATATAAGTTTCTGGTTCACCTGAGTTCACAGAATATTATAAAATATGTCCCCGGAAAGAAGACAGCCCTGGTTATCTTTACCGAAGAACGTCTCGACAGAAAATCATTGCTGATATCCAATGAGAACTACCAGGAAGTTAAGGATAAATATGTCGACCGACTGGACAGAATGCTCGACTATGTCTCTTCGTCAACGCGCTGCAGGATCACAATTCTGCTCGATTACTTTGGAGAGGAAATTGCCAGGTGCGGACAATGTGATGTATGCATGACAAGAAATGAGCTTGACCTTAGCAAATATGAATTTGACCTGATCCTTGAACGGATAAAAGCTATTCTGGAGAGCGAATCGGCAGACTCAGAACAGGTAGTTAAAGCCATCGGGGGGGATCAAGATAAGACGATCAAAGTGTTAAGATGGTTACTTGATCATGATAAGATACTGATCGATGATAACCAGAAGCTGATCTGGAATCAATAAACATTTGAACACTGTTATTTGCAGGACCGCTGGTTCCCTTCAATTCTTCTTTACCTGAATTTCGGGATTAAATGTTAATTTTGCAGGATGAGTTTTGTTTATGGAGAACATTGACGATATGGTATATTCAAGAGAGGTAATAGAGTTTACCGCTGTTGCCAATGAATACTGCAATCTGCTCGAAAAGTCTTCTGAACTTACAGGCATTCAGATCCTTAAGATCATGCAGAGACTGCTTCCGCTGCTCTACATAAAATCAGTCTCACTTCCCCCGGTCGAACCGATAAATGAAGAAGAACTGGAGAAATTTGTCTCGGAAGATGACTGGAACAGATTGCATACTATTGTTATTAGCAGGCTTGGGGAGGCAAATGACTATCAGGAAGTAATCAGTGAAAGCCCAATTAATAATGGAGAGGAATTCTGTGGAAGCATATCAGAGAATTTATCAGATATTTACCAGGATCTGAAAGATTTTCTGGTCAGGTACAGGATAGGGACAATTGAAATAATGAATGATTCAATCTGGGAGATAAATGAAAGCTTCAGGCTTTATTGGGGCCAGAAGCTTGTAAATACACTGCGGGCAGTCCATAATGCTCTCCTGGAACCGGACAGGATAGGAATCAGGAAGGACGAACAAGCTTTTGATCCGGGGAATATTGATACGTCGGATTGGATAATAACCAAAAGACAGGATAATCTTGGCGATGAAAAAGAATAATTACAGGGATGATATAACAGGTGAAGAGCTGAGAGATTACCCCGTTGGAGGATATGAAGGTGAGATCACAGTTGTTGATAACAGCGAAGATCTTGATGTGATAATTCACGACATTATCAAATCCGGAATTGTAGGATTTGACACGGAAACAAAACCAAGTTTTAGGAAAGGGGATAGAAACAGGGTGGCCCTTCTTCAATTATCCAACGAAAAAAGAGTCTATCTTTTTCGCCTGCACCTGATGGGATTACCCGATTTATTAAAAAGGGTTCTGGAGGATCCCGGGTTGCTTAAGGTTGGTGTTGCCATTCATGACGATGTAAAAGGCCTGAAAAAACTTTCATCATTTAAGCCTGCCGGTTTTGTAGAATTGCAGGAACTGGTAGGAGATTATGGTATAAAAAGTGCAGGATTAAGAAAACTGGCTGCAATTATTCTGGGTTTCAGAATTTCAAAACGCCAGCAGATTTCAAACTGGGAGAGCCCTGTTCTGACCGACGCACAAATTTCTTATGCAGCTACTGATGCATGGGTATGCCACCAGATATACATGGAACTGATCCGCAAAAGGTAATATTGTCAGACATGACAAAAAGGGTAAAAATAATTCTTAAATCAGGAAAGGATCAATCTGTTCATAGATACCATCCCTGGATTTTTTCCGGAGCAATAAAAAAGATAGTCGGAAATCCCGGGGAAGGAGATGAGGTTGAAGTATTTGACAACAAGGATAACTCTCTGGCTGTAGGTCATTACCAACCGGGATCCATTGCTGTAAGAATAATGGATTTTTCCGATCGCAGAATCGACAGGTCATTCTATTTTGACAGGATATCTGCTGCAATAGAATACCGGAAAAGCATGGGTTACTTTGATAATCAGGATACAACATTGTTCAGATTGGCTCATGCTGAAGGGGACGGATTGCCTGGCCTGATCATCGATAATTACGATGGTGTAGCTGTGATGCAGATCCATTCAGCCGGGATATACAGATCACGGGAAGTTGTGGCAGAGGTATTAAAGGAATTGATGGGTGATTATCTTTTGGCAGTATTTGACAAAAGTGAGTCAACAGTTCCATATAAGGCTGGCTTGAAAGCTGAAAACAGCTTTATTCTTGGAGATTCGGATATTAAGGTAGTGAAGGAGTACGGATACAATTTCAAGGTAGACTGGATAAATGGCCAGAAGACAGGTTTTTTTATCGACCAGAGGGAAAACAGGAAATTGGTCGAATCTTTTACATCCAACAGGGATGTACTGAATATGTTTGGTTATACAGGAGGGTTTTCAGTATATGCAATGAGCAATGCAAAAACCGTACATACGGTTGATATATCATCCCGGGCCATTGAAATGGCTAACCTGAATATCGGGATTAACTTTCCTGAAGATAAAAGGCACTGTGCCTTTGCAGCTGATGCATTCGAATACCTTGATAATTGCGAAAATAGGTATGATGTAATAATTCTTGACCCTCCGGCATTTGCCAAACATAACAACGTCCTTCATAACGCCCTGCAGGGCTATAAAAGATTAAATATGAAAGCTATACAGGCAATAAAGAAAGGGGGGATCCTGTTCACCTTTTCCTGCTCACAGGTGGTTAGTAAGGAGAATTTCAGAAAATCTGTTTTTGTAGCCGCAGCAAATACCGGTAGAAAAGTAAGGGTGATCCATCAGATGGGGCAGCCACCTGATCACCCGGTGAATATTTATCATCCCGAAAGTGAGTACCTAAAGGGATTAGTCCTTTATATTGAATAGTAAATGGATAAGCAAAACTATATATCATTGATTGCCAGCCATCTGGGTCATCGGGAGTGGCAGGTGGAAAATTCCATCAGGCTGTTGGAAGATGGAGCTACAATCCCTTTTATCAGTCGCTACCGCAAGGAGATGACTGGTAGCCTCGATGAGGTTCAGATCTCTCATATAAGGGCGGAATATGGAAAGATGATTGAACTGGGGAAGAGGAGGGAGGCAATTATAAAATCCATTGGGGAACAGGATAGGATGACCCCTGAACTGATGGAGAGTATTCAGGCTGCTGTTAACTTGTCCGAACTGGAGGACATATATCTGCCATACCGTCCAAAAAGAAAAACCAGGGCTTCAGTAGCCAGGGAGAATGGGCTGGAACCTCTTGCGAAAGAAATTATGGAGCAGAATATAATGGAGCCTGAAGATAGGGCTGCCGGTTATCTTAATGAAAAAGTGGAGGAGATAGATTCAGCCCTTCAGGGGGCCAGGGATATCATTGCTGAATGGGCCAACGAAAATGAAAAGGCACGTAAAATAGTAAGGAGGCTTTTTGAGAAAGATGCAAAAATAATATCAAGGGTGGTGAAAGGCAAAGAGGAGAGCGGGGCAAAGTATAGTGACTATTTTGAATGGGATGAATTGTTAAAGAAATGCCCATCACACAGGCTCCTTGCAATGCGAAGAGGTGAAGATGAAGGATTCCTGAAGTTAACTGTTATACCTGATGAGGATAGAGCCATTGAACTGCTTGAAGATCTGTTTGTTCGTGGTGATAACCGTTCTTCAGAACAGGTTAAGATAGCTGTAAGGGATTCATGGAAAAGATTACTGGCACCATCAATGGAGACTGAGTTCAGGAACCTCTCCAAGGATAATGCTGATGATGAGGCTATAAAAGTATTTGCAGGAAACCTGCGACAGCTACTCCTTGCTTCTCCCCTGGGTGAAAAAACTGTACTGGCGATAGATCCCGCATATCGTACGGGTTGTAAGATTGTATGTCTCGATAAGCACGGAAACCTCTTGCACAATGAAACGATCTTCCCTCATCCTCCGCAGAATGAGACTGCAATGTCGGTGCGCAAAATATCAAGCCTGGTGGATGCATATAAGATTGAAGCAATTGCTATAGGAAATGGGACTGCCAGCCGTGAAACGGAGGAATTCATTCGCTGGATAAAGTTTGATACTGAAGTCCAGGTATTTGTAGTCAACGAGGCTGGTGCATCCGTGTATTCTGCTTCGAAAATAGCCAGGGACGAATTCCCTGACCACGATGTTACTGTAAGAGGGTCCGTGTCAATTGGCAGGAGGCTTATTGATCCTCTTGCTGAGCTGGTTAAGATAGATCCGAAATCAATAGGAGTGGGCCAGTACCAGCATGATGTTGATCAGGGAAAATTGAAGCAGACTCTTGATGAAGTTGTTAAGAGCTGCGTCAACGCAGTTGGAGTTGAAGTGAATACGGCAAGCAAACACCTGCTTACCTATGTATCGGGACTGGGTCCGCAGCTAGCTGCAAATATTGTGGAGTACCGGTCTGAGCATGGTCCTTTCAGGTCGAGAGACGAGCTCCTGAATGTAAAGAGGATGGGAGCGAAAGCTTATGAACAGTGCGCCGGGTTCCTCAGGATAGGAAATGCATCCAATCCGCTTGACAGTAGCGCTGTACATCCGGAGAGCTATCATATAGTTGAGAAAATGGCATCAGACCAGGGTGTTGAAGCAGATGAACTGATCTCGAATGAGGATATAAGACAAAAAATTATACTTGAAGAGTATGTTGAGGGAAGCATTGGTTTGCCAACCCTCACAGATATTATGGCTGAATTAAGCAAGCCGGGCAGAGACCCTCGGACCAGGATCAGGGAGTTTAAATTTGCTGATGTAAGATCATTGGAGGAACTGAGGGAGGGAATGGTTGTGCCAGGAATTGTCACCAATATTACCCGGTTTGGAGCCTTTGTAGACATTGGGGTAAAGCAGGATGGGCTGGTGCATATTTCAAATATGAGTAAAGGTTATGTGAAGGATCCAAACGAGATTGTCAGGATCAATCAACATGTAAAGGTGAAGGTAATATCAGTGGATCTAAACAGGGGAAGGATACAGCTATCAATGAAGGAGATTGAATGATATACGAAAGGTTATGAATGGGTGATCTAAATATATATTATATTTACCGAGTAATTTTTTATTCATTTTGAATGAAAAAACTTGAAAGTATAAACGGAAAGAATCTCTACTATATGTTCCTTGCAGGTGCAAAGAATATTATTGATAATCAGGCTGATATTAACAGGATAAATGTCTATCCCGTGGCCGACTCTGATACAGGTACCAACATGGCATCAACTATCAGGACAGTGATCGATTCACTTAAACCCGACACCTCCTTCAAGGTCACTGCTGATGCAATCGGTATTGCTGCACTTACGGGAGCCAGGGGAAACTCAGGTATTATCTTTGCCCAGTTCCTTTACGGTTTCAGTGAGGAAATTACTGATTGCCATGATATTACTATCAGTGAATTTGCGGAATCATTGAAAAGATCAATAAAGTATCTCTATGAAGCAATAGCACATCCGGTTGAGGGCACAATTCTTACTGTAATAAGGGAGTGGGTGGAGTTTATACATGAGCAGCGACACAGGTTCGATGATTTTACCAAACTTATCTCCGAATCTTATGAGGTAGCAACAAAGTCTCTCTCAGAAACTACCATGAAACTAACCGAACTGACCATAGCGAATGTCGTTGATGCAGGAGCAAAAGGATTTGTACTGTTTCTTGAGGGTATGATGGATCTGCTTAGAGGAAAGAATGTTAAGCAGATAGTTGCTTTGTCGGCTGAGACACAGGAAGGAATGATTGTCGAAAAAGTCCCTGACCAGTTACCGGAAATGAGATATTGCACCGAGGCAATGATAGAGGGAGAAAATATAGATAAAAACTGGTTAATGGGCATCCTGGAACAATATGGCGATTCTGTAGTAGTAGCCGGATCATCCAGGAAGTCAAGGATCCATGTCCATACCAACAAACCAGCTGACCTTTTTATTGATATCAGGCCGGCTGGAAAGGTAACTTTTCAAAAGGTGGAGGACATGGTAAAACAGTATGAGTCGGCATATGCCCGTAAATACAAGATAGCCATTGTGACGGACTCGACCTGTGACCTGCCGGAGGAAATCATATCTAAATACCAGATCTACCAGATCCCCATCAATATGGTTGTTGACGGTAACCATTACCTTGACGGACTGACCCTTAAGTCAGATGAATTCTACAGATTACAGGAGCTTTCGGCAGAGCCACCATCAACTTCACAACCCTCCAGGAATAGTTTTATGAATCTATATTCGCAACTTGTAACCAACTACGACTCGGTGATTGCCATTCATTTAGCTTCAAAACTCAGTGGCACATATAACAGCAGTCTGCAGGCCGCAGAGAAAATTGCCGGTGAGTCAGGTAAAAGGATAGATGTGATTGATTCCGTAAGCATTTCCGGTGGACTTGGACTGCTTGTAAAAAGAGCTGCCGAGATGATCGATAGTGGAAGTACACATGATGAGATAGTATCAACAATAAGCGAAAGGGCTAAGCCTTACGCTATCTTTGTAAGTATCCGGACCCTTGAGCATTTGGTTCGAAGCGGAAGGGTTAGCCCTCTAAAAGGCCGTGTGGCTAAAGCCTTAAACCTGTTACCAGTGATCTCAGTCGGACCAGAGGGGAAGGCTGAGCTACTCCAGAAAGCCTTCAGTTATAACTCCAACAGAAGAAAAGTACTGGAGAATGTGCGAAAAGCAATAGGTAATCGGATTCTCTATGGGTACTCTATTACCCATGTGTCCAGTGGATCGGATGCAGATTTTTTCATTAATGAAATGAAATCAATTACAGGTAAGGATCCGTCATTTATCTCTAACGTAACGCCCTCTCTTGGTCTTCATACAGGGAAAGGAACAGTTGCAATTGCTTTCCAGATGCAATAAGATTTTGCTGCCACTGGTTCTCTTTTAATTCGTTTATACTTATATTTATACATTAATCCTTAATCCTTTTTGCGATGAAAAGAGCTGTTTTATACCTCGCTGTAATAGTTGGTTTGGTTTATTTCAGTTGTAACCCAAAATCTGAAGTTTTATCACCGGTAGCTGAAAAAATCCCAGAAGAACTGACCATGCACGGCCATACCAGGATAGATAATTATTACTGGATGCGATTGAGTGATGAGCAAAAGAATTCTGAAGTACCCGATGAACAAACAAAGAGGGTACTGGACTATCTGAATGCTGAGAATGAATACCTTGATAAAATGCTCGGCCATACAGAAACGCTTCAGGAGAAACTATTTAATGAGATGAAAGGCCGGATAAAACAGGATGATGAGTCTGTGCCTTATCTCGAAAACGGATATTACTATTACACCAGATATGAAGAGGGTAAGGAGTATCCGTTGTATTACAGAAAAAAGGGCTCTCTTGAAGCTGAGGAGGAACTCCTTCTTGATGTGAATAAACTTGCGGAGGGAAAGAAGTACTGTTCTGTTTCCAGGTTGAGTATCAGTCCCGATAACGATATTATGGCATATGGTGTCGACTATGTTAGTCGTCGGAGATATGATATTCATTTTATTGATCTGGCAACTGGTGACCCGATGGAAGACGTTATCACTAACACAACTGGGAGTGCAACGTGGGCTAATGATAACAAGACCCTCTTTTATGTTGGTAAGAACACGGAAACACTACGCTCCGAAAGGATTGTCAGGCATAAACTGGGTCGGCCGGTTGGGGAAGATGTCGTTGTTTACTTCGAGGAGGATGAAGAGTTTACAACCAGGGTAGGCAAGACTAAAAGCAGGAAGTTCCTGGTGATCAATAACGACCAGACCCTTTCAACTGAAACTATGATACTGGAGGCTGATAACCCTGATGGCAGCTTCAGGATGTTTGAGCCCAGACAAGTCAATCATGAGTATTCAATCGACCATATTGGTAATTCTTTCTATATAAGGACAAATGTTGGAGGAGCATCTAACTTCAAGCTTATGAAAACGGGGGAGAGGAATACAGGTAAAGATAGCTGGACAGATGTTATACCACATCGTGATGATGTCCTGTTACAGGGATTTGAACTGTTTGATGAGTACATGACAGTGAGTGAAAGGATTAACGGACTGAATAATCTCAGGGTCTTCAATATGGCCGACGGAACCGATTATTATCTTGAATTTGACGAAGAGGTATATTCAGCAAGGTTGAGAAGTGGTACTGAAGCAGGAACGGAAAATATGAGATACTCATATACATCACTTACAACCCCTTCTTCCGTCTTTGAATTCAATATGAGGACAAAAGAGAAGATATTATTGAAGGAAGATGAGGTACTTGGTGGCTTTGACAAGGAGAACTATGAGTCGAAAAGACTCTGGGCAACTGCTGATGATAGCACCCAGGTGCCTATCTCACTTGTTTACAGGAAGGGATTTATACAGGATGGCAAATCACCATTGTTGCTCTATGCATATGGATCATATGGCGCTTCGCGTGACCCCTCTTTCAATTCAAACATTTTAAGTTTGCTCGACCGTGGATTTGCATATGCCATCGCCCACATCAGGGGAGGAAGTGAAATGGGACGTTACTGGTATGAAGATGGCAAATTGCTTAAGAAGATAAACACCTTCACTGATTATAATGATTGTGCTGAATTCCTGATCAATGAAAAATATTCCAGCCCTGAAAGACTGTTTGCTCAGGGAGGCAGTGCAGGAGGATTACTCATGGGAGCCATACTTAATCTGCAACCTGAATTATTTAAAGGTGTGATTGCAGGAGTGCCTTTTGTCGATGTTGTTACCACTATGCTGGACCCAACAATCCCACTCACAACATTTGAGTGGGATGAGTGGGGCGACCCCAGGGAAAAAGAGTACTATGATTATATGCTGTCATATTCTCCCTATGACCAGGTTCAAACAATTGACTATCCTAATATACTGATTACTACAGGTTTTTGGGATTCACAGGTGCAGTACTGGGAACCTGCAAAGTGGATTGCAAAGCTCAGGGATATGAAAACCGATGACAATCTGTTAGTTATGAAGTGCAATATGGTTGCGGGACACGGCGGCGCTTCAGGACGGTTTGAAAGGCTGAAGACCACTGCACTTGAGTATGCTTTTATGCTCGACCTCGTTGGAACTAAAGACTAGCATCCCTGACGGTGGCAGCAGGGCAGGAGATTGGTTTTTCAGGTAGATCTGCAGCTAGTTATTGTCACGGGCGGTGATGAGTACTATTACACCTAATATTGTCAGTATGCCTCCAAGGATCTGGAAACTCTCAGGTATGGTGCCGAAATAGACCCAGGCCCCTAAAATTACAAATAATCCCTTTGAGCTCTGGATTATCGTGGATTTTGAAGCTTCTATGAACTTCAGAGCGGTATAGGTGGATATAGCAGTCAGAAACGGGCCAAGCAGAGATCCTGCCAATGAATTGAAAAGGGCTTTCCCTGAAATTGAAAATGATTCTCCAGTGGTAATCATCAAAACTAAAGCCAGAGCGAATAGGAAAATGGATCTGTTGAGACTGAGTAAGCCCGGGTCAAGTTTCCTGATATATTTTTTTGAGATTATCATGTTGGCAGCAAGGAAAAAGGTAGAAGCGATCATGTAAAACGTACCAGGAACAAATAACCCTTCACCGGCTACGTTACCAGTAAAGCTGGTTACAACCGCACCCGAAAGGGTGACAGCCACTCCAATGGCCTGAATGAGAGTGAATCGTTCACCGAGAAGCGAAACACCCATAATAATAACAAACAGTGGAACCAGGTTCTGAAGAAAGGACATGATAGCCGGGTCGGTAGTAGCCTCTATCGACAGGAAGAAGAGGGTTGTACCGATAAGTTCAATTATACCTATCACAATCAGGATTCTTATCTCTCTTATCCCAAGTGCCCTGGCAACCCTGATCTTGCCTGCAGGGATTGCATAGATCAGATTCCACAGGATAGCTAATCCGAACCAGTATACTCCAAACTGATATAACGATAATTCATTGAGGGCGGCTTTACTGAACACATAAACGTTGGCCATAGCCAGTGTAGCTAATACAGCGAAGAGGTATCCTTTAATCTTGTCAGCCATTTTTATCTGCAGATTGACCTGTTATTATACAATAATACCTGAAGCTATATGTTCCGGCATGAGTGATGTTTAATTCGGGTGAAAGTAGTTGTTGGTCATACCTGAGGGTTAGTAGCGTCTAAAATGGCAATTTTTATAGATGGTACGAAAAGCCTAATTCAATATTAGTAGTATTATGTCCAATAGTAGTTACATAATCGTAACCTTGCTGTAGTACAGTCCACTTGGACGAGGGCATTTGATCATAGATTATTCCGGTTGCTCCAAATTTCGATGGTTTTGCATTTTAGTTACTTCATATGGTATTGCTGGCACTTGTTTAGGGATAGTTGACGAAAAGAATGATATGAAAGGATTTTCGCAATCAGCAATTGAATAGATATAAAAAAAAAGCCTGTCAATTTTAACAGGCTTTTTAATCGAAAAAAAGTTTAAGAATAAATATTAAATTACTTTAACGTTTACTGCGTTTAATCCTTTTTTACCTTCCTTTAATTCAAATCCTACCTCGTCACCTTCATTAATCTCGTCAATTAATCCGGAAACATGAACGAAGTACTCATTTTTTGAATCTTCTTCCATAATGAATCCAAATCCTTTAGATTCATTGAAGAATTTTACTGTACCATTTTTCATTGTAATAAAATAATTTTAAAGTGCAAAGGTAGTGTTATTTCAGTTCATGTAGTCGTTTATTTTGAATTAAATTGCATTTTTTTAATAAAAGGAATTTAAGTTGCAGATATTCAATAGATTAAGAATTGTAATAATTTCAGCGGAATTGTCCTTTTCACATCGGTTTTCGGTGTGTTAGATGAAACAATTCACAGAACTACATAAATTATTTCATTTCAGTATCCCGGTGTATATTAAAAGTTGGAATAAAATATCTCAATCCACATGGATCCCTGATGATTATATTGTCAACTATTCCGGCTTCATTGAAACAGGTGATCACTTCAGTAACCGGAATATTCAAATCTCCGATCTTTCAATAATTGTAAGATTATTCTCCCCATCAAAGAATTTTAGTGAGGGATTGAAAAACAGATGAGGACAACATATTGGTTTCATAAAACTAACAGTAATCCTATTTCTCTTGGCCAAACTTATTCAGCCCTCTTCATTTGACCCCCTGTGTGAAAGTTGTTTTCCGGAATATGCGTTAAAATTTGAAATATAATTACTGCCTGTATTTCATTCCTAATCTTATAGCCATTTCTTTCGCTTAAAATAAAAAATCATAACAATAAAAACTGCTAGCATGACACCCCATATTCCAAAGTATCCATATTTCCAATGAAGTTCTGGTATGTAATCGAAATTCATTCCATATACTCCTGCTATAAAAGTCAGGGGTATGAAAATAGTCGCGATGATCGTAAGTACCTGCATAACCTGATTCATCTTATTACTTACGCCTGAGAGGTAGAGGTCCATGAGGTTGGCGAGCATGTCACGAAGTGATTCGATTGAGTCGTTTACCTGTATGATATGTTCGTAAACGTCACGCAGGTAACGGGTCGTGCTTTCATGAATAAGCTCAATGCTTTCCTTTTCGAGTGCAGAAACTGCTTCGCGCAAAGGGCTTACAGCTTTTCGAAGATTGATCAGCAGTTTTTTTAAGTGCTGTATTTCTTGCAGGGATTCCTTGTCCATAGTGTGGAGTACTTTTTCTTCCAGTTTTACGGTGGCATCGTTGATGTGTTCTGTGACAAGGAAATAGTTATCCACCACTGTATCAATGAGGCGGTAGAGCAGGTAGTCCGCTCCCTTTTGGCGGATATTTCCCTTGCTTTCACGCAGCCGGCCGCGGAATCCATCAAAGATGTCTCCTTCCTTCTCCTGAAAAGAGATGACCCATGTTTTGCCGAGTACGAAGCTGACCTGCTCTGAGCCTAAAGAATTGTCAACATCACTGATACTGAGCATCTTAAGAGTGAGGAAGATGTAATCGTCAAATTCCTCCATCTTAGGGCGGTGGTGGGTGTTGAGAACGTCTTCAAGTAAAAGGGGATGCAGTCCGAAATTATTACCGATCGAGACTATGGTCTCGATATTATGGAGGCCGTCCACATTAATCCAGTTAACATTGTCTTTCACCTTGAAGGGGAAGCAATCCTCTGTAGTTTTGCAAGTGGTTTCGTATAAGTTTTCAGCGTTATAGCTGATTATGGACACAGTTACCTTCTCGGTCTTATGATCACCAATGTGAATGAGGGCACCCGGGGGCAGTCCTGCTTTCTTTGAAATAGTGCTGCTTGATTTAGTCATACATTATTCTGTTAATTATAGTACACTGTTTCACTACGTTTGGTGTATGGAACGATTGCAGTTCGAAGAAACTACCTTTTTCACCGGTGTATGCCAATATAATCTTACCTGTACTCAAATATACTAATATCAGCCTAATTCTCCTATATATTATTGTGGCTATGTCTTGTTGCCGGATTTCGATTTCACTTGGCATAACAGGGGACTTCGTTAAGTTTTCCTGTCTCTGTTAAACGCAGGGCCGGATAAATTTCTGATATGGCACTACAACTGACCGCTATCGAGAGGCTCTCAATAACGGCAGGTGAGCTTTGACTCACAGTTATATACTGGATTCAATCACCGGCAATATTCCCGGTGATCTCTTTCTCAACCAGCCTGTTTTTGTCAATGGAAAGAATGATCTGTTTTACCCTTATTTCAGCTCCCACCCGGGAAAAGTTGTTTATTGTTGTGGCAACTCGTACATCGGCGTAGTGTGGTTTAATAATTGGTGTTGTGATGTATGTGCCCCAGATATCAACATGGATGGGATTTACGCCAATCATTTGTATTTTCCGATAGATACCTGCTCCCGGATACCATCTGCTATCATGTTTCCTGGTATCAGCATGAATGGCTAATAAGTTCTCATTATCATAATCGACAAAATCAGTAATATCAATATAGAAAGAGTTGTAGCCATAATCCCACTTACCTGCAAGCTGTCCATTCAGATAAATTTCGGGGGAGGCCATAATTCCATCAAATATCAGATATAGCCTCTTACCTTTAAAATTATCTGGGATGGTTAGTTTGTTCCTGTACCAACCTTCACCTTTCCATGGAAATTTTCCAGTGTTTCCATTTCCATTAATAATAAATGGTTCTTATATTGCCCAATCATGAGGAATACTAACGTTCTGCCAATCAGAATCATCAAACTCTGCCTGATATGCAAGTTCATTGGTGCCTTTTGAAAATTTCCATCCTGTACTTAGTTCTGTCGTTTTTCTCTCCTGTGAAAAAGAAAGGTTAGAAAACATTAAGAGTGTAATGAGTAATAATGGAATTATTTTCGCCTTCATTATTCGAATTTATTATGCAGGCATAATATAAGTAAATTGTAAATATCTCTGAAATGTGAAATTGCTGTTGCTTTCTGTGGATTTTGATAAACAATCTTCAGCAACCTGTTATTGAATCCCGGCGAGCGCATTGGCCTCGAACTTCGCCCCGGTTCATCGGGGCTACGTCCGACGAAGTCGCCGAACTCGTATACTCGGTTCCCCGCTGCTTGCAGCGAGGAGCTTCAATTAAAGAAAATATTGGCAATATGGACTGATTACACTACGACAGCTCTTAATTTTGTTAAGTAATGATGGAGCTTTGATTACCGTCTTTTCTTTTTACTTTTCTTTCTCTGCGATTCCCTTTCCTGCGATAATTCGACGATAAATGTTTTCCCCTCATAGCTTCCTTTTTCAATCTTGGGCAGTATCTTGCCCGCTGCTTTTTCATCTACTTCAAAAAAGGAAAACCCGGGATGGATATCAATCCTCCCTATCTGGCTGCCCGAAATACCTGTTTCGGTGCAAACCAGTCTCACCAGGGCTCCTTTATTCATTTTTTGCCTATCACCTAAATTGATAAAAAATTTCTTGGTAGTACCGGCAAGATTTCTGTTCGGTTTTTTACTCTTTTTATCGGTAAATTTCCCTTCATTCCCTTTTTCCTGCATTGCATTCAGGTTGCCGGAATTCTTATAATAATTAAGGAAAGTATTTAATTCTGTTGAAATGAACTTCAATACGATATCTTCAGCGGAAAGATGTTTTAATTTCCTGTATATAACCGGCCAGTAACGGTCAATAGCCTCCTCATCAACAGGGGTTTTAACTACCCGGTCCATGAGGGCAAACATTTGTTTCTCACAAATATCCTCTGCATCAGGGATCCGGGTATATTCAAATCTTATCTGAATCGTCCTTTCGATCTGATGAATTTTATTTAATTCTCTGGTGTTGATTAAAGCGATTGAATAACCTGATCTCCCGGCCCTGGCAGTTCTGCCACTTCTGTGTGTATAATTTTCTACTTCGTCGGGCAGGTTATAGTGTATTATGTGGGTTATGTCATCTACATCTATGCCTCTTGCAGCTACATCAGTAGCTACCAGTACTCTTGCTGTTCTCTCCCTGAATTTTTTCATGGCAGCATCTCTTTGCGGCTGCGACAGGTCACCGTGCAATGCTACTACATTGTATCCCTCTTTCTCAAGTTTTTCTGATACAGCTCCTGTTTCTCTTCTGGTCCTGCAAAATACCAGGCCAAAGATATCAGGGTAGTAATCGAGGATCCTTTTAAGTGTATAATACCGATCTCTTTCCTTCATCATGAAGTACAGGTGTTCAATATTGGCAGCTGAGCTATTCTGTATTCCCACAACTATCTCAACTGGATCTTCCATATAGTTATTGGCAATCTGCCTTACCTCCTTTGGCATGGTCGCAGAAAACAACCATACCCTTTTATTGACAGGGGTCTGATCTAATATGGCATCAATGTCCTCCTTAAAACCCATATTGAGCATTTCATCCGCCTCATCCAGAATAACTCTTTGAACCGTACCCAGCCTTATTACCTTTCTATTTATCAGATCCAGTAGCCTTCCCGGTGTGGCAACAACAATATGTGCCCCTTTTTTTAACCTCCGGATCTGTTCTTCGATACTTGATCCGCCATATACCGGAAGAATATTGGGATCATGCTGAAATATCGCATATGCCTCCAGATCTTTGGTAATTTGCATACAAAGTTCCCTGGTCGGGCAAATCACCAAACCCTGGGTATCTTTATTGTTGAAATCAGTATGCTGTATTAATGGAAGTCCATACGCAGCTGTTTTCCCTGTTCCGGTCTGAGCCAATCCAACAAGATCTTTGGAACCTGATGAAAGTATTGGAATCGCTTTTTCCTGTATTTCTGTGGGGATTCTGAACCCGAGTTTATCAACTGCCTTTAGAATTTCTCTATGCAGCCCTAAGTCTTTAAATTCCATTTATTTATATTAGGGCGCAAATGTACGATATTATCAGGACTACCAAACAAAAATGATTAGTAATTATAAGGTTAGATGAAAACTCCATTATATCAGCTTCATCTTCAAATTTTGGCAGATTATTCTTTGGCGGTTGGCTGAAGTCAACATGATTTTTCATAACAATACATCGAATTTCATCTTTAATGCACCCCATTGTGTAATACTTCAGCTTTTCAGGCACAAAAACCTGTTTGTTTTAATGTAGTTCTCAATGCTTCATAGGGTGTTTTTCCATCAAAAGCTCCATGAGGTCTGTTAAAGCTATAAAAATGCTCCCACATCTTCAATTTTTCGTTCAAATCAACGTCATCTGTATAGGTAAGAAGCTGATAGAACTCTTCCTGATCTGTTCGGTGTGATCGTTCAACTTTTCCATTCAGCTGAGGGGATTTTGGTTTGATATACACATGCCTCATACCTTTATCTTCTACATGCCAATGAAACCGGGCCTGGAATTCATGCCCCCTGTCTGTTCTGATCGTATGAATTCTGAATGGAAACTTGTCTACGACATAGTCAAT
>Ga0307378_10002057_pt1 | contig 31575 bp, 24 predicted proteins | sample UN1MG_FD_202238 | JGI IMG/M metagenome (GOLD analysis project Ga0307378, IMG submission 202238) | Soil microbial communities from Risofladan, Vaasa, Finland - UN-1 | ecosystem: Environmental > Terrestrial > Soil > Coastal area > Acid sulfate soil | place: Finland: Risofladan, Vaasa | collected... | reverse complement strand
GGTGGATCAGGCCATCTGTCCGGCGTTCGGCAGGGTGACGCAAAACGTGCTGCCCGCGCCCAGTTCGCTCTGGACCGTGAGCCGACCGCCGTGGACGTCCTCCACGATGTGCTTTGCCAGGGGGAGTCCCAGGCCGGTGCCCGAGGCCATCGTCTTGTCCTTCTTGACGCGGTAGAACTTCTCGAACACCCGCCGGCAATCCTCTTCGCTCAATCCCACGCCCGTGTCTTCCACCTCGAACGCCACTTCGTTGTCGACCAGGCGGCTGCGAAGCGTGACGCGGCCTCCCTCGGGCGTGTACTTGATGGCGTTGGAAAGCAGGTTGATGGCCGACTGCAAGAGCATGTCCCGATCGGCCAGCACGCCCAGGTACATGGGGCTCAGCTCCGAGGTCAATTCAATCTGCTTCGCCTCGGCCACCGGCTGGACTACGTGAATGGCCTCTTCCAGGAGCTCGTTGAGCGAGCGGCTCTTTTTGTTCACGCTCACCACGCCGGCCTCGATTCGGGCCAGATTGAGCATGTTCTCGACCAATCGCTGGAGCCGGTCGGCCTGGCCGCTGATCACGTCGAGGAACTCTTCACGCGTCTGGTCGTCTTCCGCCTCGCCGTCGACCAGCAGCTCTACGTAAGCCTTGATGCCGGCCAGCGGCGTCTTCATCTCGTGGCTCACCGAAGAGACGAACTCGGCGTGTCGCTTCTGGAGCGCCTTCTCGCGGCCGACGTCGCGCAACACGGCCACGGCGCCCGCCCATTCGGTGGGGGATCGCTGATCTCCCACCGATGGCAGGGACGGCTCCTCCTGCCCGTCGTCGCTGCCGGGGGACTGCAATTTGGACGTGCACACCCGGTACCATTGCGACTGGCCCGCCGCATCGACGATCTCGATCTCCTCGGAGCGGCTCGCCGTGGTCTTGCGCTGGCAGGCGATTCGGAGCAGCTCGATCAGCTTCTGCGAGCGCACCAGCCGGCCGACGGCCCGCCCGTCGGCGCAGTCGCCATCGAACTGGAACAGTCGCTCGGCGGCGAGGTTGGCCAACAGGAGTTCGTCGAAGGCGTCGATGGCCAGGATCGGCTCGGCCAGGCCCATCAGGATGGCCTTGATGCGCTCGCAGTCGGTCGTGGCCCGGCGGCAGCGGATCTCCCACGCCGTTCGCGTGTGTTTCAGTTCCCGGGTTCGCCGGCGAGACTCCTCAAACGTCTTGCCCACGCGTTCGGCAATCTCAAACCAGGGGTTGTCCGCCGGCAGGCTGGGCGGGGCATCGGAGCCGCCATCGGCGCTCAAGTCGCAGACGTCGAACCGGCAAAGGGCCTCGAAATGCCGTTGGACCGCGCGACGGTCCGCGCCGGCGCGACACCAGAGCAGCCCCAGCGATCCGCCGGCCAGGACCAAGACCCCGCACATGATGCCGATCCGAATCGGCCACGCGCCCTCGGGGGGCGGGGCCAGAAAACCCGCGGACGACAGCCCGTCGGCCAGCCAGGCAAGCACGCACGCGCAGCACGGGATCAGCACCCCGGCCGCCAGAAGCCAATGGTCCTTGGAGCGATTCATTCTCGGAGGAGCTCTCTCAACGGGGTCGCCCTTCACGGTGAGGGTAAATACACTAATCGACGGTCGGCCGATCCGTACTTCGACCCGGGCGGGGAGGGCGAAAAAGCGGAGGTCCGCAAGCCGGACGGCGGGGCCGCACGCCGGCGGGCCGCCTCCCGGGCAAGGCCGCGATCGACCGCAAGTCGCGGTGGCAGCTCAACGCCGGAAGGCGTACCTCGGGTCAAGTCGTCGGGCTTGGCAAAAATGCGTCTCCGCGGCCGTCAGTTGCCCGAGCTTGGCCAACGTGCAACCCATTAAAAAGTACGACAAGCCACTGGACTTGTCCAACGAAAGGGCTTGCTGGAGTACGACTTGAGAGGATTGGTAGTCTCCCAGGCGATAGTACGCCGCCCCGAGAACGCGGCGAATCGCCGCCGAATCCGGAAAGACCTCCAGAAGCGGCTCAAGCAGGACGACCGCCACCTTCGGCTGATTGTGACCGAGCGCGGAGATTGCCGCCGAGATGGGGATTCGCGGGTCGTCCGGCTTCAGGGCCATCGCTTCCCGGAAGTAGGCAAAGGCCAACGCGCTGGTCCCGTCCGACATCGCAGACAGGCCCTTCTCGATCAACTCGGCCGCGGAAGCGTCAGCCGTATCGCTGGCATAAGCGTTCCCTGCGACAGGGCCTGCACCTCCGATACGACCCGCGCAAGTCCCATGAGGGACCAAGCGTTGAGGGGACTCCTGAGGAAAGAAATCGTCAATCCTCGAAGCGTCCGAGCGGCTCGAAAGCGAGGCTTCCGGCGACGCTCCTTCCTGAGTGGGTGACTTGCCCTCCTCTCCGGAGAGGATGCAAATGGTCGAGGGCCGTTGCGGCTCGACTTCCTGCGCACGGTCAATCGGCGCGGCAGGCCCGAAACAGCCCGATGCGCCGTGACCGGTCTCCTGGCCGTGCCACTCGTCGGACCGAAGGTTTCCGGGGCTTGAGGAGACCTCCGGTCGTGACCCCGGCGAGGTCGGGAGACGTTCGCCGAGCGCGTCCGGTGCCCCGAAATTCCCCGGCCGCCCTTCGGATTCCTCCGAGGCCAGCATCTGGTAGCTGACGGCGTACACCTCGTCGTCCGGTCGGAGCCTGGTCGCCCGCTCGTAGTAGACCAGCGCGTCGGCCCTTTGCCCGGTCGCATCCAGGAGTAAACCCATCAGGTGATGCGCGCGTGCGTCGCTTGGGTGGGTGGCCAGCGCCGGTTCGAGATACGGGATGGCCTCAGTCGGCCGGTTGTCGGCCAGGAGCGACTCGGCCAACAGGAGCCGGGCCTCGAGGTGGTCAGGAGATCGGGCCAAGATCCGCTGGAGGATCTCGGCACAGCCGAGGAGATTCCCCTCATTCCAGCGGGCCTGGGCCGCCTCGAACTCGGCCACGTCGCACTGCCGGTCAAACCGGCGAGCCGCCGCCTCACTCCGCTGGAGACGCTTCTTTGAGATGTCTTCGACCGGAGGGCCAAGGGTTTTCAGCGAGGCGCAGCCGGCCATGGTCGCGGTTAGAAGCGCGATCACCCACACCGATCGGCCGGAACACCTGGCGACGCTCATTGGAAGCTCCTGGGCCGCTCGATGTCCACGCGGCGTCCCGGCCGGCCCGGATCGAAGGGATGCGACGGCTCGATGGGCTCGGACAGAGGAATCGGCCCGCGCTGGAGCTCGCCCAGCAGCCACGGGTCGATCACGGTGCCGTCGAGCGGGTCAGTGGGCGAAACGACGGGTGAGGGCCCTCCCAGCGTGTGCTCGCCCACCGGCCGCCCCAGCCAGACGTCGCTCCTCAGATCGATCGCCGCCCGATTGAGCGGGTCGAAATGGATCGACAGTTCGGCAAACCGCAGCGCCGTGTTGCGGTCGCCGGCCGCCCAGGCGTTTTGGGCCATTCGGAAGTACTTGCGGGCGACGTGGCGTTTGCCCAGGAAGGTCATCTTCTCGCCGTACACCTGCTGACGCCGATGGAACTCACACGCCGCCTGTTCGCCTTCCTCGCAGGTTTCCGGCTCGTAGACGATGTGCGGGGTGATCAGCACGATGATCTCGTGCCGTTCGGTGGTCTCGTCTCGGTTGCGAAACAGTGGACCGACCCACCGCAAGTTCCCCAAAAGCGGCACTTGGTTCCCGCTGGTCTTCAACTCCTCGCGCATCAGGCCCCCGATAATGACGGTGCAGCCGTCGCGGACCATGATGTTGCTGGTGACCTGCGTGACCTCCTTGTCGGGCACCAGGTTGTCTCCCTTGACCACGACGTCGCCACTGGACAACTCGGGATGGACCTCCATGCGAATCAGCCCGTCGGCCGAGACAAATGGCCGCAACCGGAGGATCGTGCCGGTCTTTAGCATCTCGATGCCGCCGGTGGTGCTGGTTGACGTCTGCACGGTGTTGCCGACATAGCCCTGCTCCCGGCCGATCTGGATTTCGGCCCGATGCTTGTTGATCACCATCAGCCGCGGCGAAGCGATGACGTTCGTTTCGTTCAACTCTTCCAAGGCGTCGAGGAACGCGCCCAGGTTGCTGTCCATGAACGCGACCGCCAGGCCGCCCGTGGTGAACTTGGTGGGAAGCGTCTGCGGGGGAGTGCCGATGACGAAGTTCAGGTTGTTCTTCTGTCGGAGCAGGTCCCAGTTGATCCCCAGCTTGTCCTTATCGGTGAGCTTGACGCTGAGGATGATCGCCTCGATGGCCACTTGCATCGGCCGGACGTCGATTTCGGCCACGACCTGATCGATCTCGGTCAGGACGGCTTCGTAGTCGCGGACCACCACGACCTCCCCGCCTGCAAAAGCGTCGCCCCCGGCGTTGGTCTCGTCGGCGCCGATGCCCACTTCGGCCGGCGACGAAACGGCCACCACGCCCGCGCCGGCCGTCACCAGCGGCTGGATCAGCGTGTTCAACTCGGCGGCCGTCACGTAGTTAGGGCGATACACCCGGGTGCGGACCGTGTCCAAGGCCTTTTCCAGGTCGTCGAAGTCCTCCGGCTTGCCCACGTAGATGAAATCGCCGTCCCGCTTGGCCACGTAGCCGGTCGACTTGAGAATGGCATCCAGGGCGCTGTTCACGTCGACGCCGGTGAGGGAGGCGGAGACCTTCCCTTGAACGCTGTCGGTCGCCAGGATGTTCAGGTTCCCCTGCACGCTCAGTGCGTCCAACACCTCGCGGATGTCGTTGTCGGGAACCTGCATCGAGAGCTCGTCGTCCCCTTCGCCCGGCACGATCCCGCGTAACGTGCCTCTCGCTTCCACGGGCGGGACGGGCGCAACGGCCGGCGAGTTGGCTGCCTCTTCATCCTCGGCAGAAGGGGGCGACGGCGCCATTTCGAGTGGCGGCGGACCAAGGTCCCGGCCAACTTGGCTCAACAAGGGGGTCGCCATGGCCTTCCAGAGCCGGAACGACTTGAGCAGCCCGGGACTTCGCCCGCCGGACGCGACCTGGAACGCTCGCGCGGGATGTGGCTCGGCGACCACGGCGCCCTCGGGCATGGCGATGGCCGGACGCATCGAACTGGAGGCCGCGATGTGGTCGGCCTCCGGCCCTGACGCCGGCACGTCGGCTCGGGGCGACGTTTCCGCAACGGCCCCAGGCGTCTCCGACGGTGCTTGTGCGGCGTACTGCTGCGTGTGCGCGCCGTCCTTGTTGGTGTGCGTAACGTTTTCTTGCGTGTGCGCGCCGTCCTGTTGCGGAGACGACCGCGGCACGTCCTTCTCCGGCTCCTTCGCGCCACGCTTATCCGCCGGATCGGCGTTCTCTCCCCGGTTGGCCGGCGGCTGTTCGACGGAATACCCTGCCGCGCGAGGCCCCGGCGACGGACTCGTAGCGGCTCCGACGTAGACGGCCAGCCCAACCCCCGTCGCCGCGAAGAAGCTGAGCAGAGTCAAGCGTCCGAGAATCCTCATGAGTCTTCCGTGACGTCAATGGAGATGTGCGTCGACCGGCCGTTGGCCCTCGTCGAGGCTACGGCGCTGGACCGCGAAACCGTACTCCCTGCTAAGGATTGGCCGAAGAATAACTTCCGCATTTGCGGAGTAGTAGGCACACGCCGTGTGCCGTAACCGGCGGACGGCACACGGCGCGTGCCTGCTACTGAAGTCGCGAAGTCATTTTTCGGTCGATCCTAAGGCGTCTGCCCGCCCCGTTCGATCTGCCCGGTGGTCTTCCGCTCAGGAATTGCCAAGTCGAACCGATTGCCCTCCCACTCCAGCACGATCCGCCGGGGATGCACTTCGATAAGCTCGAGGTCGATTGGCCGACCGGCGTGATCGATGGTGACCGTCTGCCCTGCTCGGTACGCCTTTCCGCCGATCAGGGCCACGCGGCGGCGGGGTCCGATCAGCGTGCCGGACAGCTCCACTCCCAGGCTCTCCGGCGTCACCTGGGGGACGGCGGCTTGAGCCCCCTCGTGTTCGTCCGCACCCGCGCCTGCCAAAGCGCCGGCGAACGGATCCCGCCAGCCGGTAAGGTCCTCGGCTGGGGTGGTCATCGGGTCTCCTCTCATCCACTCGTCGAGCTGGGTCCAAGGGTACGGGCAGGCCGTCTGCTCTTTCTCCGGCGATTCTTGCGGCCGCGTCGAGGCGGTGTTGGCGAGTATGGCCGCCTCGGTCGCGGCCTCGGCTTCCGCGTTTCGCGGCTCCCCGGAGGCCTGCTCCGGCGCGACCCAGCCCCACACCAGCGGTCCCCAGAAATACACCGCCACCAGGGCCAGCACGGCCAGGATGGCGGCCTTCTTGGGATTGGCCGTCGCCTCGCGACGCAGTTGTCTTGCCAGCTTGTTCAGGTTCATGGTACGTGGTGCGCACGCCAGCGCAAGGAGTCCTCGCGTTGGTACGTCTCCTCACTTATCGGTCATTCGGACGGGTCCACCTGATCGGATTTACCCGGATTATCAGCAAAAATAGCCAAGGTTAGCTCACACTCCACATCTTCCCTATCTTCACCAGTCCGCTGCATTTGGAGGCTTTCCGCCCAAATCGTCTTTTCCAGGCGTTCCAGGGCCTGGAGGAACTGACAAGTCTGCCCGAACGACCCGACGCACGTCACGGCCACCGGAAGGCGTCGGACCCTGTCGTAGAGGATGGCCGGCTGCGGCTCGAATCGGGTCGTGGTGACGCCCGACTCCTTGGCCAGCCCGTTGATCCGGCCGAAGACTGCCGAGAGCCCATGCTCCGTTGGCGCGGTCTGCTCCCACTGGTCGACGTACTGCCGGGTCTTGTCGAGCTGTTGCCGTGTGGCCTCGATGGCCGGGCCAAATGCTTCGACCTGTGCGATGAACTGGTCTGCGGCGTTCAACTCCTCGTGGAGGCTGGCAATGGACCGCTGTCCCGGGAGGAACAGGAAATAGAGGTACGCAGCCACCGCGGCCACCGCGGGCGCGACGAGAATCCAACGGCTTGCAGCAAGTTTCGTTTTCATGGGAGGGTCGACGCGCGGCTATGTGTGCGGCTATGCGTGTTGGCGGCTGGTCTAGGTGGTCTTCGGATCGCTCGGGGCGGGGAGTTGCGGCTTCGGTCCGGAGGGGCCGTCGGGTTGGCCGTAACCTGGCCGGACGACGAGCGTGGCGCTGAAGCGGATCCTTGCCGGATCGTCCGTGTCGGCCTCGATCGACTGGAGCTGCGATTTCGAGAAGAGCGCGTCCCGGCCCAACGCGCCCAAGTACTGGTGCAGGACGGCACTTTCGGTAGTCACGCCCGTGATGGTGACGATCGTCTGGCCGGAATCGAGCTCCTCGCGGAGTTTTTCCAGATCTCGGACAGCCGGCGGCCGGTCGGTCGGCTCCTGATCGGCCTCTTTGCCGGCCCGGGAGCGACGCTCGGCGGGCTTCCGCCCTGCCGACTCCCCCCGGTTGATATACAGCTTCTCAAAGGTGATTTCGTTTGGCAGCGGGCCCAAAATCGCGGCCAAAATCCGTGTGCGGGGCCAGGGGTGGCGGAGGTATGTGACGAGGTTGGCGCTGGCTTGGGCCAGTTGGAGTTGGGACTGGAGCTCCCCGAGGGCGTCCTTGGTTTCGGCGGCGGCGGCGCGTGCGGGCTCTCGGGCGGCCAGCTCGGCCGCGAGCCGACCGGACTGACGCTCTTGGCTCCAGGCCAGAGCGGCAATCATCGCGACCACGCCGGTGGCCACGAGGACTCGCCGGACGTACCACCTGTGCCGGTCGTCCTTCTGCCGGCATTCGGACGGGAGGAAGTCGATATCGTGCATCGGATGTCTCCCAGCGTCGCTCCGATCGTGCAGCATCAGCCCACCTTGCGCAGTGCGAGTCCTGCGGCCACGTCCCACTGCCCGATTCGGTGGCCCTGGGGAGGCTTGCCATAGCTTCTGAGGGGGTCGCCCAGCTCACACGACACGTCGAGTCGCGAGGCGAGCCATTCGACCAGCGTCTCGCCGGCCTCCCCCCCACCCAGCACCACCCGCTCCAACGGTTGTCCGCGGAACGTCACGCTGTAGTAGCGGATACACATCGAGAGCTCGTTGGCCAGGCGGTCCAACACGGGGCGGATCGATTCGGTGATACTGCGGGCGATTTCGGGATCACGTTGGTCCGCGCGGCGGTCGCCGTTATGTCGCCGGAGCGCGGCTGCCTCGCCGTGCTTCATCTTCAGGTGCCGGGCCACGGCGTCGTCCAGGTGGCGGCCGCCGACGTCGATGTACTTCATGAACATGGCGTGGGAGCCCCGGGCGATCACCACCGTGGTGGTCGACGCGCCCACGTTGACGAACATCGCCCGCTGCTGTTGGTCCTCGTCCCGACGGAACTGCTTCGAGTAGCAGCGCAGCATGGCGTTCGGCTCGACGTCGATGGCCACGGGCTTCAGGGCGGCGCTTTCGGCCGTGGCGAGAATCCGCTGGAGCACGGGGCGGTGGCAGGCCAGGAGAATGACCTCCCGGCGCACGACGTCACCCTGGCGGACGTTCGCGGCCTCGATGTAACGGACCTCGGCCTCGTCACCGGCGAAGGGGACCCGGCCGGCCGCCTCGGCACAAACGACCCTGCTGAATTCCTCGCCCGTCACTTGCGGAACGCGAATGTTCTGGACGAACAGGTTCTGGGAGCCGATCGAGAACACCGCGTCCCGGCCGCGGAAATTCCTCCCTTCGCGAGCCTGCCGGATCGCCTCGGCCACCCGACCGGCACGGTCATCCGGGTCGGTGTTGTCGGCGGGCGCGAGGTCCCAACGGGCCGCTTCCAGGACGCGGGAGTGGTCGGCGTCGAACTGCACGAGCTTCACCGACCGGCTTCCCACGTCCACCCCGATCGGGCCGTAACGGCGTTTGGCCAGCCATCTTACCATCGGTCAATCCTGCTCTCGCGTTGCCGCTATCCCGGACTATTTGTAGGTTCCTCCGGTAGCACAGGCATCTTGCCTGGGTTCCCATTCGCCAATCACACAGGCTGGAAGCCTGTACTACAATCACACAGGCTGGAAGCCCGTGCTACGGAGGCCCGGTCGCGGAGAACGTCCCCACGGTCGTCAGGCCGGTGACCGGGTTGACGTGCAGCCGGAGGTACCGGGTGCCCGCTCCGGCCCCGGCGGCCAGCCAGATAACCGTCTCCTCGCTCCGACTGGTCCCTCCCAGCGGGCCGAACTCCACGTCCCCGACCGTTGCCGAAGCACTTCCCTCGGCGACCACCTTCGCGATCCGTACGGTCGGTCCGACGTGCGGCAGCTCCTCCAAGGCGACGATTTGCTGGTCGGGTGGATCGTCCGGGGAGCGGAACGGCGAATCGGGCAGGGTGTCCAACGTCGCGCCCGTGCCGCTGTGCTCCAGGATGTACCGGTTGCCCACCGTGTCGAACGTGAATCGATACTCGCTGTTGTGGGTCACCGCCAGACTGCGGCCGTACGCCAGGTCGCCGGCCACGATCTGGGCCGCCGCACGCAACTGCTCGTGGAGGCTGGGGTCGCTGCGGGGCAGCACGAGCCCGGCCAGGATCCCCATCACCGCCACCACGATCAGAAGCTCGATGAGCGTAAACCCGGCGGATTGTCGGCAGCGACGGACCATGGCATGTTCTATTTCGGCTTGGGCTCGACCACCACGACCTTGACTTCCCCCGAACGAAGCAGGGCATTCTGCTCCTTGAGCAGAAGCTTGATCTCCCTCAGTTCGTTGATCGTCTCCATCCGCTGCTCCACCGAGTTGGCAAACGGCTCCTTGGACTTCGGGGGAGCCGCTTCGGTCGTCCGATAAAAGCTTAGCACGCAACAGAATAGGACATTCGCCACGATCAGCAGAATCCAGCCGGCTCGTCGAGTCATGGTTCTTCCTCCTTGCCTATTGAGTCTAAGGTCATTGGACGAACAGCGTCTCGCGGCCAAGCCCGCGGACTGCAACCCGTGGGCTTAGAATCCGTTCCGCGGTCAATACGAGATCCAATAAGTCACAGGCGATCTGTCCACTCCACCAGGTCCCAACGAAGGAACTTGTCGTCGGGGTGGCCGGGGGGGTGGTCGTCCGGGTGAGGCACGTAGATCGGGTCGTAGGGCTTCTTCCAGTGGTAGGAGACGGGGCTGGGATCGGGCTTGAACGTGACAAGCGGCTTCGGGTCGTATTCCCGCTGGGCCATCCAAACCGGGAAGTATTGTACGGCGGCCGCCCCCAGTTCCTCGAGCTGGGCTTTGAAGTCCTTGTAGCGATCGCTCCACTTCACGTCTTCCCAAGGGTGGCGCTGCTTCACGAATAGCTTCTTCGCGATGAGGCGACCGGTGAAGGCAAACTCCTGCGTGCTGGGGCTCTTCTCGATCAGGAACTCGTCGAATACCGCCGCCAGACCGGTGAGACCGCCGCTCGCCGTCGGCTTGGCGACGAACTGGTTGCAGGTCAGCGCGGGCATCCTCAGAGAGCCTTCCGAGGCGTGAAGCGCGGGCAATTCCACCGGCTCGAAGTGCACGTTGGCACCCTCGATGCTCACGTCGTGCCGGCAGAAGAGTGAGCCTTGAATGGTGACGTTGTCCTGGATCGTGACGTCTCCATCGCGATAGAACAGGCCGAGCGGGTTGGTCGACGGGTCGGGCTCCAGCGAGTCCGCAAGCGTGCTGCCAAGCCACGGGATGGTATAGACCGGCCCGCCCGGATAGATCTGGTACTCGGTGAACGGGCCGGGCAGCCTCCAGTCGGAGGCCGCCTCGTCGACGTCCGTGTAGATCCGCGCTACCGCCAAGTAGTCCCTCAAAGCCTCAAGGTACTTCGGTTCTTGCCACCAGTAGTAGAGAGTCACCGGCCCGTTGAACGGCCGGTAGTCCGGGTGGCCGTCGAGCCGCATGGCGTTCAGATCGCGCAGGTAGCGCTTCCACGCCTCGTCGTCGTCAGGGTAGTGTTTGGCGAATTTCAGCTTGCCCTGGACTCGCACGGGCCCTTCCAGGCGGCAGGGAATATCGACCTCAAAAGGCTCGACCTTCGACTGATACACCGTGTAATTCTGCATCGTGGCCCAGTCGCTCGGCTCGTCGGCAACGCTCCGCGGCACCAGGCGGACCACGGCGCGGGCCCGATGCGTGGAAGTACGCTCCGGATCGCTGGGATCGGTCGCCGTGCCGGTTGAGAGGAGCGTGACGCGGTAGCGGGAGTCGGGATCATCGGCGGCAAGCGAGGGATCGCCGGCGGCGTAGGTCACCCGATAGCTCTCGTGGTCGCCGATCGGCCCGCTCAGCGTCGTGTTCACGCCGTCCCCGTAACACCACTCGCTGGTGTGCATCTCCTTCAGCGCCACGGTCAGCCCGGTCAGGGCCGCCCCGCGTGCCGACACCTGCACGCCGGCATTCTGCTGGATCTGGAGGGCCGTGGTCTGCGAGCGGACGATGGCGTAGGAGAGTCCCAGCGTGATGGAAAGCAGGAGCAGAACGATCAGCACGGTCACGCCCCGCCGCGTCGCCAGCAACCGTTCACGCGGGCTCTCCTCCGAAGTAGCAGGCACACGCCGTGTGCCGTTCGCAGAAGCGAAAACCGTCTCGTGCTCAGCAGATTGTCGAGGCGATCGAACCGATCCGGTGCCCTGGCGGACGGCACACGGCGTGTGCCTGCTACTGTCCAGGCCGTGAGCACTTTCGGTTGGGCGGCTCATGGGCGTTGCTCCGCGCGCATCGTGTAGTAGAGGGCCGCCGAACCGAAAAAGGGGATCGCCTGGCGACGGTCGACCGCCCCGGCAGCCGGGGGATCGCCGGTCATCAACTGGATCTCGATCCGCACCCACGCCTGGCGCAAGCCGGTCCCGGAGCCGTAGATTCCCTGGACCCACGGGAGGTCTTCCCAGGCGATGCTGGTGTCTTTCCATCCGGCCTCCGAAGGGCGCAACAACGTCTCGAACCGGACGGCGCCCCGCAACTCCCCGCCTCCACCGTCGTCCACCGCACCCGTCCGCAGCAGGCTCGTGAGCGTGGTCACGTCGCTCGTGTTGGACCGCTTGATCGCCTCGATCTGCGCGGCGCGGGTCGCCTCGTCCTCCGACAGCTCGGCCGTGTCGCTGGTGGTGATTTCCACCAGCGTGCCGGGGGCGTTCGCATTAGGACAATAGATCACCAGCTCGTCGAGCCGAGGTGAGCCGTCCGGAGACACCGGATCGCCATCCGGGTGCCAGACGAGCAGCGTGTCGGGGAATCGCCACGAGCCCGCCTCCTCGGCCAGAACGACCAGTCCGGGGAACGTCTCGTTGGCGGTCGCATCCCGGGCCGTCCGGCAGATCCGCTCCAGGACGACGCGGGCGTGCTGCGTCGCGTCGCCGTGGCCCTGGTTGTATTCGAAGCTCAGTTGGACCGCCTTGGTGATCCCCCCCAAGGCACCGATCACCATCACCATGATGGTCATGGCGGTGAGAAGCTCCAGGAGCGTTACGCCCCGGCGGCGCAGGAAGGAGGACGGGGTGACGGGGTGACGGGGTGACGGGGTGACGGGGTGACGGAAGCGCGGCCCGTGCCTTGACGTTCGACCCCGCCACCTTGTCACCCTATCACGTGTCACCTTGTCACCCTGTCACCTTGTCACCCCAGCGGCGGGAGGTAGGCCACCACTCGTCGGAGATTGGCCAACTCGCGGCTACCGCCATTGGGATCGTCATAGTAGATACGGACCTCCACGGCCCGATAGTCTTTTTCCGGGCCGGAGGGTGTCGTGAAATCGGGGGCGTCGACGTAGTAGACGTCGATTTCCTGTCGCCAGTGGTCGAGGAGCCCGGCCGGGGCGCGGAAGCTCGGGTGGCGCTCGTCGCCTTCCCCGTCGTCCGTGCCGAGCTCGATCCCCCAGAGGTCCTCGGGCGGCTCGGCCCGTACGCCGTGGTAGTCGTCGATGTCGTCATATCGTTCGCGTCCCGCACCGTTGACTTCATCCCCCTCGGAGCCGAGGGACACATCCTTTCCGTCTTCGTCATCCTCGTCCTCATCGTGATACCGGGCGCCCAGAACCTCGTCGAGCAACTGCTCGGCCATGCCCGTGGCGATCGTTCGCCGAAACGCTTCCTCGGTCGTCTGGACCGAAGAGTGGACCCCCAACAGCAACACACTGGCGGCAATGGCCGTGATCGAGATCGCGACCAACGCCTCGACCAACGTGAACGCGGCCCGAAGCCGCACGGCTCGACGAACCACAAGACCGCTCATCTAAAAGCCGACCAAGTGAAGAAAGAAAAAAGGCGCAGCAGGATCCCCTCTGGCTCCCAGCCGTGCCTGCTGCGCCGGGAGACCAACGCCCCTCCCCAAGGCGCCAGTCCATGGGAACTATAGTCCGGGCCCACCGAGGGTCAAGCTCGCACGGCCGATAGAGGCCGGCCGCCCGGAGCGTGCGAGTGCGAGTAGGCCAATTGCCGCGAAAATGCGCTTTTGGGGCATTCCTCCGCGTTGCCGATTCGCCTCATGCGGTGACCTGCGGCAACGCTTCTCCATCGCGGGGAGATGTGCGGTTCACCCTAACCTTGTCAAACGTCGATTGACCCGTTGTGGTGCAGGCGGGACGGCCGCACCACAAGTCCGCGACCCGCCAAATGAGGTTCGACGCAGGGCTAGCTCGTCCCGGCACCGCCCGGCTGCCAATCCAGGCCGACGTCCAGCCAAACCGCCGCGTGCGTCAACGCCCCGACGCTGATCCGATCCACGCCGCTGGACGCAATCTGCCGGACCGTCTCCAGACGGACGCCCCCCGACGCCTCCAACTCCACTTCGGCGGCGACCGCGTCGCGGCACCTGACCGCACGGGCCAGCTCCGCCGGATTCATGTTGTCCAGAAGCACGATGTCCGGCCCGGACGGGAGCACTTCCGCAAGCTGTTCGAGCGTGTCCACTTCCACCTCAATGATCAGGTCGTCCCCGCCGGACTCGGCCGTGTGCTGCCGGGCGAAACGACGAGCCCGCGCAACCGCCTCAGCAGGCGTGTAGACAACGATCGAATCCCCCGACCCCGCCCCCAGGGCGAGGTGGTTGTCCTTGATCAGCACGGCGTCGTAGAGGCCCGTCCGATGGTTCCGTCCCCCGCCACAGCGAACCGCATACTTCTCCAGCCGCCGCCAGCCCGGCGTCGTCTTGCGCGTGTCGTAGATTCGGGCCTTGGTTCCCGCCACGGCATCCACGTACCTCTTTGTGAGGGTGGCGATGCCCGACAGCCGTCCCAAGAGGTTCAGCATCGGTCGCTCCGCCGTGAGCATGCTGCGGGCGGGCCCTTCGACCCGTGCGACGCGGTCTCCCCGCTTGACCGACTGGCCATCTTCCCGCTCCGCCAGCCACCGCAACCGAGAGTCAACCAGGTGCAACGCCATCTCCGCCCCGGGCAAGCCCGCGATCACGCCCTCCTCGCGAACGACCACATCCGCCCGGCCGGTCGCATCCTCCGACACGAGCGCCGCGGTGGTCCAATCGCCGTCTTCCCCCGAATCCTCACGGATTGCCAGCCGCACAAGCTCCCGCAAGTCGGCCTGCAAGCGGTCGTCCCAGGTGATCTGATGAAAGTCTCTGGCCAAACTTGACCTCCCCATGGCCGCGCCGCAAAGTCGAACCGTCAGGTCCAGAATATCAGAATATCTGCGCCCCCACGTGTCCGAAAGCCCTGGGATCTCCCTCCGCCCGGTTCGTATACCTGCCCCGGGACCACTGTTCCCCATGCTGCCCATATTCGTCAGTCGCCCCGTTTTTGCTCAATTTACTGTCTTCATCTTGCTTCAGAAGGGCCGCTGGTGTTACACTCCGCCGATTGGAGTCATTAGGAATTCCGACGGGCGGAGGAGATTTCGGGCGTCGGGGGCATGTCCGTCACGCGACAAGGAGGTCGCCGGTGCTGTCGAACTGGCCGATCCGGGTCAAATTCCTTATCGGACTCGGGCTGATATTGCTCTCGGTGGTGATTCTGGCGGGGAGCGGTCTGTACACAACGTACACGTATCGCAGCCTCGTCAAAGGGCTGAGGCAGCGTGCGGTGGAGCTGCCGCTGGCCGCCGAGTTGAGCGGGCAGGTGGCCGACCTGCGGATCTCGCTCAGCTTGCTCCGAGGGCTGCGGGAAAGCCAGTTCCCCGACGCCGACCGCGACGAGGTTCCCGCCCGGGTGCTGATCGTCCGCGAGGAGTTCCGCAACGGGCTGGAGAAAGTCGAAGAGACCCTGTCGAAGTACCGCGCCCAACTCGAGCACAAGGCCCGCGACGAATTGCGGATTGCCGATACCCAACGCGAATGGGAGACGGTGCACGAGATCGAGCAGGCGCTGTCGCGGATTGAGGAAATCAACCGCGACGAGGACTGGGTCCTGGACGACGTCAGCAGTGTCGACCAGCTCAGCGCCGAGCTGGAGCAGTTGCAGGGGCTCGCCGTGGAGTTGCCCAGCCACCTGCATGAGAAGCTCAGCGGTTTCGCCGCCGAGGTACGCAGCCAGTACCGGGCTTTGATCGTGGGGACGTGGATCGCGAGCGTCTCGGCCGCGCTGTTGCTGCTGGTGTTTCTGAGACTCTTCTATCAGTGGGTTTTCCGCCCGCTGGAGGCTCTGATCGCCGGTTCGCGCCGGGTGGCCGGTGGGCAATTCAGCTATCGGATCCATCTCGACACGCGCGACGAAATGGCCGAGCTGGCCGAGGCGATGAACGCCATGACCGCCCGCTTCCAGGCGATCCGCGACGACCTGGACCGCCAGGTCCGGGAGCGGACCCGGCAAGTGGTTCGCAACGAGCAGTTGGCCAGCGTCGGCTTCCTGGCCGCCGGCGTGGCCCACGAGATCAACAACCCCCTGGCTTCGATCGCCATGTCGGCCGAGTCGCTCGAAAGCCGCGTCCGCGAGATCCTCGACGAGGACGATCCGCAGCACGCAATCATCGCCAATTACCTGCGGATGATCCAAAACGAAGCATTCCGCTGTAAGGAAATCACCGAGAAGCTGCTCGACTTCTCCCGTGCAGGCCAGGGCGACCGCCAGAACACCGAGCTGAGCGAGTTGACCCGAGGCGTCATCGACATGATCGGTCACCTGGGCAAGTATCACCAGAAGCACATCGAGTTCGAGCCGTCCGAACCGATCGTCGCCCCGGTCAATCCCCAGGAAATGAAGCAGACCGTGCTCAACCTGCTCACCAACGCCCTGGACAGCCTGGAAGAAGGGGGCACGGTCCAAATCCGGCTCGAGCGAGACGACGGCTTCGCCCAGTTGACCTTCACCGACGACGGCTGCGGGATGACGCCGGAAGTCCTCGGGCACGTGTTCGAGCCCTTCTTCACCCGGCGAAGAACGGGCCAAGGGACCGGCTTGGGGCTCTCCATCACCCACCAGATCGTGGCCGACCACGGCGGCCAGATCCGCGCCGAAAGCCCCGGTCCGGGCCAGGGCTCCACGTTCCAAGTCCGACTGCCGCTCGTCGACGAGCGGCACCTCACCGACCAGCGGAAGGAGATCGAAGATCGGCACCCCGCCTCGCCATCGACTCAAACTGCTGTTTGCTGACGACGAGAAGTCGCTCCAGGAGCTGATGCGGCTGGAATTGCCCCGCATGGGACACGAGGTGACCGTCTGCCCCGACGGTCTCACCGCCGTGGCCGCCTTGGACCGAAACACCTATGACTGCATCCTCGTCGACCTCGACATGCCGGGCCTCGGCGGCATCGAAGTGATCGCCAAGGCCAAAGAGCTCTCGCCCGACACCGAAGCGATCGTGCTCACCGGCAAGTCGTCGCTGGAAACGGCCGTCCAGGCGCTCCGCTGCGGAACGTTCGACTACCTGACCAAGCCCTGCAAGCTGGTCGAGCTCAAAACGTTGCTCCAGCGGGTCGCCGAAAAACGCGAGCTCACGCGGAAGTATCGGGCACTCAAACAGCGGCTCCAGCGGATCGAGGGAACGCCCGATCTCGTCGGATCGTCCCCGGGCATGGAACACGTCCGCTCGATGATCGCCAAGGTCGCCCCGACGAACTCCACCGTGTTGATCTTCGGCGAGACGGGCACGGGCAAGGAGCTGGTCGCCCGGGCGCTGCACGATCAGAGCCTCCGGGCGGAGATGCCGTTGGTGGCCATCAATTGCGGCGCCCTGCCCGAGAACCTGATCGAAAGCGAGCTGTTCGGACATCGCAAGGGGAGCTTCACGGGCGCCGAAGAGCACCGCACCGGGCTGTTCGAGGTGGCCGACGGCGGAACGCTTTTCCTCGACGAGATCGGCGAGCTGCCCAAGGCCGTTCAGGCGAAGCTCCTGCGGTTTCTCGAAAGCGGCGAGATCCGCCGCGTGGGCGAGAACGAGTCGTTCACCTGCGACGTCCGCGTGGTCTGCGCCACGCACCGCCAACTGGACGAAATGGTCGAAGCCGGCCAGTTCCGCGAGGACCTCTGGTTCCGAATCGACACCTTCGAGATCTACCTGCCGCCGTTGCGCCAGCGGACCGAGGACGTCCCCGACCTTGCCCGGCATCTGGCCGCACGGTTCCGACCGAACCTGCCCCCGGGCCAGGACCTGTTCACGCCCGATGCCCTGGCCGAGCTGACCGAGCACTGCTGGCCGGGAAACGTCCGGGAGCTGGCCAACGTGATCGAGCACGCCTTGATCCTCTGCGACCAGCCGCCCATCGCCACCGAGCACCTGCCCCGCCGGTTCACTTCACGGCGCGTTCCTCGCATCGGTCCCGGTGCGGCCGGACGCTCGCTCCGCGAGATCGAGATGGAGGCGATCCACGACGCCCTGGACCGTCACGACGGCAACAAGCCCAAGGCCGCCCAGGAGCTCGGCATCAGCCTCAAGACGCTCTACAACAAGCTCAACCAGGCCGCCGGGCTGCAAAAGTCGGCCTGACGCGCGCATCCCGATCGCACGCTCGCGACGCTCTGTTGGGGTATCGTCGTTCGTAACCGTCCACGGCGTTCGATGAGAGTAGCAGGCACACGCCGTGTGCCGTCCGCTCGGCGAGCAGTACGCCGCAGAGCCGCCTGCACGCGTCGTTGGTCTGAACTGAGCATGACATCCGCGGACGGCACACGGCGTGTGCCTGCTACTTCGCCCGCCGTGAACGGCTACCGTCGTTCTCGCCGCTTGACGACGCCAAGCGCGGGCCGTTATCTTCATCAAACGGAACTTGCCCGCAAGCGGCACGTGTGCCCTGCCCGCGCGGTTCGAGCCGGCCGATCTCACCCGCGTCCGACCCATCAACCGGAGAAGACCACGATGAACAGCGAATCGCGACGGATTCTCGGCGTCCTGGCAGCGGCCGTTTGCATGCTGGGATGCGCAGCGCAAGCGGCCGATCTCTACGTGGCCCCGGACGGCGACGACGCCAATCCCGGCACCCAAGAGCGGCCGTTCGCCACGCTGGCTCAGGCGCGCGACGCGGTCCGCCCGTTGGTGGCCAAGGGCCTTGAGCAGAACGTCGCCGTGCTCATCCGCGGCGGCGCGTACCGGATCACCGAGCCCGTCGTGTTTGGCCCCGAGGACGGCGGAACCGACCGGTTCAGCATCACCTACACCGCTTACGAGGATGAGAAGCCAGTGATCAGCGGCGGGCGCGTCATCCGCGGCTGGAACGCGCAAGACGACGGGACCTGGACCGCCGAAATCCCGGAAGTGAAAGAGGGCCGGTGGACGTTCCGCGAGCTGTTCGTCGACGGCCGCCGCGCCCAACGAGCACGCCATCCGAATATCGGCTACCTCCGCGTGGAGAAGGTGGGCGAAGACCGGCGGACCAGCTTCCAGTTCGGCGACGGCGATCTCCGCGCCTACCGCGACGTCGAGAACGTCGAGCTGGTCTTCCTGCACGACTGGGCCATCACCCGTGTGCCCGTCCGATCGATCGACGAAGCGACCCGCACGCTGACCGTCCAGCACCAGGTGGGCGGGCCGGGGAGTTGGACCGCGATGGACTGGTTCGAGAAGCAGCCCCGCTACTACCTCGAAAACTCCAAGGACATGCTCGATGCGCCGGGTGAGTGGTTCCTCGATCAGGAGGCCGGCGTGCTCAGCTATCGGCCCCGGGCCGGCGAGAAAATCGACGCGATCGAGGCCGTCGCCCCGGTGGCCGACCAGTTGCTCGTGGTCCGCGGCAACCTGGCAGAGAACCGGCCCGTGCGCAACCTGCATTTCATCGGCCTGAGCTTCGAGCACGCCGCGTGGTCTCCGCCGGGCGGCGTCTACTGGGGTCGCCAGGCCTGCACCTACTGGACGCCGGGCACCGTCGAAGCCGGCAGAAGCCACGAGGAGGCCGACCCGGCCGCCGTCCAGTTCGACCTGGCCGAAGGCTGTAGCTTCGAGGACGGACGGGTCGAGCACGTGGGCCGCTCCGGGATCTGGCTCGGGCGAGGGTGCCTCGGCAATCGCGTCGTCGGGTGCGTGGTCTGCGACACGGGCGGCAACGGCGTGATGATCGGCGAAGGCCAGGCGCGAAAGATCGGCGATCAAGGCTGGTGGGAAGCCTCGCCCGAGCAGGCCGCCAGCGGGAACGTCTTGGCCAATTGCGTGGTTCGCGAGTGCGGCCGGGAGCTGTTCGGCGCCGTGGGCCTCTGGGTCGGCTTGGCCGCCAAGACCACCATCGCCCACAACGAGATCTCGCACCACCCGTATACGGGCGTCTCCGTCGGCTGGATGTGGTGGAACCCCCGCTCGCGCCCGGAGCCCCGCAACACGCCCGCCCGGGAGAACGTCGTCGCCGACAATCACATCCACGACGTGATGCAGATCCTCTCCGACGGCGGCGGCATCTACACCCTGGGCACGCAGCCGGGCTCGGCCCTGCGCGGAAACCTGATCCACGACGTCGCCCGAAACGCGGGCCGGGCCGAAAGCAACGGCATGTTCCTCGATCAGGGCACGGGCGAGTTCACGATCGAAGGGAACGTGATCTACGGCATCGACCGGTCACCGCTACGGTTCCACAAGGGATGGGAAAACGTGGTCCGAGGCAACGTGCTTCAGGTCGGAGGGGACATACCGCCCGTCCGCTACAACGACACGCGGCAAGAGCGCATCCGCCTGGAGGACAACACGGTCGTGGAGGGCGGACCGGAACTGGAGAAAGCGATCGAGGCCTCCCGCCGCCGTGCTGGGCTCGAGCCCGAGTACCGCCGGAGGCTCTCCGGCGAGTAGGGACGCGCAGCAAGCGTGGTACGTATCTTCTTGAGGTGCCACCGATCCGCTCAGTCCGCCGGATCGGCCCGTCAACTCAGTGCTCCTGCAACAGCGCCAGCAGCTTCCGGTCGAGCTGGTGGCCGTGCCAATCCTCGTACGCGACGTCCTTGCGCCCGGAATCGAGAATGCCGAACGAGCCGCGGAAGTTCCACAGGGCGTAGCCGATCCCGTGGCCCTTGAGGATCTCCATCACGTCGGTGAGCCAGGCGGTGAACACGTCGTAGGGCGTCTTGTTGTAGCAGCCGGCCTCGCCGCAGTGGACGCCGATCCCCTTTCTCGCAAGCTCGCCCCAGGGGGCATAGTGCTTTTCCATCTCCGCCCGGCCCATCTTGACGGAGCCGTCCCGGTTGAGGATCGGCCAGGTCGGCTCCGGGAAGCTGGCATTGCGATCGACCCAGGACGCCCGGTAGTGGCTGATCTGGCCCGGCCAGTACGCGTGGACGCTCTGGGCGACTCCGGTCGGGATCATCTCGTCGACCGGCTCGTTCCCCACGCTCAGCCCGTCGATGATCACCAGGCGGTCCGGGCTGACCGCGCGGATCGCCTCGGTCGCCCGGGTCATCACGCGGCAGTAGTCTTCGCGCGACATGAACCCCTCGCGCGGCTGCGGCGCTTCGTTGACGAGATTGAGACTCAGATCGGACGCCGCAACTCCCCGGTAGCGCTTGGCAAACAGCTCCCAGTGGAACACGAAGGCGTCTTCGGCCGGCTTGTCTTTCCAAAGCGAGAACGGCTCGCGCTCTCGGTCGTTGATGCACCAGCCGGGCGCGCGGTGGAAGTTCAGGCTCACGTGCAGCCCGTACTTCTTGCCCAGGTCCACCGTGCGGTCGACCTGCTCCAGCGCGCTTTCCTTGATCTTCAGTACGTCGTCGGGGCGGAGCCGGCGGGTCTTCTGCCAATCGGAGTCGATCCACAGCCAGTAGTCCATGGGAATGCGGATGAAATCGAACCCCCAGTCGCGGATCCAGCGGCAGTCGTCTTCCTCGATCGCGAGATCGCTCCTTTCGCCCCGGCTCAGCGCCTGAAAGAAATTGAGCAGATTGAAGCCGCGCCAGCGGGGGATGGCGGTCTGGGCGGGCCCGGGCTGCTGCCGGCCCAGCGCGGGCACGCAACCAGTCGCGGCCGCGGCCGCCGAGAGCCCCGCGGCCTTCAAGAAATCGCGTCGGCTGTTGCCAGGAGTCATGCCCTTCTCCTTGTTCGCTGCGTGAGGGTTCTTGCTTCGTGTCGTGATGATAGGCGAGGAGAGGGGCCGATGCAACCGACCGAAGCCGACACGCCGCGTCCGCGGCGATTCACCCGCCGTGTGGGCTGCTAAAAACGTACGGAAGACAGGGCCATGAATCCGCGGAAAGCGTGTGCCAGTTCTGTTCCCCCTAACCGCTTCGGCGTACGGGCGTGGAACACAAACCGGTAACCATGTGCCCTGTGTTTGACGGTCAGTCTTGAGCACGCCACACGCCGTAAATGCGGAAGTTATTCTTCGGCCGATCCTAACGTCTCGCGCGGAGCGCCGCTTCAACGAGCTCCCACACGACCCCCTCGCCCGTGCCATCGCCGCGAAACCGGATCAGCCGGTTCTCCTGGTTGCGGTTGAGGCACTTGACCGTATCGTGGAGCCGCCGCCGCGGGTCCTGCTCAGGCATTCGGGGCAAGGGATCGTCGATCCGGTGGGGCCACTCCTCCTCTTCGAACACGGCGAGCAACGTCTCCTGATTGGGCGCCCGCCAGCGGAATCGCTTCACAAGCAGTCCCGCAAGGCGAAGCTCTTTGTGCTGTGCGTCCCAGACCGGTTTGCCGTTCGGGCGGACCAGCCGGCCGTCAGTCTGCCCGTTCGCGCTGTGATCACCGGGCCTCGACGAGGGCGAATCGACACGGCCGTCTTGTGAATCGCGACTTGTGCCGTCGATGCCCATTCCTTCGAGGAGACTCAGACCCCCCTCCGTTAGCACGCAACAGGTGCGTTTGCTGAACGTCAGGTCGCCGGTCGGGCGAAATGCGCGGCCGTCCTCGCCCGGCTGGGTGACTTCCCGGGCGTGCTCGACGTAGCCCTTGCACGCCAGCCAGCGTAGATCGCTGGGCGTCAAGCCCAACGCGTGGAGGACCGCAATCTCGACGGCGAAGTCCCAGACGTCGCGCTGGGCGTCCTGGGCGTAGCGGTGGGCATCCGCCAATTGGGCCAACACGGTTCGGATTTTGGGGGGAAGCTCCTCGACCGGCACGCCAACAGCACTTCTCCGGCCAGCCATGATTCCCCCCCTGCCGTTGCCGTTGGGGATGGGCGAATGACTCCCTCCGTGCCGACGGACGATCGTCCTGTTCCGAGAATGCCCGGGATATCATATCGTAATTTCCCAGGGTGACAACCCTTTGTCACACCAGCCCGGACTCGTTCCAGACAGTCGGTCTGCCACCCAGCTTGTCCTATCACGTTCGGGCCCGACCGGGCCGTGTCGCCCCCACGGCGAAGCGGTGTTGGTCCGCTCTGCTTTCGCATGTTGCCCATCTTGTCGCCATGCGTGCCAATCGACCTACCCGATTGCGCGTCTCCCGGAATTCAAGAGCGAACATTCCGGCGGATAGGACGCCTCCTGCTCGTCGGGGCCGGAAGGTGCCCGCCGGGGCCGACACGGGATACCCCACCAAGTCGCGAAACGTACTAAGGATTCGCCGCTTCCCTTGAGCCTGGAGTTCGTCCCGAGACAAGCACGTCGACAACGCTTTCCCGAAACACGCTCCGAGGCGTCTGGCCCGCGCGGATCACGCCGTGGAGCGACGGTGGCGAGCTGGACGAGCGGCGATTCGTCGACGAGATCCGCGCGTGCGGCTTCTCCGGGTCGCTGCCGGCTTCGATGAGTGCTTCCACGACCCGCCCGCCGGCCTTATTCGGATCGTGAATCGGGATGATCACCCGCGCGCGGTAGGGAAGGCTCTCACTCAAGTCCTCCTGCGTGGCCCCCCCATCAAACGAGATGAAGACCGGCCCCTCGTCGGTCGCGGCGACGTAGGTGTCCCAGGGGTCGAAGATCACTTGCGTCGGTTGGTTGCTCATCGGATCGGCCGTTTTCGTAAACGACTGGCGGTGTGGTACCTACACTCTACGCCGTCCGCGGGATCGCCAAACGCATTGTACGCCCGGCTTCGCCCGCGGTATAGAAGGCCCATCGCTCGCAGCTCGCTCCTGACGTGGTCGAAGCACCAAGACGTCGGAGACCGCACCGCAGACAAGAAGGGCGTACGAAGTGCCACGTGTCCGATGCGAAACGGCGGCGCAATCCCGGACTTCCAATTCCCCCGGCAGCGGCCGCTTCGCTTGCCGCCCCGCCGCCGCTCCGTTAGCATGGTGGGCGTACAGGAGGAAGAGAACCATGCACGTCTACCGCTCGCAAGCCGCCGTCTCCGTCGCCGTCGCCGTCGCCGTCGTCGCGATGCTTCTGCTGTTGGGAACCGCGAGCGCCGGGCCCGTGTCGCCGGCGGTTGTCACGGTCTTCGAGCAGGGCGGCGACGCCAACTACCACATCCCCAATCTGGTTGTCGCCAACGAGGGGACGGTGCTGGCGTTCTGTGAGGAGCGTTGGCAGTCGCCGTGGGACAACGTCGCCGAGTGCCACGTCGTCCTCCGCCGCAGTCTCGACCACGGCCGAACGTGGCTGCCGATCGAGACGCTTCGCCGCAAGGAGGGAAGCAAGTTCCACATGGGCTCCGCCTGCGTCGACCGCTCCACCGGCACCGTCCTGCTGATGTGCGGCGGCGGCTGGCTGAAGAGCGACGACCACGGGGCCACGTGGGTCGACTGGAAGCCCAAGATCGTCCCGCCCGAAGACGGCCTGGGAGGCGGCACACACGGCTCCGCGCCCGGGATCACGCTCGAGTACGGACCTGCCAAGGGGCGACTCCTCTGGCCGGCCCGCGCGGTCGACAACACCAACGGCTACGACGACGCGAGCATCCCCGACCGCCGCGCCAAGTGCTACAGCACCGCCCTCTACAGCGACGACCATGGCCAGACCATTCGTCGAGCCAACCGGTTCCTGCGCGGCACGGGCGAGGCGTGTCTCGTCGAGCGGTTGGATGGCGCCGTGTACTTCAACGCCCGCGCCTACTTCAACGACCACCGCCGCCGCACCGCCCTGAGCACCGACGCGGGTCGCACGTTCGGCGAAGAGGGGACGGACCCTTCCCTCCTCGAGATCAACCAGGGGACCTGCGCCGCAGTGGTCCGCTACCCGCCCAAGCTCATCGGCGGCGCCGACCTGGTGCTCTTCTCCAACCCGGACGCCGACGAGAGCGTCCGCTGCCACGGCGTCCTCCGCGGCAGCCGCGACGGCGGGCGCACGTGGGCATACACCCAAGAGCTCAACTCGACGAGCGACTGGTTCGACTACTCCTCCGTCGCCGTCGCCCACGACGGCGCCATCCTGGTCATGGCCAAGAGCACGGCCACCGGCCGCGGCGCGCCCGGCTTCGCCAAAGCCTCCAGCATGGTCCTGTTCCGTGTGAGCCTGGAGTGGTTGACGGAGGCGGAGATGAAGGCGAGTGCGACCGGGGCGGGCACGAGGTAGACGGTCGATGCGTTCCACAGCCTACCTCGGTGCGCATCCTCTCCCTTCGTAGAGAATCTCGCACTCGGGCAGCGCTTTTGGGAAGCATGCTGACGCCGGGTGCGGGGCGAAGTGGCCGAGCTCTTCTCGACGCAGCTCCTCTTCGACGCCCCGACGCTCGTCGTCACCGCCACCAGCGGCGTGATCAACCGGCAGGGCCGGCCCCCTTTTTCCCCAATAGCTTATCCTCTCCCTTCGGTTGCGTCACTTTGGATCAGAATATCCCGAATCTCGCCCGGCGCTTTGGCCACCGCACAACGCCAGCGCCCAAAGCCCCCGTGGACGTTTACCGCCTGCGCCCATTCGTCCAGATAACGCCGTTTGACCTTGTCCTGCTCCGTGTCCTGCCCTTTGGTCTCCAGGACGAGCATTTCGCCATGAGTCAGCCGCACCAGGAAGTCGGGGCGGTATTTGCGCACGACGCCGCGATAAACATAGAGAATTTCAAATCCCAGGTGGTCGTTTTTCGCCCAGGCGACGACGTCCTCGCTGTCGTCCAGCACAAAGGCGTCCGAGGCTTCCCAGGCGCTGTCATAGACGCAGACGTTGATGTGCGATTTCTTTGTCCGCTCGCAGGGCTTGCCGGTATACCAGGTGCGCATCTCGCCGGTGGCGCGGATGGGATGGTCACGGTCAAACACCGGCCTCAGCCGTTCGGTGTTATCCTGCCGCACCGCCTCCCAGACGTGCTGCACCACCCGCGACATATTGAGGGTGATGATCAGCCGACGGCGCAGCTCATCCTGATAGAACAGCGGCGGGGAAATGGCGATCTTGTCCGAGCGGATGAACGCCTCCACGATACGCACCAACTGGGCCAGCAAAACCTCGCGGCTACCCTGCCAGGTGTGCTTCATCTGGTCAAACACGTCCCGCGCCGTCTCGAAAATAATACGCTGAGTACGGAACTCCCGCGCCAGCCGCTCCAACTCGATGCGGCTGATCCGGCTCACGTCCGGCTTGCCTTCCAGCACCGGGGCCAGCTCCGCCACCTGCGCCGTCTGTGCGGCGTCCAGTTCCAGCGCACGCGCCCTCGCCCAATCGAGCGTCAGTATTGGCTGAAAGACGCGCTCGATGCGTACCACGTTAGGCCAGTGGATTTCAAATTCCGCCTTGGCCCGGTCCGGTTCGACGGCGGTCTTGGGCGTGGGCGGCGGCGGCGGCCCGTCCTCCCCGCCTTCGTGCGGCAGGAAGGTGAACGGCACGCCAAAGATATTGACGTATTCCGGCTCGAACAACTCGATCTCTTTACCTGTGAATGGGTCTTGCGTCTTTTTCACCTCGTAGGACGTGCGCCGCAGGCCGCGCCCCACCACCTGCTCGCATAGCAACTGGCTGGTGAAGGCGCGCAGGCCCATGACGTGCGTCACCGTCTTGGCGTCCCAGCCTTCGCTCAACATCCCTACGGAAATGACGTTCTGGATGCCCGCCCCCGGCTGCCCGGCCTTGCCTACCGTGTCCACCATCCGGCGCAACCGCTCGGCCTGTTCGGCTTTGGTCAGATTGCGCTCCGCTGGCGCTCCGGCTTCTTCGGTCTCAACGTCCGTTTCCGCCGTCTCCAGCGGCGCAACCGGCTCCTCGCGTTCTTCCGCTTCTTTGAGCACCTTGGAGTCAATGTGCAGGATGCGCTCCGGGTCGCACAGTTCGTCAATGTGAATGCGCCGGGAATCGAAGGCGTGCTTCACCCGCGCCGCCGTCTCCGTCCGGTTACAGACGGTGATCATCACCGGCGGCGTCTGCTGGCCCTTCTCGTCGCACTTGCGTTTCCACTCGCGCCAGTCGTAGCCCAGCAGGTAATAGGCGTTCAGCACCAGGTCGGGCAGCGGTTCTTCCGGCTTGGCCGGGCGGTTCAGGTCATCTTTGACTTCGGGATCGTTGTAGATGTGGTAGAGGCGCGATTTGTAGGTCTTCGCGTCGGGCACGGCGTCGTCGCGCACCACCACGCGCGGGGTCTTGACCAGGCCCGACTCGATGGCGTCGTTCAGCCCAAAGTCGCTGACGATCCAACCGAACAGCGACTCCTCGCTGCTCTTTTTGCCCGACGGCGTGAACGGCGTGGCCGAAAAGTCGCAGCAGGTCAGGATGCCGCGAGAGCGGTGCAGCCGGTCCAGCCCGCCAATCCAGACCGTGGCCTCCTCGGCGCTGTCTTTCATGTCCCGGCTGCGCAGGTATTTGCCTCCCGCTTCCCAGTTGACGCGCCAGGCGTGGTGCGCCTCGTCGTTGATCACCAGCAGGTTGCGGGCGCCGGCCATCTCGCCCAGCACCTCGCGGGTGTAGGCTTCGTCGCTCTTCGCGCCGCGCTTGTCCACGCTGCGCCGTTTGTTGATCTGCTCCTCGCTGTCCCAGGCCAGGGCGTGCCAGTTGCGCACCAGCACCTTGCCCTGGCGCAGCTTGTCGAGCAACGCAGAGGGCACGATCCGGAAGGCGTCGTAGTAATTGTCCGCCGCCGCCGGCTCCAGCACGGCCAGACGGCTCTTCACCGTCAGCCCCGGCGCCATGACCAGCACGTTCTTGGCAAAGCGGGCGTCCTGCGGATAGGCGACCTTATTGAGGACGTGCCAGGCGATCATCATGGCCATGACGATGGTCTTGCCCGATCCCGTCGCCATCTTGCAGCACTGGCGGGCGAAGGCCCCGCCGTCGCCGGGGACGTCGATGCCCACTCGCTCGGCGGCCGGCGCTTCGACGAGCCAGATCAGCGTCTCCACCGCCTCCAACTGGCAGAAGAAAAAACGCCGCGCCTCGAACTCTTCCGGGTCGCGCCAGTGCTCCAGCAGCCGCTTGGTGACGCTGCTCACGCCGGGATAGCCGGCCTCGCGCCAGCCCTTGACGCGCGGGCGAATCTGGTTGACCAGCGGGATTTCCACGAAGATGCCGGGGTCGTCAAAGGCCCTGGACTCGCCCGAGGCCACCACGTACCCTGCCGGGCGGCGGCCCTCGGCCAGGTCGAACGTGCGCGTTTCGCGCTCGTAGCGCCAATGGCGCTGCGGCTCCGCGTAGGGCGAATTGATGATGAGGCGGTCAATAGTTGCCCGGGCCATCAGCGCATCTCCTCTGGCGTGGCGCGCTCCAGCTCTGCGGCCAGCGGCGGAAGGTCATTTTGCACAGTTCGCCAGAGGATATCCAGGTTGATGTCAAAATAGGCGTGAACCAGCCGGTGACGCATGCCGATGATGTCGGCCCAGGGAATGCCGGGCAGTTGATCCCGTGCGGTTTGGGAAACCCGGCAAGCCGCTTCGCCGATGATCTCGATATCCTTGACCAGCGCCAATACCAACTTGCGGTCGCCGTTCAGAGCGATTCGAGTTTGGTCTTGCGCGAACTCGATGGCCTCGCGCGCCGCATCCAGCATATGCTGCAATCGAATGGCGTCATCCTTGCGCATACTGCACCTCTGCCTCTTCCAGCACCCGTTGACGAAAATACCGGCTGAGATCTTCCAGCGTGCGCAGGTCCACCTTTCGTCCGCCGAGCAGCGCCGATAGCTCCCGTTCCATGCGCGCTATCCCGAAAAGGCCGGGGATGTGATCCGGTTCAAATTCGACCAACAGGTCAATATCGCTGTCGGGCCGAAAATCCGACCGCAGCGCCGAGCCGAAAACTGCCAAACGCCGGATATGCCGCTCCCGGCAAAACGACCCAATCTGCTCCTTGTCGAGTTCTATTTGCGCCATCAATCCACCTCCAGAATTTTCAGGCTCTCGATGCCCCGGTCGTCCACGATTTTGACGGCGATGCGCCGGTGCTCGCCCGGCTCGAAGGGCAGCGATTCCGTGCCCCGGTAGGCTTCGATCAATTCCTCGTCGATCTCGGCCTTGAGGTTCCTGGCCAGCCGCGCCCAGCCCTCCTTCGCCCCGGCCATGGGGAAGAACACCTGCCGCGGATAGAGGCTGCGCCCGTCGTAGTCGGTGTCCAGCATCCAGACGGCGATCTGTTCGGCACCGCCCGATTCGATGCCGCCGGTCTTGGTGTTGTAGTAGTCGAAGCCGTGTACCGAGACGCGCAGCTTGCCCTTGTCGTCTCCCTTGGCGATGGTCTCCACCTGCACGTCCGCCTGGCCGATGAGCCAGAAGGATTCGTTGCTCGCCCGCTTCTTCTTGAGGTCGTCCGTCAAGAGGTCGGCGTTCATCTGCGCCTTGAGCAGCGTCACGCCGGGCCAGTTGGTCTCGTCGACGTCCTTGGCCGCCTCGGGGTCGAACTGGAAGGCGGCGAAGACGATGAGCTTGGGTTTCGGCACCAGCGTCTGCGCCTCTTCGATGGCGTGGGCCACCTGGCGCTGTTCCAGCGGCGCGTGCTCCGGGCCGAAGGAGACGACGATCCGCCGCGCAGTACCTCCCTCTCCCTCTGGGAGAGGGCCGGGGTGAGGGCGGGTCTCGCCGTCCGCGTGCAGCCAGCGGCAGCCGGGGAGCGGCTCCAGCCGGGCGAAGAGGATCTGTTGCCCCCCCTTCCCACGGATGCCCGTGCGCAGCAGCTCGTCGCGCCATTCACCCTGGCGCAGGGTCTCGCCGGAACGCGCGATGGATGTATCGGCGCCAAACCCCCTCTCCCCTTGGGAGAGGGTCGGGGTGAGGGTTTCCTCAATGGACTTGACCGCCGGAGCGGGCACCGCCTCTGCGGTGAACGGGCCGCTAACGCGGTGCTTCTTACGATCCTCCAGCGGCTGGTCGTAGAGCGTTTCCGTCGGCGGTGGCTCGTTGTTGGCGATGGATTTGAGTGTGACATGCGGCACGGTCTTGTAGATAAAGCCGCTCCCCACGCCTTCCTGCGGATGCGCCAGTTCGTAGTAATCGAATACGGCGGTCATCAGGCGTTGCTTGGCCAGCGTGAGTGCCACGCGTGAAGTGTCGCAGGTGATCCAGCGGCGGCCCCACTGCTCGGCCACATAGGCGGTTGTACCGCTGCCGCAGGTGGGGTCGAACACCAGGTCGCCCGGGTCGGTGGTCATCAGGAGGCAGCGCTCTATCGCCTTGGGGGTTGTTTGCACGACATACTTCTTCGGGTCCGCAAATCCGGAAATCACGGTATCGTCCCAAATATCAGAAAGAGGAAAATACGGAAAATCATCTAAAAATCGAATGTAACGAAGTGTGTTACCAAGCGCCATCAGCCGACCCGCTTTGTTCAGATTCTCCAAACCCTTTTTGTCCGTTTTGAATGTGCCTCTGCCCGGGGAAAATGTCTTCCCTTCAAACTGGAATTCTCGAACATCTTCACCCTGTGCAGGCCGTTGACTCGTTATGTTGTCGTGGACGAAGATTCGCGCGTGTGGCGGTAAGCTACTCATGGATTCAATGCTACCAAGATTCTGCCTTTTACCGTTTGGTAATTGAATCCATGTATATTGGCTAGCTCCCGCTTCGCCTGGTTCTTTCCGACCGAATAATGAACGGTATTTGATCTTTCGGCAATCTTTAACATACCATAGCAACAAGTCATATACGCCCGAAAGTGTAAGACCAGAGGCAGTCGTGGTCTTTTTGAAAATTACCTGACTAACAAAATTTCCGACCCCAAACACCTCATCCATCAACTCGCGTACATGATGCACGTTCTCGTCGCTGATCTGCACGAAGACGCTGCCACTCTCGGTCAGCAGTTCGCGGGCGAGCAGCAGGCGGTCGCGCAGGTAGGTCAGGTAGGAGTGGATGCCCAGCTCCCAGGTGTCGCGGAAGGCGCGGATCTGCTCCGGCTCGGCGGTCAGGTCCTCGTCCTTGCCATCCTTCACGTCGCGATTGTTCACGAAGGGCTGGAAGTTGGAGCCGTACTTGATGCCGTAGGGAGGGTCGATGTAGACCATCTGCACCTTGCCCGCCATGCCCTCCTTCTCCAGCAGCGAGCTCATCACCAGCAGGCTGTCGCCGGCCACCAGGCGGTTCGACCAGCCGTGGGCGTGTTGGTAGAACTCGATCGCCTCGCGCAGGGGCTCCCGGCGCTCGACCTCGAAGAGCAGAAGTTGCCGCGCGCCGCCATTGCCGTTGCGCTTGCGCACCGCCTCGATGATGGTGCGCGGCTCGATCCGCTCGTGGACGTGCAGCGAGACGGTCGGCACCTCGAAGGACGTGTGCTCGGCCTTGCCCGCCCAGACCAGTCCCGGGTCGAGGTGCGGATCGTAAGCGTAGGTTTTCTTCTGTCCAGCGTCCGGATCGGTGTCGGGTGTCACCAGCCCCACGGGCGGGTTGTTCACCCGCTTCTTGTCCTTGTGCTCGTAGGACTCGATGGGCCGCCTGGGTTTCGTTGTCTTTTTTCTCGCCATCAATCGCCTGCCTATCGTTTTCGCCGCGCTGTGGGCCGGGAGGCCAACGTCTCGCATCCCCGGGCCGCCGCCCAGTGATTTTCAATGGCCAAAACGCCGGCTCGGCCGCTCGGGGCGCGTGGTACCGGCGTCTCGCCGGTGCTGATCCGCCGTGGCGTTCCATCCCGAAGTCTAGCCACTGTTCGGGCGATTGGAAAGACGGTGAACCATCCCCCCGGTTGAAAGGGCGGGCGGACCGAGCGCGTCCTGTTGCGCGCCCCGACGGCGGCACTGCTTTTCCTCGTTCCCAGGGCCCCGCCTGCGAACGCAACGCCTTGGCAGGCTCTGCCTGCGGCGCCGGCTTGTTTCACGGTCGCTTGCGTCGGATCCCCCGTCTGGGACAAGGCGGAGCCTTGGGTTAGTGCGTTCCCAGGCGGAGCCTGGGAACGAGGGTCGAGCCGGAGCCTGGGAACGAGCGTCGAAGGTCGTGCCCCTCGGCGGGCGGGGCGCGTGGCGGGGTTTGTTGGACGCGGTCACTTCCCGCGGCGGCTCGCTTCTACAACGTATGAGGGGTGCTACCCCCTTCAGATACCGTGAGCGCACGTGCGCTGGGGCCCGAGGGGTAGTGCGCT
>Ga0307378_10002055_pt1 | contig 31583 bp, 40 predicted proteins | sample UN1MG_FD_202238 | JGI IMG/M metagenome (GOLD analysis project Ga0307378, IMG submission 202238) | Soil microbial communities from Risofladan, Vaasa, Finland - UN-1 | ecosystem: Environmental > Terrestrial > Soil > Coastal area > Acid sulfate soil | place: Finland: Risofladan, Vaasa | collected... | reverse complement strand
CCATTCTTCACAGTCCCTGCTGACATTAAACCAATCCAACGTCCGCCACTTACTGTCAACGGCATCCCACACAGCCCACATCATCAAGCCGTCTTTCAATCGTGGGACAACTTTGTCGAGATTGTGGCCACCGTGGACGTTGGGATATACGTCAACTTCTTCGCCCGTCTCATCGGTGTCAAGATAACAAACAATCTTCGTATCTTCCGGTGCATCGGTTTTACAGTAGGCCTTTCTGGCAAGCCCGGAGTACCTGACGGCTTTGGTTTTCTGCACGCTCTCGGGCGACTGCAGCTGTTCGTTTTTGGCTGCAACACTTATCTGTTTGATTTTGTCGTCTAATCCCAAATCAAGCCTCCTGATAGCTTATCCGCAATCCTGTAATCGCATCAGGCCCCTGTGAATCTGCAAAGTCAGCAACGTAATTGGTGTTCTGGGATTCGCCGGCTGCTTCGCGATAGCTGCGAACGCAAAAACGATACATCTGGCCATCAACTAATTCATCCGAAGTCCAGTTAAACTCGCCGTTGCGCCCCAGCATGTAAGGGACCGTATCGGCAGGGCTCTCGAAGTTGAATCCATCTCCCGAATCTATATAGACCCTGAATCCTGTCGGCTCAATCTCTTCGCCTGTCGGCGTATATCGCCATTGTAGCTTAAATTTCGCCCCGGCCAATTTTTCGAGTGTTAAGTCATCCGGCGGATTCGGCGTGCTGCCCACCATGTCCCCGTTTTCATCGATTGTTATTATGAGGGTGGGCGAATCCTCGCTCTCTAAGCCGCAGCCGCTTACCTGTCGGCGGATGTAATGCCATATCGTATTTGCCGGCAGCTCCTGGCCGTTTACCTGTACCTGCGAATCATCGATGTCCATCACGGCCTGGACGTTGTCGTAGTCCATTATGCCGTCCTGGCCGCGATAGACCCTGTGATAATGTCCCAGTTCCCGGCAATTGCCGTCGTTCCAATCCCAATTAACATTTTCCTGCATCCAGACCTTGGCATCTATGATTATATTATCGAGCTTACCTGCCAAATAGTCGTTTAGTCCTTTTGCTATATATAAATCCTCTGTAGAATCGTGGATTGAACTCGGAATTGTGCCGCTCGGCGTAAATGTCTTTTCAACTCCATCGATATAACATTTTACTAGCCCATTACCGCCAGCACCATCGGCATCATAAGTAACTACTATTCGCTGCCAACTGCTATCAGCCAGTACATCGCCGGTTATACAATACTGTCGGCTCGCCTGTGTTCCATTGGGCGTGATATAAAACAACAATCGTCCACTATCCATTGAAGATACAGAATAGCTTCGCTGACCATCTGTTATACCCTTGCATATCAAGCTTTCATGGGAATTATCACCATTCCGTTTCATCGTGAAGGCAATGGTTAAGTCGCCTGTAATTGACAGGGCTGCACTGTCGGGGACGACAATATAATAGTTCCCTTCCGGCTCAAAATAAAAAGCACCGTTAAGATACGGTGGATTGCCGCTTGCACAGGCAATTTCCGAAGTATAACTATTCTCTTCGCCGCCGTGCAACTCACCGTTGTCGCCGACCTCATTGATAACGACAGGGGACGCAGCGTTATCGTTCAGCTTCATATACAATGCTAATTTTTTCCAGCCCGGCGATGTTGCTGCCATTTTTTACCCTTCCTCTGTCCAGGTACCGTTCTTTGCTGTTGTCATCCAGTCTCCGTTCGAATCGGCAACCAGTGTTATACACTCACCTATAGCGTCGGCCGATTTATATTTGTCGGCCGTCTGGCCGCTGTCATCTCTGATTGTTGCAGAGCCCGGGTCGACCCGCAGCTCCTGGGCCGCCTGTACTGCAAAGGTAAATTCCGTCCCCGCCGGTGCCGATGCCGGCAGGGTAAGGGTAACCACCCCTGATGCCCCCAGGTTCGTATGGATACTATCCGATTCGGCTATTGTGAGCGTATCGTTTCCGGTATGGGCCTCGATTTCCCTTCCGGCCGCAAAATTAAGAAAAGTCTGCCCTCGCAGGTCCCGGACATCGGTAATATCGCCGTCACTGTCAACGTCAATCTCTGCGAGCTTTATATGCTCGGTGCTCGGCCAGCCATCACCGTCGATGCCGCTGCCGATAGTGTTATCGCCGTTGAGCCAGACATAGGTCATATCGTTATCGGTTGGGTTGACGTTAGCGCCTGGCGTATAGGTCTTGACCTCGCCTTTATAAAGGTATTTGCCGCCTCGCACGTTAAACGTTGTAGTTGTCGTGCAGTACACCCCCAGCGCCCCGGCCCAGGATAAGGAATTGACTATACCCCAGGCAAATTTTACATAATCTATCATACAATTGGGGTTGTTGTCCGTTATAAGCTCGATGCCGAAGTTCTTAATGTCGGCGAGCATATCGGCCTCGGCCGGATAGCCGCCTTCCATCTCGGTTCCCGCCGTGTATCCTTCTCTTGTCATTTTACTGCTTCCTTAATTCTATGATTTTGTTTTGCACTTCGAGCCACTGAACGAACAGTGACTGTTTTTTTTCATCTTCTTCTTTTTTCATCTCATCGCCGAGCTTGTGAGCCTGGCCTCTTAAAACTTCCATCGCCTCTTTCTTATCAGCCGGCAGCTCAGCCGGCGGTTCCTGTTCCGGCGGTTTTTGTTTTTCTTCTCGTCTGTCTTTTAAGTCCAGCAGGGCAAGCTGGTTCGCCTCGAGCTCGTCGATACCGGCATCGAAGCGCCGTATCGCCGCCCGCTCCTCGTACTCGTAATCATCCGCTATTGCTGTCATTTTTTCTTCGCGGCATCATACACAAGTCATTTATCACTATTTTTAAATCGAGCTTTTGGGCAAGGACAATAAGCTGAGCCATGGTTATCTCGGAGTCCTTATCGACCGGCCAGCCTTCGGGCAGCTCAAAGCCTAATCCGAGCTTGTTATATTCTCCGTTGGCGCAGCCCTTTGCCTTCATTGCCTCGGAGATTTGCCTGTCCAGCTCCATTCTTTTGACTGCTGTCATTTCGACCGAGACTATCTGGTTTTCACTGCTCATTTTTTCGCCCTTTTTGTTTTTCTCTGAGGTTGAGCCGCAACAGCCATTTATTTGTGCCGTTTGTATGACAATTGCCTTGAATCTCAATTTCAACATTTGGGAGAGTTGAATGAATGACCTGTGCCGCCAATAAAGCCCTCTCTGTGTCCCTATCCATTTTTCCTAATCTCCTTACCGTTCTCATTTAAAACCTTCTTTATAAAATCGATCCAGTTTATGTCCGTATTTATTATTAAAACATACCCACACCTCCGTTTTGGGTTTTTCTCCGATTACTTCGAAGCGGATATATTTGTATTCTTTGGCCATTTTACAACTTCCTTTCAGCTAACCCCGCACGTGGCAACTCCGCAGCATATTCTCATATTAAAAAGCGTCCCCTGCCCTTGGGAGTTGACAGACCTTTTACGTTTATGCGTCTCGCCCAGGATTCGTTTCGCATCGATTTGCCTGCCCTCGAGGTAATCTCTCCAGAGATTGTCGTCTTTTGTAAGCCAGTATCCGTCCGTCAGGGTCGCCACGATATGCGAGCCGTTTTTGCGAAGGTGCTCTACGATGGCCCTTATATGCCGTCTCTGCGTCTCGCGGCTGCCGGCCAGTCTGAGCCTTTTGGCCAGCTCGGCGGCCACCATTGATTCGGCGGCCGTCTCCAGCAGGCTCAAACACCTGGCCGCCTCTAACGTTGTTATATTTGCCTTGTTCATATTTACTCGATGTAATCGACCGCCCCGGGCAAATCAGGCTCGACGAAAAACGCATCCATGACGATTCGCCGAGCCCCGACTTGGACCAGCTGCTCGTCCGTGAGCCTGGCAAGCGCTTCCTTATCGACCGTCTCTTTAGTCCTGATATATATTTTTGCCTTTATCGGCGAGAAGGCCTTTTTAATTAATTCCAGCGTGGTCTTTTTGATGCTGATAGATGTGCTCTTTCGCCAGCCGAGCGTGCCGAAATTAAGTGTTATGCTTTTTTGTTTTTTGAACCGGTCTTTATTGGTTTCGGCGAATACCTCCAGGCTTCGTGCGTACAGCTTGATTTTTTCCTGAAGCGTTTTTGCCGCCTCGGCCAGGTCCGCCTTGGCCTTGTCGATTTTATCTTTAGCCTCATCTTCTGCTTTGCGGATATCTTTCTGTAGGTCGCCTATTTTGCGAATGTATTCATCGGCCGTCTCCCAGTCGGCGATTTGAACAATCGTGGGTTTATCCGATTTTACTCTTGACATTACTGACCTCCATGTCACTCTGGATTTGCTTTAGATTTGAATAATTTTTACCCATCTGTCGGGAAAGCATCGACTTTAACGCCTCGATTACATTGTATGCCGTTCGGGGTGATAGCTTGGTGAGATTGTCGGCCGCCCCGTTCGTGGCTCTTTTGAGCATCCCGTTCAGCTGCTCGTCGTTCCAGCCCAGATCACCTGCTAATTTTTTTATTGCCGACTGCTGTGCGAAGCTTGCGACATCGCCGTTAATCTCGGCCGCTTTTTTGCGGAAGTGGTCGGCCTCCTTATCAGGGCACCGCCAGCCGTGCGCCTCGCAGATTGCTAACATATCGGTTAATTGCGAGTTGTTTAGCTGCTTGCAGCTCGTAACGCGGCTGCCGTCAGGCCGTTTGTACTGGCCGAGCAGCAGCCGGTACCTGGCCTCGGCCTTTTTCCTGCGGATTCCGGCCGCCTTAACGGCCGTTTGAACCAGTTTTATTTGATTATTATTGAGCATTTAAATTCTTCTCAATATTCAATATTCAATATTCAATAATTTCTATCCCGCCTTTGCTGCCGTCTTTTCTTCCGCCTCTTCGAGCGGCTCTTTAATCTCGACCGGCAGCCACACCTTGACCGGCAGCCGCATCTGTTCGATGGCTCTTAGAATTGCTTCTGCGTCGATACAGCCCGCATCTTTTACCTCACTTGCCGTATGCAGCGCCATGATAATCAGCTCACACGTGCGGACCCTTCCGGTCCTTGCTGACCGGCATATTCTCTGCAGCAGTTTTACCGCATCGTTTGTCAGTCGAATGCCGCCGTACTGATAGAGCTTTCGGATATCTTCCGTAGTATATAGTCCACCGTCCTTTTCCGCAGCCGCCGCATCGAGGTTGAGTATATAGCTCAGCCGCGATGTGAACTGGTCGAGCGATTCGCATCCCCGCCGGGACTTCGGCTGCATAATGGTATTAAGCAGGTCCGCATTGCCTGATAGTATCAGGGGGCATCTGCATTTGACCGCTATGATCTGTCGAAGCTGGTTCAATTCTTTTACGTTGAGCGATGAGCACTCATCGAGCATTATTATTACGTGTCTGTTTTGGAGGTTCTCGATGAGCCTTTCGGTGACTTTGGCAAGCATCCCCGATGAATCGACTCCGAGTTTTTTTGCAATCTCGGCGAAGATTGTAGTCGAGCGCATAGTATCATCGAGCTCTGCGTATATGGTATTTCGATTTGCCTTTGCGTACTGCTGCAGGCATATGCTCTTGCCGTGCCCGGCGTCGCCGATAATGATTCCTATCCTGCCTTCGCTGCTGGAAAAGTCCTCCGTCTTCTTTATAAGTGCGTATATACTCTGCGCAATGGTTGTTCTGACGAACGGCGGCCCCTGCACCTGCCGCTCTTTTCGCCGCACCGAATCCATCCACTGCACAGCTTTATTTATAAATTCATCGAGGTTACCTTTGTATTTTTTAGACAGGCATTGGCTCAGCCTCGAATCTTTTATATTCAGCAGCCTCGCCACCTGCGCCTGTGTATAGCCTCGCTCTTTTATAAAGGCGGCAAGCTTATCGGCAACCTTGTCGGCCTCTTCTTTGGTCATATCTTTCGGCATCCTTTCCTCGATGATTCGGGCGTCCTGCTCGAACTGTTTTTGCAGCCCGTCATTCATCGAATATTTTTCTCCTTGTCTGCTTGTTCGGGTTAAGCGCTGAAAAGTCCATATCCAGCACGGTCCTCGTCGATTCGGCACCGGCCGCCTTTTTGACGGCGCGTACAACGTCCTGTCTCTTGTGCTCTGCCACCTGCGTATCGAACGGCGTCTTTACCGGCCGCAGCGTGGCTTGATTTTCGATTCTCGATTTGCGATTGTCGATTTGCGATGCCGCCGCCCTGATACTGAGCGATGCGATATCCATATTTGCGGTAAGCCGTGAATTTTTATATGCCCGTGCGATTTTAAGTGCGTTTGCCTTTTGCCGGGTCGCTTCTCTGTACGCCTCATCCGACACGCCTGGGCCGTATCGCACAAGTTCGTTCTGCTCGGCCCGTGTTACAAGTTTTAGCGTCACCGTATCATAGACATCGACAACGGCTAAGTTGTCAGGGTCAAAAGCGACCCTGACTTTTTTACCCTGGTAGGCCAATAGGTACGGATTGAACTGGCCGTAATGCATATTTTTGAATCGCACACCGTTTTTGCCGACTGATATTTCCCCGCTCCACGCCCGCAGCAGCAGCTCGATAACCCCTTCAATCAGGACCCTGCGCGAGCGTCTTTGGCCTAACACCTCGAGCGGCGCCCTTTTATCCATTCCCGCCCCGCTGTGTGCCGAGTTGTTATAGACCTTTACGTACTCGCCGACTAATTCTGCGAAGCTGTCGATGTCGTATGCGGCGGCGTTCGCCTTTTCGCTTTGCAGAAGGTCTTTTAGGTAATCCGGCTTTCGTTCGGAATCTTTCCCACAGTAGGTGGCAATAGTCTTTGTAAACTGGCAGTCCAATGTATCGAACCATCTCTCGATCGACTTGGACTGAGGACGATGAGGCAGTGCGAACGACACCGTCACATCGAGCATTGCATAAATTCCCGTCACCATAAATTCATCTATATATCCCTTGCGAAGCGCCCTTCTTTTTGCTTTCGTAGTCCCCGTCCACATCTGCGAGTCGTAATCTCTTCCGTTGTCTATCTTGACCGCATCGGGCGGACCGTAACTTTCAATCGCTTTTTTCATAGCCCGAAGGATTGTCGTCTGGTTCGGCGATGTTGATATATGGAATCCTGTTATGGTCCTGCTCCTGTAATCCTCCCATGCGGTGAGCCAGGGGCGGACCCATTTTCCTCTGTGCCGAATCCAGCAGTTAAACTGATGATGGTCTCCTACCCATAACTGTCCCGGCTGCACGCTGTCGGGCTCGCTCTGAATGTAAGGTGCGTATTTCGCCTGGTAAGCGGCCAGTCCCTCGCGGTGCAGCACCTGCACGGGCGCCGGGATTTGCCTGTTTATATATTTATACATAAAGTCGAGGCTTGGCAGCCGCCAGCCTTCGTCTTGGCTCTTATTGACAAAGCAGACGTTTTGCAGGCACGTCTTCACCGATAGTTTCTGCTGGGTAAGGTACATCGACTTGAACAGCTCGAATGCCTCCGGACTTATAGCATCTTTCCCGTTTGTCCTGCCCCTAGTATCTACCAGGCCGAGCAGCCCCCGGTGTCTGTATCGGGCGAGCCATCTCTGAAGCGTTCGTTTTTTAATATTGTGTGCTGCCGTGAACAAATTCAGCAACTTGTTTCTGTTTTTGCAGTTTTTCGAATTCTCCGCTGCGAATTTTTCAAATTCGTTTATAACGCCGAGCCTTTCGACCGCATCGTCTTTTTTGTGTTTCGCAATCTGAGCGAAATCATCCGCATCGAAATTCTTCGCTTCCGCCTCCGCCAGGTCGGGATGTGCTGTAATCGGTATCCACCACTTGCCGTTTTTCTTAATGGCTCCGGGTAAACGCCCCTTAGCACACATTATTCGAATCCACTGAGGGGTTACCCCCCTTAACTTTCCTGCTGTTTTTGCATCGACGTATCTATTCATTTTTCGTCTGTCTTTATGTATTTTTTTATCACATCGACAAACTCACCGAAGGCATCGGCAACCGCCTTGCTCACTTTGCTGGCTGCGGTAAGTATCTCTATATTGATTTTAGTAAGCTCGATTGCCTTATCGTAATCGCCGCCCGGCCCCGTAACTACCGCCGGCGGCTCCGGCAGCTCGTTTAAGATTGTCCATTCTGAGGGCGGTATCTTTTTGCATCCCGCTTTTGCCGCGTAGTATCTGTATTTATGTATAGGCCAGCGGCCGTCCTTTTTGAATTGTACAACCTCGAACCCCGTATCGCAGTGTATGCACCAGCCGAAATATTCTCGAATATACCTTCCGTACCGGTCCGGCCCTTCGGTAATTATCGAATAGCCGCTCAGCTGCTCAATACACCTCGGGCATACCACCCCTGTAACTTTTATTTCTTTTTCTGTGTATGCAACCATAATCGTCCCTCGATTCTCGATTCTCGATACTCGTTACTCGATACTCGATACTCGGCGTTCGAAGTTCGTTGTTTATAGTTCGTAGCTCAATTTGCGACATAACGAGTGCTTGGAACATCGCTCATTGGGCCGCCAGTACCGGTCTTTTTCGTACGAAGTCCTTTACTGATTATCTCAAGCTGTCCTTCGTCAATGTACTGTCCTTCCGGCATTGTATTGTCGTTCTTTGTTTTGATTTTGGGCTTTACGCAATATTGCACGCAGCCATTCAAGTACTCCACTTTTGCAGTCGCAATGCCGGTAAAGCCGCTGACCTTGTCTCTAACCTGCTGACCTAATCGTATCATTTTTAAACTCCTTCTTTTTTTAGCCTTGGGCAAAAGCGGGGTTTGGAATTAGCTCCCTGTCCCCCGCTTCTGCCCTTCTCGGGGGTTTGTCGTATCTCATAATTCACTTTTCAATTCTGGTGGGTTTAACCTTTATAACCCACCGAAGGTCAGGAGATCAACTATGTCTGGCCGGTGTTATTACCCACCGCCGGCTGGGGCTGTACGAAAAACCAATCTTTCTAATTCTATTCACTACTGGCCTTGCCCTTGTGTATTTAATACGTGCCCTGTAAAAACGAGTACCGGCTTGCCGTTTTCATCGTTATGCTGGAAGTATCTCGTCCCGCATCTGTCGCACCCAATGTCGGTTACATCATTGGAAACCTTCAATTCGTACTCATCTCCGCACGCCTCGCATACGAAGTTGTATTTATTCATCCCGCCTTTCTGCTCGATGCACTCAATCATTTTTTTTCATTCCAATAATCAATCATCAGTAATCAATCATCAATTTCTTCACATCTTCCCAGTACTCATCCGTTGACTTTTTTCTCCATCCTCGCGGCCCACCGTTGTAAATCCTCGCTGCAATCTCTTCTTTATGCTTCTCGAGCCAGAGCGTTACATACAGCCTGGCCACTTCTTTTGCCGGGGCGATTTGACGGACATCATCGAGCGTATATTTCGTCCCGTAGAATTTATTGACATCATCGATTGCTTTTTTGTGGATCTGCAGCGGCCCAACGGCCGCCCCGCCGTCCCCGTCCGGCGGCTTTAGTCTGCCGGATGATTCCTTGAGCCAGATTTTCTCAATCAGCTCATCCAGCCAGTCAGGCGGCCGGCCGCCCCGCAGGGGGGGTGCAGGGCGGCCTACCTTCACCTTTTCGGAGGAGGGTGATGATAAATTTGACAAAGGAAAAAACCCGACTGCGGCATTATTTTCGCCCTGCAGGCAGGTGACGTGAGGCCCGCCTGCAGGTATCTTTAGGGAAAAAATTATGGCTATAACAACCAAAATTCTCTTGACATTCTGCCTCATTGTCCTATAATGCCTATCTTCACGGAGGAATATTCAGTTTTTATCGTTTCCGGCTGCTGCCGGCCTGTTTTCATTCCGGGCGGGCCGGGCAGGGCCCGCCCGGTGTTAATAATAATATCAACCGGCCACGTTGGCCGGCTGATTGGCATTTTCAGTCTGTTCGGCAACTTGTGAATCTGGGTAATTTTCGCTATCTGGGCAAGAATTTTCTTGACTTTCTTCATCCTGGTTGTTATCCTGTGCATCTATAAAAGTCTCGTACAGAGCCTTGTATTCGGATGTATCACGAATTAGGGTACGGATGCCTTCGCCGCTTGTCTGAATACCTCTTTTGGAGCAATAAAGTTGAAAGGCATTGAGCACCAATCCTTCGATTTTGCCTGTATAAACGTGTTGGCCTATCGCCATAGTTTAAATTCCTTTCTTGCCTTATTAAATTATGTCGGCACGGTTGGTGAAAGTCAACACCAAAATACACCTAATTACACACATTTTCTCTATTCTTCACATAAGTATTTATTGTATATAAACTTGTAAAGTAAAAAAATTTTTGTAAAATTGTAAATATGGCTAAGAATACAACAACCAGTAAGAGGGTTTTAACCGAAGCGGCTCAAATTACAGTAAAAGAATGGCAGCAGAAATACGGTAGTTTGAGGATGGCAATTTCTACTGGAATAATGGCATTGAAACACCTTTCACCGGAGCAACGCGAAGAGTGTTTGGCTGAGGCCAATGCGCTGCCCACATCCAAATCCGAATCTTCAGAAAAAAAAACTTTACATAATGCTATGAAGATGATAAAAGAGATGACCGAGGTCGAAACGGCCCAGCCCGGCACTATTTATCGGGTCTTAACGCTCGATGAGCAGCAAATCCTCGATGATTTTCGCAGGGCCATAGAGCCTCAAATACCCAAAAAGAAGGTGAAAAAGGCCAAAAGAGGCTAATAAATGAAGACCCAATGCCCGAATTGCAAGGCCGTCCAGGATGTCCCCGAGCATTATGCCCACAAAGAAATAAAATGCCTCAAATGCCAGAAAGGCTTCATTGCAGCCGAATACAAGCCGATTATTATAGACCGTCCCCCGAAAATCAAGCGAGATGAATCTGAATTTTTAGCTCCACCTTCCAGTACAATGTTAAACATATTGGCTTTTTTGGCAATAATAATCTCTCTTTTTGCTGCGGTGGCTTCTGAGTCTGTTATTGTGTTCATAGTGGGTGTAGGTGGCGGCTTTCTTTTGGTGGGACTTGCGGAGATCGTTGATTCTTTGAGAGGTATTTTCCTGCTTCTCAGGAAAATATCTCAAAATTTGCCAAAAAAATAAATCTTAGCCCTTGACGGCGCTTTGCCGAATACTATAATAGCATAGGAGGCGGCGGGCAGATGCACAAAAGCCGCCTGGGGTTAGTAATAATATCAGCCATCCACGCTGGCCGGTTGATGAGCAACCGGCGGGCGTTTTTTTTAAACCCGCCCCGAATTAGTTCGTTGTTCGTTGTTGACGAAACACGATTTACGAATCACGAAACACGAATAATGCAGGGATGCGTAAATGGATTGTAAAAAGCTCTTAAACGGAATTTTACTTCTCGCTGTTTTATTATCTTTAACGGGCTGTGCTGCAGCTCCGCAGAAGAAGCCTGTCTCTCCCGTCCCCGACAATATTATCGATGGTATGAGCACCAAGGCGAAGCAGTGGACTTACGTTTTATTTGAATCCAACAAGCAGTTCGGCCTGCTTGTCTTGATTGGCGTTATCGGCGGGGCGGCTGCGTGGTATTTCCGTGAAGGGCGGCTGCTGGGCATTCCCGTCTTTTGCGCCTTGGGCTGTTTCTTTATCAAGTTCCTAATTACCGCCGGCGACTTGCTCTCCTATCTCTGCATTATAGCCGCCGTAATACTACTGCTTTATATCTTCAGAGAAAAGCTGAACTGCATTAAAGAGCTTGTCTTTTCCATTGAGCCTTACAAGACCGAAGAGTTCAAACAAACCGCCAATGCCATTCAGAGCAGGGCGACAAAACAGGAAGTTAAAAAAATTAAGGAGGCCTGAAAATAGATTTTTCAAAAGTCATCGAGTTGTCAAAGAGCCCCAAATTCTTAAAGCGTCTCGGCGCCGCCTTGGCTGTCCTCGGCGCTGTATTGTGGCTTAAGTCTTTGACCTGGCCGGCGATTATTGTCTTTATCATTGTGGGTATTCTCGATTTGTATCTTATCCGCCAAAAATACGGCACTATAACCGTCTGGATTCGTGGATTGTGCGAGAAGAAGGTTGACAACGTCATTATCATCGCCGCCTTCGTTGTCGTCTGGATTTTTTTGGGTCCGAAGGCCTATCTTGCTTATATGGTCGGCTATCTGGTATGTCATTTTTTTGAGGTACAGGAGTAATGATGTCACCGGCCATGCAGGTTTTAAGTATCGTTTTAAGCGCCTCGGCGACAATTATCGGTATGCTCGTGCTCTATAATCTGCGAATGTTATCGAAGCGTCTCGATGAGCAGGAGCGCCGCATCGGCCGGATCGAGGCCGATGCCAAGCTGCTTTCCGCCCGCAAGCAGAACTGTCAGCGGGAGTTCGTCGGTGTCGGTCACTTTTTAAGGGAGGCCGGCTATACGCGAAGACGTCTCGACGATGTTGTCGAGGCCGTTAAGGAATTGGGCGGTAAGTTCGAGATAATCTCGCAGCTTCCGCAGATTGCCGGCCAGATAGCCTCCAACACGGTAAAGGAAATGGTTTCGCTGCTCAATAATAAGGATTGATTATGGGAATAGACAAGGAAGTTGCAAAAATAAAACTCGTTCGCCGGAGGATTTTATCCTTTTTGAATATGATGGATCCGGCCCCTCTGCTGCTGGGAATGATTTACGACAACATGACTTACATTTACCCTACTTACGATTTCACCCTATTCGAGAAGGATATTATGTACTTTCGCCGCAAGGGCTGGCTCGACTTTGTAAATGAAAAAATTGTCGGGGAGGCCGAATTCAGGCAAAAGGCTGTTTTGCTGACCGCCTCCGGCAAGGAGATTGCCGAGCGGACCCAGACAGACACTGCCCTGGAGATATAAGATGTTAAAGGTGCTTGTAGTAATTGCGATTATCGCATTACTCTGGCTGCTGATAAGAAACTACAACTAATGACTAAAAGAACTCACAGCGTAATTGACAGACTGCCCGCCTCGCTGCGGGAGTCGTTGACTCGTATGGTCGTTGATAACGAATGGCCCGCCGATTTCCCTCGCCTCAAGGCCTTCGGCTTCAAGGGCAAAGACGGCGAGCTTACCGGCAAGCCCCGTTACGAGGATTTGGTTACTTACTGTGAGCATAAAGGTTTTACGATCTCCAAATCAGCCGTCGGCAGATTCGGAATTCGCATGCGGATGTTGAGCCGAATGAAGAACGCCGCTTTAATTGTCCGCGAATGCATGGCCGATCTTAGCGCCGATAAGGCCTCCGCCACACAGAAGGCCGTCGCCGAAATGATAACCGCCCAGACCATCGAGTTCATCGCAAGCAATGAATCTTTGAGCGCCAAAGAGATTCACAATGTAGCAAGGGCTATGAAGGACTGCACTCAGGTCTCCATCAACGCTGACAAGTACATCCGCACCCAAATCGAAGAGAAGATCAAAAAGGCCTGTGAATCCACAAAGGCCAAGCTCGCTAAGGCCGGCGTGGACAGTAAAAAAATCCAGGAAATCATAGATGAGCATTTAGGAGTGGTCAAAAAATCGTAACTCAGACAGAAATAAACCGGACTATCGAGCTGTCGCAGGATTATTTTCTGCCATATCAGAACGACTGGATACTCGATGACAGCCGCTTTAAGCTCTGGGATAAGTCCCGTCGTATCGGCGCCACTTACGCCGAGAGCTACAGGGCGGTCCGCCGCCGCAACCTGCTCGACCACAGGCGTGATTACTGGTTCTCCAGCGCCGATGAATCGGCGGCGGTCGAGTTTTCTCTTTACTGCCAGCAGTGGTGCAAGCTATTCAAGGCCGTGGCCGAGGTCTTTACCGAAGAGCTCGAGGACGAAAAGGGTTACAGGTTTAACAATTACGTTGTCGAATTCCCCACCGGCAGCCGCATCAACTGTATGAGCAGTAATCCCCGCCGGTTCAGGTCCAAAGGCGGTGACATCTGTCTTGACGAGTTCGACTGGCACGACAAACCCGGCGAGATGCTCGACGCCGCCTCGCCGAGCACAATGTGGGGATATGACATTAGTATATTGACCACGCGAAACGGCGAGGGCTCCGAATTCGATAATCTCGTAAAGGTCGCAAGGAAAATTCAGGCCGGTCAGCTCGACCCCGACAAAGACCTCGTCTTACCCTGGAGCTATCATTTTGTCCCGCTCACCGTTGCCGTTGAGCAGGGTCTCGCCGAGAAGATTTACAAGCTCGATAGTATAGACCCCGCTGCCAGAGAGAGGCTGATCCGCGAGTGCCGCGCCAAAAGCCGCAGCGAGGACGCCTTCAACCAGGAATATATGTGCATCCCCTCGGCGGCCGCTTCGACTCTCATTCCTTACGATTTATATCAAAGCTGCGAGCTGGCCGACTGCATTCAGTCCCTCGTCCCTCATACGCAAGAGCACCGTTATTATTATCTCGGCGGCGATATCGGCCGCGAAAAACACCTTACCGTATTCTGGATTTGGGAGCTCGTGGGCGATGTCCTTATATGTCGTAAAATCATCAAATTGCACAAAACGCCTTACAGCGTCCAGCTGCAGGTGGCAAGCGACCTGCTCGCCAATCGCAACATACTGCGAGGGTGTATTGATGCAACCGGTATCGGCGATATGCTCGTCGAATCGCTCCAGGAGAGATTCGGCGGCTATCGCATCGAGAAAATCAAGTTCACCGGCCCTGTAAAGGAGCATCTCGCCTCAGGGGTCCTCGGTCGGATGGAGGACAGGCGTCTCCGCGTTCCCGTTGATATGGCAATTAGAGAGAGTTTCCATTCCGTCAAAAAGACGGTAACTGTAGCCGGCAATGTTCGTTTCGATGCTGCCAGCACCGAGGCCGGCCATGCGGATGAATTCTGGGCCGCCGCAACGGGTATCGAGGCCGCCCAGTCGAGTATAGTCCCGCAATGTATTTTACTTTGAGACAACGAACAATGAACAACGAACTAAACTATGAACGCTGAACTACGAACAATGAACAAACTATCTCCCGAAGCCGCCGAGATGTTAAAGGCCGCTGTTGACCGGCAGGTCGAATCCGCCAGGAAGGGTATCGGTCTGAGCCAGCTTGCCCGCCTGTGGGACACCGGCCAGTCTCTCGTTGACGGCGGCTCCAGCAAGCCGAGAAGTCCTTACAAGCAGGTCGAGCTGGTCTTTGCCTGTATTAATAAATTGATTAGTGGCATCGGCGGCCTGCCGCCGGTAATCTCGAATATCAAGGAAGAGATTATCGAGTCCGGCCCCGCTTATGATTTATTATTTAAGAGTCCATCTCTCGGTTGGGAGCGGTTTGTCACCGAGACAATCGGCCATTACGCCTTAAGCCGGGACGTCTTCTGGGTCTTTACCGATATGGCCGGCCGCCGGCCGAAGGAGATTACCGTTGTCAGCGGCACTCAGATGCACGCCGTCACTCACGATCGCACCGCTTCGGGTGTACTTTTGGGCTGGGAGTTTCGCGGTGCAGGCGGCAGGCGTGCCACTTTCACATTAGATGAAGTCTGGCAGTGGAAGAACTTCAATCCATACGACCCTTATCACGGCATAGGCCCCGCCGTCGCCGCCGAATTGAGTATCAACTACAGCTACGCCGCCTCCTTATTTAATACCTCAGCCCTCAATAACGGCGCCGAGCCTGGAATTATTTTAACAATGCCAGGCTCACTCGATGAAGATCAGATTCGTATGCACCGCAGCCAGTTCGATTCCCGTCACGCCGGTGCCGGCAAGGCCAAACGCACTGTGCTCCTCGCCGGCGGTATGGATGTTAAGACAGTCGCTCAGACGATGGTTGATATGGACGTGGCCGCTCTTACCGACAAATCCGACAACAAAATCTGCGCCTGTTTCGAGGTCCCGCCCGCCGTTGTCGGTCTTGTTACAGAGGCCCAGTACTCTCACGGCCCTGCGCAGAAGGATTTAATATTCAATACGATTATTCCTCTGGCTGCTTTGTTCGCCGGCAATATTACCAGCGGCATTCTGTCGCTTTTTTATACCGATTCGGCTCGCGGTGTTGCCTTAAAAGACGCTAAACTTTATCACGGACAGAAACACCTTTCACTGTCGAGGAGGTCTTTTTTCCGCGATGCCTTTCATAAGGCCGTTTCGCAGAACCGCTCTGTCTTTTTATGGTTCGATGCCGACCAGCATCCGACTGTTCAGGAGGCAAAAAGAGAAGTTGCAAAAAGCGTTCTCGATTCCACCAATTCTGGTGTTACTTTGAACAATCTTATCGAGGCCCACGATTTGCCTTACGAGCTTAACGAATGGGGCGAGCACTGGTGGATAACTATGGGTCAGATTCCCGCCGATTATGCGCTCGAGGCCGGCCTCGAAGGTCTGACCGGCCCATCACTGCCCGAAGGGACGCCCTCCGGCGAAGAGGAAGGTAGATCGCAAATCGCAAATCGAGTATCGAGCATCGAAAATCAAGTATCGAGCATCGAGAATCGAGCATCGAAAATCGAGCATCGAGAATCGAGCATCGAAAAAGATTCCCAGCTTCAGCGTCTTCGCATCTGGCGAAGCTGGGTCATCTCCTGGGCCGGCATCGAGCGGGAATACACCGAGGCAATGCGTAAGTATTTTTTGAGACAGCAGCGGATTTTACTCAGCAAGCTGAAGGCTGCGATGAACCCCGAATCCCGAACCCTGAACCCCGAACCCCGAACTGACGAAATAATCGCCCGCATCGTTTTCGATTTGAAGCTTGATAACAATAAAATCAAGGTCATTAATCATACCTTTTTCGATAAGGCTGCCGAACTGGGTATCCGCCAGTCGTTATCGGAAATCGCCGGTCTTACCGGGGCCGCCCTTGACGAGGCGGCCGCTTCTGTCAGGCTCTCGCTGAAGATAACAGGCAAAATGCGGCTCTCATCGAGTAAGATTACCGGCATCAACGCCACCACTCAGCGAATGGTCGCCGAGCAGTTAAAGGCAGGTCTGGAATCCGGTGAAGGTCTGAGCGAGCTGTCCGGCCGTATCAAAAAGGTTTTGGGCTCCAACAGGGCACGGGCGATTTCAATCGCCCGCACTCAGACCGCCGGCGCCGTCGGCACCGGCCGTCACGAAGGTATGAAATCCGCCGGCATTAAGTTAAAGGGCTGGCTGACCAGCGGCGATAAAGATGTCCGTCCCGCCCACATCGCCGCCGGCGGCAGATACGCCGCCGGTATAGCCGTTGACGTCCCGTTCGAGGTCGGCGGTGAATTTTTAATGTACCCGGGCGACCCTGCCGGCTCGGCCGGCAATATTATCAACTGCCGCTGCTGCGAAATCGCCATAGCCTCCGCCGGCAAGAGCTACGGTATCGCTCATTACAGTAATATTAACTTTTATTCATATAGTGACATGCAGAAGGAGCTTCGAACCACGAACCACGAACCACGAACCACGAATAAGGTATAAAAATGGAAACTAAATATTTTTTCGCCAAGGTAAAATCAATCAACGAGACCGAGCGCACCCTAGACGCCGTCGCTTCGACCAGCGCCCTTGACCGTGACAACGACATTATCCTGCCCTCCGCCTTTGCCGAGACTATCGAGGCCTTCAAGGCCAACCCCGTAATACTTGCCACTCATCAGCATCGTTTAAGCACCGGCTCTTCGCCGGTCATCGGCTCTGCCGTCCCCGAATCCATCGTAATAGGCGACAAGATAGTCACCTTTACTATGCGTTTTGCCGGGACCCCCCTGGGCGATGAATACTGGCAGCTCTACAGGGACAAGCACATGCGGGCATTCAGTATCGGTTTTATTCCTCTCGAACACGAGGACCAAAAGGATGAGCACCTCGGCTATGTTCGTACCTATACAAAAATTGAGCTTCTGGAAATCTCCGCCGTCCCCGTCCCTTCCAATCGCCAGGCGCTTGTAAGGGCCAAGGGCTTTTTCGAGGCCGAGGATATCAGAAGCGATATCGCCGAGACCGTTAAGGCCGTCACCGAGCAGGTCTTCAAAGACCAGCTCGACAAATTTGTTTTGCGTATTGAGGACAGATTGGACCAATTCGAATCTGTCATAGTCGATTCGGACGGATTTGCGAACTCGCTTTTGTGCGGCGGCGGGTTCGAGCCATCCGCTCCAGACGACAAAACTACAGCCGCTCTTAAACAGTTGGAAAGAATCGAAAACATAGTAATAAGTGGTAAGGAACAATGTGCTTCGAACCACAAGCTATGAACAGTGAACTTTTTTAGGAGTTTAAAAATGACCCTTACGGAAATTGAAAAAAAATTGAAGGAAACGGCCGACACTATTGAGCAGGCCGTTGGAGACATAAGCGCCAACAAGGCCACCCGTCAGGAGGTCCTTGACCTCATCGAAGAGCGCACCAAGAGCGACAGGGAAATGCTCGAAGCCGCCAAGACCGACATCGAGAAGCTCAATACCGGCATCGGCGAAATGAAGGAGGCCACCGATTCCCTGCAGACCCAGTTACGCACGCTCGGCAAGGCCAGAATGACTAATCTGCTTGACACCAGGAACAACTACAGGGGCTACTTCTCCAGTCCGCAGGAGGCCAAGGCCTTTGCCCTGCTCGTTATGGCCGCCTCTACCGCCGGAATCTCGAAGCTCTCCGACCGTCACGATAAAGCCAAGAAGTCACTCGATGATATGGGTATCGAGCCGTACTGGCTCGATGCCGGCGGCCATAAGACGATGGCCGGCTCTTCGATGACCGGCGGCGGCGCCCTCGTCGTTGTCGAGCAGATCCCGAGCATTATCATGCTCCTGGAGCAGTATGGAAAGTTCCGCGCCAACGCCCAGGTTATGCCGATGGGCGCCGGCCAGACCTTACAGCCCAAGACTGACAGCCTTTTGACTGTCTATTGCCCGGGCGAGGGCGGCGCAATCACCGCAGTCGACCCTAAGGTCGATACTGTTTCACTGCTGCCAAAGACCCTCTGTGCTCTTACCTGTTACAGTATGGAGCTTGAGGACGATTCCTTGGTCGCTTTGGGTGAGATGCTGGCAGGCCTGTTCGCCCGCAGCTTCGCTTATTACGAGGATTTGTGCGGCTTTCTCGGCGATGGCACCAGCACCTATTTCGGCTTCACAGGCATCAAAGGAGCGCTGCTCTCCGTTGATGCGACTATCGCCAATATCAAGTCACTCGCAGTCGGCAGCGGTGATACCTACGCCGAATTAGCACTGGTCGACTTCGAGAAGGTTGCCGGCATAGTGCCCGTTATGGCCGAGGATGAGAACCTCAAGTGGTACGTCCACAAGTATTTCTTCTGGACGATTATGGTGTCCTTGGCCCTGGCGGCCGGCAGCGGAACCGCAACTGAAATCCTCACCGGCCAGGCCCTGCGTCAAAAGACGTATCTGGGCTATCCGGTCGAGTTCAGTCAGGTAATGCCCAAGGCAACGGGCGTTAGCCAGATTTGCGCGCTGCTTGCCAATCTTCGGCAGGGAGCAATGCTGGGTGTTCGCGGCGGCATCGAATTTGCATCATCGAGTGAGCGGTACTTCGAGAAGGGCGTCATCGGCGTTCGCGGCAGAGACCGCATCGCCATCAACGCCCACGGCGTCGGCAATACCACCGATGCCGGCCCGATTTGCGGCCTGATTACCGCAGCAACGTAAAGAAGATTGAAGATTGAAGATTGAATATTGAATATTGAATATTGAATATTGCGATACGCGATACGCAATACGAACAATGAACAATGAACTTATTCGAAAGGAATAACAATGGATTTGAGAGCAATGTTAAAGGCCTTAAAGCTCAAAATGACACTCCCACCGGAATTGAAGGATAACGGCGATTTCGCAGGCAATACTTACTTCGACACCTCCGGTCTGGCAGCCGTTTTATTTTTATTCGAAGTCGGCACTACCGATGTGGCTTCCGGTGCCGCTATCGGCTCGACCGCCGAAGGCACAGCGCCTCTGGTTGAAGAATGCGACACAACCGGCGGCGCTTACACCGCCGTCACCGGCGCCGCTTTGGCCAATTCGATTCAGTACAACGAGGATGACAAGCTCTTCGGAATCTTCGTCGATTTGAGCAAGAGCCATAAGCGTTATATGCAGGTGCAGGCCCCGCATTCGGCGGTTGGCGCCGTCAACGGCTCGTACCTTGCTATTCTGGCAATCGGCTTTCCCTCTAATGTAATGCCGAGAACCGCCGCCGAGATGGGTCTTACCGAGTTAATCGAGGCTTAAAATTGATTCCCTGATAAGGGATGCCCCCGCCTGCCCGCCGCTTCGGCGGCGGGCGGGTATTGATAATGAATTTTAATAAGGTGACTTATGTGGATAATTATGAAATCGACTTACGCCGGTGTCGCCGGCCTGTTCCTCAAAGGCAACAAATACGACCTGCCGCTCAATATTATTAAGCAGCTTCCTAAGGGCGAGTACAAAAATACCTGCGCTCCCTGGGACGAAAAGAAGGTAAAAAAAATGCGAAAGCAAAATCTCAAAAACAGCCGGCCGGCTGAAGGCCGAAAGCAGCAACGCTCGCCGAAGGACAAGCAGTTCCGGCCGGTCAAAAGTCCTGATTACAGAACGAAATAAGGTTGTGTTAAAGACATTTTAACGGGTATGTAAAAATGGCTGAACTAATCTCTAAAACATCCTCGGCTGTCGCCGTCAATGAGGGCCTGACTATTCTCATCGACTGGACAAATATCGAGCAGGTCTCCGGCTTTACCGTAATTATAAATAACGCCGGCGGCGGAAGTGCCGATGATATTACCGATGTCCGGATTGATACGTCCGATGATGGCGGTGTCACATCCGAGACCGACCAGCACGCCGGCGTACCCGCCGTCCCTATCGCTGCCGGCAAGGCATCGGTCGGGACTTTTACCGAGACCGCAAAGTTTGTCCGCGTCCGGGCACTCTGTGCCGAGGGCGCCGATACCACCGCCGATGCTGTTTTACTGGCCGATTCGGCCTCCGCCCGCATCTGCACTATTGAAGATGTAAAGGGAAGGCTCGGCATAGACAATACCGACCACGATTCGATGCTCGGCCGTATAATCTCCGGCCTGGAAGGCATCTTTAATTCCTATTGCCGGAGGCTTCTTTTATTAAGCTCCACCGATGTCACCGAGTATTATACCGGCGGCGCCTCGTACCTAAATCTCAAGCGTTATCCTGTCGTTTCGATTACTTCCGTTAAGGAATCTTACGATTACGATTTCGATTCGGCGGACGCCCTTGTGGCCGACTCCGACTACCGCCTCGTCGGCGGCGGCAAAAACGGTATTTTGTACAGGATATATTCCAGCTGGTACGATTTCGACGACTCCATTCAGGTGATCTACAAGGGCGGCTTTTGCTCCGCCGGCCAGACACCCGGCGAGGGCGAATTTGTATTGCCTGCCGACCTGCGCGAGGCCGCAATCGAGCAGGCATCGTTCCTCTTTAAGAGAAAGGATGACATAGGTCTTTCGTCAGTCGGCTTCGAAGGAGGCTCAATAAGTAAATTCTCACCTATGGACCTGCTGCCTATGGTAAAGAAAACTTTGGATGATTACGTAAGGCGTACTCTGTTATGATGATTCAGTTGGAGATGGGACCGAATTTTGCAAGGGTAGTCGACGAGCTCGGCTCGATGGGTACCGCTGTAATCGAGGCCTGCTCGGCAGGCCTGGCTTCCGGTGTCAAGCTCGCCGCAAGTAATGTAAGTAAAAATTATCTAAGTGGCCAGGTTCTTCGGACACGGACAAAAATGCTCAAGAACGCTGTCGATGGCTGGCTGGCCGGCCCTCTCGATGGCGTCGTCGGCGTCCGTGCCAATTCCGCAGTCGACAAATATAAGTGGCTGTTATCCGATGAATCCAAGACCATTGTCCCCAAGAGGGCCAAGTTTTTGTGTATTCCAATCGGCGAGGGCCTGACCGGCGCCGGCGTCGCACGCTACATCTCGCCGAGGCAGGTCCCCGATGGCTTCTTCGTTAAGACCGGCGGTAAGTTATTGTTCGGCTACAAGAAGGGTAAGCGAGGCAAGTTCCGTCCGCTCTTTGTCCTCGTTAAGAGCGTTTTCGTTCAGGGCTCGGGCGCCCTTTACGATGGCGTCACCGATTCGCTCGGTGACATCTCCGGTGCGATAGAAGAGCAAATCGACAGGAATATTAAAGATTGAATATTGCTTGTCCGCCGTAGCTTTAGCGAAGGCGGAAATATTGAATATTGAATATTGAAAATCGTAAATCGAAAATTGTAAATCGAGCAGCAGATTATGGCAAACGATGGTGGGTTAATGGCGGTGCTTGAGCAGTGGATGGCCGATATACTTGCAGCGATGACCTCCGGCGGCAAGGCCGTCTTTAAGACCGCCGATGTCTGGCGTCACCAGGTCGGCGCCACATCAGGCGGTATTGAGGCCTTCGACCGTTACGAGCCGTTCGCCTTCGTCTCTTACCAGTCGGCCGATGCCGCCCGCGAAGGCGATTACGACCTTCGCCAGGTCCTCGAGTTCGCCGTTCTCATCGGCGTTGTAAGTAAGAGCCCCGGCGATGCAAGGACAGGCAGCTCCGGCAATCTCGGTACCAGTAAGATCCGCGACCTCGTCATTGCCGCTTTCGATAAACAGAGGCCTGACGATGAGAGTATCGAGTGTGATGAATTTTATTATACCGGCGAGCTCGAAATTTTCGATTCGCCGAAGCGTCATGCCATCCAAATGAATTTTGAAGTCAGTCAGGTTGGTTTGTAGAACGTGAATAGTGAATATCGAATATTGAAAATTGAAAATCGTAAATCGTAAATCGTAAATTGAACTAATTTAAGGAGTTTATAATATGGCTACTGTAAATAAGCGAGTGGGTCTGCCTCAGGCTACGGTAATTAACGGTGTTGACGCCGGCGGCACTATGCTGGCCGTCATTAACGCCGGCTATGACAACCTGATGTACAGCTCCCCGGACGGCCTTGAGGTCCCTCTCAAAGACAAGGAATGCCAGTTCGTTCGCGGCACTATCACTACCCAGGACTGGGCCGTGGCGGTGAACCTGCTTACCGGCGTAGTCGGCACGTACGTTTTTTATGAGCGAAAGAGCGGCGTCGCCGCCGCCACCGGTTACGTCCAGCACACTATCACCGCACCCGTCATTCACCGAATGAGCATTAATCTTACCAAGGGCGGCTACTCCGCTATCACCTTCGATTTCGAATGCCGTGCCGCCGATGAGACCGTAACGATCGCCGCTATGTGGGCAGTGCTCGACAGCCAGGCAGCCCCGACTTACATCCCGGCAGCAAGGGGCGGCTATCGTGTTGAAACTGCCGTCCACGGCGTCGACCCTAATAACATTGACATCTATCACGTTACAGCCTTCAATTTCACACTGACGCTTCCCCTTGTAAAGGACTGCAACGATGCCGACGTTGCCTATACCTGCGTCGATGCCCGTCTTGACGGCCTTACCGCCGGCGGCTCTATCAGCTTCCAGGCGGGCGAAGTCACCGGCGCCATTCTCACCTGCCAGGAGCTAATCGCGGCTGCTGCAGCGGCGCTGGTCCTGGTCGTCACGCAGTCTCAGGGCGCCGCCGACAAGACCGTAACAATCGCCAACGTTGACTTTAACAGTATCGGCAGCTCTTCGAGCGTTAACGCCCCTTTTACCGAATATACTGCCGCCTTCGACGTCGCCAATGATGTCACAACCCAGCTGACGCTGGCCGGCGATAATAAGATTATTGCCATAGTATAATTACGACCCGTGAATAGTGAATATCGAAGATTGAATATTAAAAACGTAAATCGTAAATCGTAAATCGAGTATCGAGTATCGAGTATGGCCAAAGACATCAACATCCACGTAAAGGCCAAGGACACCGGCCGCACCCGCCAGCAGCTCGATGAGGTCGGCCGCTCCGCGAAAGACGTCGGCGCCAAGACCGCCGAGGGCGGCAAGCAGGCCGCCGCTGCTACTGAGAAAACAACACAGAAGCTTACCGGTATGGGGAGAATCCTGGAAACCTTAAAAGGTCAGGTGTTGGCTTTTGTTGGCGCATTCCTTGGCCTTCAATTTGTGATGAAGATAATCACTACTCTTATACAAAAGCTCGAGCGCATCCAGCAGCTCCAAAGAGAAATCTATGAAAAGTCGCTCAGTTTCGCCGAAATCGGCCAGGCCCTCGAGTTTCAGACCGGCACTCGCGGCCGTCAGATGGACTGGGCCGCTAAGGCGGCCGCCCTGCAGAAAGCAGGAGGCCTTGCCTCTCCTGCAGTCGCCCAGCAGATGCTTATCTCTATGGATATCGCCTTCGCCGCCCAGGGCGGTATTAAGAGTCCGCAGGTTATGGGTATTGCCGGCCAGCTCGCCCCGTTTGTCGGCACCGCCGGTCTCGGCCCTGCCGAGGTCAGCCAATTATTTAAATTTGCAGGCGCCGCCGGCATCGCCCCGACTACAGCCGCCTATAAACAGTATTTTGCACAACTACAGGCAGCCTATACAGCCAGTCAATCTACTAATTTCGGCCAGTTTCTCTCAGGCGCTCAAAAGGGAGTTACTGCCTATATAACGCAGGGAGGCACTCTGACTGAGGGTTTAAGCGCCTACGGTGGAGCTGTCGCTGTTACAGCTAACGAAGCCCTCGCGGCCACGCTTGTTGAGCAAGTTGCGCGTTTATCCGGCGGCGGCTATGAGCGGCCCCGTCAGGCGATTGAGAAAGGTCTTGGCGTAAGCTGGGAGACCCTCTCGATGAATGAAAGAATGGACGCCCTTTTAAGATATGTCGGTGGTATCCCCGAATCCCGCCGGGCCCAGGTCCTCGCCGCCCAGGGCTTTCCAATGGAGCTTACAACCGGAATCGGCAAGATGATTACGCCGGGTGCCATGCGGACAATGGCCGCTACGCGAAGAGTTGTTGAAGGTGCGGCAGTCTCTAATTTAGATGCACAGACGCAAGCTTATTTAAAATCATTGTTAGGAAAAGCAAAAGCTGCTGAGGCCGACAGGGCGGCGGACGTCATCGAGGCCGGACCCGAATTTGCATCCTGGCAGGAGAGATTAAAGACCGCCAGAGAGCAGCATGAGATTCTTGTCGCCAAAGGCGAAGACCGCTGGATACGCGATAAGCTTGAACCTTATGTTATGGCTATCGAATACCTGCAAAAAGATATCACTGCCTTCGAGCCCAGCACGGAAGAGGAGCGGCTCAGAAAAGAAGATCTGCTTTACAGGATTAAAACATCAATGGAGATGCCGACAGGTCTGCTAACACAATTCATGGGTACAGGAGGGCAGGTTGGCAAATTAGGTTATAAATGGTTAGAAGAATTTGAAGCCCTTCAGAATCCAACCGCAGGTTCTACTGGCCAGCCCGTAATCATAAACGACAATTCCGTTAAATATTATCCGCGAGTCGGTGTAGATGACACCGGCCAGGGCCCGAGGACTTTTCCCCCGGGCGTGGTACCGTAAGTGGATTGAAAATTGAATATCAAGCATCGAGCATCGCTTGCCCGCCGTAGCCTTGGCGAAGGCGGGAGTATCGAGTATCGAGTAACGAATTATGGCAACTAACTTAACGACTATTTTTGGAAGTGCTATAAGAGCCGGCGTCCAGCCCCGCCAGTCGGAGCGCCAGTACGCCGGCTTCCCCGGCGCCCACGGTGTCACCTCTATGGCTATGGGCACTCGCGGCCGCCAGCTTGTCATCACCGGTACTTTTTATCAGGCCGGTGTCAGTTACGCCGCTGCCCGTGCCGCTCTCCAGGCCGCCATCGATGTTATCGAAGCTTACCAGTGGGTGCCTGAAGCCGATTACACCTACGGCGGCCAGACCTATTACAACGTTGTCTTCGATAAGCTCTCTTTAGTCCCCGATGCAAAAGGCAAGTTCTTTCACTGGAACGCCGGCGGCTACGTCACCGTCGATTTTATTTGTTACGGAAGATGTTTGATTTAATATTGAATATTGAAGAGTGAATAATAAAAATTGAATATTGCTTGTCCGCCGTAGCTTTAGCGAAGGCGGAAATATTGTAAATTGTAAATCGTAAATCGACATCGAGTATCGAGTATCGAGTATGGTAAAGAACGATCATAAAAAGTTGTCCCGCTCCGCCCAGCGATTGGTTGTCGAGTACAAAAAGGCTGTCGGCTCACCGCCCGAGTTCGCCCTGTCCTGGCAGCCTTTATGGAGCGCTAAGGTCGACCGTATAACAATCAATCGAGGCGCTCGTTCTTCGGTCGCCGTTATCTGGTTCCCTGACCTGCGCTGGGATGAGACTCATTCTCTTGCCTGGGGTGATATGGTCCGCATCCGCACCGACCATCGCTCGGATTCTGAAAGGACTATTGTTTTTAAGGGTTTTGTCACTAACTATATGAGCGGCTATTCCGGCGGAAGTGAGCAGTCCGGCTCCTCTTACGAGCGCAACGCCGTCGCCTGTTCGGACTTTCGCTGGCTGCTGCGGGTGACCTCTCCCGTATTCGGCCAGTTAGCTCGCGGACCTGATGACTATACCGGCTACGGCACGGCCGAGCAGGCTGCTATCTCCGATTCGGCCACGTACCTTTCCGGCCGTCGAATAATCTTCAATCCTAACGGATTAACCAACTGCGATGAGACTGAGCTTGAATATAAGGATGTTTACGGCAGCGCCTTATGCAATATCCCTGTATTCTGCAACGCCGGCGGCGGTGATTTCTGGACGGTGCGTAAAATGCTCCGTTATATTTTGAGTCCCTTCTATAATCTCGCCTATAAGTATTTTCCCGTCCCCGACCCTGATAAATTGGCCGGTCTCGACTATTCCGACTTCGATAAGGTGTTGTATAACATTGTCGTTGACGGCCTTAACGTCATCGAGGCCGTCTCTTCGATTTGCCGTCATATCGGCTGGGACTTCCGCGAGGATTATTCGAATGATGGTGGGGTCTCTCTCGTCTTTTACAAGCCTGGTTCCGCCGCCGGCTACGTGCGTTCGGCCTCCAATAAGACAAGACTGCATTATTTGTATTGTCCCGTCCCTGGTGAGAGCATTGCCGCCGCCGTAGCCGCCGGCGTGAAGGTGTTATGGCATATGGACATGGCCGAGGACATTGCCGCCGTCATCAACAATCCCTGGGGCTTCGGCGCCCCGCACCGCTTCGAGTTCACAGCCGAACTGGTCCCCGCCTGGCTCGACAGCCGGCTTGAGCCTGACACCTCCGAAAATAATACCCGGCTCTTTTTAACCGAGTCCGACCTGCAGCAGCTGACCGACCCCAATTCCTACAGTTATCATAAATACTATCATCCTCGCGGCTCGGCTTTCCGCCGTGACGTCGGCCGCAAGTGGTCTTTGAACGAGTCCGGCTCTTATACCGATGCGGATACCTATAATAGGGGCAGCCCTTTTGATTTCGCCAAGGTCATTGACGATGAGTACATTCGCGACAGCAGCACTTACAAGCGCCGTTACGCACCCTTTAACAGGCGATTACTGCCCTGTTTAACGGTTGATAAAGACAATTTAAATACGGTCGGCATCAAGGTCGAGTTCAGCTTCGACGGTGGCGGCAGCTGGCAGGTAATCAACGCATCGATAAGCTCTCTCGGTTCGGAGGCCGGTATCTATATCGATGAGGCCAACCTTGCTGAGATGGCCGACCAGGCCGAAGGCAAAATCGCCGGCGGCACTCTCGATGGTGTGCCGCTTAATCTATGGACTTCGCTTTGCGATGACAAATTGAACGGTCGCAGTTTCAAGGCCGGTGCCTGGAAGAGCCGTGTTCGTGTCACCGCTTCGGTCCAGCTCGACAGCCGCCTAGGCGTCAAGGCCTCGCCCGTCCCCATGGTCGGCTCTCCTTTTCATCATTCGCAGTTATACGATTTCTCTGAAAAGTACGGTCTCGCCAGGCGAACGACTTCGAGCTCGTTTTCTACGAGCGACCTTCCCGCCGCCGAGAAGGGTGCTGATGAATGGTTCGATAAGCACTTGGATGCCATAAGAAACGCCAATCAGGACATGTCCATCAGCGGCGCCTTTACTTTGGAGCGTTTATGGCTGGGCGAGGGCACAGGAGAGCCTGCTTTTTGTCTCGGCGATGGCATCGAGAAAATCAGCGGCAGGGACTATCCGCTGAGTATCCAGCTTTCAGGTGAGCAGGTCATCTGCCCTGAGGTTTGCCAGATTATTTATCTGCCCGACAAGCAGAAAATGAAACTGATTACCAGAGACCTTCGTTTCGCTGAAAACGTGATGGATTGAAAATTGAATATCGTAAATCGAGCATCGAGTATCGGGTATCGAGTAACGAATAATGTCCGCTATTGTAAATGTAAGTTTTATTGTCGGTATCGGCTATCTGCCGGGTGATTATGCTGTGCTGTTCGGCAATGGCGGCATTGGTGAGATTGATTATGATACCCCGCTGTCGGGCGAGCTGCCGTTATATCCCAGCGGGGCGGGTATCTACGGATTCGGCAGGGCGCCCTTTGGCCGGTCCAACTGGGGAAGGGCCTTTAGTATGAAGGCCCCCGGCTTCGGCCACCTGCCCTTCGGCCGATACCCCTTCGGACATGGCACGGCTATCGTGCAGGCGGCGCACGAGGTGTTCGATTGCGGAGCGTATAAATTTGCCTTCGGATGCTTTGATGAGTGGGGCAACGTCCATTCGGGCACACCCGAAGAGGTATCCGCCGATATCCACATCGCCCCTGATGTCCCGGCCGGCCTTACGAGGGTCAGTTACAACAAAACAACGGATGTTTTAATATTAAACGCAGCATAGAAAATGGATTTACCTGTAAATATGAAAATTAAGGCTATCACCCCCTGGTTGGGGAGCAAACGGAATCTGGCGCCGAGGATTGTCGGCTTGCTCGGCAAGCATCGAGTTTATTGGGAGCCGTTTTGCGGGTCGATGGCGGTCCTCATGGTAAAACCGCCTTGTATAATGGAGACGGTGAACGATTTACATAGTGATCTGATAAATCTTGCAAGAGTAGTTCAGGATAGGGGGCTTGGACCGCAACTATATAGACGATTGCGACGGACTTTTATGTGCGAGATGTTATTTAAGGAAGCGGCTGAACGGTATAAACACAGAACTTATCATAAGCCAGTAGAAGCGCCGGACATCGACAGGGCCTATGATTATTTCCTCTGCGCCTGGCTTGGTCGAAACGGCGTTGCGGGTACAAATAGTTACAATCAAGGTTTTTGTGTTCGCTACACGGCAAACGGGGGGCATGCCGCCAAAAGGTTTCAATCGGCGATTGGTTCTATCCCTGCCTGGAGGCGCAGACTGGCCAACGTGACTATCCTGCAGTGGGATGCGTTTGAATTACTGGAGAGAATTGACGATAAACGGGGCACAGCGATATACATTGACCCACCTTATCTGGTGAAGGGGGCAAAATATACTTACGACTTCGAGGAGAGTGACCATATAAGACTTGCCCAGATGCTCGGGCGGTTCAAAGAGACGTGGATTGTTGTCAGCTATTATGATGATAAGCGGCTTAAAGAGATGTATCCCAAATGGAGCCAGTATAAAATTATAGTATCGAAGGCGATGGCCAACCAAGGTTCACGTGGTAAAAAAAATGCAAAGGCAACGGAAGTTTTGTTGGTTAATAATGACATGGCCCAGATAACTTTGTGGAATAAAAAAAACAACCGGAGACAAACCGCCTAAAGGACGAAGTGAAAATTGAATATTGAATATTGAATATAGCAAATTACCCTCTGCCGAAAAGGTGAAAATAATTATGAAAATACCGTTAGTGAATTGTTATGAAACATAAACTGAAAAGGAAATCAAGTTTTATTGTTGTGGTGCTTCGCTCACTCAGGCATGGAGCTTGTGTGCGATGCAACACGCCGATTCGGTCACTTGAGGAATCGTCAAAACACTGGGAAACTGAACTTAAAAAATCGAAGAGAATAAATTATGAAAATACCGTTTTTGCCGGTGCATATAATAAGAACCCGCCGGCTTAAAAAAGTAAAGGATGATGCCTTCGCTGAAGGCCGGATTAGCAACACGAGGATTATCAGCAACCTGCTCGATACGAATAATAAGCTCACCGCTGATTTGAAGCGTATTTCCGGAGGTAAGCTAACCGAATATAAGCGTAAAAACCGAATTCTAAAACGCTCATCAAAAACACACCAATGATGGGTACTGAGTTTATTAATATATGAGGGCCTGCCGGGGCGAATACTAACCCGCCTCGTTAATGCAGGCTGGACATTTTGTTGTTGCAGCCCTGTATGGGGCGTAGCTGGTCTTTGAAAATTTTATCGAAAACCGGTTGAAAATTTTATGTTCTTAAAAATTCAGAACTAAAATTAACTTGCGTTTGTAGTTGCGAAGTTGCGGCAAAAACTTTCGCTTTATTGTCTTGTTTTTAAATAGTTAATTTTCGCCTGTGGCCGGTTTGGTGCGGTTTTGAAAGGGTATTAAACGTTTCGTAAGGTCTCTTTAATTTATGCCATTTTGGGCCAACGTGTGCAGCCTGGTGGCCTGTTTGTGCCACTTCTAAAATTTTTAATTTCAGCCCGCCTATATTCACAAAATCCTCATTATTAGGCCCCAATCCCGCATAAATTCGGGTAGTCCTGCCTAATCCCACCCACGTCCGGTTTGTGCCATTTCAACCTCAGTTTTACAACAGGCTTTAATATGCGCTGGTACGTTTTACGAGTCCAGTCAAATAAGGAGATGCTCGTTAAGGAAGCTCTTTTGCAGAAGGTGAAGATGAAAGGTTTAGGCGATATAATCGGCAGAATAGAGGTTCCGGTTGAGCGGGTTAAGCGAATCCGCGGCAGCAAACAGACCGTCCATACTCGTAAGCTGTATCCTGGTTATGTTTTTATGGAGATGGAGCCGACCGATGACGGGCGCGTGCAGGAGAAGGCCTGGTTTATGATTAAGGAGACATCCGGCGTTGGAGATTTTATCAGCACTGAAGGAGTTCCCACGCCGATGCGCGATACGGACGTGGCGAAGATGCTTCTGGAAGCGGAAAAGCCTGGAGAGACACCAAGCATCAAAGTTGAGTTTGAAAAGGACGACCAGATAAAAATTCGGGAAGGTGCGTTTGAGAATTTTGAAGGTATAGTTGATTCGATAGACCCTGAGCGGGGGATAGTTAAAGTGATAGTTACGATATTCGGCAGGAGTACGCCGCTGGATATAGAGTATTGGCAGATAGAAAAGTTGTGATTTTGCACTGTCTTTTTTGGGTGCGTGTTGAGTTATGTCAGAAGCGATGCAGGATTGAGGTGAATAGTGGCGAAAGAAGAAGTAGTGAGAATTAAATTGCAGGCACCGGGTGGTCAGGCGACGCCTGCGCCTCCGATAGGTCCGGCGCTGGGTCAGCATGGGGTTAAGATAGGCCAGTTTGTTTCGCAGTTTAACGAACGAACAAAAGACCTTAACGGGATTATAGTTCCGGTTGTTATAACGATGTATAAGGACAAGAGTTTTTCTTTTGAGGTCAAGAGTCCTCCGGCGGCGGTTTTGCTAAAACAAGCGGCGGAAATTGCCAAGGGCAGCGGGATACCCAATAAAGAAAAAGTCGGTAAAGTTACTCGCAAGCAGGTGAGGAAAATTGCGGAGAGGAAGTTCAAAGATTTGAACGCATACGATTTGGACCAGGCTGAGAAGATTATAGCAGGAACCGCCCGAAGTATGGGCGTTGAAATAGAGGGCTGAAAGAAAGATTTAATATAGTGCCGACCACGGCGGTTGGATGGGAAAATAGTGGCAGCGAAATTAACGGCTCGAAAGAGGTGTTATTCGCGAA